>WYEB01000003.1_pt1 | contig 155661 bp, 166 predicted proteins | sample 6343061 | NCBI WGS metagenome assembly WYEB01 (sample SAMN13812332, study PRJNA600296) | hot springs metagenome | biome: ENVO:00000051; feature: ENVO:00002007; isolation source: sediment sample from Evening Primrose shelf | place: USA: Yellowstone National Park, Evening Primrose Hot Spring ... | reverse complement strand
CCTGGCAGCAATTTTCCTAGCTTTTGCGCCTGGCACGATAGAGAGGACGGTGTCCACCTTTGCCGAGAAGCAGGGCTTAGCTATACCTCTTATGTTTCTATCATTCTACTTCCTCGATAGGACGCTTGAGAAGAAAAGCATAATTGAGAGCATCGTGACGGGAATCATGCTGGGGTTAATAGGATGGAGCTGGGGTGGCTATCAACCCATATACCTGATAACTGGATTTGCCCTAGCCGTCTCACCTGCATTCTACAGGTATAATTACAGACAAGGACTACTAGTTCTGATATCCACAGCCATAGCTTCATTTCTAGCTGTTCTCAACACAACGATTCCATTCACAGAGCTGTTCGAGGGAAGCGTCGGTGTTTTACTCGTCTCGGGCATAGCTGTTTTCCTAGCATCCCTAATCTATGATTCAAAAATAAAGCTCCCATTTATAAATGAGAAAAACGCGATGATTATTTACAGAATATTCATCGTGATTCTAATCGCGGTTGGTCTAGCCTTGTTACTTACAGGCCAACTCACAATCAGTGGCAGAGCATTGCATTTCCTCACAGGCAAAGAAACTGATCCTTTGAGCGCAAGCGTCGCTGAGCATCAGCCTCAGAGCCTGGCAGAGGTGGCTAAGAAGACGGGAGTAATGTTCATCATGGGTTTAATGTTCATCCCTGTTGGTATTTATTACGGTAGAAGAAACACGGTTCTTCTATCCCTAAGCCTAGCCACGATTATTAGTTTAATAGTGATTTTCAATGCCGCGTACTTAACACAGTTCTCATCATCGATTCTCAGCGTTGCGGGCGGCCTGGCCATCACGCCCTTATCGATCAGAGCTACAAGGCACAGCTCATTGAAGCTTAAGGACACGTACATGATAGCGCTTCTCTTGGTTTTCCTTGTAGCAACAGCCTCTTTCTTACCCACAGTTAAGCTTGGCGTAGCTTACGCGAAAGCTGTTGTTCCCTCTCCAAGAACAGGTATGGTTAGCATATCTGTTGAGAACAAGGCGTGGTACTATGCTCTTGACTACATAAAGAACGAATTACCAGGGGATGCAGTGATTATATCGTGGTGGGATTATGGGTACATCATAACAGCCTATACAGGTAAGGCTACCGTTGCTGATGGGTCCACGTGTAACGGTACCCAGATACAACTATTAGCCAAGGCCCTAACAGCCACCGATGAAAATGAGACTATCGATATAATCTTCAACGATTTCAAGGCGCCTAAAAACAAAACTTACTTATTGATATTCGATGTTTTCCAATCAATCAAGCTTGATGAAAACTCAACGGTATGGTACACCGGACCACTGATTAATCCATACACAGGAACCGAGGGTATGGGGGACATACCAAAATCTGTGTGGATGCTCAGAATAGGCGGTAGACTAGGATTAAGGGAGCTTCAACCATACTTCACTATTAAGCAGCTCCAGTTCACAACAGGCCAGCAAGTACCAATACTAGCTCCAGACTGGCTTAACGAAAATGTATCGAGCGTGATGATTTACAGATTATTCATCAATGGAATCTACAGCATTAACCAAACCGCTTACGGCCCGCTAGACCTATCTGGACAACACTACTTCGTGGACCCCATAGACATATATCTAGGCAACCCTATACCAATTAATTATAATGCAACCGAGCACATAGTACCCCTCAAGATATTCGTTGACCCTATCTACGACTCTCCTACAAACAAGGTCTATGTAGCTGTTTTTCTATTTGAAGTTAGATAACTTTTTTATTCCTATCGTCTTAGTGGGCATGTAATCAATTCCTAGCTTAAGAGCTGCTTTTTCCAATGTATAGTCATCCGTGGCTAAGTAGACCTCGAAGCCCTCCTTCTTGAGGTAAAATGCTAGTTTGAGCAGAGATTTATCTGCTCTGGATAGCTTATCGCTTATTTTTCTCGGCAGCTCCACCTTTATGTCAGGAGGCTCCGTAACAATTAGTCTGCTGAGCTCGATGGAGAGAAGGGTTTTATTGTAGCTGGCGCTATCTTTTATTTCATCGTAGACCTCCGGTGTGGTAACCAAGCAGTCCGGCACAAGCATGTGAATTGAGCTGAAAATAGCTGATGCATCCAGAACAAGCACTTTAGTACAGTGTTTTTCTCTCAAAAGTTCTTTCATAGAATCTTACCCACTTAAACCTAGCTACGTGTAATGGCTTTTTATATATTTTAAAGTATAGCGTTTTCCCCCTTTCTACGTAACCTTTATCTATTCCGTCTATAATTAGCCTCGGCATAACGCCGTCTTTTCTTACGAGGACCCGGATTTCTAGTAGAGGGCTTATGACAACAGGCCTGTTGCTCAGTTGAATAGAAGCTAGCGGGGTAATCACGAATGAAGCGAGGCTCGGCTCAATGACGGGCCCACCCGCGCTTAAGCTATAGGCAGTTGAGCCTGTTGATGTGGATATTATTAATCCATCGCCGTAGACATCGTATAGCTTCGTTGTACCTATATAGACCTCCAGTCTAGCCAGCTTTGCTCTATCTCCAACGAGCACGGCCTCGTTTAGGAATGAATATGTCTTCTCATTCTCTATTGATATTGAGCCCAAAAAATACTGTTGAACCAGAAAGTCGTTTTTGAGAAACCTATCAATATATAGTGTTGCCTCTGAGGAGTCGATATCAAAGTAGAAACATCTCCTGCCGGCACCAATAGTCATTATTACTGGGCTTAACTCCTTGCTTGTAAGCTCCTGTATAACCCTGAGAAACGTTCCATCACCACCAATGACAATGACACGGCATGTCTCCTCATCGAAATCCTGTGGCTCCGAGCTTAATCCGAGCTCGTCGGACGGGATTTTGTTGAGTGTGGGGTTAACCGGCTCAAGGCCCTTCTGTTTAAGAAAGCTGACTATCTCCCTAGCAGTGGTTAGAGCTTCTTTGCTGTTGCGCTTAACAACAATGCCGATCCTCTTGCATTCCCAGCGCATTATTGATCAACTTGAATTTATTCCTTAGGAGTTAATTTAATCTTTAGTTTTTAAATAATGTTTGAGGATGCTTTTGATGGATAAAGAACACGTGGTTTCGAGCTGCGTGGCTGTAACCAGGGAGAATGGGCAGAAAGCCATTGAGCTACTTAAGTCGAGGGACCTGATTACCAGGGAACTGAAAGTTAAGAGAGCTGGGAATGAGGTTTTGATTCCGGTCATCAATGTGGAGGAATCCCTGAAGGTTCTAGCCTCTAGCAGCATTGATGCTCGTGAATGCGTGGATGAGTTTCCGCTTGTTGCAAAGTTGACTAGAAGAGAGCTCCTGGAGAAAATCGAGGAGATGAATGGCTTAAAAAGACTTAGCTACCATTTAATCGGCGATATACTTGTGATTAACCTCAAGGGGCCTGAGGAGGCAGAGAAAGCTCGCGTCACAGCCTCTGTTCTAATGAAGCATTTCAAGAACATCAGAAGCGTATATGGCAAAATCGGTACATTCGATGAGTTCAGAATACCGAAGCTCATTCATCTTGGTGGAGAAAAGGACACCTTCACGATTGCAAAGGAGTATGACCTAAGCTTCGCTGTTGATATAGCTAAGGTGTTCTATAACCCCAGGTTAGCGGACGAGCATAGAAGAGTCTCCATGGAGATAAACAATGGCTCTCTTGTACTGGATATGTTCAGCGGGGTGGGGGGCTTCTGCATACACGTAGCCACAAGCATTAAGGGAGAGGTTCACTGCAACGACATAAACCCCCACGCCGTAAGCCTCCTAAACATATCAGTAATAATGAACACCAAGAAGCTTCTATCCCCCGTTTACACGTGGAACCTTGATGCAAGGGGGCTTCCCAGTCGTCTTAAAAGGAAATTTGATGTGATAATAATGAATCACCCAACAGGCAGCCTGGACTTCATAGATATAGCTGACTCCCTCCTGAAGCCTGGAGGAAAAATATATCTATATATCCTCGGAAGTAAATCAGAGGACGTCGTGAAAGAAGATGTCACTGGTAAGCTCATGGAGAAAAACCTGAGCTACATTGTTGAATATAAAAGAGAAGTTCTTGAGCACAGTCCATCCAAATCAGTGCATCTCCTCAACCTATACAAAGAAAAACAAGGCCTCAACAACGATTCATCTAAGGAAGAACGCCAATTAGCAAAACAGTAAGCTTAGCGCCTTTTCTTAAATCATCAATCAGCTCTCTATCAATATCCACTGCCGCCTTATTCGAGTATATCCCAACAGTAGCGTCATTTACATAGCTAGATTTCCTAACGATAATCTTAGTCTGGTCCCCGAGCGTCAACTTAGAGGATCCTCTGGCAATTACGATGTCTTTATGGTTTTCAGTGAACAGCGCTATTACCAGAACTGCCTCGTTGTTCTTGATGATGTCTTTTAACTCGTTGCTTAGCTCTGATGCGCTCTTGGTAGCTTTGACCCCGATTATGCAGTCTCCCCTTGGCGTTAGCTCTTTTTCCTTCGTGATTTCAAATGTTGTTTTGTGAGTAGCGCGTACATTGATGTGCCCCCATGCCTCGATGACATCTATAGCGATTTTCCTCAATACAGGCACCAATATCGTTAAACCCTTATTAATCAATAATATATTTAGTGAGCTGCTCGTTGGAGAGCATTAATTTTGAGGTCGAGAGGAAAAGGCTGGTTGACCAGCTCAAGCTTTATGGATACATAAGAACGAGAGAGGTAGAGAGAGCGTTCTTAAAGGTTCCAAGAGAGGAGTTTGTGCCTCCAGACCTCAGGAAGAAAGCTTATCTCGATACGCCTCTTCCAATAGGACATGGCCAAACAATAAGTGCTCCGCACATGGTTGCTATTATGACCGAGCTTCTCGGGGCAAGAATAGGCGAAAAAGTACTTGAGGTTGGCACTGGCAGCGGTTACCAGGCAGCCATACTAGCTGAAATCGTTAATCCAGACAGGAAAGCCGGGGGGATCGTCTACACCATAGAGAGAATACCGCAATTAGCTGAATTCGCAAAGAAAAACCTAGAGAGAACAAGCTATATCAATAGAGTAGTGGTGATAGTAGGTGACGGAAGCAAGGGATACCCAAAGGAAGCTCCTTATGACAAAATAATCGTGACTGCAGCTGCGCCTCGAGTACCGAGAAGCCTGCTAGAGCAGATGAGATCGCCGGGCAGAATGGTGATACCCGTGGGAACAAGGTACGAGCAGACCCTGCTTGTAGTGGAGAAGGATTTGGAGGGAAAAATCAGAATAACTGAGTCGATACCATGCGTCTTCGTTCCTCTCATCGGGGAGGAAGGATGGAAAGACTAAGGGAATCAGAACACTCTCTCACAGCATCAATTAACTAAGACGGGTAAGTTCTCATCATCTAGATAAGTCTAGAGACTCCCCAGTTTATTTGTTTTAATGATTACGTAGCTACGCTGCTTTATTGATGCTTTAACTTTGTTCTTTATTTTTCAGGCAATCACAGTTAGTTAGTTCCGCGTTTGATTTCTCTGGGTATTTGTTGGTACATTAAACAAAGAAGTTTACGCAAAGAAGTATATATGTTAGCATTCACCAATCAAGTACTGATAAGCAAAGCATAGGTGTTTGAGTTGACTGATCTTATGAGTATCCTCTTTTTTATATTGTTTTTATATATAGTAATGCATCCTCAGATTCAGTTAAAGGCGCTAGCCAACTCCAGGTTAAGATTAATCAAAGAAATCGAGAGGAAAAACGGCTGGCGAGTAATTACTCTAATCCACCGGCAAGAAAAAATAGGGTTTCTAGGCTTCCCTGTGTAGAGGTACATTGACATTGAGGACTCAGAAGAAGTGATTAGAGCGATTAGGAGCACCCGCCTAATCAGCCTATAGCCATGATTCTCCATACGCCTGGCGGCCTGGTCTTAGTAGCTTCGCAAATTGCCATGGCTCTCAAGAAGCACTCCGAAAAGAAAATAGTTATTATACCTCACTACGCCATGAGTGGCGGGACACTGATAGCTTTAGCTGCAGATAAAATATTGATGGATCCTGACGCCGTGCTTGAGCCTCTTGACCCACAAATACTTGTAGGCAACGCTGTTTATCCTGCCCCGAGCGTTGTTAAAATGGTTAGGTTGAAGGGAAATAATGCTAAAGACGAGCTCCTCGTGTTAGCTGATGTTGCTGAAAAAGCCATCACTGAAATACAAAGCCTTATAGTAAAATTAATGGAGGATAAACTTGGTGCTGATAAAGCCCGCGAAGTAAGAGGCTTTTAACCGAAAGGAACTATACACATGATTATCCAATAACCGTCGGAGAAGCTAAAAAAGGTTTAAACGTGAAAACAGATGTTCCACTTGAAGTTTATATGCTGATGAAATTGTATCCTCAAGCCCTACAGCAAATATCGGGGGTTGAGTACCTACCAAGACCGCATGTGCCTTTCTACCAGAAAGAGCAAAAAGAAAGCAGCTGATTTTATGTCTTTTTTAAACTAAATAAATAGTTTTTATGTTACTTATAATTACTAAAACATAGTTGAGATGATGTCTAACCCCCGGAAGCGTGTTATTTGTTATTGGATTTAGCTTAGTTGTATTGTTCTTTCTCTTAGCTCCAAGAAGCCCGCTTAAGCCAGCCTTGATAGAAATAATTGGCAAGGACCCCTGTGTAATACATCTCGGTATTCTCTGGGATACTCGGCACACTGTTAATAGTGCTAGGGTTCTTCATTGAGTCTTCTAGGAGACCATGGCAAACTAGGTTTCTGTTAGGCTTTGTTATCTCGTTGTCCATAGCCACGGTCACAGCCAGCGTTATAGCTTCTTATTCAGCACATTGCCAGGCAAATTACTGATACACGCTGTCATCTTCATATTGGCTCTCACTGGCTTTTACTTCATCATATCTTGGCAAAGCAATACAAGAAAAATTGAGGGAGTAGCAGTTTCAAAGATATTCTTCTATACTAGTGATGGTAGGATTGTTGAGTTTACAACTGAATGCCTCGCCCTTCAGGGCGGGGAGAAGGTCAGTAATGGTTATATCCCCTAATGTTGTACGCCATAATCTTGAATATAACATCGTAAAGTAATTTTTTCTCGGTGTACCGATTAAATGATATTAACCCTTAGTCGATATGTTCTTAGTATTTGAGAAACGATTGTAGTTGAAGGTGTAGTGAAACGAGTTATAGAAGTATTTTGGGTTCTAGGGGCATAAGAGCTGATGAACAGGTGCTAAGTGACCTAAGAATTCGGGAGCTCGTGAGCCTGATTCTTGGTAAAGAAAGAGACGAGTTCTTGTGGAGCCTGTTTCTTGAGCCACTTGACAGTATCGATTCAGTTGTTTATAGGCTCAATGTTTTTCGTGACTTAATGCGGACAGAAGTCTACGTGGTCACGGAGAGGCTTGTTGAAAAGGTTAGAGAAGCCCTCAGCTACCTCGAGACTGAGAAGGAGGCCTACGAGCCACATAAACTAGGCCTTCACCTAGATGCTGCTTTAACCTACATAGACGCGTTGGAGAGGTTTTACAGCGAGATGCTATCGCTCGGTGTGGAATCAGATGGGCTTAAAGGCTTCCTGGATTATGTTAGAAGCATCGTCGAAAGCGAGCACTTCAAGGCCATGAAAGAGAAGGCCATGAAGGCCAAGGAGGCGAGAGTCAGGATGGTTATCAGGGTCAGAATAATGGGTGATAGAGTGGTTGTTTGGAGATTTGATGGAGGCGTGGATATGGAGAAGGTTATCGAGGAGTTGTTTTCAAGGTTTAGAAGCGAGGAATCAAGGAAAGTCAAATACATTCCGACTACCGGTGGCATGAGCCACATACATGCAGCTATTCTTGAAGGCGCTTTCAAGTTCTATGGGAGCGAGTACAAGGCCTTGAAGGAGTTTTATGATGAATTCCCAAAAATAATTGATGATGGCGTGGCTGCTTTCGTTAGGGAGATACCGTTCTATATGTTATACATTAGCTTTATGAAGAAACTAATGAGCAAGGGATACAGCTTCACTATACCTAGGTTTACGAGTGATGGAAGAATAGATGTCAGAGGCTTCTATAATATTATGTTAGCTGAGAAGACAGGAGCAGTACCGAACGATCTATTCACAAGCGGCGAGAAAAGGATATTCGTGATAACCGGAATGAATAGTGGCGGGAAAACAACTTTCGCTACGTCTTTTGGTCAATTAGTCTATTTAGCAAAACTTGGGGTGCCTGTTCCAGCACAGAGCGCTGAGATACCTTTCTTCACAGCGATACTGACAGCTTACCCAGCTAGGGAGGATCCGAGGGAGAGCCTAAGTAGGCTTGAACAGGATATAGTGAGGGCTGCGGAGATAATGCATAGATCTGATAGCTCAACGCTCATCATTGCTAACGAGCTTTTCTCCACTACGACTAGTGATGAGGGCTTTCAGCTAGCGAAGATTTTTCTCGAAGAGCTCTGGAGGAAAAGGAGCTACTGCTTATTCATTACCTTCTTATCTGGTGTGGCCTTGCTGGACTTCGTTATAAGCCTGGTTGCACAGCCCTCCCCCGAAGACCCCTTAAAGCCATCATACAAGATAGTCCCGGGCCTTCCTCCATCAGAGTATATGGCTGTCAGAATAGCCTCTAAGCATGGACTTACATATAATGATCTGCGGATGGTGGTTGGATGATAGAGTTCGATTTATTGAGGCTTGGTTCTAGCCAGAAAATAAGTATAGCTGACGACGTAAGAACAGATTTGGAGCTTGATAAAATAGTGAGCGTAGCATCTAAGGGAGATGAGCTTGTCGCTAAAACGTGGTTTGATGTTCTTCTCTCCAAGAAGACATCAATAGAAGATGTAAGATACAGGCAGGAAGCAGTTAAGGATGCCCTTGCAAACAGAGAAGTAGTCACCAAGATGTACCAAATAGCCAAGGAGGGCTATGAAAAAGCCTACAGAGAGGTATTCATTTTTAGGCTTGATGACCCGAGGCTGGTCGTGTACGAGGCCTCAAACGGCATCAAAATTCTCACCGACTACTTGGAAAAGCTACTGGGTATTGTTAGCAATGCTAATTTTACATCAAGAGCTTTCAAAGGCCTAGTAGAGTCCTTCACATCAAATATTGATGAGGATTTCATAGCAAAGGCTAGAGAAATTAGCGAGACACTTTGGCTTGGAAACGGCGTAGACTTTAGGGTTGAGATTGGGCCCTTGAACAACCTGGTAAACCCTGTTCTCTTAGTGCCCAAAAACGAGCGGTCTTTCCTAAATAGGCTGCTATCAATGGAGAAAAGGTATACATATAAACTTGACCCAAGAGACGAAGCTGGATCCACTATCATAGATGACATGATTAAGTGGGTTTTGTCCAGAGTAGCAACGCCTCTACTAAATGCTTTTGATAGGCTAATGGACTTTTTCAAGGACCTGGCGAGGCAGTTATCGTTCTATGTGGGGGCTATTAACCTAAGCGATTTCCTCGATGAGCTCGGTATCCCGAAGACCTACCCTATGGTTGATTCAAGAAGATTCTTCTTCGAAAACCTATATCCTCTGTCCCTAGCGGTATCATCCAAGAGTAGGCCTGTGCCCAGCAGCCTTGAAATAAATGTTGATGGCTCTTTCGCAGTCATTATCACCGGCGTTAATAAGGGTGGGAAGACAACCTTCCTGAAGAGTGTTGGCCAGGCAATAATTTTAGCTAGAGCAGGCCTATTTGTCCCCGCTGACAGCTTTATAGTTCCAACAACCGGCGCGGTGTTCACGCACTTCCTTAGAGAGGAGGAAATAACTTTTTCTTACGGGAAATTCGAGGAGGAGGTAAAAAGATTTAAAAAGCTGGCTGAGAGCCTCAGTAGAGGAGACTACGTGCTTATGGATGAAAGCTTCGTTTCAACAAACCACGTAGAGGCATCAGTGGTGGCAGAAAACGTTGTCTCAGCACTCCTTGACTCAGGCATCAACGTACTATACATTACCTTTCTACAAGACTTTCTATACAGGTTCGTGCCAAAGAACAAGAACAGAGCAGTATTGCTTGTGCCCGAGAGACAAAGCGATGGAACAAGAACCTTTAAGCTTGTAAAGGGGTCGATACAGCCAGGCTACGCCTTAGAACTATGGAAAAGAATAGTTGAAAAACAGCAAGGAGCATCTTAATAGAATATATCCTAATAATTATTAATAAAAAGACGCTGGCCCGCGGTGATTTAAACCCCGGACCACCGGCTCCGTAGGCTTGACTCTGATGAAAATCAGTTCACGATTGATATGTGATACGGAACTTTAACTCCCATACGTAAACTTAAGACTTCTCGGTATATGAGCTTCTGCTAGCTCTGCAGTGATAGCTAAAGCTGTTAAAGAGGTTGAGAGATCTTACATTAAGGCTATGGAAAGGCTCAAACTACGAGAGTAATTGGCATAAATAATATTTTAAAACATTGCTGGAAGCGTTTATATAGGCAATGTGAATTCCGTTTTTCTAATTTTTATTCGAGGGGTTGGATATGCACCTTTGCTATGTCGCACACCCATTAATACCCAACTTATTGCTACATAAATAGCAGCTCTTAGCGGCTCTATAATGGGCATCTCTAGACCTTTCTCGGCGAGTTTCTTTTGTGCTTGTTCAGCTATAAATGACATTCCCGTACAACCAAGCACTATTGCGTAAGCTCCCTTTCTATGAGCATTTATAGATGCTTCTACAACTTTCTCCACAACTTTTTCAGGTTCTTTCTCCAGCTCTAAAACAGGAATATGGATAGTTTCAATTGACACTAGATGATGTATTAATCCATACTTTCTTAGTAAAGCTATTATGAGAGGTTCTGTTTCAGGGAGAATATTGATTATTGAAAATCTTTGTGCTATTTGTGCAGCTAGAAATGTTGATGCATGATTCGCTCCTATAATAGGGATGTTTACTATTTCTCTAGCAGCATCAATAGCTGGATCGCCAAAACAATCTATAACAACAGCACCATAACCCTCTTTCTCAGCCCATTTAACCTTCTGAAGTATATATGGAGCATTAATGTATTCATCGTACGCGCTTTCAATAGATGCAGTACCATAATTAATAACGTCAACATCTAGTTTTACTAAGCCATTTGTTTCCTCATAAATCTTTTGTGCAAGCACCTTTCTATCTTCTATAGCACCCCTAATTCCCTCTGTATAAATTACCGGGACCAAATCTAATATTTTAATCATGCGTGTCATAAACTGCGCCCAAATAAATAAGTAAATTAAATGAATAAATATAAAATTTACATTTAAGTTATGACATTATTGCAACTTTAATTTACCTACCGCTTTTGCTCAAATTCTTAAGGCATTTCCAGATACATATGGCATAGCTATCTCCTCTATTTCAGCTATTTCAAGTCTCAGGACCTCTATGGCCACTATTAATATTTGCTCGGTTACTCCAATTCACCACAAACACGGCTAATGCTTTTGCAGACAACCTGGCGTTAACTAAAATATTTAAGAGACTTAAGTGGAGGAAGTGGTTAATACTAGCAGGCTTAATAGTAAGCTCTATGGTAGCTGTACTAGAATTAATATAGTATTGGGTGGCATATTTAACAGCATCAGTTAATTGGATTGCACCTGTGGCAGAAGGACTCATAGGAGAATATTATATACTTCGCAAAGATCAAGCGTTATTTAATGAGTCTATGCCGAAGGTTAAGAATTGAGATATTGCTAGTATGGTTCTTACAAGTTTTAATATCATCTTACTTTATTGATATATATCATATCTGATACCCTCAGTAGCAGACCTCTTGGTAGCTATGATATTATATATATTAAGATACGCTATGCGTGAAAGTATAATAATTATTAAAAATGTATGATATATTAAGACCGATTTCCTTTTTGATTAATTTAACTAACACTAAGTAATTACAAATCTTAAGCTACATTAGACAAACAATACGTAAAGAGCTTAGTAATCAGTATATTAAAAAAATCCCTATTCACAATAATATCACTAGCTACAACTTCCAGAAGAATTTCACATTCTTTACCTACGTCTTTTTATGTATTTTTGTCTGTATTCTTCCACCGGTACTGATCTCTGAAGGTTATTTAAACAGTCTTAAAGTCTCTATGGAGAAATAAGCGCCACTCACATAATTTAGCGCTCTCCTGAGCCTACTCAATATATTTGGAAACCTCGGTTCTTGAAACATACAAGTATACACATCATATTATCTTAAACCATCAATCTTGAAGACTTTGCTGAAGTTAAAGAATCGCAAACCTCAGGGGTTAATATGCTAAACTCAGCGGGCCCGCGGGGATTTGAACCCCGGACCACCGGCTCCGGAGGCCGGCGCCCTATCCTGGCTGGGCCACGGGCCCTTAATTAAATTTTTATTTTCTTGCCTATTTCTTCTTCTCTTTCTTGAATTATTTTTTCGCATTCGCATGCTTGGCTGAGCTTGATGGTCTTAGAGTAGTTTTCGGTCATTGTTTTTATTGTGTCGAGGAGGTTTGTTTCTTGGATATACTTGTTTATTGTTTCAGTCTTGACGCTTGTGCTGGGATGCGGCGTTGCTAGGGCGCAGAACTCTTTTGATTTCACGCTCACCTTGTATGTCCCAATCTCAATTGATTTTGCTATGCTCTCTTTCTTGTCCATTCCTATCAGCGGTCTGAATATAGGTAGCTTTACTCCATCTTCTGTTGCGACAAGGTTCTGTAGGGTCTGGCTAGCAACCTGGGCGAGGCTTTCACCAGTGACGAGAGCTTTGTAGTTATTCTTTAACGCAATGTGCTCAGCGGCTAGATACATCGCTTTTTTAAGATAAACTCCCCTCAGGCTTACTGGTACAGTGTTCATCAATGGAAATATCCATCGAAACTCAACGTCCCAGAGGAACTGGTCGCGGCCATAGCTATATAAGCAGTAGAGAGTACAGCAGACATCATAGAGTATTTTCCTCTGCTCCTCCCCACCTATATTGAAGAACACGTAATCCACTGTAGCTCCTCTCTTCATCATCATCCAAGCAGCCACAGGGGAATCAAAGCCGCCGGAGACAAGAGCCAGTACCTTGCCCTCAGTTCCCTCGGGGATCCCCCCTAACCCATAAAAGAAATTCGTATATGCGTACGCCTTTTTGTCCCTAACATCAACGTGTACCTCAACATCATAGTTCTCTAAATCAACGATTCCCCCAAGCCTCCTCAAGGCCTCACCGACCTTCCTCATTACATCAATGCTTGTGAAGTCATGCTTCCCAACCCTGCTAGCAGTTACTCTAAACTTTTTCCCAGCAACGAGCCCACCGTATAGCTTTCCTACCTGCTCAGCTAGGTCGTCCAGCGTGTCAAAAGCAATCATGCGTGCTGGAATCACTTTTTCTAGACCAAACACATGCATTATGGAGATTACCCCTTTTCTAATATCATTTATGTTCTCAACGTAGAATCTGCCGCCCTCTATTCTCAAGGAATACGTGCTTACACCCCACCTTCTGAGAGCGCTCTCGATATTGCTGAGTAGAGCCCTCTGCATCCTCCTCCTGGTCATCACTCCCTTGACTGCAACCTCTCCGAGCGATGCTATAATAACATTGAAATCCAAGTTCCCCACCGAGAAGAAAATTAAGCACTCTTGGTTTAATGTCATTTCCGGCGATGAGAATTGATGGCCCGCGCTCACATATTGATATACGGCAGGGTACAAGGAGTATTCTTTCGTAAGCACATGAAGGATAATGCTGATAAGCTAGGCCTGAAGGGATGGGTGAAGAACAATCCTGATGGCTCGGTAGAAGCGATAGTTGAGGGTAATATCGATAAAATAAAGGAGCTTGTCAGATGGGCTCTTACAGGACCGCCACTAGCACATGTGGAAAAGCTATGCGTAGAGTGGATGAGCTATAAGGGCGAGTTTGACTCCTTCCAGATAATCAAATAAACAATGACAAGTATCGCGCAATGAATTCGAGGTATAGCCTCATGGAACCCCTGAGAAAAACTCCTGTTTTCAGCCCGGCGAGGAAAGCCTTTTTTAAGTTAAAGGAGCCAAGCAAGAATTTTTTGTAAAAACTTACATCAAGGCTGCTCATAGCATTCTCTATAGCCTTATAATCATTTATTGAGCTTAGCAGCTTCAACACGAATCCCTGCTTCACAGTCTCTCTGAACAGCCTCCTCAGTCTCTTTTTGTAAACATCAAGGTTTTCATTATGAATTATGATATCAGCTAAAATCTTTGAGCTCATAATAGCTAGCCTGTTTCCTTCTCCACCAAGAGCTAAGACAAGGCCAAGAGCCTCGCCCGTTCTAACAACATTGCCTTCTATTGCTCTTGATAAGGGGTAATCTATTGTTAAAAGCGAGGTCCTAACCGCACTCTTGTCAAAAACACCCATGCCAGTTGACTCCACGAAACTCTTCAATCTCTCTACGGGATTCTGTATTTTAAGGGCTCCATAACCAATATTCAGCTTATCACGGTAAGGAAATATCCACGAGAGACCAATGTTAACTGTATCGAAATTAAGGATAATCCTGTCCTCGATATCTCGTTTAGGCTCAAAAATCCCTCTTGCAACAAGAATCTTCCTCAAAGCATTGCTGGAAAAAGGCCCCCTGGAATCAATAACTAGTTCGTAGTCGCTCCTAATTTCATATGGGTCCACGGGCTTCCTTATGAAGCTGTACTTATGTATCCAAGCCTCTCTAAGAGATGAAACAAGTTTTTCCTTATCAATAACCATCCACGAAGAGTTTTTATCCATAGAGAAAGAAACGACCTTTTTGTTATTCACCCATACTTCGTATTCTTCAATAAAATTCGTGACTTCCGGTTTCACCGCTAAGTACTCTAGTGCTTCAGGCAGAAGAATATTTCCACAAGCCTTCTGATAGTTGAGCTGAGGGTCATATACATACACTAGAGCAGGATAATTAGATTTAGCGAGCCAAGCAGCCAGGTTTGAGCCAGCTACGCCTGACCCCGCAATAGCTATTTTCTGCAACATAATCAGCTTGGGCCAGGCTACTCGAACTCTCTACGGTAGCTCTCAACTAATGCCTTAACACTCTCTCTCCACGCATCAAGGCCGTTGGGAGTTGATGGGTAGTTGCGATACAGCTTTTTCATCTCCTCCATGTAATCTGATAGCTTTTTTAGCTTCATCAACAACGATGGCTTTTTTAAGCCTCTGAACAGCTTGCCGAGATCGCTTAGAGCACCTTGTATGTTCGCGATGACATCTGATTTCAGCTCAGCTTTTCTGCTAAGTATATCTACGTCTTCCTCGCTCACTATTTTTTTCTCCATTATAAACTGCAGTTCCTCGTTACTTAGTTTTTGCAGGAAGTATCTAACTACCTCCAAAGCTGCTTGCTTTGCGCCTATATTAGGCATATAGCAAGTGTTGGTTTCCCATAGCCCATTGACGGTGAAATCGCTCTTCTCGAATGCATGGTCTATCGCTAACGATGAGCAGTAAGCTGACTCAATAGCGTACCCCATCCCGCCACCATGTACTGGATTAACTGTGAAGGCCGCATCCCCGATGACGATGTATCTATTCCACACCAAGCTATCAAGCGGTCTTCTTGTAGGGACGATCGCGCCTGCAGAGCTAATCACTTTTAGCACTGGCTGAACATCTTTTCTAGCCAACAAGAACTTTCTGTACTGGGTTCTCGGGTCAGGGTTGTTCACGCCGTTCTGAACACCTAGACCAAGGTTAACCTGGTTTCTGCCCTCAGGGAAGTACCACCAGTAACCTCCTGGAGCAACGTTTTGGTCAAGGTATATTCTTATGAAGTCAGGTCTCTCAATATCCTGGCCAATCTCGAGTATTTCTCTAAAAGCTAAATCAGAGTCCCTCGGGTCTAGCTGCTCGGCAACAGGGAGGTGAGGGGGAAGCTGTTTTCTAAGCGGAGAAGCAGCTCCAGTAGCATCAATCACTATTTTAGCATGAATAATTTTTTCTCCCCCATCAATAACTGCTTGGGCCCCTACCACCTCGTTGTTTTCGATTAACAGCTTCTTGGCATGAGAGGATAGGAAAACTTCTACTCCCTTATCCATTGATGCTTTAAGCAGGTACTGACCAAACCTAGTTCTATCGATAATAAAACCTTTCCCATAGGCTCTTAGGACAACATCCTCTCTTGGGCTATATATTTCCACACCGTTAACCACTTGTTTAATTGCCTCGCTGGGAGGCTCGACAAGTCTTCTCTCAGCGAAGTGGTGAGCCCCAATGGCGTTCCCGCACGGCTTGCCCCATACATCTTTCCAGGGCTTCCCCTCAACAAGAGCTATTCTGTACATGTTTTTTCTAGACAAAAAATAAGCTAGCGAGGAACCTGCAGGTCCACCTCCAATGATTAATATATCGTACTTCAATTCGTTAAGCATTACTCAGCACCAGCATTCGTATGAATACAATATCAATGTTAAGAAACTAAAAATTTATGTTGTTAATATTTGTTACAACTGAAAGCCTTGCCCTTTAGGGCGGGGAGGAGGTCAGCTGCTCACAAAGCCTTTTCTTTAAATCCACAATTTCTAACTGCTCTAGTTTTCGGGGGCTCTTGACTTTAATGTTGATTAGTTGCAGGATGCCTGTTGCATTGTTGTATAAGTACTCCGCTTCTACAGTAATGTTTGAGCTAGCCTTGACCTCCCTGAAAACAACATGCCATTCGCCGTGTAGTTGCATCTTTTCGCTGGCTTCATCAAGGATGTTTTTGTTCATTCCTTCGCAAAAAACATCGATGGAGTAAAAACAGCCGTCATCGATACATTCGTAAACAATTCTCTCGTGTTGATTTAGCCATTCAGTCAAGAAAACCAAAACTAAACCCCTTACTTACCGGAAAGGAAAGAAGATAGAGTCACGAGAGGAGTCTTGCAATATGGACATTTATAGTGTAGAACCTTAGCGCAAGATGAACAATAATAAGCTGGGATTTTCTTCATGCATTCAGGGCACACGTAAATGACCGCTCTCGTGTAATCCTCAAGCCTCGCACATATCCTGCACCTAACTGTAACCCATCCTAAGTGTCCGTGAGCGTTTGCTCCTTTTATCTTTCCGATAGACATCTCGTAATCACCATCTCATCTGGATATCTTGTAAGGATATTCAGTTATGTAGTTAATAAAAAAATCTAGTATTATTACCGTTTTTAAATAGAATATAAATTTTTACTGAAAAGCAACACTATGTACTATAGTGGTTAGAATGTATAGTCAGCTTGAGTCGGGGAAAACTAGACTACTATTTCTTATTGTTGCAATATTTATGCTAAGCCTAATGAGCATCAGTTATGCCCAGCAAGCTCAAGGATTCGTGCTAGAGCCGAGATGGTCCAGCCCCATAGTAGTGCTCGAAGGACAGGAAGCCAGCGCGAGAGTGGCTTGCCCAAGCCCCCCGAGCAGTCTGAGCCTAATTTCGCCAAACTATGCTGTTAACATAACTTTATTCGATACTAGATTGGATGGCAATATCTACGTTGTCAACTTCAAGATTAATGTCCCAAGCGGGCTGTATGACCTAGAAATATTGTGTGGAACCGCAACTCTATATTCTCCTCGAAGCATAGTTGTTTTCCCGGTTTGGCCAGAGAAACTTAGAATAGCACATATAACGGACACTCACATTGGACTTGTACTTGACAACGGAAGAACATCTGACTCTTATCTACTAGAAGCTATTTTATTATCAACTATTCTTGGAAGCGACTTAATCATACACACCGGCGACACGGTTGATGTAGGAGCAATGTCCAAGGATTACTACACGCTCTACAAGCTAACAAACCTGGCCGGCATACCGACCTTAATTGTACCTGGAAACCACGACTACTCGGGTGACTCAGCGCTATCTAATTATGGCTACATAGTAGGCAAGAACGTGTACTATACTAGGTGGGGACCATACTTATTCATTGGGCTTGACACGGGCTACTATGGAAGACTAACCTCTCAGCAACTCGATTTTCTTGAGAAAACGCTCGAGGAGAACAAGGATTCAACAATGAAAATACTGTTTTTCCATCACCCAGTATTTAATACAAAACTGGTAGCAAAAGTAAATGGAGATCCCTCCGCACTGGTTAACAGAAACCCTGATTTATTTTACCCAAGCTGGAGGGAGGCCCCAGACATTACTGCCAGGCTCCTGGAGCTAGTCGATAAATATAACGTTAATTTAGTGCTTTCAGGGCATACTCACGCTGATGGTCTAGTCCTTTACAACAACAAGACCTACTTCGTGACCACGGTTGCTACTGGAGGAGGAGTTAGAGAAGGAGATTATCGCGGAATAAAAATTATTGATGTCTACGCAAATGGAACCGTCAACATAGTGCCTAGGCCCGGCACAACGGTTTTTGACCCAACGATAGCCATTAATCTAGATAAAACTAGTGTTTACTACGCTTACTCCAACGCATCATTAGTCTTCCTCTTAGAGGGAAATGATAAGGACTTAAAGAATATGATTAACCAGAACAGCCGCGTAGCTCTTAGATTAATTGGAAACATAGATACGATGTTAAATCAAACAATATATACAAAAGCAGAGAACGTGGATTACAAGCTTGAGTACCAAGCAAACATAAATGAAGTCAATGTGAAGATAAACAGTCTTTCTGAAAGCTACAAGCTCCTGATCGCTATATCAAACATAGAGGACATCAAGCCTCCAACAATAGAAATAGCTCAACTAAAGCCTAGCACACCTATAGCGGGTAAGGACAGAATAGAAGTGATAGTCAAAGCTACAGACAACGAGTGGGGACTCAAAAACATTTATGTAGAGTACATGGCCCCGGGCGGGGACACGTATAAAGTGTTAGCATTCCCGTATACGGGCGAGTACTATACGGCTAAGTTGCCATTACTGCCTAGCAGTATCACTTCTCTGAATATTAGAGCCGTAGCCGTAGATCTAGCTGATCATCAATCCACGACCGACTGGATTAAAGTAAACTTCGTAGTACTAACAACCACGTTAACCTCCTCTACACCTACCCAGACATCGGTTTACACAACTACTACTCAAACGACGCTTGTCCCCACAACCACCACGACTCAGACGACTACGACGCAGACAACCCAGGAGAAACCCGCTGAAACCACTACTCCAACACAATCAATAGTTACCGCCACATCAACAGAGAAACCCAGCGGCGCTAAAAACATAGAGATACTGGGGTCAATAGTAGTACTAGTAGTGATAATGGTAGCTGTTTTGCTCTTAAGGAAAAAGTAATTAATTATTTATCTTTTTTCTTGTTCATAATGTATCGGTAAGCCGAGTAAGCAGCTACCGCTCCCTGAGCAGCTGATGTTATTATTTGTTTAAAGTTAACCCACAGGTTAGTCACGTCTCCAGCAGCGAATATCCCATCAATGTTTGTTTCCATATAGGGCGAGACCACAATATAGCCTTTTTCATCCAGGTTCACCCCGAGCTTTTTAGCCAGCTCCTTCTCGGGCTCGTAGCCAATGTTGATGAAGACTCCCTCGGCGGGAATATTGGTTGTTTCTCCGGTCACCACGTTTTGAACTATAATTCCTTTTACCTTCTCATCTCCATAAATCTCCTTCACCACCGCGTTGAGAACGAACTCTACTTTCCCGGTCTCTCTCACCCTCTGAACAAGTATGGGCTGTGCTCTGAACTCGCTTCTCCTATGGACCAGAGTGACTTTCTTCGCATATTGCGTTAATAAATAAGCTGATTCAAAAGCCGTGTCCCCTCCCCCCACAACAACTACATTGTTCGCACCGTAGAAAAAGGCCGCATCGCAAGTGCTGCAGTAGCTAACACCTCTACCAACAAACTCTTTTTCTCCAGGAACCCCGAGCTCCTTGTCCTTAGCTCCAGTAGCTATTATTAGAGCCGACGACCTGATTTTATAGCCTTTTCTTGTTGTGAGCTCTAAATCACCATTATCTTTTCTTACCGCATTATCCACGCGATCATTAATTATTGGAATGTTGTATCGTGACAAATGAGATGCAAATCTATCGATTAGTTCCGAAGCCTTAATTGATGGGAACCCCGGATAATTTTCTATTACGTTAGCCTTTGAGACCTGGCCGCCCAAGACATCGCCTATTAATACTGTTGAGAGCATGTACCTCGCGCAGTATATGCCAGCCGCTATCCCAGCGGGACCCGTACCCACAATAGCCACGTCCACCGTGTACTCCTTCTTCTCTTCTTTTGTTAATCTTAGCCTAAGGCTCAAGGATAATCACCAGCTCGTAAATATAGCTGTTAAGAAAAAAATATTCTTTTGGTGAAACTATGTGAAGGAGAGAGAAATTAAGTTCAGGTTAGTGGGCAAAGAGTCGTACATGAAGCTTAAAGAATGGTTAAGCAAAGAGTGTAGCTTAAAAAGCGAGGTTTTAGAAATAGATGATTATTTCCAGCACCCATGCAGAGATTTCGGGTTAACCGATGAAGCTCTTAGACTAAGGAGAGATGAGCGAAAGGATCAAGTGAAAATATATTTAACTTATAAAGGGCCTAGGGAAACCAGCTACATGAAGGTAAGAGAAGAAATAAATATCGAGTTGGCAAGCTCCAAATGGCATGATGAGATGATGAAGATTCTTTTGGAGAAGCTTGGGTTTAAACACATAGCTACCATAGAAAAACAGAGAATAGAATATGACTGTAAATCCTACACAGCTTCACTGGACATAGTTAAAGACCTTGGATTATTCGTTGAGTTTGAGTTAAAGCCAGAGGCAAATCCAAGTGAGCTTTTCGGAGACATCGAGAAAATACTAGACCAGAACGTTGAGCTTGAGCTCGTCGAGCAAACATACCTCGAACTTCTTCTCTCCGGTATTAGGAACTGACCTCCTCCCCGCCCTGAAGGGCGAGGGTTCCCTTTAGGGGCTTCACTGGTTCCCCGCATCTATTCGGGTCTACATCTATCATTTGCGGGGCATTCGGGGTGGCCAGGGATCCCCCCATCACTGTTTGTATCAGTGGTTGCGCTCCCCGCATCCAAGTGCTTAGGGGCAACCACAGTTCTCAATTAAAACAAGAAAAGCTCTTATATTTCATCCCCGCCTTAAAAGAAGAGGCTTTCAGTTGTAATGAGCTGTATGAATTAGTACTCCACGTTGTATCTTCTTCCATTTTGATAAGCATTAACTAGTATGTAAGGCTTTAATCCGCTTGTATTTATTTTTGGCCCAAGCACCTGCTCGATTTGGAAAACACCCGCGCTGTCCTTCATGTATATATTTATTACTACTGGCTTTTCATCGCTCGCTATAGTTACCTTCTGCACGCTAAGAGCTGATAACGCGTGCATATCGTTCTTGCCCATTCGGTAAGGATATCTAGCTCTTCCCATAGCCATGTCTGTCCCATCAGCAACTTTTACTATTCCTCCCTCAATGGTTAGGCTCTGAACCTCCATTGCTGTTGAGAAGACAGCATTCATTACTTCTTGGCGTATCATTATTCGTTTTCTCTTGTCCTTTGGAAATAGCCTTCTTAGTACTCTATCCAGTATAGGTCTCGATATCAATGCTCCTACAAGCTCGTGGTTCGCCCTATGCACACTATTACCAATATCATGAAACATTGATGCAAGAAACACTATGAGGGCGGATTCTTCTATTGATGAAGCTGTTTTATGAACAATGCTTGTAGGGGTTATATTGTATTTCAGTAACCTATCAAAAATCTCGAGAGCTGAGCCAGCAACTATTCTCGCGTGAACAGGTCCATGATCGTTGTATAGTAACCGTTTAACCGCATTTATGTTCGCCATTTCTATTAGTACATTGTACTCTGTGTCTTTTGATAGAATCTCGTTGGCTTTCCTCACGAGCTCGTATTTTTCTAAGTGTCTGTTGATAAGTGATGGGTTTACCTCGACTTCCTCGAGCAACGTTGACACCAGATTTATATTATTCGCATTTTCGATTAATGATGTGTACTTTATATCATTAGTATTTGGTCGTTAAAAAAATAATGGTAATAAACACATAGTCGAGGTCATGAGACATGAGCGATAAGTTTGGGGCACTGTCTTCTAAAATAAAGGAGAAGAGATGGGACAAAGCTCTGGAGGAAGAGCTTCTGAGAATTTGGGAAGAAGAAAAGGACTTACTCAAGTTTAATGAGGATTTAATCGACGAGAAACCTAACCTTGTTATCGATACGCCTCCGCCTTACCCAAGCGGAAAGTGGCATATAGCTGCGGCTGCGCACTATGCTCAGCACGACATGATTGCCAGGTTCTTCAGGCTAATAGGGTACAACGTGTTTATCCCATTCTATGCTGATAGAAATGGCCTTCCAGTCGAGGTCTATGTCGAAAAGAAGTACCAGTTAAACCCGCATAAGTTGTCCGAGACTTCTCAGGGAAGACAACACTTCATTGACCTATGCAAAAAGGAGCTGGATGAGGTTGAAAAAGAGCTTGTTAAAATATGGAGAAGACTTGGATGTAGCTTTGAGTATCTTAGAAATGGTACTGATAGCCCGGAGTACAGGAAGTTGACTCAAGCAACATTCATAGATATGTGGAAGAAAGGCTACATTTATCTTGATAAGAGGCCTGTTAACTGGTGCCCAAGATGCCAGACGTCGCTAAGCGAAGCTGAGATAGAATACTATGATGAAACCGGATTTCTATACTACATAAACTTCGGTATCGATGGAACGAATGATAAAGTTACAATAGCGACAACGAGACCTGAGCTTCTGTACTCCTGTGGAGCCGTTATATTCCATCCAGATGACAAGAGGTATCAAAGCCTGAATGGGAAAAAAGCTGTTGTTCCTCTCTATAACCATAAAGTTCCGATACTTCCTCACTCGAGCGTTGACCCGGAGTTCGGCACTGGATTAATGATGGTGTGTAGTTATGGCGATTGGCAAGATGTAATAATATTCCGGGAGCTCGGCTTATCTCCAAGAGTCATTATTGATAGGACAGGCATAGTTCATGACCCCACAGGCATAATACCCCCGAACACTCCCGTTAACCAAGCGAGGGAAATAATTGCGAGAAGGCTTGAAAATGAAGGATACCTCGTAAAGAAGGTTAAGCTTACCAGACCAGTCCCTAAGTGCTGGAGATGCAAAACACCGGTGGAGATAATCGAGGAGGAGGAATACTTCGTCAAGCAGCTTGAGTTTAAGAACGAACTATTGAAGCTAATTGAAAACATAGAGTTTTACCCGGATTTCCACAAGGAAAGGCTGGTTAACTGGATAAACTCAATAACTATGGACTGGCCAATATCTAGGAGCAGGTATTACGGAACAGAGATTCCTGTCTGGAAATGCAGCGTGTGCGGGGAGATTCTTCTGCCGGAGCCTGGAAAGTACTATCAGCCATGGAAGGATGAGCCGCCATGGAGCAAGTGCCCGAGGTGTGGGGCTTCATCCCAGCATCTAGTAGGCGAGAAAAAGGTCTTCGACACGTGGTTTGACTCAAGCGTTAGCCCGCTTTATATTACGAAGTATTTATACAACAATGAGAAGGCATTAAAGTTGCTTAGAAGCACGCTTAGGCCGCAGGGATACGATATAATAAGAACGTGGCTCTACTTCACGTTGCTCCACGTGTACCTGGTTACTGGACAGCCGGCCTTTAGGTGGGTAAGAATAAGCGGTATGGGGTTAGACGAAAAAGGAGAAGCGATGCATAAGTCTAAAGGAAACATCATTGACCCAGAGCCGATAATCAGCGAGTATGGGGCCGATCCCGTTAGGTACTGGAGCTCCGTGGCCGCTAAGGTTGGATATGACTACAAATTCAATAAGAATCTCCTAAAGACAGGACAGCTATTCGCAACGAAGATCTGGAATATAGGTAGATTCATCTCGATGTTCCCTGACCCAGGAATTGAGAACGTGGTGCTCGAGGACATTGACAAAGCAATGCTCGAGACACTAAATAACTATGCCAGGAGATATAGAAGTGCCTTCATGAAGTTTGATACTCAGGAGCCAACGCTTCTTATATATGAGTTTACGTGGGACTTGTTCGCCAGCAATTACTTAGAAGCAGTCAAGTTCAGGGCATACAACACTGATGGGGCATGGAGCAAAAACCAACAAGAATCGGCATGGGCAACGCTACACTACGTATTCAGAGAGGCGTTGAAAATGATTCATCCCATAATGCCATTCATAACGGATTACCTATGGAGAAAGCTATATGGAGGAACCATATTAACACAAAAACTAGATGTTCCCAAAGCTGAGTTCGAGTTCACAAAGGATTACCTAATGGATGACCTCGTCCACATAAACTCTGAAATCTGGAAGCTAAAGAAGGAAAGAGGGATGAAGCTAAGCGATCCATTACCAGGGGTACTCTACATATCTCAGAGAGACGAGCCCTTAGTGCCTTACCTGAAGCTCTTGCACAAGCCAAGCAGAATCGAGCTTGTATCCGTTATGCCTGAAGAAGCTGTCATTTTAGGGAAATCAGCCGTTGTCCTCAAAGAATAGTTTGCTATATATAGTTAATTCTTTTACTATCTAAAATATTATCAAGAATTAAGTGGATAGGTATGGATGTAAACAAAATAAGAGAGGATTTCCCGATTTTATCGCTTACTCTTCCCAACGGGAAAAAACTGGTTTATCTAGACAACGCGGCGACAACCCAGAAGCCTGTTCAAGTAGTTAGGAAGGTATTCGAAGTTTATCGTGAAAGCTATGCTAATATTCATCGGTCAGGGCATTATCTCGCTCAGAAAGCTTCTCATATTTTCGAGGAAGTAAGAGAAAAGGCCTCCAAGTTCATCAATGCTAGTGACCCCAATGAAGTCATATTTGTGTGGAACACCACTCATGGGATAAACCTAATTGCGATTCCTCTGCTGGAGCTATCCAAAAAGAAAGGTAAGAAGGAAGTGCTTATATCCACGATGGAGCATCATAGCAACATGCTTCCATGGAGAAGAGCCGCCTCTCTTTTAGGGCTGGATGTTAAGTATATACCCGTTAATGCGGACGGAACGCTTAACTACGATTCACTGGAACAACTCATATCGAAAAACACAGCTGTGGTAGCCCTTACTCACGCAAGCAACGTGACAGGCGTTGTAAATGACGTTAAAAGGGTAGCTAGGCTGGCCCACGAGAACGAAGCATTCATAGTTGTAGATGGAGCCCAGTACGCTCCTCACGCCAGAGTTGATGTTAAGGAGATTGACGTAGATTTTTACGTGTTCAGCGGCCATAAAATGCTAGCTCCAGAAGGTACAGGAGTACTCTATGGCAGAAAAGAGATACTGAGGCAGCTTAATCCACTAATAACAGGGGGAGGAACAATAAAGGACGTGACACTGGATGACGTGGTTTACTTAGAACCCCCACATAGGTATGAAGCAGGCACACCAAATATAGCTGGAGTGGCTGGTCTAGGGGAGGCAATTGATTATCTAAAGAGAGTAGGTCTTGATAATATATTAAACCATGAAAAAATACTTCTTGGAAAAGCATTGAAGAGGTCGGCTGAACTGGAAAAGATTATCGTGTATGGTCCTAAAACCATTGATAAAAGACTTGGAATATTTTCCTTCAACTTTAAAGGTCTCAACCCCCACATAGCCGGGCAGATACTCAACGAGGATTACGGAATAGCTGTTAGAACCGGGCTTCACTGCGCTCATCCCTATCACTACGCTCTGGTAGCTAATGAAGGAACTGTGAGAGCCAGCTTTTATCTATATAATACTATTGAGGAAATTGATTACTTGATGGATAGCTTGGTCAATATGGAAAGAACAATCCTAAAAACGTGATAAGCATGGACATCGAGGAGAAATTAAGACTTATTGAAAGAAACACTGTTGAGATAGTTACAAGAGAAGAGCTGAAAGTTCTCCTCGAAACAAATCCGTCGCCTAAGGGATATCTAGGCTATGAGCCAAGCGGGTTATTTCACATTGGATGGATGATATGGGCAAGAAAAGTTAAGGACCTCATCGATGCCGGCGTAAAGTTTACTTTACTCGAGGCCACCTGGCACGCTTATATAAACGATAAGTTCGGAGGCAACATGGAGGCTATAAAAACAACTGCGAAGTACATAAAGCACTCTCTATACGCGCTGGGCATTCCCGTTGAAAAAATAGAGTTCATAGATGCGGAGAAGCTGGTCTCCGACCCCGAGTACTGGGGGCTAGTGATAAAATCAGCTAAAAACACTACTCTGCAAAGACTGAAGAGGGCTCTAACTATTATGGGTAGAAAAACTGATGAAGCGGAAAGCGATTCATCCAAATTAATCTACCCTTTAATGCAGGTATCAGATATCTTTTACTTAGACCTAGACATCGCTTTAGGGGGGCTTGACCAAAGAAGAGCACATATGTTGCAAAGAGAAATCGCTGAGAAGCTTAATAAAAAGAAAGTGATAGCCGTGCACACGCCGTTGCTGACATCTCTAAAAGGAGTAGGAAGGGCGGGGGGAGGAGGAATAAGAAAAGACGATATAGACCAGATAGCTGAATTAAAAATGAGTAAATCAAAGCCAGAATCAACCATACTTATTCATGACGATGAAGGAACAATTAAAGAGAAGATAAAGAAAGCGTACTGCCCACCAAGAGAAGTTGACTTCAACCCGATTATAGAGATTAATAGGTACATACTCTTCGCGATTGAAGGTTTTGAGCTGAGGGTTAAAAAGAAGGGGAGCAATGAGTATTTGACTATCAATTCTTATAATGAGCTTGAGAAGCTTTACATCGAGGACATTATTCATCCAGCTGATTTAAAAGAAAGCACTGCTGAGGCGCTTATAAAAATATTAGAGCCGGTAAGAAAATATTTCTCGCAAAATAAAGAAGCGAGGGAACTAGCTCTAAGAGTAGCTGAATATCAAGGGCTAAAAATAAATTTAGAGTAGAAACAAGAAATAACAGAGGTAAAAGTGATTTCAACAAAAAAAGGTGAACACAATTGAAGTATTTAATCAAAGCAAAGATTGAGGTAGACGGCATTGTTGATAAACACGACGTTATAGGAGCTATATTTGGTCAAACCGAGGGCCTTCTTGGGCCTGACTTTGATTTAAGAGAGCTGCAGGACAAGGGCAAAATCGGCAGAATAGTGATAGAGCTTAAGCCAACTGAGAACAATAAGATGAAAGGAGAGCTCGTCATCCCTTCAAATCTTGATAGAGTCGAGACAGCTTTTCTAGCCGCAATGATAGAAACAGTTGATAAAGTAGGACCATACAATGCACGAATACTTACACAGAAAATCGTTGATTTAAGGCTCGAGAAGCTTAAAAAAGCAATAGAAAGAGCAAAGGAAATTCTAAGGACGTGGCAACAAACAGAGGTCCCAGACCCAAGAGAGCTTCTACAGGAAATAGAAAAGGCATTGAAGCCTCCATCGATTATTGAGTATGGCCCTGAAAAACTTCCCGCTGGACCAGATGTAGAAACAAGCGACACCCTTATAATTGTCGAGGGCAGAGCAGACGTATTAAACCTGCTTAGATACGGCATAACTAATACCATCGCTTTGGAAGGGGCTCAAACCGAAATACCGGAAACTATAAAGAAGCTTGCACAAACAAAGAAGAAAGTTATCTTATTCCTCGATGGCGATAGAGGAGGAGACCTAATACTGGAGATGGTACTGAAATCAGGCCTACCAGTCCATTACCTAGCAAGAGCTCCTCCTGGAAAAGAGGTTGAGGACTTAACGGGCAAGGAAGTCAAAAAAGCGTTATCAAAACTTACTCCACTAACACCGGCAGTGCTATCTAAGCCTCCCGCGGAAGTCACGGCTGAGGCCAAGCCTGAGGCTCAGCCGATAGTCGAGGAAAAACCCGTGGAGAAGCCTCATGAAGTTACAACTTTGAATATTCCAACATCCATTGTGGAGACGACAAAGCAGCTTGCAGGCACACTTGAGGCTTACCTCTACGATGCAAACTGGAACTTGGTTAAGAAAGTAGCCGTAAGAGAACTATATGATACGCTGCATAGTCTGCAGGACTCTAACGTGAAATTCGTTGTATTTGATGGAATTATAACTCAGAGAATATACGATGTTGCCACTGAGAAAGGGATATCGTTACTAGTAGGAGCAAGAATAGGTAATATATCGAAAAAGGAAGGGGGACCAATATTATTAACTTTCTATGAACTTTCATCTTAGAAAAGCCTGATGTCTATGGATAAGAGAGTTCTGCCACCCGGAGCCTTTATACTGAAAGGTTACGACTATATTTTGCAGCAAAGATATATAGATTACCCAAACATATCTTTTATTAATAAGAACAAGTATAACTACATAGTAATAGAAGGTATCGACGGCGCGGGGAAAACTACTGTTGCACAGTTAGTTGTTAGTGAGCTTAAGAGAAGAAATATAGATTCTGAATTAGTATACGAGCCCTATACCGATGAAATCAGGGCGCTTCTCGATAGAAGCCCAGATATAAACCCAATAGTGGAGGCGATGCTTTTCGCTGCTGACCGTATGTACTTACATAGCGAAGTACTATCAAAGATGCTTCAAGACGGAAAAGTAGTAATTGGTGACAGAAGCTTTATCGCTAGCATTGTCTACCAGGTAGTTAGAGGCGCGCCGGAAGAATTTGTTATATCAATTAATAGCTTTGCGATTAAACCATCCCTTATAATCTTGCTGGACATAACTCCTGAAACAGCGATTGAAAGACTCGAGAGAAAAAAGAGTAAACAACTTCTACACTTGGAAAAACCAAGTTACCTCCTCAATGTTAGGCAAAGGTACTTCGATGTTCTGAAAAGCGTGGGGATCCCTTATCACGTGATAAACGCCGAAAGAAACATAGACTCTGTACTTGAAGATGTATTAAGCGTTATTCTCAAGAACTTAGTATAACTCGATTTTTCCCTTGTTAACCTTGATTTTCCTGAGTCTCTGAAGATCCTCGAGTATCTCCCTTGCTTTATCTTTTGTGATTCCGAGGTTAGACATCAAGATGTTAATCGTGTCTTTAACTGTTAATTCTCCAAATTCCATCATTGAGTCAACAATCAAGTTGTAAGCCTCAAACAAGTTATCGCTGAGTGGTTCTTCCTCTATCAAGTCATTATCCTTCTGGACAATTTTCAGTGAGTAGCTCTGACTTTTCATTAAAAAAGACCCTGGCTCAAGAGTAATTACTCTCCAAGTTTCCAGACCCATCTTTCTCATTAAAAAGGATTTATCTGATATTAATAAGTACAGGCTCATTCTCGGAAAGCTCAAATCCCTGAAGGGTTGAGAGATAGGCCTGCCTATACTTACCAAAAATATCTTTCCATCAAAATTCATCACGCTACCGGGATTATCTGTAAATACGATGTTTTCTTGCACACTTGATTCGAGCAAATCATAAATAACATTTTTATTTATAGGCGTTAGCTCTACGACGCATACTTTCATGCTCCTTCCTGTAGCGATATTATTAGATATAGCTCTTCTAATTAGAAGAGAAGCTAGGTTAGAATTATGAGTAACGATGCCTATCCTATCAATACCCAGCCTTTCAAGAAGCATCTCGTACCCCTATTTTAGCTTTATCTAACAAAGAGAGTAAGATTGTTAATGCAACAGCAGCCCTAAAGAGATATATCAACGTTGGTAACGAATAAGCTTGTAGAGGCGTACTACTTGTATACTTAAACAAAGCTTGCATTAAATAGCTATTACTGAACCATGTAACAATGAACAATGCATTTAGCAGGTCAATAATCATTACTCTGCCCAAAAATCTTTTTGACAACATGATTGATAGGACGATTAGAAATACGCTCCACTGGGGAAGCATATTTGGGTACAGGGACACGAACACCAAAAGAATAATTCCTATTCTATCAAGGAGTCCAGCTACTTGATACTTGTTGATAATATACCATGCTAGTAGAAGAGTTATTGCTGTTCCTAATAGGAAAACAGATTCTACTCCGAAAAACGAGTAGTATGTAGCTGTTTTCTGAGCCACATAGAAAAGCGAGATATCGTTGATGTAGTTGTAGAAAGGTACTCTGAGCAGCAGGGGTATAGATAAAAACAGGCTAGCAATAGTTGCGAAATATATAGCGGTATATTTCAGTTCAGCGATAATAGCTATAAGGGAATTTACCAAAAAAATCATGGGGTTCCCGCTGGAGAGCCCCAATGTAAGGTAGCCCATTCCTTCCCTGCCCTCCAATATGAGGTTGATTGATAACACGAAGAAGAATAAGCTTATGGTGCTTCCATCGTAGCCTGTATAGAAGAGAATTGAGAGCAAAAATGGATAAATGGCAAGGACGAGCTTCTTGTTTTTTTCGCTTGTCGCCTTACGTGCTAGAATTAACAGCTCGTTTATTAACAAATATCCAAAGAAGATGTCAAGAAGAACTAGAAGGTTCTCGGAAGCCCCTATTTTTTTCAAAAGAATAATTAGTAATCCTTGCATACCCATTATTCGTCCAGGCTCATTTATAGGTGCTTCGTGGAGAATGTAGAATGAATCTGTGTATAACCTGAAGGAAGCGGTAGTTGTTAAATGCATGAATAGTGATGATATAAGTAAAACTATCAACATTAGGGTTGTTTTTCTGTATTTCCTCTCAAAGAATGATGCTGGTATAATTAGTTTAAGCTCCTTTGGGATTGGTATCCATGAGGTTTCGCCTTTGAGTAGTAAGGTAAACCATTGTTTATACATAGATAGTGACTCGTCGAGTTGTTGTTGATTAATAAACAATAAGTCAAGAAACTTTACGAACATAATATATCCAATAGGAGAAAAGTTAACGAAGTAAAAGCTATAAAGAGTTCTGTTACCAAGCATCATTACGAAGAAGTATTCAGCAAAGAAAAGTATTCCTAGAAGAGCTGTTGCTTTCAAAACATCATTTATTTTGTAGCGGTACACCCCACTGAAAGATGGAAGTAACAATAACATGCCGGCGAAGGCTGGCACATATATCCATGGATACCCTCTCGCTAATATTTCTGGTTGCACAGATAAATAAAAAGAGTTGAAGCCCAGAACCCAATCGATTGGATTACTGGTAGCTGGCCCAGGAGGCCTGCTCGTTGTGTGCCAGATTAACGCTCCCTTCAGTTCGCTTAATACCCTTTCAATACCGAAATTAAGGATAAAGGGGAGGTAAATCAAGCTTGTGACTAAAAGAAACGGTATAGCGATGATGTACAGGTTCCTCAATATACTTTTGTCCTTAAACCTAAGATAGATATACAACCCAATAAGAAGAAAAAGAGCGCTGTACTTCACGTTAAATGCAAGAGAAAAAGCAACTGATGCCAGAAGATATTTTTTCTTACTGAGAAAAAGAAGCCCTAATGCGGTGAATAGCGCTAGATAAATATCTAGCATAGCTACGCTGCCCATGTTAGTAGATAGTGGGTCCAGGAGACCAATAAGCGCGGATAAAACTCCCCCTAGGGGTCCAAAGAGCTTTATTGACACTAATCCGACAAGCACTATGGTTAAGCCACTCGATATGATGCTGGGCATTCTCCAGCAGATTGGGGAATCACCGCAAATCTTCATTGATAATCCTGTAATGTACTTGGCGAGTGGGGGGTGCTCAAAGTTCAAATAAGCATCAATGTTGGCCGCGTCTGGGTAAGGAAAACCGCTGATTATCTTTTTTACTCCTCTTAGTTGCTGAATCTCCTCCAGAACACTTACATCCTTTACCCCAATGGCTATTGCGTTTGTTTTCGTGTAGATATCCTTAACTATAATTCCGTTTCTCTCAGTGACCAGTTCTTTGATTTTTATCAAAGTTGAATAGTCATATGTAAAAACCGTATAGACCCTGTAACCTTGGTAATTATAGGATACATTTGTTTTGAATACCTCGTTCAGGATGTTCCTTGCGCTGCTCACGTACCAAACCTCATCGCTTCTATAAGTATCCGCAGTAATTGCCAGAGCATATGATGAGTAAATCTGTACCGCGCCTATCACAAAAATAAGAGCTATGGCTATGTAGTAGCTTTCCTTTCTGCCCAGAACCTCGCTAGCTCTTTCCATAATACCCTTAAAATCAACGCTTTTTTCCTGCAAAGTTAATGAGCACCTTCGTCTAAGTGAAAAGCTAATTGTAGCTACTATAAAAAAGATTTCCGAAGAAAAATTAATATCTCATCTCCATTGCAGAGAGAAATCGTTAAGAAATTTTTTCTTTCTGTTCACTGAATAGTGCTTGCTTAGTGAATATGAAGATGTGTGGGAGTTAATGAGTTAAGCTAAGGACTTGTTCCCTTTATGTTTTCTTATTGTTAAATTAGACCAAAACAATATAGTTTAAGATTCACTGTGCATCTGCCCGGCATGTACATTTCCCGCAATGTCGAATTATTGCTCATTGTAGAAGTTCTTCTTACTAGTGTCTTATTCAAGCCCAGAACATATTTTAGATAAGCTACTAGACTATTCAAAACAGGGTTTCTCGCATGAACTGCAACGCAAATTCTTAATAGAAACAGTTAGCTAATTAAGCATTTGACTTGGTGAACTTTCCCAATGACAACAAAGAAAAAGATCGCTTTGGATGATATTGACTACAAGATTCTTAAGGAGCTATCAATGGACTCAGAGAAGGGCGTTAAGGAGATAGCTGAGAAAATAGGGATTCCGGTTAGTACTTGTTTCAATAGGATAAAGAAGCTAAAAGAGTTAGGGGTAATTAAGAGATTCACCATTAATGTTGACCCATCTATTATTGGCTATGATGTAACGGCGGCTATTCATCTCAACGTCGAAGGCCCGTATCTAGAAGAAATAGAGAAAACACTGGCGGAGAACCCTAATATTCTGTATCTCTACGATATAACGGGTGAATACGATGTCCTCGCGATCGCGAGGTTCAGAAGCGTTGAGGAGCTTGACAAATTTATTAAAAGTCTTCTAAAGAACCCGAAGATAAAAAGAACAATAACAAACGTCATACTAAGAGTAGTGAAAGAGTCTGACGTAAAGGTTCCTCTCTAACACGTGAGTCTCAACCAAAAAGGACAAATAAACATCAATACACCATTAATTGAAATGAAAAAGCTTGTTGCAAAACACGCGAGATTTCCACTTTTCAGTAAAATGCAATAAAGCCACAAAGAGAATTTATACATCTCAGCATGATTCATTACTGAGTTTTCCAACGCCTAGAAGACATTGAAGCAGGGTTTAAAAATCATGTCGCTAAAAAAACTATACATCTATATTAAAAAAGCAACGATACTTACCGTGTTATTATGCATCGCTGCGAGTTTAATCGTGGGCCTGCACTATTCCTCTCCAAAATACATTGCTTATGGAATTTTATGGCTCATGGTCCTAATCCTTATATTGTACCTCAAGTTATGAAGGATCCCAATACTACTGTGATTGTTTAGCGTCTTTGTAACGCATTAATACAATGTGATCTATTGCTTCTATGAAGCCAAACCCGCTTGGATGCTTAGTTACGTATTTAGCGACATTTTTGAGTTCATCGTCAGCGTTTGAAACTGCTACTCCTATCTTGGCATGTTTAACGATGTCTACATCCATCACGCTATCCCCGATAGCTAATACTTCATCGAGGGAAGAGTTCATTAACTCCAATATTTTTTTCAGACCAGCTAGTTTGCTGCAGTGTATTGGATGAACATGGATTGCGTATCCACTGAACCCCGCTGATATGTATTTGTCATAGCCTTTTTGCGCCAGGTGTTTTTCTAGGGCTTTTAGCCCATCCAGAGCTTTATTTTTATCAATAGGAATGAAGGCAAAATCGCATTTCCTATAATCGTTCTGCCACGACTCATTAGCGAAACCCTGGAGCACACCTGATATTTCCTTCAAAGTAATGAATGAGGGCCAATCACACAACTGTTGGATTACTACGTTTCTACCTTCAACGTGATTCATCACCGCAATCATGCATCCATTCTCGGCCACAACGCCCTTAGCCCCGATGTATCTGGCTAATCCCAGCGCGACTGGCAAGGCGTTGGCTGATACCAGCACCGTCTTTATTCCCAGGTAGCCAAGCATCTGTATTCTGGAGACAACCTCGGGTAGAATTTCATACCTGTTTCTATCAATAGTCAAGGTACCATCGATATCGGTGGCGATTATTTTTATGCGAATATCTTCTCTAGACATCTTCCTCAAACCACATGAAACAATGCTTATAAACCTTTTATATAATTAACATATAATGCCTGGTCCGGCCATAGCGGCTGGGAAACACCCGGACTCGTTCGATCCCGGAAGTTAAGCCAGCCGCGTTGGGGTTCCCAGTGAGCTCCGCGAGGGCTCGCAGGGGCCCCAAGCCGGAGCCAGGCTCCCCTTACATTATTTACTATTTGTATAGCTTCTCTATAAGCCTTAACAACCTTTCCTTGATATTGGTGGCTTTTTCCTCACTCTCGAAGAGAACCCCGCTTGCCTTTGGGTGACCTCCCCCGCCTAGCTCCTTTGCTAGGTTTGCCACGTTGAACCTCGCGGACCTTATGCTTAGTCCAGATTTGTAAAGGAACAAATATATATCAGCGGTCACTTTTCTTTTCTCCTCAAGATAAGACTGGATGTCGCCTGGATGAACCTTTTCGCTTGGCTTCACAAAGCAGATTGTCATATGCCCGAGATGAACGAGCTCTGTGGTTTCAAGGGTTTTTTCGATTTCTTGTTCGTACTTAGGGTAAGCTTCCCTATAGTACCTTTCAAGCCACTCAGACCATAAATTGCCCTTTAGGCATTCCCCGAGAACTTTATACCTAATCTTCCAGTCACTCCACCTGAGAACAACCCTGAGCTTCTTCGTTAATGGATATGTATTTGTGAATGTATCATCATCATCAGCTATATTAACCATGAAGGTTTCCTCCTCGGTTAAGCTATCCTTCTCCAACAGCTTCTCGTATATTATTCGGGCTGTGCTTGGATATTCGGGCTCGATTATAATCTCGCGAAAACTACTGTAGGCTGATAGCATTGTTACTGAATTTTCGTTCCACGGGTGATGATCTATGACTAGCAATTCTGGCAAATTCTTTTTATTAAGAACTTTAGAAAGGTGGTTCGCAAGCTCTTTCTCAGGCATGTTTAAGTCAAGGATAGCTATTTTACTGTATCCTTTTTTCATGTACTTAACCATATTGCTAACAGACGCGTTTATGCTTGATAGAACTAAGTCATCTATCCCTAGACCCAGCCCGCGGGCAAGCATACATGATGATATTATCCCATCTGTATCCCAATGAGAAATAATAAGGTCAACGTCTCTGTATTTCTCCTTGAGCTTCAATTAGGTCCACACAGTATTTATTGTTGTTTTCTGGCTATATTTTTAATTAAAGTTACATAGGTAATCCTAAGCTTTTTCGAAATAGAAATTTAAATAACTATAAACCATTACATAACGGGTAGTTAATAATGAAGAGAATGGTATCCTTACTACTTTTACTAGGAATAATACTTTCTATGGGTAGCGCGGGAGTAGCGTTTGCCAGGGACGTAGGACCAGTAGTTCTCGTGGACTTCAGTCACGGAGAATCCCCTGCAGGCGTCGATGTGTTGCTGAAGATCCTCCCGGAATTCCAGTTCATATTGCTGGTACCGGATGAGGGAGCTAAGGCAAAGCTTCCACCGGCTGCCCTAGCGCTGGCCAAGGATATATGGGTAGGCAAGCTCACTGATTATGCCGATAAGCTAGGTGGGATTGATGGAATGCTTATTCCTCAGCCATGGGCTCCATTCACCCCAGATGAAATACAATTAATAAACAAATGGTTCTACTCGAACCCAAGCGTCCAGAAGTTCATTTGGTTAGCTTCAGATAGCGATTACCCAGCGCAGGGAGGAACACTCGAGGTAGCTCAGCATACTCTTAACGATATTCTTGAGGCAATAGGCTCGAAACTAAGATTCGATTACGTATCAGTCGATGACTATCTGAGCAACGCTAACGCCACGTACAGGGTTGTGGGGATCGTTGACCCTGACCCCGAAGTCAAGTTCCTTAAGTTCGGTGTCGAGAGATACCTCTTCCACGGCCCAGGCCCAATAGCTTATGTAGATACTGATGGGACATGGAAGAGCTTAACTAACTCCAAGCCCCCGAACGTCTATAGAATAGCGCATACGTCTGAGAAAGGAAAAATAGTTGAGAACCAGCCAACGCAGCCCGGAGCCCCCGGAGACGTTGGCAAAGCATACACTGCTGGGCAGGAAGGAGTCTTTGTATTAATGGCGGCGGAGGTCATGAACGTGACCGTTGAGGGCAAGCCGGCGACCAGAATAGTGGTTGTGAGCGGTGAAACGCCGATCGGCGGGTATCAAGGAGGACTGGTATATACCTACTACGGAGTACAGCTTGACGGACCAAGGTTTGTCAGGAACGTGTTTCTATGGATGAGCGGTGTGTGGGGAGAGCTCAAAGAAGTTGTCAGATTGATGAACCAGATTGACCAGCTGAGCTCTGAGCTAAACCAACTAAAAACAGAGCTACCTCAAAAGGTTAACCAGCTAAATACACAAATACAGGGCGTGTCAACCCAGCTCTCAACCAATCTAGACAACGTTAACCAGAAAGTGGGCTCCCTTGAAAACACGCTACAATCCATCCAGACACAACTGAATCAAAAAGCAAGCTCAACGATAGCGTATGTGGGGATCCTGCTAGGCCTAATAGCCCTTGTTCTGGCCGCGCTTGGTCTCGTAAGGAAGCACTGAAAAGTTAAATAAAAATCACTTTTTTATTTTTTGTCAACAATAATACTTCTTAGCACCGATGATGAACACGGGGGATTGCAAAGAGAGTAATCAATGACTAGGATGGTAGCCTCTGAGGAAAATTGCTGAAGAAAAAGCTAATTGCTGAACTTTAATTGCTCTGGCTTTATACAAAATTATTCAGTCATTGAGAGAATTAATAAAAAGTTCCAATCGGTTAATTATGGGCAACAAAAAAAAAACAATTCAATTGAAGCACTTCTTTCCTGGAGAACAAAGTAATTTTGGGTATGAGTCGAATGATGCTGAGTGCCCTAATCGTTGATCTACTAGCACATTCGAGGGGGACGAGGTTATGGACCAGAGACGTGATAGGCAGTGGTCCTAGGACGGTTGGAGGCGTGTTGGAGCAGCAGAGCGTGAGTGTTGATTTAATACCTGGTGACTTGTTGCTGAGGAGCCCTTTCCTGGTGGATAACTATGACGTGTTGCTTATCAGTGGCATGGTTACTGATTTACCCATAGCAAGCCAAGTCATATCTGCTTGGAGGAGACGAAGAGGAAAGCGTCCAATCATTGCTGGGGGACCATTCTCTGGCTACGCCGAGAGAATTCTGGAGCAAGGAGTCGATGTGGTGGTTGTCGGAGAAGCTGAGGCAACACTACAAGAGCTCTCGCGGACCAGTGTTTTTGATGAAGCCAGAATTGAGATTGAAGAACTTGAAAGAATAAGAGGCCTGATGTTCAAAAAAAACAACAGAGTCGTGTACACCGGGCCAAGACCGCCTTTGACAACGAGGGATTTATCAAAATTCAGGCCTTCGTGTAGATTAGCAACTCATTATCCCGGGTACTGGGCCTATAGGTTCTACGTGGAGGTCGTTAGAGGATGCAGCAACTTTCTTTTATCACCAATCGCGATTGAGACAAAGAAGCTTTACCCAGGATGCGCGTACTGCAGCGTTCCCTCATACTGGGGGCCCGCTAGAAGCATACCTCTCGATAGAATAGTCGAAGAGGTGAAATGCCTTCTTGATGCTGGGGTAACCAGAATTGTTCTAAGCGGACCAGATATTCTTGATTACGGACGAGACTGGGTTTCAGCTAACCACTTACTTGCTGTGAAGCCCGATGATCCTCCCCCCAACATGGATGCTCTTAGAAAATTATTTAAGGAGTTATTCGAAAAAACCGGTTTTTCCGGCGATAAGAACTCGATACTAGTTGAAAACGTAAAGCCAGTAACGGTGAATGAGGATACGGCAAGCCTACTAGGCGAGTTTTTCTCTGGGACACCTATCAATATAGGCGTAGAGGGAGGAGACGAAAATTTATTGAGAAGAATGGGGAGACCTGGAGCACTTGCCCGAGCAATCACTGCAGTAGAGCTATTAGCCAAAAATGGGCTTTACCCGCAAGTTTATTTCATCTATGGATTGCCCGGCCAGGACGAATCCTCGCTGCAGAAAACTTTTAACGTGATTAAGCAAATGATGAGCAAAGGTGCTGATAGAATTATACTCTACAGATTTATGCCCCTTCCCAGAACACCTCTCGAAGATTATACCAGAAAAGAGAAGCTATCTCCGTTAGAGCTGGAGCTAGAGAATTTTGTTAAGAAGCTCAATTATAAATCGAAAACAAGAATGATAGGGAGAAAAATTCTTGGAATAATAGCCAGTAAAATGAAAGAAACTTACATAGCGTATCCACTAAGCCATGGCCCAGTAATATATGCTTATGCCGACAAAGATCACCGAAAAAGCTTGGAGGGGAGAATAGTGAAAATACTGATAACCAATATTCACAGTGATAGGGCTCTGGAAGGAAAAATTCTGACAATAGGGAAAAACATCAGAAAGTCATCAAAATGGGAAAACATGTATAAAACAGCCTAGATAATAGCTCTGTAAGCTGAGTAAATCAATCACTCTGACTTTGGCTTAGCGACCCTCACTATATACTCTATTCTATTCCTTATTCTTGGAGGCTTGTTCTTCTTGCCTTTAGGGGGGATCTTTGGTGTTTGATTCCTTACCTTTCCAGCCTTAGTTAATGAACCGTGGCTAGGCATTTTTTTACCACCAATAAGCTTCATTTATTCATGTTTTACAAGCCTTAATAAAAATTTGAGGGAAAAGGACTTGTGTGCAAAGCTAAGCCGGCTTGACAGTTTCGTTGAGGAGCTAGAGCCAAAAATAAGAGCCCTACAAACTAGCTCTGTTCAAAACAAAATAAATCAGCTTATGGATTACTTCCTTTACTTAAGAGAGAAAGGTACGCCTCAGGAAATAATGTCCGAGCTTGCCTTCTGTATATTGGCAGCAAACTTTAGTGCCTCCAAAAGCCTTGAGATACAGCAAGAAATACACACAAATATCTTGAAAATAAGCAAGGAAGAGATAATAGAAATTCTGAGAAGAAAAGGTCACAGGTACCCGGAAACCAGAGCTAGATATATTATTAACGCAAGGGAAAAGATAAGCTATATTTTTTCCTTGATTAGGTCTCAGCAAAAGACCCATGCCATTAGAGATTGGCTAGTAATTAACATTAACGGCGTTGGAATGAAGGTCGCCAGCCACTTCTTGCGGAACACGGGGAGGTTTGACGTAGCGATTCTTGACTTCCATATACTCGATTTACTTGAAAGAAACGGCGTGATAAATCGGCCAAAAACACTCACACGTAAAAAGTACTTGGAGATAGAAAACGTACTCTTTTATATTTCACAAAAAATTGGCATTCCACCAGGAATCCTGGACTTGTACCTATGGTATTTGGAAACAGGCAACATAGTCAAGTAATATAACTTTGTTTATATTCAACTATAACCAGTGAGTACGCTTTGAGCAACGAGTATCTATTCAAGCGAGTAAAGATAAAGACAAAAACAGGACTCGAAATAGAGGGCACAGTGCTTCCAAGGTATGCGTTATTCAGCAATGAGTATTTAACTATAAAGCTCGACAACGGCTACAACATCGGGATTAAAAAAGATAACATAGTCCATATAGAAGAAGTTGAGCGACCACCTAAAAGAGAAGTAGTTATATACAAACTCGATGAGGAAGCGGCAACCAAGTCCTCTAAAACAACTAAGATAATCTTGACTGGAGGCACAATTGCCAGCAAAATCGATTATGAAACAGGAGGCGTAACGCCTATTCTAACTGCTAGCGAACTACTGGAAGCTATACCTGAGCTTAGAGAAATCACGGATATCGAGCTGGAAAGCCCCATGAGCATCTTTAGTGAGGAAATGACGCCTCATGAGTGGAAGAGGATAGCTGAGATAGTTGCTAAAGAGCTATTAAGCAATCCCGACAGAGGGCTGATAATTGCTCATGGTACTGACACTATGGGCTATACATCAGCTGCCCTTAGCTTTGCCTTACAGAACCTCCCATCCCCAGTAGCCTTGGTCGGGGCTCAGAGAAGCAGTGATAGACCAAGCAGCGATAGCGCGTTTAACCTGCTTGCCGCCGCTTTATACGCAACAAGCAATATTGGAGAAGTATCAGTTGTTATGCACGGCACAATATCCGACACATATGCCTTGGCTCATAGGGGTACTAGAGTTAGGAAAATGCATACCAGCAGAAGAGATGCTTTCCAAAGTATCAATTCGTTGCCCATAGCTAAGATACTACCTTATGAAAAGAAAATTGTGCTTTTACGCAAAGATATTAAAGAAACCAAGCAGGAAGGCTTCGAGGCGAAAACAAATTTCTCCGACAAGGTGGCTCTCATCAAGTTTTATCCAGGAATGAGCGGTGATGTTATTGATTTCCTGGTGGATAAAGGGTACAGAGGAATAGTTATCGAGGGAACAGGGCTTGGACATGTATCCTTAAGGCTTCTCAACTCTATTAAAAGAGCGGTTGAACAGGAAGCAATAGTGACTATGACTTCTCAATGCATATTCGGGACTATTAACATGAATGTATATAGCACGGGTAGAAAACTTCTAGAAGCAGGAGTGTTGCCATCTGCAGACATGCTGCCAGAAACAGCGTTCGTTAAGTTATCATGGCTGTTGGGCAATTACAACGACATAGATGTTGTGAAGAAGCTTTATGTAACAAATCTTGTAGGCGAAATTGAGTACAGAAGAACAATATCAGCATTCCCTAGGTGGTATCATGGAGAATGAAAATTATTACCAAAAAATAGGGCTTAAAGTAGGGCTCGAAGTGCATCAGCAACTGGATGTAGAGCGAAAATTGTTCTGTAACTGCCCAGTTACCCCACAAGGGGATAACGCTATCTTAAGCTCTTTTGAAAGGAGGCTAAGGCCTACCAGAAGCGAGCTGGGAGAAATAGATATAGCGGCATACTTCGAATGGAAGAGAGGAAGAAAATACATCTATCAGTCCTCAGAAAATACATCATGTCTTGTTGAGGCTGACGAGGAGCCTCCTCACCCAATAAACATAGAGGCAGTGAGGGTTGGGCTAGCATTTGCGCATTCGGTCGGGAGTACACCAGTAGATGAGCTTCATGTCATGCGAAAAATAGTTATTGACGGTTCCAATACAACCGGCTTCCAAAGAACAGCGTTGCTCTCTATAGGTGGGTCTATAGAACTAAGTAACGGAAAAAAGATACGAATAAGCACTATTTGTGTAGAAGAAGACTCGTCGAAGAAGCTCGGTGAAGAAGATAACAACGTGATTTATGACCTAGAACGACTAGGAGTACCTTTATTGGAGATTAGCACACAGCCCGATATAAATACGCCCGAAGAGGCTGTGGAAACTGCATTAACAATTGGTCTTATGCTTCGTTTAACAGGCAAAGCTAAGAGAGGAATAGGTAGTGTTAGACAAGACCTAAACATAAGCGTGCGTGGAGGCACAAAAGTGGAGGTCAAAGGAGTCCAGGAGCTAGAGCTTCTTCCGCTAGTTATTGAAAATGAGGCTAGAAGGCAATTAAAGTTACTGGAGATAAAGGAGCTACTTTTACAAAGAGGGCTTAAGAAGGAGGATATAGCTTTGAATTTTGTTGACATCACCGATGTACTAAGTAAAACTGATAGTAAAGTCGTTAAGAAACTGCTTTCAAAAGAAAATGCCGTTGGACTAGCTATTTGTGTACCGAAGATGAGGGGTTTGCTTGGAATGGAGATTCAGCCGGGGAAGAGATTTGGAACCGAGCTATCTGATTACGCAAAGTTCTGGGGCGGCGTGAAAGGCATTATTCACTCCGATGAGCTTCCGGGATACGGGCTAAGCATCAATGATGTGAGAGCTATATATGAGAAACTTAAATGCTCCGAGGAGGATGCCTTCATAGTTATTATAGATGAGGAAAGAAAAGCTCGTGAAGGATTAAGAGCTGTAGTTGATAGATTAAAAATGGCATTCGACGGGGTTCCTCCAGAGACGAGGGCAGCGATGCCTGATGGCACAACGCGTTTCATGAGGCCTTTACCTGGAAGCGCCAGGATGTATCCGGAAACGGATATCCCGCCTCTCGTTATAACCAGCGAGTTACTATCATCCGCTAAACAGCTAGCACCTCCAACCCCAAAAGAAGCTATTCAACTATTAGTTAGTGAGTATAATTTAAACGAGGAGCTAGCAAAAGAGCTTCTTTTCGATGAGAATTACGCTCTGTTCATGGATATAGCCAAGTTGCTAGGCAAAGGCTCGTACCTAAAAACAGTCGCGTGGATGCTTGTTCAGCTCAGAAAAGCTTTGAAAAGAGAGGGCTTCCAGGTAGAGAACATAACCAAGGAACAATATGTTTCATTATCACAAAAAATATATGAGGAGAAAATAACCAAGGAAGGCGTAGAGGAAGTAATTAAGTATCTGTGTAACAACCCCTCATTATCTGTTGACGAGGTAATGGATAAGCTTGGCTTAAAGCCTCTCGATATGGAAGCCATAAACGCGATTATCAAAAAAATAATAGAAGAAAACGCCAAGATAGTCGAAGAAAAAGGAGAAAAAGCCTTCGGCATTATTATGGGTAAAGCTATGGAGATATTGAGGGGGAGAGCTCAAGGTAAAATAGTTTCTGAACTAGTTAGAAGAAACATTAACGAGTACTTATCAGCTAAGAAGGGTTGATGCAAGCGTCCGCCAAATGCCTTTTCATCATCTTCAGTGACGGGAGTACTCTTCATCCGCCTATCTTCGCTCTTAGTTTTTTAACTTCGCTTGCTATATTTTTTAAAATCGTAAGCTTATTTGCTTTCTTTAAAACAACTATTCTTCCTCTTTCCATAAACCATCTTTTCGGATGAGATTTATCTTCTTGTATAGGGCTAAGTCCAAGGTTCTCAGCTGCCTTCACTATTTCATCTATCTTTGGCTTAGAAACACATTCTTTAAGACTTATTTTCCTACCTTTTTTTCTAGAAACCGTACAATCAATGTTGTGAGGCCAAATAACTATTTTTTCGCCAATATACTCTCTAAGGGACATAAGTAGACCTTAGTAGTTATTCTTGAAGCAAAACAGCGTTTACAATGCCATCTTGGCCTGGCCTTGAAGTAACGATTGCTTTTCCACTCTCAACAAGGATGATCGCGCCTTTAGTAATAATGTTTCTACGAGCATACTCTCTGTTAGCGGGAGTTTCTAGAATGTTTATTATCTTTTCTTTTCTTGCTTTACCTGTCTTCTTATCAATCACCACGGCATAGGAAATGATTTTAGCTCTTCTCTTTACATTTCCTCCCCTTACCCTATCCAGGATAACCTTGTCTTTCGTGCCTAGCCTAGTCATCGTAGGCTCTCTTCCAAGCTTCGCTTTCTTTTTAATTTTGAAGGCCGGTCTCCTAATACCGCCACTTGGTTTTTTATTATCTTTACCTTGCCACAAACCCATCGAAATCACCGTTTCGTCATATTCATTAATATTTAGGGTTATTTAGATTTTCCTAGATTCTGTCATTTATATCTTTCTAACCTTATCATCGTAATTAAAAGAATAAGAAATCAAATGCTAATGTCTTTACCTAAACTCGAACGTTTTCCTCTCCGATTAGGTTTTCTTTAAGTACTTTCAAGGAGATGTATGGCTGATTTCCCATAAGCTTGAGGGATATGTACGCATTCTTAACGGAGCTCTCCACTAATTCAGTTAAGCTTTGATAACCTTTTGTCAGCTCTAGTACTAAATCGTCAAGGGTTTTCTCGGAGGGTTTTTTTGCGAGAAGAGATGCAAATTGAAATAGGAGTGATTCGTTTTTCCCCAAAGCAAATATAGGGACTCCCAATGAGTAGCCGAGAGCAACTCTGTCAAAACCAAGCGTAATAGCTGATATAACAGATAAATGCGGTCTTGGCACACCTGGCATGAAAACAAGGCCTGCTTGCGCTACTATTCCTATGCTATTTTTCTCATTTTCAATGTATCTCATGATTTTTTCGGCTCTAGCTATAAGATTGCTTATTGTGGATGTCCATCCCTCAGATATTGTTTCAGCTTGTGTATTCACTATGATTCTGCTAGTTGGAACAAAGAAACGGCTCAAAGCTCTTATAGCTCCTTTAATAACCCAATCCTCCTGATTACCTATCACCACTTTCTGAAAACCCAAGCAAAGCACCGCTAAAAAATTATCCAAAAGAAAATAATATAGATGTAAATTAGTTTTAGAATACTGGAAGATAACGTGGTTTAAAATGCCAAGCATAAGTAACATGATAGCATGGATAATGGATAAGGGGTTATTCAAGAAAATCTTGGCGCCGGTGTATAAAATTTACGAATGGTCCCTGTATCAACAAATTCGGCAAGGCCCTTTTCCTAGGCATGTAGCTATAATTCCCGATGGGAACAGGAGATGGGCCAAGAAGGAGGGAGTAATGATATATCAGGGCCATCAAGCTGGCTATCAGAAAGTCAAAGAAGTCTTGCAGTGGATATGGGACTTAGGAATCGAGAAGGCAACCCTATACGCAATGTCTAAAGAGAATTGCTTAAAAAGACCGCTTGACGAAAGAGAGAATCTATTCAAGCTAATAGAGGAGGGCCTGAGAGAAATAATTAACATGAAGGATATTGATGAGAAAAGGATAAAGATAAAAGTGATAGGCAGACTGGAACTATCAACACCTAAAATAATTGAGCTAGCCAAACTCGTTGAAGAAAAAACAAGAAATTATGGGCCCAAAACTCTTACCATAGCTATTTGTTATGGAGGTCGAGATGAAATCGTTGAGGCAAGTAAAAAAATTGCGCAAGACATTCTCAACGGCAAATTAAATCCAAGCGAAATAAACGAGGAAGTATTCAAAAATTATTTATTTACCTACGACATTGAAGACCCTGACCTAATCATTAGAACCAGCGGTGAGGAACGAATAAGCAATTTCTTGTTATGGCAGAGCGCTTACAGCGAGCTATACTTCGTTGATTCTTACTGGCCCGAGTTCAGAAGGATAGATTTGTTCAGGGCTATTAGAAGTTTCCAGAAAAGAAAAAGGAATTTTGGGGCCTAGGCTCTTCTTTCAGGTCGTAGTCGCATCAGAGATTTGATGATAGTTATTTAATTTTCCTTTCACATAAATATAGATAGTATAAAAGTGGTTTTAACCAGCGGTGCATAAGCATTGGAGAAATCTGAAGCTGAGCTCTTGAATTTGGCATTGGAAGTACTTAAGAAATATGGTGATGAAGGGGTCCCACAAGATAAATTTATCGAAGAACTAGGCATTGATAGCAAGGAAGCAATAAAGCTTCTATCTAAGTTAACTAAAAAGGGAATTTTAAAAAAGGAGACACGTAAAATCGATAGCAAAAAAGTCACCTATTTACGTTTATTTGAAAGCAATTTAAAAATCCCTGTGAGCCTGGAGTTTTTGTCTCAAATTCCCTGTTTTAAATGCAAGTATTTGTTGGTATGCAAGCCTGGAAGCAATCCTAACCCGGCTGACTGCACAATTCTTGATGAATGGTTAGAGAAGCTAGCTTCTAAATGAAAACAACGAGCTTACCTCCTCTAATGGTGCATTCGTTTTTATCGATAACAAATCAAAGTGGGTTCTGGAAGCTAGGAAACCTTTGTTTCTAAGTGTTTCTAGAACATAGTTTATCTTGGGAATGTTTGCTTTAAGTATCTTGGCTATTAAAGGCAGATTTAAGTAGTAGGGTGTATTTATTCTGCATTCCTCAAGTACAGTTCTCAGTTTGGATAAAGCTTCTTTGCTTAGGTCAACATGCTTATTCAAGGAAAGCTCAATAATTTTTTCTAAATAACTTTGGTTGCATATCGGTCCTAACCAAAGAGGGCCAATAACTTTGTTGTCCTCGTGAGTACCTATTAGTTCATCAACGCTAATGGTATGAATGGGTAACCCATTGCTATCCACAACTATATATCCAACATTTCTTTCCAGCTCTCTAATTTTGGTTGACGAGGCTTTCTCGACCTTAACAACAATTTTTACGTAGTGCTTATCGTAAAAGGTCAATATAGGCTCGATTACTCTATCCTGAAACGCGGAGAATCTAAACAAAGTGTAAAGCAACACTCTGGCTGCAACCTCTTTGCTAAACGAGTTTTTGGTTACTAAAACACCATATCTAGAAAAAGCTTTGTAAGGATACTTCCCCTCGAGCGTACCCACATCTGTAGCTGTCACTGATAAAAGCCCATTTTTTGCGATGAGCTTAATGCTCGATTGCAAGTAGTATATAGGGGTACCATAGGGATCTATGTCCACAAAGTCAATCGGAATTCCAAGGTTATCTAATTGCAATGTGAATAAATTAGCGTCTGTATTAAAGACAATTACTTTATCAGCGATGTTGTTTAGCCTGGCATTAGCTCTACATACATAAATGCTGTACGGGTCAATATCATTTGCATATGCTTCTTGCGTATTCGCTTCAAGAATCATCCTTAAGCTACGGACACATGAGCCGGCAAGCGGTTCAGCGAAGCTTTTTACTTTGTTTCCAAAGTAACTATGAGCCAGCGAGGAAAGCACGGTTAAGCTTCTATTATCCATCATGGTTGGATTGTAAAAGATAGGTGCCCAGGCAGGCTCAAATATACCATCAGGCCTCATGAAAAGCTCTTTTCGAGGAGCTAAAATGTAGGCTTTTCCCTCCCTTGTAATCTCCAGTTCATCAATCACAGACCAGCCATCATTACTGGTGATGGCATGGTTACCCATTCAGTACGTTCACCATTTTAGAAAAGTTTTCTTTTATCTTTGTTTTACCTTAAAAATAATAAATTGAGTTCCTAATAGTAACAGCTGTCTATCCACTTCATAATGTTCATTAAAACAGCTTCGCGGTTTTGTATGGATAGCTCGTAAACGATGTTTTTCTTTATTAAACGATATAGATCGGGGTGAGTAAGGCTTAGCTTTCTATGAAATACCCCTATTACTGGCACAACGTTTTGCTGCAGTATTAATATAAAGAACTCCTTGCTACCCTCAAGCATCAATTCCATTGGCCCTATCTCATCAATGACAATTAGTTTTCTATCCTTTTTCTCAAAATCAATATCTCTAAGTACAATTTGAAAAGCCTGTTTAGCTTCGGGGTTTATGTAATAATCCCCGAATCTCAGGTTCCATTCAGCATTTTTTCTTGCTAAAGGCACATTTCCATAATTTAAAACCTCGATATCAAAGCCAACTCTTTTATAGCTGTTATCTCTTATATCAGGAGTGAAGAACCCAGTTGTTTTTATGCCCTTTTTAATTGCATAATCAACGGCTTTTCTCATAATTGTTGATTTGCCCACGCCTGGAGGGCCAGTTAAAAATAGCTTGTTAGGCTCACACGGTTGCAAGAGCTCTTACCTAGAAATATGCTCTTCAAGGATTTTCTTAAGCCTGTCAACATTAGTTAGTATAGCTGATGAGGCATAATCTATTCTTTTTTCGCTTACAACTGCAATTTTCAGTGCATCCTTCATGAAAGAGAATCTCTCTATATCCTCTATCTTATCTTTGAGTGATGAACCCGACTTTACATGCTCGACCGCAATGAAGATTTTCTTATCATCTTTCTTTGCAACTATATCGACAAAGGCTTTCTTAACATGGTACTGAGTGTCGGTAAATCCTTCTAGTATTCTCATTACTTTTTCTTCCACAGCGTTATCAGGCATGTTTACAAGGTTCATATCAATGGTAATTTCTTCTTCATAAATATTGTATGGCTTAAGTACATCTTCGCTTAAGACATCTATCAGTTTTTCAGCCACATCTAAATTTACATTGTAACTTCCACGCTCATACTCATAAACGCTTTTTCTGCTCACCTTCAATATATCTGCTAGTTCTCCGAGACTTATGTTTCTCTCCAGCCTCGCTTTTCTTAACTTCTCGCCATCGATCCTTACATAAAAGTCCTTCTTTTTTCCAATTATGAATAGGTTCTTACTGCATGAAAGTAAACTATCAAGTGTTTTCACATTGACGACGGGCAGTTTGTTTCTTTCATATACTACGTCGTCTTCAAGCTCAATTTTGTCTTCATACTCCGATACAGCTAAAGGCCTGGATTTCAGAACTGATGCTACTCCGAACAGGTCTTTTTGCTCGTAGTAATCAATATCCCTTGAATCAACAGCTATTTTCAGGTGAATAGTTTTCTTGTCTTCCCTTAACAAGAACATATCTATGCTTCTATCCTCAGGATTGCTTGGAGTGCTAAGCTTTATAACATTGAATCCATGTTTATTCGCTGTTTTCCATACGGATTCCACTAGCTCGTCCAGCAATTTATTCTTCCAGGCTTTCATTTTCCGCTCCCCATACATCCTCTTTGAAGGAAATGTGTATCAGCGAACCCAATCTTTGTATAGCTATTGCTACCTCCTCTTCCGATAGACAAGTGTTGGGTTCCCAGGATACTTTTTGTCTTAATAGCATTTCCACTACTCTCGCTTGCCAAACCTCCCCTCTTATTTGGTATTTGCATTTCTGGTTCAATGTAATATTAATAATTACTGGGATTTTTAGTTTTTCATGTAAAAACTCGGGCAAGCTTTTCTTTAAATTGTATATATCTTCTTTTCTGATGATTTTCTTATCTCCATTGGACAGATTAATTATATAATCCCTTATTTCAAGCTGACTTAAACTGTAAAAGAATAATGGTGTTGAAAAAAGCTTCGTTTTTTCTACATCTATCAATCGCTTTATTCTATTTATATCTTCGTTCATCACGCTACTTGAACCTTGCTAAAACCATCGCGTGGTCTTTATCATAGGGCTCCAAATGAACAACGTTCAGTATCTTGAACCCGTTTTTCTCGAGTACTTCAATTTCTCTCTTATATATCTCTGTTGGCTCTTGAGTGACATCAATGCTTCTTGCTTTTATAGCGAAGAACAATACGCCGCCTGACCTTAGGAAGTAGTTCGCATTGTCAACAATTAGTGAGGCTTGCTCGGGCTGAGCAACATCTGCGTATAGAACATCACACGTAGTTACTATGTGGGAATACTCCCATGGTTTCCTGGCGTCACCGAGTATTGGTATTATATTCTTTCTATCAGATACAACTAGCAATAATTCGCGCATAACTCTTGGAGCGAACTCGACTCCGTAGGCTTTTCCTTCCCATCCAATTATATCGCTGACATGGCTTATGGTAGTTCCGGACGCAGCGCCCAAATACAATACAACATCGCCCTTCCTGAGAGGAACATCCTGTATGCCGTTGTATATAGCTGCTGCAAGCTTGCTTCTAAAGGGGTTCCATTCCCTGTACTCTTTACCTCCTATTCTATAAAGCCTCTCTCCATAAACCCTTCTGCCTGGAACTAAGTTCTCTGTAACTAGCTTGGTGCTTCCATCATCAAACTCGATATAATAAATTCTCTCATTTTTCTCCAATGAACGAATCTTTGTTATCTCGCTCATCTATACATTCACCTCCTCTTTTCCCTTCGTTTTTCTTTTCCCTCTTTTCTTGGCTTGGGTTTTGATGGAGGAGCCTCCTTTCTCGGGGGAGGCTTCGCGTAAAGCTTCTTGATTTCCTCTATTCTCTTCCGGAGATCTTCGACTAATTTATCTCCTATAAACCTTCCAGTATACGCATCAACTTTCGCCGCTATAGCCAGTTTTCCTGCTAAGGCCCTAGCTATTTTACCTCTCTGCCATCTCGGTGACTTATTGATATCAGGATACTGGAAGATTACTCCGTGCTTTGGTGGCTTTCCCCCGAATCTCAAAGCTCTGAATAGCGCTTTCTCGGCACCAAGCACTTGTATTGTGCTTGCTGGTAGCTTAGCCAGGTCCTCCAAGCTACCTGCAAGGCTTATGAGTCTAGCTCCAAGTAAGCTGCCCACCAACGCTGTTATGTTGGGAGCCACTTCTCTCATTACGGCATCAATGTATCTAACCAGCTCTTGTCTCAGCTCATACATATCATTAGCCATCTTCGCTAGAGTCTGTATCGGCTTAATATCGAAATCGCTTAAATCAGCTCCAATACTGCTTCTGGCTTTTTCCTCGATTATCTGTGCCTTTTCCTTTGATAAGCCAAACTGTAGCAGATTCTCAACTGTGAAGTTATCTCTTATGCCTAGCTTCTCAACAAGTCTTAAGTACAGGTCATGGTCAGGAATAAGTTGGTCTAGCTCGGGGAAGTGAACGCTGTACCACTCCCTTGTTCTAATTGCGAATAAGTTGTAGGTCTTGTCCAAATCATCAATTGCTCTTATACCCTGAGCGGCTAGTAGGTCCCTTCTCTTCGCGAACGCTCTAAGCTGTCTCCTCACAAGCTCAGTCGAGAACTTATGCCTATAATCCCAGAACTCCTCTATAGATGAAAATACTCCCTTCTCCACCAGTACTTGAGGCAGTTTTGATTTCAACTTCTTAAAAGCATCCTTACTGGCCGCTACTTCCACGTTACGGATACCAGCTTTGTAAAGAATACGTGAAGCTTTCTCTGAATCCACATATATAACATCGTATTTGTCCTTGACTTGCTCATAAAACTCCTTTATAAAGGGGACCGCTTCTTCCTTATCTAGTCTCATTACTTGGTCCACGGCTTCATCAAAATCCTTAGTTATAGGGACAATTACTTCGGGGCTCTCGTTATCACTGAACCCGACTACCCCACTAATATCCAATGTTACGAACAGACTCTTCATATAAAGCCATCTCAGCCATGTATTCATTAGGTTAATGTTTATGATAAGTTAATATAATGTTTACGTTCATCTACAAATATATCTTTTCATCCAGTAGAACTGGAAGCCTCGCTTTTCAGGACTAGAAAGACGTCAGCCACATTGATTCCAATAGCAAACCCTTTGTGATTTTTAAATACTCGATAATGGTGTTACGAAGAGGGCTCGCGCTTCATGCATTCTTTACGCATAGAGGTATTACCATTTAATATAATGGTAATACTGAGCGTTTGGATTTTAAATATTGTTTCATATAAAAACCTTGTAGCGTGGTAATACCTTGAAGGTCCTAGGAACAATTGAGTTTTTCTACAAAGACAAATTCTTCGTAGTAAAAACAATTGATAAGAAGGCTGCTTTTAGAATAAACTACAAGGTCTATGGGCCAGACTTAACAGTTATTGGAAAAGCTATTGATGTTTTGGGCCCCTTAAATGAACCCAGAGTTCTAGTAAAGCTGACTCGCCAACAGCCTAGACTAAAAGAAAACACTAAGGTTTTCTACGAAACAGAAGAAAAGAGGAGGGGTGGAAAAAAACGTGAATGAATGTGTTAGTAACAACGTTTATGTTGACGAGGTTCGAGGAGAAATTATATGTATGGATACGGGAGAAGTTATAGGGACCCTAGTAGATTACGGCAAGGAATGGAGAAACTTTGGTGAATCTCCCAGCAACAGAGTTCGTGGAGGCTCTCCTCTAAATGAAAGCATTCATGATAGGGGTCTATCAACAACTATTAGCAGAGGCGGTTCCTCCTTCTACTCAAAAAGATTGTCTAGGCTGAACTCTAGAATAAGGGTTCAAGGCAAAAGAAGACTTGTCAAAACTCTACAGATGCTGAGGGACGAAGCGAAGAGGCTGAACCTACCATCAGACGTAACGTCTACTGCTTCGCAACTTATAAGGGGAGTAATAGCCCTGGGATTAGGGAGAGGTGAGATGCTTCGATCCTACATACTAGCTTCCCTGTACATTTCGTGCAAAATACATGGGGTTCCGAGGAGCTTCAGTGAGTTCGTGAAGCACGCTATAAGTTATGAGAGAAAAGACCTGAAAAACGATATAATCACAATTAAGAAGCTAAGGTATGCTTATAGAAAGATACTAGAGGTTAATAGAGAGCATAGACGATCTAATGTCACACTTACAGTTTACAAGCCACAAGACTATATAAGCTATGTCTCTAATGCCCTTAACTTATCGCCAGCTACCACCACACTTATGTACAGATTAAGCAGAGCCGTGGAGAAACTCAACTTGATTCACGGTAAGTCACCGCTCGCAATGATAGCTGCAATAACGTATATATCTAGTGGAATTATGGGAGAGAAGAAGAGACAGAAAGACATAGCGGAGGTGTTCGGGACCTTCACTGATGTAGCTATAAGGAACAGATATAGAGAACTAATAGACAATTTATACATAGAGGTTATTCTTTAGAGGTAGAGGAAAACTTCTTCTCGATAAGCATGGCTACAAGGGTCATAATACCCGATAGACCTATACCCACTAGTGTTATTTCGATAAAGCCTGATTTCACTATCGCGTTGATAAACTCCGCTGTTTTCCACGATGTCATCGATGAAGATATTGATTCTCCAAGACTCTGAAAAGCAATTATAGCGATAACCACTATTACCATTCCCACGATATCTCTCCATATCCTGACATCCCTGTTAAGAATTTTCACGACTCCTTTGCCCAGGAGTATAGACATCGCCGCGAGCCCGCCAAAAGGTGCGGCTGAACTGATAGCTGTGCCTATCCCCAGAGGCGTTAATCCTTTATCATTTACGGAAGTGTAAATAATTATGAGAGCTATTATCAGAAAAACCGTTGAAAAAAGCGATGATGTAAACATTATTGGTGAGCTTCCCCAGAGAGTGTATATTTTCTCCTCTAGATTGAATCCCTGAATAACCATTGCTCCACCGAGAATTATGCCGATAGCTAGCAAAGCATAATTCATGAGACCAAGGAAATTCAGAATGGTTAAGCTTAGAATAATTATTCCTGGTACCCCCAGGAACAAGCGCGAAAACCTGGGCTCAGTGAAGGCTTTCTTGATATATCTGCCCAGTAGAATATATGTTTCCTCAACTCCTCTAAGTTGCTCAACAACCACTCTCTTTACTCCTGCCACCCTTGCTAAGCCAAGAACAATTGGTATAACGCTCTCATCCTCCGGGCCATCGCTGACCAGTATAACTTCCTCGTAACCTAAAAGCTCCTTCAGCTTCTTGAGCTGAGAAGCAATTTTCTCGTCAGCTTTAAGCTCACTTCGGTGATCCCCGGTAACAAGGGCTACCTCTACGTCCTGGTTTTCCTGCTTTTTTTCCTTGTATAGCTTCAGAGCCGCGAACAAGACGTTTAGGTCGCTGTCTTCTGGTTTTTCATAAGCGTATCCAAAAGCGACTTTCACTAATTCGTCGTAACCGACTATAGGGCCATCTACCCCTAGAGATAAACCGACATCGTTGTCCTTGTCTACCGCTAGAATGAGTGTTCTGGGCAAAAATTATCCCAGAAAAAATATTGTTGCCCACGTTATAAAGAAAAATGTATGCAAAAGTATACTAATCTGACAGTTCTCCATATAAAGCAGCTAAATCCTCGAGGGTTAGCCTGCCTTTCTGCTCAAGCTTTTTCTGAGCTTCCTCCTTCTTCTTTTTCAGGATTTCCTGTTCCTTGAGCTTATTGAGCTCGTTTCTCAGGCTTGTTGCTTTTTCTTGCAGCGATTTCAGCTCCTCGGTTTTCTTGTTGATATCTTCCTTTATGCTTTCTAGCATGCTCGATAGCTCCTGTATTTGCTTTCTTATTTCATCTAGTCTCCCCAAGTTTTTCCCTAATGATTCCTTAAGTTGATTGATTTTGCTGTTTATTTCATCGAGCTTTTTTGCTAATTCCTTGATTTTCTCCTTGTTTGTCTTGAGCTTAAGCCTCATGCTAGCTATCTCTGCGTTTGACTCCATTAGTTTTTCCTCGATCTCCCTGATTTTCCTGGCCTTCTCGAGCATTTTTTCGAGATTAGCTATTTCCTGGAGAATCCTGTTCTCCTCCTCTGGTCTAAGAATATTTGTTTGCTGCTTCCATTCAAGCTCCTTTATACGCTTCTTTATCGCTGGTATAGGCATCTTTATCGTCTTCCTAAGCTCCTCGTTCAGCTTCTTTATTTCCTCATTTTTCTTCCTATAATCAGCAAGCTTCTCCCTTATCTCTCTGTTTTCTTCCTTCAGTCTCCTGAGCTCCTCTATTAGCTTGGATTTCTCCTCGCGTAGCAAGCGGATTTGCTCTATGACTGGTTTATAGTTGCTGTAAATACTGTTTTTCTCGCTCCTCAGCTTCCTGAGATCCTCTATTAGCTCAGCTTTTCTAGCTTTCAGGTTATTAATCTCCTGTTTCAACGAGAATATCTGCTCGCTCAGCGCCTCCAGCATTGACTCGGCGTTTTCCAACCCATTCACCAGCTAGCAATGGGGATCAGTGCTTAAAATTTAACAGGAATCTGGCGTCAACGGCGTAGGCCCCATCGGGATAAGCAATTACTGGGTTTATGTCCATCTCCGAGACTTCCCTTAACTCGCTCATCAGCTGTGAAGCCTTAACAATAATTTCGGCCAGGCTATCAATATTGACGGGGGGAGCGCCTCTGTAGCCCTGAAGTATTGTGAAGCTCTTAATCTCCCTTATCATCTCCTTAGCTTCATTAATGCTCACCGGAGTAACCCTGAAGCTAACATCCTTGAAGACCTCGACGAAGACGCCGCCTAGGCCGAACATTATAACAGCATCGAAGACAGGATCCCTGATGCCCCCCACGATTACCTCTACGCCGCCCCTTGGAAGCATCTTTTGTAATAGAAAGCCCGTTATTCTTGCGTTGCCCGTCTTCTCCTTTACGTTTAGCTTTATTGTCTTAACTGCTTGCTCCACTTCTCTCCAGTTGTTTAGGCCTAGTATTACTCCGCCAACATCGCTTTTATGAACTATATCTGGTGATACAACCTTAGCTACGACTGGGTACCCAATGTTATCTGCTTTATGTGCCTCACTCTCATCTTGGATAAAAACATACGGGGCCAGGGGTATACCATAGGCCTCCAAAAGAGCCATTGATTCATGCTCTAAAAGTTTTCTTCTATTCTCACTAATAGCTTTATTAATAACCTCTATTGCCTTGGCTGACATCGACACCACCGGTGATTAACAATAAGCGCATATGTTAAACATACCTTATAAACTTAGTCTAATAAAAGTAGCATATACAAGAGATAACGGAGAACCCTATATAAGCCCCTTCTTCATTAAGCTCTCCTTCGTCTCCACTATAACCTCTTCTGACAAGCTCCACTCCTTATTGAACCTGTCGAATGGAATGTAGGGTATAGTATAGGACCTAATAGAGAATTTATCGAGCTGATAAGCCTCGATTTCGCTAAACAGCTCCTTAAAAGTACTCGGCATATACTCGGCGTACTCGAATATCTCATGACCGGGAACCCCTAACATAAACATAAACTTGCCGCTTTTAGAGTCCAGAACACCGCTGATAAAGCCATAAATCCTTGAAATCTCATTTAACAAAACCCTTGATTTATTGGGTTCATCTCTCCCCCAGAAAGTATATAGTGCAAATTTTTTGACCATATGCTTTCCATATCTAATTCTTGTGTTATTAATCAATTGAGGATGAAGAATATGTTTTCTAAGGTGCCTGTTGATTTTTAAGACCGTTGACTTTGTCATGGTAGCTAGCTCTTGGGGTCTATAAAGCGCGTTTTCCTCAAGATGCGACAACATAAGCAAGTCTAACAAGTCTATCCTATGTCGTTTTTTCCTCAAACGTTTCTTATCTAAAACAGAAAATTCCTCCCGTTCGTCAAAACTATCTGCTATTTTCTTTAAATGCTCTGAGATTTGCTTCCAATTGTTCATGCAAATCTTATATTTATAATCACACTCAAAGAATTCGCCGGGTAACTTATTTGGTATGTAGGAATCAGCTATAAAGTAGTCATCGATTTCGCCAACTAAAGCGTAATCTTTTAAGATTGTGTTAATGCCTATTGTGCTTAAAGGAGCAAAACTTATCAGCAAGCTTCTTGTATCTGGGAAAACAGCATCAGCCTTCCATCTAAGAAACCACTTGCTTCTTTCAGGCAAACCCGTTACTCTCTCCGTCGAGCTAACTTTTAACTGATTATTGAACTTGAATGCTATTTGTATAAGACCAATCTTTTCAAAATCTATATTGATAATGAATCCACTATCAATAATATTTATTATTTTTATCCATCTATTTATAGTATCTATGTTTAACCCGATCACTCTTGTTAGTTTTTGCCTGAAGAAAATTGGATTGTTACTCATTATGTATTCATAGATACGTCTAGCATATGGATTTTTGATGATTAACCTTAAGTCATGTATAATATTATTATTATCTCCTGAAGCCAACCCTTATCAAGATAATAATATAGAAAGGATAAAATATAAAAATATTTTATTGATGAAACTATGTTAGAATCCTACATCATTTCTTTCTCTGTTCATTATATTTCCTCCCCCTAGAATGAGTTCTTTTGTGTAAAGGGATATTGTTGAGGCTTGGACCTCGTATATGGGCTTTACTTTTTTCAGTGTCTTTGACATTGGTTTGTCAACTGTAAAAGATATACATAATTTTTTAGATATATGGAAAAAGTAATTGCTTCTTTTTTTGTTTTTTATATTTTTTTCATTTTGTGATTATTTTTTATGTATTAATAGTTCATCATAGTAGGAAGAGGTTTTGTTCGAAAACCATTATTATTTATTGCCTTGATAATGCTTGTATGGGGGTTGTTTTTGTCCATAAGGTTTGCCAGTAAAAAGGAAATTTTAGAAAAAATTCAACTAAGCGATATCGTGTTGGTGGTTCTGGATGTACGTAACCCTATTGGAACGATGAGTAGCTACCTGTTAAGAGTATCTAGGGGGAAGCGGAGGCTTTTCGCCTTAAATAAAGCTGACCTTGTTCCGAGAGAAATTGGCTTGATGTGGGAGAGGTGGTTCGAGTGTAAAGGGCATCAAGCTCTTTCTATATCAGCTAATAACAGGTTGAGTACTCTTAAGCTCAGGAAAATTCTTAGGGGATGGGCTAGGGAAGTAAACAAAGACAAAGTCATCGTTATGATAGCCGGTGTTCCAAAGACTGGTAAATCAAGCATTATCAATGTGCTTAGGGGGAAGCACAGCGCGTCCGTAAGTGCTTATCCAGGCACTACGGGCTATACTAAGGGGTTCACACTTTTTAACATAGAGGGCAAAATCTACGCGTGGGACACCCCTGGGGTGTTCCCGGATGTGAGGGATCCTCTAGAGAGAATTATCCGATTAAAGCCGCCGGAAAAGATTCGTGACCCTGAGAGAATAGCCGCCAAGATTCTGTCAAGAGCAAAAAAGTTCGTGCCGGGCTCCATAACAGCAACATACGGTGTAGATGAATTCTTAGATGAATACACTATACTTGAGGAGATAGCCAGGAGGAGAGGGTGGTTAGAAAAAACAACCAAGGAGCCGATAATCGAGCAAGCGGGCATACAGGTAATAAGAGATTACCTGGATGGAAAAATTAAGTTTTATGTAAAACCAGCTAGAGCTGAGTGCTAGCTTACTCTACTCTTATTTTTTCTCCTCTAATCCTCATGTTCTCGAGGAACCTGAGCCTCTTTGGAATTGGTGGGTGACTGCTAAATAGCTCGACTAACGCGCTTGTCTCCCTCTGCATTAGCTCCTCCACAGCGGCGTCAATATCAACTATCACTCTCCTAGTTGCCCTTCTTCTCGGGAGAAACTCGTCGTATGGGTCGTACGCCATCCCACCAGTAGCGTTTATGAAGTAATTAACAATGAAGAGCATAGCTGCAGATTTACTCGTGGTTGAAGATAGCTCGGGAGAATTTTCGTAGACAAGGGCTAGCCTGGCGAGAGCTCTCTGCAGGAGCCTCGGGTTCCCCGTCAATCCTGCGCTGTGAGCATCAGCAAAGTACTCCCTCAGCCTGTTGAAGTGTGTTACCAGGAACTGAAATATAACGCCTGCTATAACGAGTATTAACCCAAGACCAACGTAGTAAAGCGTTGCGTTTCCTTGCCTACCCCTGCTGGAGCCGCCTCCCATTAACCACCCCCACATCAAAAGGTACCTGCCAATATAGAAAATAGCTACGGGTATGAGGCTTAGAGCGAGTATAACGTGGACATCCTTGTGTTTGAGATGACCAAGCTCATGGCCTATAACGGCCTCGACCTCCTCCTTAGGCATAAGCGATAACAGCCCTCTCGTAACAGCTATGTAGCTACCGCCGATTAAGCTGCTGTAAGCAAAGGCGTTGGGAGCATCAACCTCGGCTATCTTCACCTTGGGAGGGCTCCTAAAGCCAGCTCTCTTAGCGTAATCAACAACTGCCCTTACAATCCACTCCTCGCCCGGACCAGGATCCCTTGTTCTATATGCCAGGTTGATTAGAAATGGCGAAATAATCCACTGGAAAACCATGAATCCAGCGACCATCGCTATTCCAGAGTATATAAGCGGGGCTGTTCCGCTGGTCAGGTAATCGATTAGGTACAGAACACCGAGGCTACCGAAAACAACCGCTATCGCTGTTACCGCCATGCTTACTCTTAGTCCAATGAGGCTTTTCGGAGGTCCTCTTATGAATTTTGTTGCTAGAAGAGCTATTATTCCAATAATCAGGGATAGCACTATGCCCACGAAAAACATCAGGGTAATCCATGTGAAAAGCAACATTTCTTAACACCAACTAGTGTTTTATTTATCACGTATAGCCTCTTATATTTTTTAGGCACATGAAAAATATTAACGTAACAATATAAATTGCTAGAAATCGAAAATATATTGATGATTAAAAATGAAAAACAATTATGTGTTGAGAGCTGTATGGCTGGGTAGAGGGGGGCAAGGGGCTGTTACAGCGAGTAATCTCCTTGTATCAGCTTTTGTTCTGGAGGGAATGAAGGGCTTCAGCATGCCTGAATTCGGCGTTGAGCGCAGAGGAGCGCCGGTTAAGGCTTACTCAATTATTACGAAAAACAAGGACAAAGAGCTTCCAAGAGAGCCGATAAGAGAGGCAGACGTCGTAGTTATAATGGAGAAAAGTTTACTCGAGAAGTTTCTCGGCATAGTGAACGTGCATTCAGAGACAAAATTCATAGTTAACGCTTCAGAAACCACCATATTTCAGAGCTCATCTGCGCTAGCCAAGCATGAGGTCTGGGCGATAAATGCCACGCAGATAGCCCTGGATATATTCGGTAGACCGCTGGTAAACATGGTTTTGCTCGGCTCATTTTCAAAGGTGATAGGCGCTCCAACTCTTGATTCATTGTACTTAGCGGTGAAAGAGGAGTTCGGAGACAAAAATTTCCAGACCAACGTGAAGGCCATTAAGAGAGGATATGATGAAGTTAGAAAAGTCATGCTTGTACCCACAAGAGAAGAGGCTGTTATCCATGAAATCGCGTGAATCTTTGCCCAGCTGGTATGAGCTACCAATAGGGGGTATATCGAGACCAAACATTACTCCTGAAAGCAAGGCTGGGTGGAGGTTCGAAAAGCCAGTTATAGATAACGAAAAGTGCATTAGATGCAGGCTTTGTTTTCTCTACTGCCCCGACGCGGCTATTGTAGAAAGCGATGAGAAATACACGACCAAAACAGGCAAAACATACAACGTATCTTACAAAATTAACTACTACTTCTGCAAGGGCTGTGGTATTTGTGCCGAGGAATGCCCAGTCAAGGCTATAACAATGGTCCCAGAGGTGTAGATATCATGACCCAAGTATACAAGAGCAAAAGCCTAGCGACTTTATCATCCAATAAAGCTGTAGCAAAAGCGGTTGGGCAGCTTGACGTGGATGTTATTGCAGCTTACCCTATTACTCCTCAGACAACAATCGTTGAAGAACTGGCACAAATGGTAGCCAACGGGGAAGTAAAGGCACAATATATACATGTCGAAAGCGAGCATAGTGCTCTCAGCGCGGTTGTTGGCGCAAGCATAGCTGGCGCAAGAACATTCACAGCCACAAGCAGCCAAGGACTAGAGCTGATGCACGAAATCTTACACATCACGAGCGGGCTTAGACTGCCTGTTGTAATGGCTGTCCCAACAAGAGCATTATCAGCTCCAATCTCTATTTGGAATGACCACAGCGACATAATGAACGCCAGAGATACAGGATGGATAATCTATTTTGTATCCAGCGCACAGGAAGCCTATGATACCGTGATACAGGCATATAGGCTAGCTGAGGATAGAGAAGTACTTCTACCAACAATAGTGTCCTACGATGGGTTTTTGATGAGCCATACATACGAGCCAGTAGTTATTGAATCAAGCGAGGATGTAATCGAGTTTTCTCCCAAAACCTGGAAGGGTTACATAGAGGAGGGGGCGGTCGCCATAGGAACCCTTGCATCCCCAGATTATTATTACGAGTTTAAGTACCAGCAGGTTGAGGCCATGAAAAACGCTTTGAGAAAAGCCGAGATTATAGACAGAGATTTTTACAAGAAGTTCGGCAGGAAGAACGGGCTTGTCGAGACATATAGAACAGAAGACTCCGAAATAGACTTGCTGGTTACCGGCTCCATATGGAGCTCGCTAAAGCTGGCTATTGATAAAGCCAGAAGCAATGGATTAAGAATCGGGGGTTTAAGACTAAGGCTGTACAGGCCGTTACCTATCGATGAAATAGAAAAAATTCTTGCCGGGAAGGAAGTCCTTGTGGTTATTGATAAAGCCATTAGCTATGGTCTCAGGGTTGCAGGTCCCCTTGCGAATGAGATTTACACTAATCTGCAAAGCCCAGTTAAGATAAAGAGCGTGGTCGCTGGGATAGGCCAAAGAACGATCACTAACGAAGACCTATACAAGGTAATTCTGCATGTATACAAAAACAAGGATTCTCCTGGCTTCACAAAACATACATTGTTTTATGGAGTGAGAGGTGTTGAGCTTGACAGTTAACATCAGGATTCCAAGAACAGTGTGGGACCTACCAAGAGAGGATTACTTCGTTGGAGGACACAACCTCTGCGCTGGCTGCACCGCCGGTACTATAGTTAGGAATTTGTTAAAGGTTGCCGGCCCTAACACGATTGTTGTTAATGCCACTGGTTGCCTCGAAGTCTCAACCTCGCTTTTCCCATTTACTTCATGGAAGGTTCCATGGATACACATAGCGTTTGAAAACGCAGCTGCGGTTGCGAGTGGAGTGGAGGCAGCCATTAAGGTCCTCAAAGAAAAAGGTAAGATTGACCCAAACAAGAAAATCAACATCATCGCGATAGGCGGGGATGGAGGCACATTTGATATTGGATTACAAGCCCTAAGCGGTATGCTTGAGAGAGGGCACAACGTTTTGTATGTCGTCTATGATAATGAGGCCTACATGAACACTGGTATCCAGAGGAGCGGGGCAACGCCGTACAAGGCCTGGACCACGACGACGCCTGTTGGTACAATTATGAGGGGCGAGTGGAGAGATAAGAAAGATATAATAGGAATAGCTCTAGCTCACAAGGTACCATACATCGCTACAGCTAACCCAGCATTCCTTCTCGATATGGATAAGAAGTTCGCTAAGGCACTTCAAATTGATGGGCCAAGCCTAATCCATGTTCTAATGGCGTGCACGACGGGCTGGAGGTTTGATCCCAAGCTTGGGATAAAAATCTCGAAGCTCGCTGTCGAGACAGCTGTGTGGGTTAATCTTGAGTACAACTACGGTAAGCTTGAGGTAACCACGCCTGTTCCCAAACGCAAGCATGTCAGGGAGTACTTAAAGCTGCAGGGCCGATACTCTCACCTAACAGAGGAAGAAATAAACGATATTCAGGAGAGAATAAACAGAAAGGTCGAAGAAATAAACAGGGCTGTTGGAAAAGAAGTTATTGGCCCCCTAGCTTAGCTTAACCTGATTTTTTCCCTCACTATCTCAGCTATAATTTTTGGGTCGCCCTTCTTACCAGTTTTTTCGAGAACCTTACCAATAATGAACTGAACCGCCCTTGGGTTTCTCTCTATATCCTTAAGCACTTGGGGATTCTCCTTTAGGACATCATCAACTATTTTTTCAAGCACAGCGCGGTTCCTGATGACGCTCCACCCCATCCTCTCTATTATTTGTCTAGGTTTCTCCCCCCTTACCAGCAGGGGGATCATTTCCTTGGCCATCTTGATGGTTATCTCGTTTTTCTCCAGAAGCTTAACCACCTCTGCTAAATCCTCGGGAGGAACTATCCTTGATATATTGCTTAAATCCTCGCTGTCTATCCAGCCTAGAAGGTCAGTTACTATAAGGCCAGCCACTTTATCTCCCTTGACACCCGAGAGCTCGGCGACTTTCTCGTAGTAATCAGCCAGTGCTTTTGATGATACGAGGACGTGCGCGAGGTACTCTGATAACCCGTGTTGATTTATGAATCTAGCTGCCCTCTCCTCCGGTAGCTCTGGTAATGTTTTCCTTACTTCCTCTATTAGCTCGTCAGGAATAATGTAGAATGGCAGGTTTGGGTCAGGCATGTACCTGTAGTCCTCCTCGTATTCCTTGACTCTAGCTGGCTTTGTTATTTTTCTAGTTGAATCCCAGTGCCTCGTCTCTCTCTCGATTCTCCCTCCCTTCTCAAGAACGTCTATCTGCCTAGCTACTTCGTACCTAATAGCCTGCTCGATATCCTTTAACCCACTGATGTTTTTCACCTCAACCCTTTCTCCATCACCAACACTTATGTTTACATCAGCTCTCATCGATCCCTCAAGAGATAAATCGCTTACCTCCAGGTGCTCGAGTATTGACCTCAGCTTCTCCAGGAAAGCCCTAACTTCCTCGGGGCTGTTCATGTCAGGCTCCGTTACTATCTCAAGCAAAGCTATACCGCTTCTGTTATAGTCAATGAGAATATAGCTAGAGGTCTCCGCGTCGCCTGTTGGGTAAACTATTCTGGCGGGATCCTCCTCAATATTTATTCTTCTAATCTTGATTTTCTTCTTCTTGCCATTTACTCTTATATTTATGTATCCTCCTTTAGCAAAGGTCGCTACTCCCTTCCCATCATACTGGGAAATTTGATATCCCTTCGGTAGGTCCGGGTAGAAGTAGTGTTTTCTAGCCCACGCCAGGACCTGGTTGATATTGCTATTGAGCGCTAGGGCTACCTTGATAGCGCTTTTAATAGCTTCCTTGTTTACCCTTGGGAGGCTTCCAGGCATTCCAAGGCAGACTGGGCAGATGTTGGTATTGGGAGGCTTGCCTCTGTAATCAGCTGAGCAACTGCAGAACAGCTTTGTCTTCAAGCTTGTTAGCTGAACATGAACCTCGAGCCCTATCTTTATGTTCATGCCTCCAGCTCCCTCTCCAGCTTTGATATGTATAAAGCTATGTACTTCCCGATTTCGAACAGTATGTCCTCAGACCACTTCTGTGAGATAAGCTGTATTGATATAGGTGTATTAGTACTCACCTCCAGAGGAATAACGATTGCTGGGAGACCAGCTAAGTTAGCGATAACAAGCAGTGAATCAATAGCGTTGAGCCTCGAGAGGTCAGACGCATCGAAATCAAGAGGCAGAGGAGGAATGTTTGACCCCGGAGTCGCGATGACATCGTACTTCGCAAGCACCTTGTTAAGCTCATCGTAAAGCTTCGCCCTCGCCCTGAGAGCACGATCATAGTACATCTCGTAGTAACCAGCACTAAGTATGAATGACCCCAGCAGTATACGCCTCTTGACCTCCCATCCAAACAGCTTCCTGTTCCTCATGTAGTATTCATCCCAATCAGTATCAATAACATCAACAACGCGTTTACCATAAAGCAGGCCTGAGTACCTAGCTAGATTGCTGCTTGCATCGCTAAACGCGATTACATAGTATATCTGTGGAGCTTTATTCACGAGAGGGATCGAGACCTCCTCCACAACGGCCCCGTAAGCCTCCAACTCAGAGACATAATCCATGAATCTATCCACAACCTTCTGGTCAGCATCCTCGTGGACAAGTGGTTCCTTGAGCAAAGCAACCCTCAGGTTTCTCATAATGTGGGGATCCGGATTCATAAATGCTCTTTTAATGAAAACCTCGCTTGGAACATGCTTATCATATGTTGTGGGGTCCTTCTCGTCCCATCCCATTATAACTCCGAATAACAACTCCAAATCAAAGATGCTGCTTGCCATGGGACCGATTTGGTCTAGGCTATCAGAATAGGATACCAGCCCGTATCTGCTCACCAGCCCGTACGTTGGCTTCAATCCATAAATACCGGTCCAAGCTGCTGGTAGCCTAATGCTTCCCCCCGTATCGCTACCCAAGGCCATTGGAACTAGTCCTGAGGATATGGCCGCTGCGCTCCCAGAGCTGCTTCCCCCTGGAGATAGTGATGGGTTCAGCGGGTTTCTCGTTGGACCGAAATAGCTTGTCGTGCCTAGAGCTCCCATAGCGAATTCGTCCATGTTGGTTTTGCCGACGATCACCCCTCCCTCGCTTTTTATTCTCTCAACCACTGTAGCGTCGTAGCTTGGCACGAAGTTTTCGAGAACCTGGGATGCACATGTAGTTCTAAGATTCTTGGTGACTATGTTGTCCTTAACAGCAATAGGCACGCCTGAGAGAAGCCTTTTCCTATGGAATGCTTCGTCCGGCTCAGCTAAAGTTATGAAAATATTGTATTTTTCATCTTCAGCGATGACCCTTTCACGAAATCCCTCAATTAACTTTACATCATCTATTTCTCCTCGCTTAATGCTCAGGAGGAAATCAACAGCTCTCATTTCTTCTTGATCACCACAGGTCCTTTTACAAACCCCTCCTCGAGAGCTAATCTGGATAAATAGCTATATGCATCTTCGTCGCTAACAGGGATGTCCTCGCGTAGCTCCATTGATGGCTTTGGATAAATGTAGGGGGAGTAGCCTTCAACATCTATGCTCAGAACATCATCTATATATCTCAGAAGAAGAGCGAGCTCCTCCTTTAACCTCTTCTTCTCGGAATCCTCCAGCTCGATTCTCGCCAGCCATTCGAGATGCTTGATGAAATCATCGGTGAATTCAATCTTCTTCATTACTTATCCCTTAACAAATATTTATCCAAGCTAACCTTTGGCTTAATCAGTGTAAAAAACACATCTTTTCTTGCAGGATAAGCAACATTTATAAAAGTAATGTCTCCGATGGTGTGTTGTAGTCTTTTGCTATTATGAGCATGCCCATGAAAAACGTACCCGTGTTTGCATAGTGATACCAAAATTTCCTCCGCTCTCCTCGACCCCATTTGCTTCCAAGCCCAGCTAGGCTCACCCAGCATTGTTGTATAGGTTGGTGGATAATGCATAACCACTATGTTGATGGAATCCTTCTCGGATTGTTCACAAAAGCTCTTGAGGTTATCTAGTCTTTTTTGATAAATTTCCCTTATGTTGGGAATGTTTTTCGACTGCCAATTAGTAGGTTCATCGAGAATCCCCGTAGAACCATGTATCCTGAAACTAAGGTTTTTCAGAGTTAAGCCGAGGTTTTCGTCATCAAGCCATTTGACACTAGGTGTTAGCTCCTTGATTTTTTCTCTAATCTCGGGGAAATCATCGTTTCCGAAAACACCAATGAAGTACGATGGTTTGCATAGCTCGTTGATTCTCTCTAGATATGAAGCTGCTTGCCACTTCCCTCTATCCACAATGTCTCCCGCAACGACAATGATGTCTGGGCCTGATACTGCACAGTGCTTCTCTATTAATCCCAAGACCTCATTTGTGTATAGAGGTGAATGAACATCAGAGAAAGCCATGAGTTTTATTACGATTAATCACCTCGTTATCGAGGGAAAATTCTGGTTGTATTTACATTTAGCTTCTCAAGCAAATAATGCTCCTCAACCTTCTTTAATTTTGATAATAGCTTGATTGTTTCTTTTATCATCAGGGAGTTTAGCCTTAGTCCACGGTAGGTGTAGGGCCCATCACTCTCAACGAGAATCATATCTAAGCTAGCTTCTTCTGCAACCCTCTGGTGTTTCTCCTGTATCTTGATTGATGGATTAATGGATATGTAATACCCGTGCTGTCCTATCTTCTCTAGCAAATCAATCGGCCCCGTGTACCAGTGGAAGACGGCTCTATCGATATCCATTTTCACTAGCAAATCAAACACTTCTGTCCATGTCCCAGCGGCATGCAGATTGAATGGAACGCCGTACTCCTTGCCTATCTTTAGCTGCGTTACAAAGAATTCTCTTTGCCTATCTATTGATTGAGGCACAAATTTTGTGTCTAGGCCTATCTCCCCTATACATGCTATCTCGTTTCTCGAAACAATTTTTTCTATTTGCTTTAGAAGAGAGACGCTAGTTTTCGAAACGTTCCATGGATGAACTCCTACACAGGGTTTTATCCAATAATGCTTTTCACTTAAAGAAATATTTATGTATGATGACTCCAGGTCCTCGGCTACACTGATGATTCTAATGCCCTCTTTTTCTATTTGTCCCAGCTCATCACTGGAATACTCATATGCATGAGCATGCACATCTGTTAAAGAATAGCCTCCAGACCATTCGCCGCCACTAGCTACTTGCTTGTTACTTGATGATTCCATGAGTCTCTCTACCTACCTCCTCCTTAATCCACTCCACGAGCCCTCTTATTCCCCTAACAGTTATTTTTTCCTCTACGGGCTTATAACGCCCTTTCTCATCTACACCGTATTTTATCCATTGAGCCTCGAACTCTTCTGTCCTGAGCTCCTTTTCTCCGATAACCACTATCAGTGGTATCCTTAGTTTTCTAGCCTCTCTAACTCTGGCCTGAAGCCTCCCCTCCATCATTGCCTCCGCCCTAATACCATTATTGATAAGCTCCTCTCTCATCCTCAGAGTATAGCTTCTCTGCTCCTCACTATGCTCATCAACCGGTAGCAAAGCAACCTGTACTGGCGCCAACCACAATGGCAACCTGCCAGCGTAATACTCAAGCAGTATACCTAAAAATCGTTCTATGCTACCTATCAGTGCCCTGTGAATAATTACCACCCGCTTCTCCTTGTTGTCCTGGTCAACATAAGTTATGTTAAATCTCTCAGGCAAATTGAAATCGAGCTGAATTGTTCCGCAGCACTTCCGATCTCCAAGCGAGTCCTTCAGATAAATGTCTATTTTCGGGCCGTAGAACGCTGCTTCCCCATACTCTTTCTTGAACGGTATACCATGATTAATTAAGGCTTCTTCAAGAGCTTTTTCGGCCTTCTCCCACAGCTCCGCGCTTCCAATATACTTTGATTGATTATTAGGGTCTCTCAGACTAAGCTTGAACGAGTAGTTGTTGATTCCATAGCTAGAATACATTAATCGAAGCAAATCCAGCAATCTACCAATCTCTTCTTGTATTTGATCTGGTCTCAGGAATATGTGACTGTCATCCTGAGTTAATCCCCTAACCCTGGTGAGTCCATGCAGGGTTCCCGCTCTCTCATACCTGTATACTGTTCCAAACTCGAAGTACCTAACAGGAAGCTCCTTGTAGCTCCACTTCTTTCTCTTAAATATAAGTATGTGGAACGGGCAATTCATTGGCTTAACAACGTGGGTTTTTCCATCATGGTCAAAGACATACATGTTTTCCCTATAGTAAGACAAATGCCCACTGGTCTCGAATAGCTCGCTAGTAGCTAGATGGGGAGTAACGACTGGCTGATATCCATGCCTCAGATGTAGCTTGTACTCGAACTCCTCCATTAATTTCCTAACAATAGCCCCGTTCGGGGCCCAGAGAATAAGGCCTGCGCCCACAGACGGGTCTGTCAAGAACAAGTCCAACTCTCTTCCGAGTATCACGTGGTCTCTTAGGCTGTACTCCCTCTCTAACTCAGCTTGGCTGTCCTTGGCTTTCTTCGATGGAAAAGCCCTGATATGCAGTCTAGTCAGCAAAAAGGATTTCTCATCTCCTCTCCAATGAACCATGCTTTGATTAACATACTCTAGCACAGCCTCATCGTAGCTTTGCTCAACACAGGTATCTAGACAAACAGATACGTTTCCATCATCCTTCACTATCATGAACTCCCTGCTATCATTGTCCTTAACGACTTCGTAGATAAGTACCTCGGATTTCTCCTTTAGGATTTGTAGTAAATCGTTTTTCTCGACTTTCTCGGCTCTCAGTTGTTGCGATAAAAGCCTAGTGGTTTCTTCGAGTAGATTTTTGATGAATCTATCATTTATTGAATCGTTGAAAGTGTATATGTCAAGTCTTATTTCATTTAAGGTCCACGAGCATCCTCCAAGCAAGTATGATTTGGATATTCTCTTTACTCCTAGCTCGAGTGCTCTGCAAACCCAGCTGTAAAAAAGCCTTTTTCCAAGCTCATCATCAAAAAATACTGGCTGAAGAGCAGTGTTTCCGTATTCCTTGACCTTAGTCCTCGGGATTAACTCTTCATGTTCATCTTTCTTAGCTATGTAAGCGATTACGTCGCTGTTACTTACCAATTTCTAATCCCTCCAAAGCCAGATTACCTCGCTAAACATAAGTGGTCTTAAAAGAATAAAAAACTTCAATGTTAAATAATAGTACTCATAAAATACTTATCTATGGCGAATTTTCTATTCTAATATAAAAACCTGATATGTTGTAGCACTACTGAGTGTAGCTAACTATGTTCTCGATCACTGTGTTTCTTTGCTTCCCAGTGATGAATTGTTCTAGCAGTATCCTTGCTTCCAGTGGAGACCTCACGGGCTTCGGAGGATGCTTGAAGTAATAAGCAGATGCTTCGTGTATTGGTCCTCTTAGTCCTCTATCCAGTGAAAGTTTAGCCAGTCTTATCACGTCAAGCATAACCGCCGCGAACATGCTTTTATCATCAACTTTTAATTTGATGTCCAGCTCTACTGGAAATCCTAACAGCGATCTACCCTTAATGTATATATACGCTACTTTCGTGTTGCCTAGGAACGGGACATAATCGCTCGGGCCTATGCGAACTTTTCCATCATATATGTATCTGTCTCCGTTATCTAGCGTTGCTGTAACTGCTTTGGTTTTGCTTATTCTCTTGCTTGATAATCTCTCCTCCATCTTCATGTTCAGGAAATCCGTGTTTCCACCCACGTTGAGCTGGTAGGTCTCCTCCACTATTATTCCTCTATCTCTCATTAGCGATGTTAATGCACTGTGCAGAATCGTTGCGCCAAACTGCCCCTTAACATCGTCTCCCAACACTGGTAGCCCCGCATCGAAAAATCTTTTTGGCCAGTAACCTGTGGGGTCGCTTGCAATAAATACTGGGATGCCATTAATAAATGCTGCTCCGCCTCTTATGGCAGCCTCAGCGTAAGCTCTTGTGGCCTGCTCTGAGCCTACGGGAATCATGTTGACCAGTATTTCTGTCTCCGTATCCTTTACTAATCTAGCAATATCGTCAATCTCTATTTTCATATCGTGAGGCTGGAAGTAAGCCTCCATATGCTCAGCTACACCGTCCAGAACAGGGCCTGGTTGCACAGTTACTCCTATGGGAGAGTAATCATCGAGTTTAGGAAAAATATTGCTCCCCTCGAAGATTGCTTGTGTAAGGTCTTTTCCAATTTTTCTTCTATCTACATCTATCGCAAGAGTGAATTCTATATCAGATATCTTGTACCCAGCTATCTCCGGGTATAGGAGACCCTCAATGATGCCTTTTTTCTTGGAAAGCAATACTGATTGTACAATAGCTGACGCACAGTTGCCTATCCCTATTAGTCCTACTCTTATTTTTCCCATATGTAACCACGTATTTAATTTTTTTATACGAGCTATAATATTAGTTAATCATAAGAAGAGTATATATGCTTTTTCTACCGTAATAAAAACAGTGTAGACGCCATGAGTGAATCAAAAGCAATGAAGCGGCTAAGAAAAAAACTAGAAAACGAAGTTCTGTGGATATACATTTGCTACATACTCACGTCTGGCGAGAAAACTACTCATGAGATAAAGAGCATTTTGAGAGAAAAGTTTGGAATAAAGGTATCAAGCATAAAGCTCTACAGTGTTCTATATAGAATGGAGGATGAAGGGCTAATTCAAAAAATCGAAACTGACCCTATCAGGTACTCGTTAACCAGTCTCGGGGACATAGAGTACAGAAAAGCTCTTATTTACCTCGAGGAAAAGCTCCTATTACTCAAGAACCAGATAGGAAAATAGCTTCAGGCAGGGATAACCTCATCACTGCTCAGAAGCTTTTTCTCATCATGTTTATAGCTTCAATAATCATTAGAACGTAATCACGTAATATATTTGTTGATTCATGTTTTTTCTCCATCTTTGATTTGTTTATTACTAACATAGTCAGCGAAGTTATTACTTATTAATTAATTTCTCGCAAGTCGCTTTAAGCTTATTAATATCCACAGAATATCCATAGTCCCTGGATAACTCATCCATAAATTGTACCAGTAGTTCACAGCCTCTCCTCAAATCATGTTTAAGAGTAACAAAGAAATCTGATAATGGACAGTACTTATCCAGCATTGCTCCATTATCTTCATCAAGAATCAAAGGATATACTCTGCATCCCAAAGGCCTATCCTCATATATGATGCACCTTCCTGTTGGGTCAAGAAACACGCATTTACCATTAATGTTGCTCAATACATAAAAACCATTCTTGAGCTCATAGAAATCCCTAAATCCTTTGTCGGTTATTCTGTCAATATCTGACAAAAGTAGAATCATTTCGGTGTCTCTACAGCACTTGTTGCATCTTAAGCAGTAGATGTTCTCGAACACCATAATGCATCGTGTTTATAAATTAATCAAATAAATAAATAAATCATGGAACCTAAGTAAACACAGCCCAATGGAGCATATACATTAATTATTTAATTATGCGAAGTTTTTGTTCATACAAAGTCATCGTTGACTCTATTTTTATTGGTGCGGGGGGTGGGATTTGAACCCACGCAGGCCTACGCCACGGGAGCCTGAGTCCCGCCCCTTTGACCATGCTCGGGCACCCCCGCACATTTTAATGACGCTATGCTAGTCTATCTAGATAAGAATTAAAAATAAATAGTATTAATAAGATTGCCTCTCGTATCAATGATTCTGTTTTGTTAAAAAATTATTTAAATATCCATAGTATCTTTGGCTTATCTTCTGGTAAGACCGCTAATAGCTGTGTTCCTAGTAGATAGAGTGATGGCCAGAGTACAAATGCTCCTATTAGCCCAGCTAGCTCGCTACCTGTTATGTGGTATTCTTTTATTCTATAGCCACCAAGCACTTCTGGTAGCATGGTTTGCGGCAGTATTATCATGGAGACTATAGTTACTAAGCCGCCAATCAACGCGAATATTGCCCCTAGCCTCAGGGCTACCAGGCTCTCCTTCTTGATAGCGACCGTAGAGGTGATTATCGGTGTAACTATTCCTATAGCTACTGTTCCAAGCCAGAATATCTTGGAAAATCTCCCGGCGAGGAATTCCCTAGCAACATCGAATGATGCCTTGTTGTACCAGCTTGTAAGGAATAACCATATTAGGAAGTAGGTTATAATCAGTGAGGATAATAGAACAATTTTTCCGTAATACTTTGCTACGAATTTTCTTGTTTCGCGCTCATCCATAAATGGCGTCAGCAATAATGATGTGCCTGATGCTCCTAGTAGGATAGCAAATGAAATAAAGAGGGGGACCATGTGAACGCCGTACCAGAACGGTACTGATACGAGAGAGCCGAACACTTGTGCTAGATTTCCAGCTAGACCCAACTCCAGTATAAGAACAAGTGATGCTATTATCAGCTCAAGCGTCTTCATTTTAGCTATCTTCTCGCTTGCTTCTGCTCTTATGAAGAACAAGAGCTCTATTAGGAGGAAAAGCGCGAATCCACCATAAAATGCTGCCATCCAGGCTATTCTCGACTCCGGATTAAATGATAGGTATATTAAGTAGAACTTAGTTGGCCTAGTTAGGTCAAGAATAATTAGAAGCCAGGCCGGAATAATCGTTGCTAAAGAGAACCAAGATGACAGCCTTGAATATTTAAGTAGTTTCTCCTCGGCTTCTCCGTACTTGAAGACCACGCAAAAGCTACTGATTATGCTTGACCCGATAGATATTAGAGCAAAGTAAACGTAGCTAGGTACAAAGAGTCCCCAGGTTATTGCATGTACTTCTCTGCCAAGATAGCCCATTATCGCTATTACTAACCCAGCTATAACACCGAGTATACCTACAGTTATTAAACCTTCTCTTTCACTCATCATTTACCACCTACAACTATTAAGTACTTTGGCTCTAAACCGAGGTTTACGAGCATTCTCTCGGTATAAGACTCCTTAACCTTCTTGCTAATACTGCTGAGAGGATCATCCAGGTCTCCAAAGTCCCTTGCACCGGCTGGACACACGGCTGTGCACAGGGCGGCTGGTTGCTTACCCATCTCGAGCCTTGCTTTACAGAACTCCCCCATGCATTTCATAGGTAGCCTTGACTCTGGGTGAACCCACCTCGCCTCGTACGGGCAGGCCGCCACGCACGCCAAGCAGCCAATACACTTGGAGTAATCAATTTCGACAAGCTTTGTTTTTTCGTTGATGTAGGAAGCCTTTGTCGGGCAAGCGTATACGCATGCTGGTCTTTCGCAATGCTGACAGGAGACAAGCCTAAATCTTTTTCCATCAGGGCTTTGAACAATCCTTATGTTCGATCCTTTCCAAGCCTTGACTGGATCCTTCTGGGTTGGGTCTTTCAGCTCAGGGTGATTGGCGGCTCCGCAGGCTGTTACGCAGGCCATGCAGGCTATACATTTTGTTGAATCCCAGAGATAAGCTAGCCTGGTCATGGGCATCAGCTTTTTTGATTAACTAAAATGTTTTATAAGTTTCAACACGATTTAAACCTTACCTTATTTTTATTCATTTGTTTAATAAAATATGTATTATTCCTACTGTTTCTTTAAGGAGCGTATTTTCTTGATGACCTCATTGTAAAGCTCTATTAGCAGCTTCTTCTTATCCTCCATTAGAACTATGTCCTCGAAGCTTGTTGCAACAATATGATGGGCAAATGGGCTAGGTATGCTCCATGGTTGCGTAACCACTATTTTTATCCAGCCCTCATCTATTAACTCTAGAACCTTTGAGGCGTTCTCTATATCCATGTGGTCCTCGAGAATTTCCCTTATAGTCTCCTTCACGACCGGGTTATCGCTAGTAATTTTTAGTGCCTCCAGAATAGCCTGCGCGTTTAACTGAAGCTTGTTCGGGCTTCTCTCCTTGCCCTTATAGTTCCTCAGTATCATGAAGCTTCTCTGAGCAACATGCCTGAATCTTCTTTTTAAAAGCTCCGTGTTCCAGACAGCCTTGCTGACCAAGTCTCTAAGGTTCTCTTTGTTCACTCTTCTGAGCAACTCATTAATGTTTATCTCCGGGTGACCAGGAACAGATAGCATGAAAGCGTTATCGCTCACGGTTATTCTAACGGGCCGCGCAACCAGCTCGGATAACACCAAGCCATAAGCTCTTGATAAGGCATCGTTTGTTCTTCTACCAAACAGAGAGTGGAAAATTAGGTTCCTTGATTTCTCGTCATCGTATATCTCTATGTGTAGTACTTTATCACTAGCTATAATTCCACCGGTATACAGATATTGCTCGAGAATATAACTGTATATCTCCCTGGCCGCGTTCTCCTCGACTCCAAGCTCGTTTTGAATCCAATTTATGATATAGTCTTCGTTATAGCCTTTCTCTATAAGCTCACCTATCGCTCTCCTGAACCCTCCGATAATTATTGCTGAGTCAAAAGACAAGGGCAACATCTCGCTGAACCAAGCTGGAACCGTTGGTCTGTGCCCCTCAGCATCCTCCACAATAATGTAGCTCCCCCTGCTTTCTACAAACCTATAGGTTCTTCCACCAAGGACAAAGATGTCCCCGGGCACAAGATATTGAACGAACTCTTCCTCCAAGTCGCCTAGGTACTTCTTTCCTCTCAAAAACACATGTATTTTGGACTCATCAGGTATGACTCCTTGATTAAGATAGTAGATGTGCCTTACTCCCTTTTTTCTTCCAAAAACACCCTCGATGGGGTCGTACCATATCTTGCTGTAAACCCTGTACTCCTCGAGAGAACGGTCAAACCCTCCGAGAAACCTCAACACTGACTCAAACTCCTCAAAGCTCAGGTCCCGATAAGGATAGCTTCTTTTTATCACTCTGTAGGCCTCATATACCCTCCACTTTTTCTCCAGGCTCATTGCCACTATTTGTTGAGCCAACACATCAAGAGGCTTCATAGGTATTCTTGCTCTATCAATAATTCTGTTCCTAGCACCCCACGCCAAGACAGCACATTCTAGAAGATCATCTCTATTAACAACTATTATTCGGCCCTTGCTTATCTCGGTTATTCTGTGCCCAGCTCTCCCTATTCTTTGTAGTAGCCTACTAACGCTTTTAGGGCTGCTGAGCAACACTACAAGGTCTATGTACCCAATGTCTATTCCGAGCTCGAGGCTTGTGGAGCACACAACGCATCTAAGCTTACCGTTTTTCAACCTGTTTTCAACATCTAGCCTGAGGTGCCTTGATAGGCTCCCATGATGAGCCTCTACTTCGTCGAGGTTAGCTATTCCTTTTTTCTCCAGCATCTTTTTCAGCTTGAACACTACCTTCTCGGTTGAGCTCCTGGTATTGGTGAATACGAGAGTTGTTCTATGCGTATTGATAAGCTCCGCTAGAAGCTTGTATATAGATTCGTTAAGTTCCTCGGAGCCAGCGTAGACGAGGCTAACGTTGGGAGTTATGACTTTTATGTCGCTTTTCCTGTAAAATCTAGCATCAACGATCATAACAGGCCTGGGCCTGCCATCATAGTAGCCTCCTAGAAACTCCGCTATAGTCTCGAGTGGAGAAATTGTTGCGCTCAGGCCGATTCTCTGTAGTGGCTTACCGACAAACCACTCCAGCCGCTCCACCATTACTGATAACATTGTTCCTCGCTTGCTTGATGCCAGCTCGTGTATCTCATCTATTATTATCCATTTTACATCGGCTAACTTTAGCCTGAACTTAGGTGAAACGAGAATTATCGCAAGAGATTCCGGTGTTGTTATCAAGATGTGTGGAGGCTTTCTAAGCATGCTTTGCCTTTCAGATTGAGAGGTATCCCCCGTTCTTACGGCAACCCTTATTTCTTGAAGCTCTTTTCCATAAAGCTCGTGATATTTCTTTTTTATCCCCTCAAGCGGCTCCATAAGGTTCTTCTTCATATCGTTATTCAATGCTCTCAACGGAGAGACGTATACAGCATAAACCTTGTCCTCGAGGGAATTCCTCGTTGCAAGCCCCACCAGCTCATCGATAATTGCGAGGAAAGCTGCGAGCGTCTTGCCAGAACCAGTGGGGGATGATATCAGGACGTTGTACCCTTTTTTAATCAACGGGATAGCTAGTCTCTGCGGAACAGTGAACTCGCGGAAATTATCCCTGAACCAGCTCGCGACGCATGGGTTAAGCATGCTAAGTATATCATCATCTCTGTACTCTTCTATGCTACTATTGTTGGTGAAAATAACTGTCTCCATATTTTCACATCGATCAAAATATAACATAGAAGGGAATAAACATTTAATCTATAAACTTAGTTAATATATTCTTCACAAAAAACTACAAGATACTAGAACTGCGTACTGTACTCAGCTTTCTCCGTTATTATGGCTGTTGCGATTATTTGTTTATTATCCCTAACTATCCCGTAAATATCAATGATTTCGCCTTGAGCAACAAAGGCAATGCCATGGAAAACGACCGTTAATCCCCCTTCAATGCCAAATACTACAACATGCTCATGCTCACCGCCAAAAACAGGTAATGGTCTCCTAAACGTGATTTTCGGTTTGTCCATAACCCTTGATTTAAGGTAAACCGGGTATCCCTCCAAATCCATGGAGAGTATGAGGCTCGGTGAAACAACGTAGTAAGAGGACCCCTTGTACACGACCTTTGGTAACATAATTTCTTTTTTCTTTCTGGAGAACAAAACTTTCCTCAGGCTTTTCTTAGCCATTACTAGGTCAACTTTTACTCGATCACTCATTATTTGTATTGTCTTTTAACTTAAAATGTTTTTAACAATATTAATTATCCTCAAATGCTTTTTAAAAATGCGTAAGGCGATAGCTTTATGGGTAAGGAAGACCTCTACAAGCTTCTTTTAGCAAAAAGGGAGGAAGCTTTTCTTGGTGGTGGGAAGGAAGCTATTGATAAGCAACATCAATCAGGAAAGATGACTGCTAGGGAGAGAATAGAGTATCTCTTGGACCCCGGCAGCTTCACCGAGATAGATATGTTCGTTACTCACAGGGCAGTAGGCTTCGAGATGGAGAAAAGAGTTGGTTTAGGCGACGGTGTTGTAACGGGTTTCGGAAGAGTAAATGGTAGGCCAGTCTTCATTGCGGCGCAGGACTTCACGTTTATGGGTGGTAGCTTAGGCGAGAAGCAGGCAGAGAAAATAGTTAAGACCATGAGAACAGCCCTAAGTGTCGGCGCTCCCATGATATTTCTCAATGATAGCGGGGGTGCCAGGATACAGGAAGGCGTTGATAGCCTGAAGGGCTACGGAGACATCTTCTACATGAACGTCATGGCTAGCGGCGTAATTCCGCAAATAGCCGCTATTATGGGGCCGTGCGCCGGTGGAGCAGTATACAGCCCAGCACTAATGGACTTCATTGTTATGACTAGAGGAACAAGCTACATGTTCATAACTGGTCCAAGAGTAGTGAAGGCTGCCCTAGGTGAGGAGGTTGATGAGCAATCTCTCGGCGGAGCAGATGTTCACGCCACAAAAAGCGGAATAGCCAGCCTGGTGGGTAAGGACGACAAGGAAACCCTTGACCTCATCAAGAAGCTTTTAAGCTATATACCAAGCAACAATGCTGAAGACCCGCCATACATACCGACAGATGAGCCCACAGATAAAGAAGTCCCGGAGCTCGACGCCGTGTTGCCGGATGACCCAGACAAACCATACGATGTAAAGGAAGTGATAACAAGAGTCGTGGATAAAGATAGCTTCTTCGAGATATTCCCGCATTGGGCTCCAAATGCTGTTATAGGCTTCGCTAGGCTTGGAGGAAGAGTCGTAGGAATAGTTGCTAACCAGCCAAACTACCTAGCCGGCTCACTTGACATTGACTCCTCGGACAAAATAGCGAGGTTCGTGAGATTCCTCGACGCGTTCAACATACCAATTATAACGTTCGTTGATGTGCCTGGATTCATGCCTGGGACAATGATGGAGCACGGAGGAATAATCAGGCACGGAGCAAAAATCCTATATGCCTACAGCGAGGCCACCGTTCCAAAACTAACAGTGATTCTGAGAAAAGCTTATGGAGGAGCATACATTGCTATGGGCAGCAGACATCTAGGTGCGGACTACGTCGTTGCGTGGCCAACAGCTGAGATCGCCGTCATGGGACCCGCAGGCGCTGTTGAGATTCTGTATAGAAAAGAAATTTCGCAAATTAAGGACCCGCAGGAAAGAGCCAAGTTCGTTGAGAAGATAACGCAGGAGTATAAGGAAAAGCTGGCAACACCGTTCTTCGCCGCTGCTAGAGGCTATATAGATGATGTTATATTGCCTAGAGAGACAAGAACAAAATTGTATAGAGCACTGGAGGTGCTATCAACAAAGAGAGAAGTTAGAGTACGGGTGCCTCCAAAGAAGCATGCCAATATGCCTGTCTAGAGAAGCTACTCTTTTTTATCAATTTCCTCAATTATGGTCTTCAGCTCTTCAAGGATTTTTTCTTTATCAATCGGTTGCTCTGTTAATTGAAGTTTTAGCACAAGGCTTTGAAGTTTACTAATAGCTAAGGCTTGTTTTTCAAGGCTACGTACTCTCTTATCAAGCCTATCTATTCTGCTTGCTAAGTCATTAACTGCGTCGATCAAAACGTTTATCGCTATTACAACTTCATCCTCAGCATGCTCATGGTGGTGATGATGTTCGTGTTCGTGTTCATGCTCATGCTCCTTGGATATTTCTTCAACAAGTTCCTTTAGGTCTTCTTCGCTTTTAGGGATGCTTAACCTGAACTTGCTCACGAATATCCACCTATCCTCTAATAATGAAATTACTAACTAATAAGGTAATGTATAGCTTAATTTTTACAACTGAAAGCCTTCCCTTTTAAGGCTGGGATAGATAGGAAAGTCTGTAGCCCCCTCTTGCATAATTGTTTTCTAGTTATAAGTTAATTGTAGGTCGTGGTTGCCCCCAACCACGTGGGTGCGGGGAGCGCAACCACTCATATAAGCTCATAAGCTGTGATGGGGGTCTCTGGCCACCCCGACTGCCCCGCAAATGACAGATGTAGACCCGAACAGACGAGGGGAACCAGTGAACCCCCTAAAAGAAACCCTCGCCATTCAGGGCGGGGGAGGAGGTCAGAGTAATATTCTCTCCAAGAAACCGACTACAAATGTTAATCCTAGGTAAATGTTCAAGAACTTGTATATCCTCCTAGCAAGCCACTTATCAGAATAATTTTTGTAGAAATTATGAATAAGTGTAAGAAGATAAAGGCTTAGCATTAGAACCGTGGTCACTGTAACAAATCCAATAACCTTTCTTAAGAATAGTAGTATGTACGTTGTTATGATTACTACTAACGAAAACAATGAAAAAATAGCTGTGTTTTTTTCACCCTTGACCACCGGTAGCATAGGTATCCTAGCCTTCACGTAATCCTCTTTGTAGTACGTGCTTATGAACCATATGTGTATGGTGGCCCATAAAGATACTATCAGCATAAAGAATAGAGCGTCTATAATCGAAGCCCCTGGATAGGCCATGTACCCCCCAAAGGCTGGGGCTCCACCAGCTATTCCTCCTATCAACACGCTTATCCAGGTTTTTCGCTTTAACAAATAAGTATAGAGCAGGATATCTATTAGAAAGCCTGTTAAACCAGCTATTAGGACGTAAGCGTTAATCCAACAAGCAATTAGTAATCCTAGCATCAGTGCTATTGTTGAATAAAAAAGAGACTCCGATACTGATAGGCAACCATCTGGTAAAGGCCTGCTTCTTGTTCTAAACATCAACGCGTCAATGTCTCTATCAAGAACCATATTGAATCCAGTGGTACCGCTGATAGTTAGAAACATGGATAATGTTAGTTTTGCTAAAACTATTAAGCTTGAATCTCTTCCAGCAGCAATTAAATACGCAAAAATACCCGTCAAGATAAGGAGAACTGTTTGCTTAAGCTTAAATAACTCTACCACGATGCGTTTGACCATGCTCATGGCAATCACACATCATTATCGGAAATGCTGCCATCCATCCATGCTTATTTCTTTGTTATTGAAAAACACTTTACTATAACTAGAAGATATAGCTTCCCCCAGATATATGCATTTGAGATTGATGCTATCGCATTCTCTAACTACTTCCTCTGGGGAGTGCTTTGTCAAAAATATTATTTCGTACTCCTCTCCACCATATAGAACTTCGTTATCCATCTCTTCCTTCGTTTCATATAAAAATATTAAATCTCTTTGTGGTCTCGGCAGATTACTTAGTATGAGTTCAGCTTTGTTGTTACGCGCTATCAATCCTAAAGAGTAAGCTAGTCCATCACTTGAGTCAATAGAGGCGTCTATTTTTATGTGTTGTAAAAGATTCAGAAAACCGTAAGGCGCCATAGGCCTTCGGTACATACGTCTGGCCTGTTCGTAGGTCAGTTTGCCTTCCAGGTATTTCTTGTATATGGTCATTAGTCTACCAAAGCCATTTACCTCAGTAACGTAAATATAGGATTTATTAATAACGCCTGAGCGGGGAATAGGTTTATCAGTAATCAAAATTCCTATGGATGAAACCGTTATCCATACATCCTCTTTGCTACTATTAGTGTCTGCTTTAACAACTCTTAGTTGATAAGCATCGCAAGCCTCCTTTACCCCTTTTGCTATGCTCCTAGAAATTTTTTCTATGTCGAGTTGTTGAGACAAGCCTATCGAGAACCCGATAGCGAATGGTAAAGCCCCTTTCGCTATCAAGTCAGTAATAGAACCCACGACGGCCTTCCAGGCCCAGTCCTCCCATGTCTCCCATGGATACTTGCTATTAAATGAGCTATAACCATCGATGTTGAATAAATAACTACTGTTTAATTCCCCTGCATCATCTTTCAAGTTTAAATTAGTGCCGGGAGTATACCTATCGCTTAGCTCGTATATGAAAATATCAATTATGTCTTCTTCGCTTAGCTTGCTCATCGTTTTCGTTTCCCATTAAGAAAACGTTTCACTATCCTTTTTAGCTTTCCTCCTTTATTATGACGCCTAAGCCAAGGAGTTGTTGTAGCACTGCCTCTACAAAGCGTATATATATGCCCTTCTGACCTATAAGCGGGCCAGCGCTACCAGGCTCCACGTATAAAACCAAATCTCCTCCCTCTATTTCTATGTCCTTTATAGCAGAGATAGATCGCGGCAATGGGTGTACTGCTCTGATTAAATCTACGAAATCAAGCGAAGCCTCTGATACCCTAGCCTTGATGTTTAGTTCCTTCTCGAGCTTGTTAATTCTTTCTCCACTTTTGCCCACTGCCCTTCCATGATGCCCCTCCTTAACAATGATTAGGTAATCAGGCGCTGGCGCACTCTCACTTATTCCTATCTTAGTCTTTATTGAGCGTGTATCGACAACGGTCACTATGCCAACATCTGGTGCTATTAGCTCAAATGTTTGCTTAACTTTCTTTTCGTCTTCTGTTAAGCTCCTCTTCCTCATTCTTAGCTCAAGGAGTAGTTTCAGAGCTTTCTTGGCTCCGGGTCTAACGATGTCTTTTAATCCTAAATCTACGACTGCGGCATCCTGTTCCCTGAGCAAAAGGCTTCTTATCTCGATTATTGGGTTTCTATCTGTAGAGGTTGATTGGAATATGGGGTCACCTATAATAACCAGTTTGCTTCCCATTCCCAAACGAGATATTGTTTCAATTATTGTTTCGCTAGTGGTATTCTGAGCATCATCAAGAATTAGAAATGTCTTATCGAAGGTTCGGCCCCTTATGTAATGTGTATCGCTAAGCTGTATCTTTCCTTTGCTAATCAATTCTTCTATTTCCGCTCCATCAACAAGACCTGTGAAGAGGTCGAATAAATGCCGCATCATTATTTCCTCGAACTTTTCACCTGTGGTCTCAAGAGTCATTTCTTTACCTGTAGATACATCAATTATTGGTTTCGCGTAAATCACTCTTTCATAGAGACCGCTCCACAATGAATCATAACCAAAACAAACAGCAATAAGACTCTTGCCTGTGCCTGTAGGTCCAAAAACGCCTATTATGTTGACGTTCTTGTCTCTCAGAGCTTTAATCAATTTTTCTTGGCCTTTTGTTAGGGGCTTCACCTTTTCTTCTATTAGCACCATTGAAATCACCAGCTCTCAATTTTTTCTTTTAGTTTATTTATTCTAAGCCAACTGTTTTCAAGTATTTCGTTTGAGAGCATTATAAGCATATGTAGATTTTCTTTATCAACATAAATCGCGTACTTATCTCTTAGAGGCATTGTTATTTGAGAGCTACTTATTAGCTCTACGAGATAACCAGTGGATGTTACGTCCATAACGCCGCTGTGCTTGAATCCTGATTCCCTCGCAAGCCTTAACAACTTTTTCGCCGACTCCAAATCTTTAGCGATAACATGTAGTATTGGTCCTCTCACCATTAACCAGTATCTCTCTTTCGGCATCATTTCAATGATTGTCTTGATATCACTTTCGGAAATTTTCTCGTGTGATTTGAACACCGTGAATGTATCGTCCTTTTCCCATGGCCAATCAGAATCAATGATTGCTATCCTCCCGCTGCAACTGCTCGTTGTGTACAGTGCCTCGATTCTATTTATAGCTTCAAGCAAGTCGATTATCCTAATATCTATATATCCCACCTCCTTGTCCCTAGCTATCCTCTCTAAGTGCTTTTTCTTCTCCGTATCCCATAGCGATGACAAGCTCTCACCTACCAATATTGTTTTTGTTTTGAGAAGTTATTTCTGCCTTCTAGGCAATTAAACTAAACATGCAACCTTACGTTTCGTTTAGTTTAAAAACGGTTAAGCGGTCTTTTAAAAACTTATTCGACACCATGTTTTTGATCGGTGAGTTTCTTGGGGAACAAAATGGAGCTGGTAACCTTCAAGATTCCTAAAGAACTCATAGAAGAGGTGGATAACCTTGTGAATAAGGGATTATTTAGCAGTAGAAGCGAGGCTATAAGATACGCGATAGGAATGCTTATAACTAATATCCCTGAAAAAAGATTAGAGATAAAAAATGGCTCAGCCTGCCAAGCTTAGTAAAGAAGAGGAGGCGGTGCTCAGGTACTTTTTGAAAAACAAATCTGTGGGAGAAATAATAGCTATACGTGAGCTTCAAGTCCTCGAAGGAATAAAGGATCCTTTACCCATTATTAATTCGTTAATAGAGAAGGGCTATTTGGTGAAGGGTAGGGGTTGCTACAACATAAACTCAAATTTGCTTAAAAAGAATAAAATCTAACTCAAGAAGCAGCCACGTAGCCTTGCTCAGCGTCTTTCCAGGTTTTTGAGTAATTATTGCCGTCTCGTTTATATCTTGCTTGATAGCTGGTATGCTAAGTCAATTATTCTTGATAAAACATTTACCTCGTTCCTAAAAACATCGCCGTACTTCTTTATCTCATTCAAAACAAGGAGAACCTTATCCAGCTCATTGAAGACGAAATCCATAATCTCTTTTTGCTCAACCAGCGATAATGATGGCTTTCGTGATAATGCCTCCAATCTACTAAGCTTCTCTTCTGGCTTGAGAACTCTGTATTTAACGACGAGGACTTTAACTACAGGATCATCTGAATGTTTGCCAACCTGCCTTTCATACCAGCTCAGAATTGCTTCTTTATTCGCGAATGACCACCACTGCTGTCTCGTTGATCTATAAGTTTGGTTAACGATGCCGTATTCTCTTTCTAGAGCTCTGAGGTAATTAGTTGGGTTAACTCCTCCTCCTAATCTCTCAAGCATTTCCTTTAGTGTCTTGTAATCAAAATCTCCCAGCCTAGTGTATTCGTTTCTTCTTTGTATTTCAATCATAGCCTCCACAGCAGCAAGTAGAACTGCTCTGCCCTTCTCACCATATCTCGCAAAAAAGTCGTCAATCAGCTCTTGGACGCCTATGCTGGTTACATTTATATTCTCGCTCAACTGAACCCCCTTGCCCCGATCCATTTAGATAATCTCAAATAAATAGTTTGTTTTTCAAGTATAACTTGGGGTTGCGTGCCTATTGATTAAAGCTGACCTTCATATCCACTCCCATCTTAGCGATGGTCTTGGCTCCCCCGAGTTGCTGGTACGTGTATCTATATCAAGGAACCTGAATGTTATTTCCATCACTGACCATGACACTTTTGATGGCTCAATAAGAGCGGCTAAGTACGTTGCTAACAGGAAGCTACCTATACTTGTGATACCCGGAGCAGAGATTCGTGTAGTTGAATTAGGCGATTTCCTAGTATACTGTGCTTCTCCGCTGCGTATCAAAGGCCCACTAGGAAATCTCGACGCATTAATTGAGCTAGCTGATATGAATAACTGCTTCGTTATTCCGGCGCATCCACTAAATGTACTCATGAACGGCTGTGGCTATAAAGCGTTCAGCCAAGAATTTAGTTGGATAGAGTGCTTTAACTCTTGGACCTTCCCGCTTCTAAACTACATTACATACAGGCTAGCTAATATGAAGAAGAAGAAATGCTTGGCATCGAGCGACGCACACGTCCCCTCACAGGTGGGCTTGTTCCACACGATGTTTCCTGAAGTCGAAGCAGTAGAGACAGCTGATGACTTTCTAGGCCTCCTGTCCAGACAGCCCCTTATTAAGCTAATAACACGTTACTCAATAAAAACAATAAAAGATAGACTAACCTGGAGTATTTATAGAAACATAGTGGGAGGAAATGCAAGTACAGTTATTTAATTCTAAGCTTGAAGTCAAGATCGACAACGAAAAATGCGATAAATGCTTGATATGCGTAAAGCTATGCCCAACAAAAGCTATCTACTTGAAGAAAGATGAGCTAGAAGTTAATCAAGACCTATGCATTAACTGCTATGGCTGCGTAGTGGTATGTCCCAGGAAAGCCATAGCCATAAAGCGTATAGACTCAGTACTTGGATATTGCACTTTGACAATATGAACTATAGCTCACGAGCCATGAGATAAGCGTTTTCGCCATCACTGTAGTACCCCTCAAGCACCTTCACTATTTTGAATCCAAGCTTCTCGTAGAGCCTTATTGCAGGAGTATTTGATACTCTAACCTCCAGGTAAACCTCCTTGGCGTCATATACATTTTTCATAGCTTCCATACCAGATTTCATTAGTGCCTCGCCGATGCCCTTTCTACGATGCTCCTCTAACACAGCTATTGATACAACGTGTCCTTTCTTCACGAGCGACTTCCTGAGGAAACCGATCCCTCTCTCCACCCTATTCATAATGTAGCCGACAACGTCGCCGTCTACCTCAGCCACGAAAAAAGCATCCCCCCAGTTATCAAGGTGGTAGTAGAAGAAGAACTCGGGGTAGTTCTCTGGTAGGCACTTAAGGTTAATGCTTATAACCTTCGGGATATCATCTCTCTCGGCTTTTCTAATAATAAATTGCGGGGTCAAGCTTAGGCGCCTCTAAATTATCTTCCTAGTGATATATAGCATTACAATCATTAAAATAGCTAATACAACCGCTGTTAAAAGCATATACCACGCTATCTGCTTGTTTGTTCCAAAAACAATAGGTATAGGCCCGATGAACACGACTCCGCCGGCCTCGACCTCCACGTTCTCTTCGCTGGAAGCTCTTAAGACGCTTATGATGGAACCGATGATTATCAAGGCTATACCTATCATGATGGTGATAAAACCTATAAACACGAGTTTATCCCACAACGCTGACTCCCTCCTCTCCTTTTAATTAAATCTCTCCATCGCGGTCCCCATGAATTATATAAAATTTAGGAGAATCTTATATTGCTAATTCAAGACTGCTTGATAGAAGTTATATTTCGACTCTGGACACTGTTTTGTTGCTAGTATCCAGTAGTGCTATAGTAGATTTACCCGTAAGCCAGCCTCCAGCTTCACCTGGATTTAGCAGAACTATATCCCCGATCTTCTCCATATAGAAAGAATGGGTATGCCCAAATAAAACAATATCATATTTGCCTGAGACTGCTAGTGAGCGGGCAAAATCAAGAGTAAACCACGAATCACTGAATCCATGCATCAATAAAAACCTTAAGCCATCCAGCTCCAAGATCGCCGGGTGATTAAACAGCTTTATGTTCATTTTCTCGGCGAACCTAGCCATCAAAAAAGCCTCGCCGTCATTGTTTCCAAGCACAGCTGCCCCCTTTCCTTCAAACCCACTGAATACCTCCTTAAATGCAAATGGAGAAGTGAAATCCCCCAGGTGAACAATGTAGTCGATGCCTACGCTCAGGATTTCTTTTTTGAATTTCTTAATGATAACTAGGTTATCATGAGTATCACTGATTACTGCTATCCTCATTTTTACCACCGTCCATAACCTATCATCAAGAATCAAACATGGTTTAAAAACAAATAAAACTAGCTGGCAACCTTTTTTCGAGACCAATACACTTTATAAAACCTTTTTTGAAATATAGAAAAATAGCTGAGCCGGGGTAGCTCAGCGGGTAGAGCGCCGGGCTGTTAACCCGGTGGTCGGAGGTTCGAGCCCTCCCCCCGGCGCTTAACTAACCAGATATGCATCGAAACCTGCTGTCATGACTTCTTTGCTATTCCTTAATATAATGTAAGCTTCCCCCAGCTTTTTTTCCTCAACTAAATCAATACCGTTTTCTCCAAGTATTAAGACAGCGGTGGCAAGAGCGTCAGCATCTATCGCGTAATCAGTAATAACTGTTGCGCTCATAGTTGTATCAACAGGTCTTCCCGTTAATCCATCAATAATGTGTGTAACTCTTCTCTGAGCATCTAAAAACCTCTCGTATATTCCGCTAGTAGCGACGGATTTATCTTTTATTTTTAATATCTTCTTTATGCCTTTCCCGAAGGGATCTCTGACCCCAATATACCAGTACTCATTGTCTTTTTTGCCATCGATCACCCTTATGTCTCCTCCGCCGTCAATAAGGGCTCTTGACACACCGTTTTTCATTAGGAGCTCTGAAGCCTTGTCCACAGCGTATCCCTTGGCTATCGAGCTTAAGTCTACTTTCACGCCGTTCTTAGTTACTCGCACAGAGTTGGTAATCTCATCAATAATTATTGATTTATAATCGGTGAGCTCAAGGCTCTTCTTAATTTCTTCCTCGCTTATTTCCTGTAAACTTTTTCTTGAGTATAGCTCTAGCAGTGGAAGTATGCATGGGTTGTATCTCCCATTTGTTATATCAGCGTAGAAAAGAGATTTTTTCAGTACATGCACAAAGTCTTTAGAGGCGTTCAAGATTACTTTGTGTTTATTGAGAAGGGAGAGCTCACTGTTCTCGTTGAACTTGCTGAATATCTTTTCAACCCGCTCAACTTCCCTAAACGCTTCTACAACAATATTTTCCTCCACATCGTCATCTATCATAATCGTGAAGAAGGTCCCCATATAGACCCTTGTTCTCTTAATCATAACTATGCAACCTGTTTTCAGCTATAATATCCAGTCATGCCGTATTTATACTTACTAAGCCAAGATTATACATCGGAGATTATGCATGGGTGAAGCCGATTACTTGAACGAAAAGCTAAGCAACATCGTTGCTAGGGAGATAAGCGAGATCAAGAGAGATGCAATATATCTATGCAAAGCGGCCCTCGATTTCCTAGAGATGGGAGAGGAAACACTTGCTCGCTACCTAGCAGAGCAGGCCATGGAGCTGTTGAACACCTATATTAAGGCCAAGAAAGTTGTTAATGAAGATGAGTCGCTGGAGGATGACTCGTTCATAGCGGTTATAAATGCGACTCAGAAAGTCGCGACAGCTTAGATTTTCAAATTACAAATATTTTGGTTAGCCCATACATCTTCTACATACTTATTTAAAGCCACCCGAGAAATCAATGTATGATGAGCTGATTATCATGAGCTATGCATACATGGCCATGAGGGAAATAGCGAGTTTCATCATGAACGCTATCGATATCATCAGAAAAGAGGACATAGAGGAAGTCTCGAAAACACTGATCGAGGCTTACAACAACAACAAGAAAGTCCTAGTCATGGGAGCGGGGAGGTCCGGGCTGGTAGGCAAGGCCTTTGCAATTAGGCTTATGCATCTGGGCTTTAACAGCTATGTTCTGGGAGACACGATTATCCCTCCTATAGGCAAAGATGATGTAGTTGTAGCTATTAGTGGGTCAGGCACAACGGAGCTCATAGTAACAGCTGCCGAAGCAGCTAAAAGAGTAGGGGCAAAGATTATAGCCGTCACGTCGTATCCCTCGTCCCCCCTCGGAAAACTCGCTGACGTAGTGCTTTTTGTCCCCGGGAGAACAAAGGTAGCGGTAGAGAAGGACTACTTCTCCAGACAAATCTTGGGTATACATGAGCCCTTAGCCCCCCTGGGAACATTGTTCGAGGATACAGCCATGGTTGTGCTCGACGGAATGATAGTAGAGCTGATGTACAAGCTAGGCAAAGAAGAGAAAGAGCTCAAGAACAGGCACGCTAACATCGAGATATAGATTCATTATCTAATCATAAATTTTAATTTATCGTTATAAATAATACTTTGTAATAAAGTATATATAGCCTCTAAATAAATTATGTTTTTTGTTAATTAAAAAAAGGTGAGCCCACATAGGAGGCAATTACAAAGTTATAGGTAAGCCTACACCTACTTTTGATGCATACGAAAAGGTAACCGGAACAGCGACCTACGTTCACGATATGGAGTTTCCCGGATTACTATATGCGAAGATCCTTACATCAAACGAGCCACACGCGTACATAAAGAATATCGACTACAGCAAAGCCCTGCAGGTTCCAGGAGTAAAAACGGTCGCGACAGGCAAGGACTTCCCGTATAGAATCGGTATATATGTAGGTGATAGAGACATACTCGCTATTGATAAGGCTTTATGGGTAGGACACCCGGTAGCGGCAGTTGTAGCTGAGAGCTGGAGAGCAGCTGAGAAAGCCATTGACTTAATAGAAGTTGAGTACGACCCTCTCCCGCCAGTGTTTGACCCCGAGGAGGCGTTGAAGCCAAACGCACCAATACTACATCCCGACCTCGCGAAGTACAAGGTAAGCCCGGCTTTCAAGCCTATTCCTGGAACCAACATAGCAAATATATTTAAGCAAAAGAAGGGTGAAGGTGAAGCCGCGTTTGATAAAGCTGACTTAGTCATCGAGCAGGAGTTCAGTATACCGAACATACACCATGCGTACATGGAGACGTGGGCAGCGATAGCTCACTACAAGCACAACGGGGACATCGAGATCTGGACCAGCGCGCAATCGCCGTTTGCGCCAAGATACTTAATGGCTATGAGCCTTGGAATACCGGTAGGAAAAATAAAGATGAGAATACCCTATGTTGGAGGAGGCTTCGGAGGAAAAGCAGGAGTATTGTTTGAGCCGCTTGCCGCGATGCTTAGCAAGAAGGCTGGCTACAGGCCAGTTAAGCTCATGATGAGCAGAGCGGAGCAGATGAGGAGCTGGCCAATAGCACCTAAGTATAAAGCTAAAGCCAAGATAGGGTTCTCCAAGGACGGAAGAATAGTTGCTTACTACGCGCGATTCATATTTGATGGAGGAGCGTTCGCTGACTACGCCGTAAACGTAGCAAGAACCGCTGGCTACGCTTGCTCAGGCGCCTACGATATACCTAACCTTTACTGTGAAAGCGTGACAGTCTACACCAACAAGATACCTACGACAGCTATTAGAGGATTCGGCTTCCCTGAGAACCACTGGGTGATAGAGCAGCTAATAGAAATGGGAGCAATAGAGCTAGGCATGGACCCGGTCAAAATCAGAAGCATCAATCTGTTAAGACCAGGTGACCCACACTCAACGCTAGGCTATGGGGCCCCACTAAGAGCAGACCAGGGAGACTACCAGGGAGTATTAAAGAAGGCAGCTGAGCTAATCGAGATAAACAAGCCACCAGAACAACCAAAAGAGCCATGGAAAATAAGGGCAAAGGGCCTAGCGTACAGCGTTAAGGGCCCATCACAGCCGCCAAACGCGGTGGACGCCGCTATAGTAAAGTTCAACGAGGATGCAAGCGTTGACATACTTGTCTCAACGGGGAACTACGGCCAGGGAACAGTCAATGCATTTAGAATGTTAGTTGCGGAAGCATTTGACATTCCACTCGAGAAAGTACATATAACATGGATGAACAGCACAGAGTGGATGCCCTATACATGGCAGACCGTTGGCAGCAGAAGCCTGTTCACGGTTGGACAAGCATTGATGAGAGCGGTCGAGGATGCTAAAAGAAAGATATTTGATCTTGCAAGCAAGGTGCTGAAGGTAGCTCCAGACCAGTTGGAGCTAAAAGAAGGCCACGTAGTCGTGAAGGGAGAGCCGTGGCTAAAGGTACCATTAACTGAACTGGTAATGGGATATGTATATCCAAATGGCCAGACATTTGGAGGACCAATAATTGGGGTGGGGGTACATTATCCAGGCACATCAACTTACCTGGACCCAGACACTGGCCAGGCCTTGCCACTCAACCCAGAGCTAGGCAAAGAAACTGAGCCCGGCCACGCCACCGTATTCATAACTCCAGGTGCAAGCGGTGTTGAAATAGAGGTCGACCTCCTAACAGGCGAGATAAAAGTACTGAAAGGAGTGCAGGTCTACGACTTAGGCAAGGTAATAAACCCGTTAACAGCTGAGGGGCAGTCAATAGGAGGCTTCGTCATGGGTATGAGCAGGGCGCTGTGGGAACAAATAATATATGACGAGAGAGGAGGAGTGGCTAACCCCAACTTCAGCTTCTACTACCTGGCGAGAATGAAGGACGCGCCAGACGAGATTGTCTCATACTTCCTAGAAACACCGCAGGCAGACGGACCCTTCGGAGCAAGAGGATTCAGCGAAAACGTAATGATAGCCGTCATGCCAGCAATAGCAAATGCTCTTAGAAGATCTCTCGGAATAAATATCACAACGTTACCTATGAATCCAGAAAGAGTGTGGAGAGCCATAAAGGAACAAAGACCAGACCTGCTCGAAAAAGCTAGGAAAGCTCTTCTTGAATGGAGAGGTGAGTAAAAAATGTCGGCCCCATATTTCACTTTACCAGAGTTCAAATACGTAAAACCCCAGACATTAGAAGAAGCTCTCAAAATCCTCGCGGAGAATGCCGGTGAAGCAAAGATACTAAATGGAGGAATAGGAGTATTAGGATTCATGAAGGAAAGAATGATTGAAGCAAAGATACTGGTCGACATTAAGGGAATCAAGGAACTAAAAAAGATAGAGTACATGCCAGGAAAAGGCCTGGTGGTGGGAGCTACCGTTACAGCCAACGAGCTTTTACAGTACCTTGAAAAGAACCCTGAAATCAAGAAGAAATTCTGCGCTCTATACGAATCTACATCCGAACTCGCTGATGCAATACTTAGGAACAGAGCCACCATTATTGGCAACATTCTAGAGGGACTACCGTACACGGATGCACCTGGCCCCGCAATACTGTTTGAGGCTGAAGTGAAAGCTGTTAGCACTAGAGGAGAGAGAGTTCTGCCAGTGGAAGGATTAGTGCTAGGCCCCATGATGACGAGTCTGGAGCCAGACGAAATCGTAACGGAGATACTGTACAAGGAGCCGCCCGCTGGAGCCAGAACAGGATACGTAAAGTTCAACCCCGGACTCGAGTATGGTTACGTCAATGTAGCTGCTCTGGTGGCAAACCCTGACAATCCCCAGAAAAGGGATGTGAGGATAGTCATAACAAGCGCTACAACGCTGCCATTCAGGCCAAAGGCAGCAGAGGAAGTATTCAAACAAGACATTCCATTCGAAAAAGCCGCAGAGCTAGCTGCGAAGAAGATAGAGGAGGAAATAGAGCCTCTAAGCGACCCCTACGCCTCTGCTGAGTATAGGAGATACCTAGCATCCACCCTGACATACAAGCTTTTAATAAAACTAGCCAGAGGTGAATAATCATGGCACGCGTGATAACATTCACCCTAAATGGAGAAAAAAGAACAGTAGAGGTAGAAGATAACGAAACACTACTAGATGTAATTAGATACAAACTGAAAGAAACAAGCGTGAAGGCTGGGTGCTGGAAAGGAGAATGCGGTCTATGCACAGTTGAGATGAATGGAAAACTGGTGAAATCATGCATGGTATTGGCTGTAGAGGCAGACGGCGCGGAGATACTGACGGCCGCTGGCTTAGCCAGAGAAGGTAAGCTAGCCCCAATACAGAAGGCATTCATAGAGCACAACGCGTTTCAGTGCGGCTTCTGCACGCCCGCATATGTCATCGCTGCTCACAACTTCCTCAAGAACAACCCCAACCCCACAAGAGAACAGATTAAGCACTTCTTCAGCGGCATACTCTGCAGATGCACTGGCTACCTACAGATAATCAGAGCTATCGAAGATGCAGCGAAGTATTATAAATAACGTGTATATTAAAAATTATTTTTTAAATCTATTTAAAAACAATTCTGATTTTCGATAATCACTGTTCTCTTTTGTTAATATAATATTATGTTATATTTATTAGCTTTTTATATTTAAAAAAAGAGCGGAGATACTGATGGATGCTGTCTCCGCTAGCAACCTTTTAGGATACATAACTGCGTTTATCATAATCGTAGCCTTCTTCGCAGTGGTAAGAATACTGTGCAGATGCTCCAGCAAACCCGAAGCTCCCATTGCTCCCCAGCCCCAAGTAACTCCACAGCCAATACCGCAGACCTTAATCACTACTCCCCCCTTACTGGAGCTGGTGGCCGCTGCTGTAGCTGGAGCACACCAATATCTCAGAAGCAAAGCGAGGAAAACATCACCTATGTCCGCTGGAGCTCTCTCTCAGAAGCAATTTTTTATTAACTACTGGGTTCTTAGTGAGAGATTGAATCCTCACTTCAGGGAGGACCCCTTCCATAGAGAAAAAACAAGATAATCTATAACGTGATGGGTGATACTTACCATGAGTGTGTATAAGGTTAAAGTTGGAGACAAAGAGTACACAGTAAAAATAGTTGGAGAAAAAGAAGGTGCACTCGAGATAGATGTTGATGGGACAAAACTAACCGTGAGCCTAGAAAGCCTAGAAAAAGCAGCAGGCACACAACAAGCGGCAGTATCTCAAGTAGAAGCTAAAAAGGAGGAAGCTAAACCTGTTGCTCAGCCCGTTGCGCAGCCCGCAACTCCACCTCCGCCTCCACCCGCTCAGCAAACGCAAGTCGCTGCTGGAGCAATAACCAGCAGGGTTCCAGGAAAGATTAAGGAAGTAAAGGTCTCGGAGGGCCAAAGTGTAAAGAGAGGTGACACGGTAATAATAATGGAGTCAATGAAAATGGAAATCGAAGTAAAAGCAAACAAAGACGGAGTAGTGAAAGCAATATATGTGAAGCCAGGGCAGTTCGTTGCTCAGGGAGCACCACTGATTCTCATCGAATAACTTATTCCATAACTTGTTTTATTAACACTGATGTCTTATTCTTGATTATTTTTTATTTTAACTTTTTCTGTAGGTTTATTTCTGATGACCAGCGGGAACATTACTATTACAAACAAAAGCCTTGTTATTCATGACGTGGAAAAGGTCAGGGAAGCCACACGAAGGAACTACAAATCGTTGCTGACAGACATGTTATTTTTATATTTTCCTAAAAACAAAAATTAATCTCCGAGGGCCGCCACAGGAGCCTATAAGGCAATGATGAGCGATGGCCAATACAACAGGAATTGGCCGCCGTAGCTCAGCTGGAAGAGCGCCGGACTGTGGATCCGGAGGTCCCGGGTTCAAATCCCGGCGGCGGCCCTCAAAAAACAATATCTGAATGAGCTCTCGAAAACTATTTAGAGAAATCATTACAAGTAAAAACATGTTAGTAAATCTAAGAGGGACGACGTTGTCCGCGGAGAACAGTTATATCGAAGATTTCTTATCTGTATACAAAGATAGAGAGATAATTGATTTCTACAAGATTAGCGAAAACGTATACATCGCTATTATAAAAGAAGGGAATAAGCTTGTATATTATCCGGTTGAGCCTGTTCTCGATGAAGATGAGGCCAGAGTATACTCGGAAGTACGTGAAATAGCTCCACGTATGCTAAGGCTCTCCAGATACGTGGAGAAGGATGAGGAAAAGAGAAAAGAGCTACTTAGCAATGCACTAGAAAGGATCCTCCGTGTTCTTGGTGAAAGGCTTAGTGAGGAAGGGAAAAACAAGATTCTGTACTACCTGAACAGAGATTTTTTTGGCTACGGCCCTATTGACCCAATGTACAGTGACCCTTTCATCGAGGATATTACGTGTAGTGGTTATCAATCACCTGTCTATGTTTATCATAAGTACTATGAGTGGCTGCCCACCAGCATTTATTTCTTGTCTCCCGAGGATTTGACTAATTTTGCCAGGAAGCTGGCTTACAGGGCAGGCCAGGACCTTGTCTTCGCGACGCCAATCGTTGAGGGCCCTCTCCCACCAAGGGATTTCCGTGTCCATTTAACTCTAGATGTAGTATCGAGAAGAGGGACCACTTTTACTATTAGAAGAAGCACTGAAGAGCCTCTCACCATAATGGATCTTTTAAAGCTTAATACGATAACGTACGAGGCGGCTGCGTACTTGTGGCTGCTCGTTTCGTACCGATCAACTATACTCATAGGTGGGCCAATGGCTAGTGGGAAAACAACATTGCTGAACGCGATATCTCTATTCATACCTCCAAATAAGAAAATAGTTACTATTGAAGAAACGCCGGAGCTTAGGCTCTACCATGATAACTGGACCCCACTTATAACTAAACCCTCCATGACAGAGGGAATAAAAGAAATAACTATGTTTGATTTGCTCAAGTCAAGCCTTAGGCAAAGAGCCGATTACATAATTGTTGGTGAAATAAGAGGGGAGGAAGCCTACACATTGCTGCAAGCAGTAGCTGTTGGGCATGGAGCCATGTCCACCATTCATGCTGAGTCATACGAGCATGTCGTAAGAAGACTTCAAAGCCAGCCAATGAACATACCTAAATCTCTTATAAGCCTAATAGATACAGTCGTAATAATAAAGAGATACAAGAAAGACATTGTTTTTGAGAGAAAAGTCACCGACATCATTGATATAGTAGATTATGACCCAGTCAATGATACCTTGAACTCGACGAAAACATACATATACGATTTGATAAATGACAAATACTATATGTCATCTTTTATGGGCGCCTTAACCAAGCTCTCAAAAAGAGAAGGAATCTCTGAGGAAAACCTTATGGCTGAGTACAAAAAAAGACTGTTAATCCTTAAATACATTGCGGAGAAAAAGAAAATTAAGAGCTACAGAGATTTCTCGAGCATAATGATTGAGTTCTACGCTGACCCCGACAAAATGGTTGAGGAAGCTAGGCAGAGCATAGAGAGGTAGCTCAGGCTTGCAAGTAGAGATTCTACATGTATACCTCGGTAAAATAGTGGACAAGCCCCCCATAAATAAAGTATTAAGTTACGTTCACAGAAAATTCGTGTGGCTAGAGCCTGTCCTGTTATCAATCAATTATCCATTTACTTACGATATCTTTATCTCCACAAGACTTCTACTAACCATTTTGATATCAATATTCTCGGTCCCAATAATACTTATTCTACAAGGAAAAGCCAATTTCCCAATTTTACTCAATATTCTTCTAAGCATAGTAGATGGAGTCATAATCGGACTAATAACCTTCCGACTCTTAACTGTACTTCCCCTTATGAAGAGGTATATCCTGGGGTCATCGATCCAATCTTACTTGCCCTACACACTGATGATCCTCTCTATCTACGCTGCTGGAGGATACCCCATTACGGGTATATTACTGAATAGCTCAAGAATCATTAAAGAGAACAGCACGAAAACCATAATTGAGAGGGTGATCGCAAACCTCGAGAAAGGTGAGGGGATAGAGGATAGCTTACTGAAAGAATCTATAGCGTGCCCGTCCCCAGACCTCAGAAGCGTGCTGGAGGGTTTAGCGAGTATATCAACTAGCGGTGTTGGTACCCTAGCTTTCCTTAAGAACTCCCTTGACAACTATCTGAAGAGACTTGACTCCAAGCTCCGCGAAAAAATAGACAAGATAAGCTTGATTATGGAGGGATACATAGCGATGGGGGTACTTTTTCCATTATTAATAGAGGTTATACTGCTGTTCTTCGCTAATCAGCTACCGGTAGGAATACCGCCAGAAGCACTAATAATTGTTTTCTTCTTCATCCTTATTCCAGTGCTCTTCGTATCAACAATCATTATTATAGACTCGGTTATGAGCGAGGTGAAGCTATGAGTGGCTGAGATAAGAGAGCTGAGACTAACGCGAGTCGAGGAGCTCGGGGCACTAAATATTTTCTCATCAATAACTATATTCACGCTGGTTTTCTCACTGACTCTACCTATTTTCCAGGAACTCTCTTTACCCTCTAGAATTGAAAATGCAAAAATCTACATGCAACCATACTTCATATTCTCTCTAATAAATTCGCTTATCGCAGCTCTAATGCCAATGGCGGTGAGAACACTTCAGATAACCTCCGAGATTAACAAGCTAAATGAAAGTATAATCATAATGTACGATGCCTTGTCTAGTTATCTGAGGGCAGGCTTAACACTAATCGACTCTATTGATAAGATAAGCGACAAGATAACCTCGAGGATATTGAGGCATAGATTAAAAGTATTCGTGAGCCTCGCAATGCAGGGGGTCAGCATCGGTGATGCCTTAAATAAGATTATCTATGGATTACCCACTAGAGTAGCATATGCACTCTTAGCGATTATCCCCATCAGTGAGTCTGGAGGAAAGTCTCCCGAAATAGCCGTCTTGATAAGGGACTTCTATGATAGGTTGCAGGCTTTTGATAGACTAAAGAAAAGTACGTTGTCTATATATTTCTACATCATGTTGATATCTATAATCGTGTACGAGGCATCATGGCTATTCCTATCCAGGATGTATAAGGAAATGCTCGCTGGGCAAACACCTCTGTTCCAGCCCGTGATCGGGGTAAGCAGTTTTTTCTTCTTCTCGAATATGCTGATGCTAATCTTGGTCTTCTTCTCATCACTCATAGTTAGCAAAATCATAAGAGGCACGGTGAAATTTTACGCTGACTACATGACCATTTTTCTCGTTGTGCACGCTGTGTTTTTGTTCATAGTTTCACGCAACTACTTAGTGTGATTCCAAATAACCAATTATTCCTTGACCAATCATGTTAACGGCTATAGCCGCTAGCAACATTGAGAAAAGCTTAACTAATAGGAGGGATCCGTCTTTTCCAAGGTACTTAAATAGCTTTTCTCCAAGCAAAAGTATCGCTAGCGTGAGGATGGAGTCTATCAGTATCGACCCAAGCATAATTGCTGTGCCCCACCTATACTTTATATAAATAACTGTTGCTATGGCGCCCGGCCCAGCCAGCAGTGGAGTAGCTAGGGGGATGATAGCTAAGCTGGAATCACCGCTTATCTCTTCAGCCTCCGTTTTTCCCAGTATGCCCTGAACACCATATATAAATAATATGACTCCCCCGGCGATTCTAAAATCATTAAGTGTTATGCCAAAAAACCTGAAGAAAGCCTCCCCGACAAACCCGATAACAAGCAACATTAGTGTTGCGATGACAACGCTTTTCTTAATTATAATTATCCTCTGATTCTTATCCATATTCATGGTCAAGGAATGAAATATTGGCGCATTGCCTATCGGGTCCAGTATAATGAATAACATTAGTAATGCCTGCAAGAAACCATATGTATCCAATGCTAAGCTTCTCCTCCTTCCAAAACGTTTTTCACGTGTACATAAATCTCATTCAAACAATCGTAAAAACACCTTGGGAAACACCCCGTCTCTTCAGAGCCACATCTGTTCAGGCAATCTCTCCAGCAATTATCCTCCCTGATATATATAATTCCATATGAGATTTTGTCATCAAAAGACAGGGTTTTTCTAGCACCAAGAAACGCTTGAAGACCTTTTCTGATTATGGCTTTACTTATTTCCTCGAGGCTTATTAAATCCTCCGAGAATACACAAGTGTAGTATGGAGGAGCAAGACACAGCGACAATCTCTTTGCGATATCATCAATACTCATACCTAGTCACTCTAAACAACAGGATTTCGCGAGTGTGCCTTATCCTCCTCCCTCAACCTCGTAGATATCTATAGTATCAAAATATATATCTTCGTAGCCCTCGATTTTAGCGTTTTCGCCGCCAATCATTGATAGTGGCTGGCCATCCACTACTACTAGGACGCCTGCACGTAGATTGCCATGATCATCGAAAAGATACCTCGACTTATCTCCTAGAGCTTCCTTTAAAACCTCGAGTAACTGTTTAGCCGTGATGTTTCTTTTGTCAATCTCGATTGTCTTTGCTCCCAGATTATCGGCTAGTCTACCGAAGAACCTGATTTTCAGAGGCATTATCTCCCCATGAAAACATTTATCTTCATGCCTAATTAATTACATGTATAAATCCATTATTGTTTTTGAAACATAAATACCATTTACAGTCAATTTGCTTGGAGAAGCGAAAGAATATTACAATCTGTCAGATCACCATTAAGTGGTGCGTAGATAATTGACTAGAAAAACTGTTCGTTCTTTAACTCTGCATTACCCAGTAAAAGACTGGTCTCGATTAGCGAGCGAAGTTACAGTAGCAATACAAAAATTAGAGGAAGCATCTGATTTCCTAACATCAAAGGGATTTGAAGTCTGGAGCAAACGACTAACAATAACTACTCCACCAATAGATGTATCAGTGGAAAAAACAGCTGAGAAAATAAAAGAAGCTGTAGACACAGGGAAAATCCTTGTTTCTTTAGGCGGATTCTCGGTAAAGGACAAGAGACTTGGGGAAATCAAAAACGCAGTAATGAGTGGATTCTATGTTTTCTTCGAGACGAGGGGCTGGGATGACCTTAATGATGCGGCATCGATTATTTATTCATGGTCACAGCCGCCATACGAGCACATGACCAGAATAGGGATAGATTTGCTGGGGGATCCCAGCTTTATTACCCCATACTTTCCGTTGTCCAGAGCACCAGCTCTTCTCTCAAGGCCTGTTTTTTCACTGTCATTTATGTTGCCAAAAACATTGCTGGAGCTTTTCGAGAATAAAGGCTTTGAAGGCGTGATTGATTACTTATTTGAGCTTTCATTATCTTCAATTAAATCTCTAAAAGAATACATAATAAGCAAGAACAACGATTATGGCATAGCCGGCGTTGACTTATCACTAAGCCCATGGATGGATGACTCTGTAGGAGAGCTCATAGAGAGGGTTGGGTCGTGTACAATCGGTGATCTAAGATGCATCCCAGTTATTTATCGCCTGAACAAGATTATAAGCGAGGTATCAAGCTCCTTGCCAAGGTCAACTGGCTTCAATGAGATTATGCTAGCAGTAGCAGAAGACTCTTTGCTTAAGAAGAGGGTTTATGAAGGCAAGATTTCTCTAAGGTCTTTGTTGGAGACGATCCCTGTTTGCCTAGCAGGTCTTGACATGTTTGCTTTGAGAACAAGTAAAGAGAGATTACTGGATTTGCTGTTAACGCTGAAAGCATACTCTGAGTCAAAAAGAAGAACAGTAGGGTTCAGAGCAATCATTTTGCCCGAGTCAAGCGATGAAGAAAAGATTATGACGAAAAAATTCGGTGATATACCTGTTTTTGATTTTATCTAAAATCTTCTTATTGACTGACTTTTTTCTCCGCACACTGGAACAGTTGCGTCACTATGTCTTTGGCTACCCCTTCTATCAAGCCTTTGCCTAGCGCTGCTAGTAGGCCTCCCAGCTTAGCCTCCGCTTTGTAACTAATCTTTGTTCCACCCTCAACGTCACTCAGAGTAACCGTGGCTACAGCATCAAAGGAGTTACCCATACTTCTGCCCCTCAGAGTAACGGTGTACACTTCTTCAGGCTTGGACTCCTTGATGTCTCCCTCAATGTTAAATGTACCTGAGATAGCTCCTACCTTGAACTTAACCTTCGCCTTGTAAGCTGTGCCTGTTATTTCATAAGACTGAATACCTGGTACACACTCGACGACTTGCTTTGGGTCCCTGAAAAAAGAAGCCACAACGCTTCTAGGGGCTTTCGCAACAACTTCTCCAACGATTTCCATGGTGAATCACAAACTTTTAGTTAGATATTGGAGGATAAAATTTCTATCTATTAAACATTATGAAATAATCGAAAATTCCTTATATTCATGTAGTGATAAAACCGGCGCAATAGTAGTTGTTCAAGGCCAAGCTTATGTATCCATATAGAAACACATATTCTTTTTATCACATTAATCGATCCATAAAATTGAAGAAAGATTAAATAGGAATAAGAAATGCGCGGGATAAGCTTAGATGTAATGGAAATAACAAAAAGCTACGGTAAGCAAAAAGTACTGGACAAAGTGAATTTGAAGGTAGAGAGGAAAGAGTTTTTCACTATTCTGGGCCCATCGGGTTGCGGTAAAACAACTCTCCTACACATAATCGCTGGATTAGTCACTCCTGATTCAGGCAAGATATTGTTTGACGGCAAGGATGTCACTAACGAGCCGCCGCATAAACGTGATATCGGAATGGTTTTCCAGGACTTAGCCTTGTTCCCACACATGACTGTCGCTGAAAACATAGCTTTTGGATTAAAGCTGAGAAACAAAAGTGAGCAGGAAATAAAAGCTAGGGTAAAGGAAATGCTAGAGCTCGTGAGACTGAATCCAAGCGAAGTATGGAACAAATACCCAGCACAGCTTAGCGGTGGACAACAACAGAGAGTGGCTTTAGCAAGAGCATTGGCTGTGGAGCCAAGATTACTACTTTTAGACGAGCCTTTAAGCCATATTGACTACAAGATAAAGCAAGAACTATTAGCAGAGCTGAGAAGAATACATAAAGAAACAGGCGTAACAACGTTATATGTTACGCATGACCAAAACGAAGCCATGTACCTATCAGACAGGATAGCAGTTATGAACTATGGAAGAATAGAACAAATAGGCACGCCCGAGGAGCTTTACAACAACCCAGCATCCCTCTTTGTGGCTAGCTTCTTCGGAGACGCCAATATTGTGCCACTCAAGCTTATTGGCAACGAGGAAAACAAAATACTGTTCGCCAGGCTTGATAACACCGTTATATTCAAGGAGCAACCAATCAAGGATGGCTACCTAGCCTACCTGAAGGGAGTTATCAGCGATAAGGTATTCATGGGCCCTCAAGTCTTATTGGAAATAAGGATTGATGAGAAGCACACCGTGAAAACAATACTTCCAAGAAACGAAGCAACAAAATACAATATAGGAGATGAAGTCATAGTAGCTTTTACAAGTGAAGCAAAAATCATAGAAGCACAATAAGGGATTACTTAAAAGATGAAGAAGACCGGTGTAATTCTAGCTCTACCAGCAGTAATTTTTCTCATAGTGTTTTTCTTCGCGCCCTTCGTCTTTTTAATTTACAAAAGCTTTCAATCAAATATTGGCATTTTGACCATTCAAAACTACTTAAAAGTGTTAACGGATACTTTTTATATAAGAATCTCTTTGTATTCGCTGGAGATAGCGCTCATAACAACTTTACTTTGCATATTGATAGCCTACCCAGCATCCTATTACCTTGTTCATGTAGTAAGCGATAAATACAGAGGGCTTGTCCTAGCTATCCTCATATCTCCCTTCTGGATCGATTTTTTAATTAGGGCTTATGCGTTAAAAGCCTTCTTCTTTCCACTAGGAATAAAAGAAGGGTTTTTCACATTGATTTATGGCATGGTCTATGATTACTTTCTATTTATGTTGCTACCACTATACGCATCTATGACGGGAGTATCTAAAACCATTATTAACGCTGCCCGAATACAGGGGGCATCAGGATTAACGCTTGCTAGAAAAATAATTATTCCACTGACTATACCAGGACTTGTCGCAGGCTCGACTATTGTGTTTATGATGAGCTTAACAGAGTTCGTTATACCAGCAATGCTCGGAGGAACGTCTGGATATACATTAGGATACGCTATTTACGACTTGTTCTTCATTTACAGAGATATTTATAGGGGCTCTGCGCTGAGCGTTATCATAAGCGCTCTTTCGCTACTAGTAGCTTATTACTACATAAAGAAAACGCGTGGGCAGGGTGGAATCTTTGCATAAATTCGCTTGGCTAATAGTTATTGCCATAATAGTGGCTTTCCTGTACACACCCATAGCAATCACGGTTTTCTACAGCTTCAATGAATCAAAATATATGACGGAGTTCACCGGCTTTACTCTAAAGTGGTACAAGCAACTTTTCAGCAACGAAAGGGTTTTAGAGGCACTGAAAAACAGCCTTGAAGTAGCTATAGCCTCCTCGGCTATATCTACAATTCTCGGCTTCATGCTTGGGTACGCTATGCATAGATATAGAGTTTTCGGAGATAAATTCGAGTCATTAATGTACCTCCCAGTAGTTATCCCCGAGGTACCCGAAGCAGTCTCAATAATGATTTTCTTCTATATACTAGGATTTCAGTTTGGATGGATAACAGTTCTTATTGGACACACAGCTTTCAACATCAGCTTCGCCTACCTAACAATAAGGTCTCAACTATACAATATTAACCAAAACATTGAGAAAGCGGCAAGAATACTTGGCGCAAAAGGCCTAGACCTTGCGAGAAAAATAGTTATTCCGCTGGCATCGCCCGGGCTACTAGCCAGTGCTTTAATGACGTTTATATTAAGTTTTAATAATTTTGTTAAAACAGCCTTCACGACCGGCCCTGGCTTCGAGACCCTTCCCCTGCTAATATGGAAAAACGCTGTTAGAGGGAGAGCTACAACAGAGCTTAACGCATTAGCAACTATACTATTAGTACTATCACTATCTCTCTCAATTATTTACACTAAAATAGTTTTTATCGAAAAAAGAAGTAAATAGCTCTATTAAAATAATATTTATGATTTCTTTTTCCTAAGTCCATAGTATCCTCCTATACCAGCCGCAATCGCCGCAGCAACTACTCCCCCTATTACTAAGCTTGTTTGCACGCCTTCTCCCAGCACCTTTTTCCTGGTTTCCTCGACGATTCTGAGAATATCTTGCGTTAACGGGGTATAGTACCTAAGCTTGTTTGCAACACTAGATGGGGGATTGAAAGCCGGGTTCCCGAGATAGGTTTCCGGCGAGACTTCGATTAGTCCTTGGCTCCACGCTTTTTCGAGTGCTGTTTTTAGATAGCTAGGCTTGATGGGAGATATATAAAACGTGTAAACAGAATTAATAACTGATATAAGTGGGTCTGTCACGAAGTTTATCCATGCATAAGCTTCCTCAATATTTCTTGCATCCCTCGGGATGACTGCAAAGTCATTCCATTTCAATGCCCCCTCTTCAGGAATGACGTAGCTTATCGAGCTGTTCTCCCGCCTCGCCATCTCAACATCACCGCTCCATGCATGGGCTATTAACAACTGCTCGGAGGCAAGCTGAGGTATATAGACACTGGCTCCATAGTAGCCCGCTATGTATGGTTTTTGTTTAATTAGAATCTCGGCAACTCTTTTTCCCGTTTCTTCATTCCAGTTTTCCTTTTTCGATGGGTCTAACCCTAAGTAAATCATTACTGTCCCAAAAACCTCTGGGAACTCCTCGAGCATTGATATCTTCTTCTTGTATTTCCCAAGAAACTGCGTATCCTCTAGGATTTTTCCCCATGAATCTATATTCTCGGTAACTTTAACCGTGTTTACTCCAAGCCCCGTTGTTCCCCCTAGATAGGGAACACTGTACTTAAGTCCGGGGTCGTGTGGATTACTAAAGTAGGACTCATCTATGAAGGCTATGTTCGGCACAAGGCTCTTATCTATTTCCCTAACGAAACCATTATTGATAACGTCTCTCAAGTACTCACTAGGCATGATTATCACGTCATATCCGCCTCCGCCAATCTGCAGTTTCGCTAATGCCTCTTCACCGGACTCATACTCATCGTATATTACCTTGATACCTGTCTCTCTCTCAAACCATTCGTTCACCCTAGGGTCGATGTAATAACTATAATTAAATACCCGGACCTCCCTCGACTGAGCAGTAAAGTCGCTAAGAGCTAGCTTTCCAATGAGGGCTAAGCTCGTTATCATCAAGCTCTTTTTTAGTAAATCCCGCCTAGTAACCATTTTTCTCAACCAATCGTTTTTCCTACACAAATAGTTGTGAAATAGAGTAATTTAACTGACCTTCTGCACATGAGAATCAATAAGCCACACAAACCCAGCAATAATGGCATAAAAATTAACACCATGCAAAGCTAAGAAAACCATAATCGCAATGATTGAAAAACCCTCAGGTAACAATGAAAATTACATTCATGATGCGCTTACAGAAGCTATATAGATGGATAATACAGCGGGGAATCCCGGGCTCACAAATAAAGGTCACATCTTTCAGTTCAATAAAATAGTTAATGTCTGGAGAAAGAGCTCGTCTAGTCTACCTACATCTATAAAAATGGTTATCCAAGTATAATAGTTTCTTAGCTAACAAGTGACTATTAATTGTGGGCAACGAGGGATTTAGTTGAGGCTCTATAACTCTTTATCAAAAGAAATAGAAGAATTCGTTCCGTTTGAGCCACCATTAGTGAGAATGTATGTATGTGGACCAACAGTTTACGACGAAACACACGTGGGGCATGGAAGAACTTTCGTTGTTTTTGACTCACTGAAAAGATACCTCGTTGAGAAGGGATACTACGTTGTACATATACAGAATATAACGGACATAGATGATAAAATAATCAAGAGAGCTCAAGAAGAAAATAAAAATTGGAAAACCATATCTGATGAGTATACCTCATCTTATCTTGAAGTACTCAGAAAACTAGATGTGTATCCAATTATTCATCCTAGAGTAACAGAACATATAAGAGATATCATTAGCCTCATAGAGCTATTAATAAGCAAAGGCCACGCCTACGTTTCTAATGGCAATGTGTACTTTGATGTGAGTTCCTACCCGAGTTACGGAATGCTAAGCAGAATTCCAAGGGAGAGTTGGAGGCAAGAGGAAGAGTACTTATCGGAAAAAAGAAGCCCAGCGGACTTTGCATTATGGAAAAAAATGAAGCCGGGGGAGCCCTACTGGGAATCACCATGGGGTCCAGGGAGACCTGGATGGCATATAGAATGCAGCGCTATGTCATCGAAATACCTTGGAATAAAAATTGATATTCACGCTGGAGGCATGGACTTAATATTCCCCCACCACGAGAACGAAAGGGCACAGTCAGAATGCGCCTTCGGTGTCTCTCCATGGGTTAAGTACTGGTTACATTCAGGCATGGTAACAATAAGAGGAGAAAAAATGAGTAAAAGCCTAGGAAACATTGTTTTGCTCAAAGAGCTTTTATCCAAGTACAAGCCAGAAACACTTAGGTTATGGTATCTGAGCGCTCACTATAGAGCACCAATTGATTTCAACGAGGAAATCATTGCTCAATACGATAGAATAAGGGAGAGACTGAATGATAGTTTCGATCAAGCACTTAAAATCATAGATGCTTATAGAGTCGAATATAGTCTAGATGATGGTCAGTTATTATTACTAAGGAACCTGTGGGAATCCATACGAGGATACTACTTATCGCTGGATAATGATTTCGATACCCCGAATGCTCTGAAATTTGTACATGAAGCCACGAGCATTTTCTGGAAATCAGTTTATACAAAAGAAAGCTATGCTATAGCTCTATCTTACGTTTTGTTTATGGAGAAGGTCAACAGGGTGTTCAGATTCAGAATAGCTGAAAAAGAAAGAGTAACTAAGCTTGACGAGGAATTAATCAGAGTAATTCTGGATATCAGAAAGAAGCTACGTGAACAAAAACAATATCAGTTAGCAGATGAGATTCGAGATAAACTGAAGAACCTGGGAATAGTGATTTACGATAAAGGGTTGGAATCAGATTTCAAATTAAGCAGATAATACGTAAAAGCGACGTAACTAGGGAGAAAATGACGCGCGGTCTTCAATCATACTGGTATGAACTTATTAGAATACTGAACAGTATCGTAAGTGTCTACGAGAAAGTAAACTATGCAATGTCGCTCTTCACGCTCAGAAAAATTAGATTAAATACAGCCAGAATTCTTGGAAGAATACATGGAGTTATTCTCGATGCTGGCTGTGGCCCCGGAACAATGATACCTTACATAATGAAAGAAAATAAAAATCTAAGTTACTACATATGTCTCGACCCTTTACCAGCTATGCTTAAACAGATAGACGCGAAGAATGAAAAAATAGATAGAATAAGAGGAGTATTCGAGCATATGCCGTTAAGAAAAAATAGCTTAAATGCCTGTCTAACGTCATTTTCGTTTAGAGACTCGTATAATTACGTGAGAGCTTTTTATAACATATACTACACATTGAGGATTCACGGTATTTACGTAATGCTTGACCTATACAAAAGTAGGCATAGAATTATCACGATATTCATGAAACTTTACTTATCAATAGTTCCACGAATATTAGGTTCACTACTCCTTGGAGCTAATGGCTTCAGGCTTTACAGAGGGTTATATTTGACTTATGAAAAGTTCCTTAATACTGATGAAATAATGGTCTTAGCCCGCATAATAGGATTCAAAAGAGTCTTTATTCATCCATTATACAGGGTTAGTCTTCTCTCAGTCTTTATAAAATAATTAGCTAGTATTGTGTTTGAAACAAAACCTTTGTTCTTATTTTTATGGGTGCGAAGATTTTTCCTTTTCCACTATAAAACTTTGTGAACCACTCATAAAAGTGCAGCCTAGTGCAGTGCGCGTAGGCAACTATCCCCTCAAGCGCTATTCCGAGTATGTTGCCAAAAACGTATGCTATTACTCCAAGCATTATGCCGATGATTCCTCCCTCAAATGCCCTCTCTGTCATGGATGCAAATCCATACATGATTCCTGAATGCGCTAGAGCCAGCCCAAGAATCCTTAGAAAGCTCGCTGTATTTCCTATAAGGAGAAGTATAGATTCGAACACCTCCATGAAACTGCTCATGAGCAACATCCCTATTTTTACTTGTTTTCCATGCTTAGCTGATTCATACAGGGGCTCCAATACCAGTAGGCCTAGTATCGAGAAGAAAAATGAATAGCGAATAAGCTTTCCATAAAGCGTAGATGCTCCTCCTAGAGCTGCATCATAAATCGCTCCTAAAGCCTCATGTGTACTTAGGAATAGGAAACCCGTTAGTGGAACTCCAAACAGTATTAGCTTAGGCAACTTTGACAGGAATGCTTTCTCATAGTCCCTACTTATCAATGAATTAATAAAGCTCAGAGTGACTCCAGCAATAAGGATTAATGCACCAACCCTCAATGATAAACCTATCAATTTAAATAAGGCCTCGCTTGGACTGGCCGCCTCAACTGGGCTCTCCATGGGAGGGTGACCGTGCCAGACAAGCTCGCCAAAATGCAGTAGAGGACCGAAGAACTCTCCGGCTAAAAAGCCCGTTATAAATGCCGCTATGCCTAGATAAATAAACAGTAAGCCATAATCGCTTTTTCTCGTATAATAGTAGTATGCGCCAAAAAGAGCCACGGCCAGGGCATGACCAGCGTCGGGAAACATCAATGCAAAGACTAACGGGAAAGTCAAGGCTACAAAAATTGTTGGAATAATCTCGTTTGGTAAAGGCGCACCGTACTGCATCACCAGATTATGGAATGGCCTAAGAAGCTTGGGGACCCGCACGATTGTTGGTATGACGGGTACATCCTTAGACTCCTCAACCGAAAATAAGTATAATCCACGAGTCAAGTTTCGAATTAGCTCTTTAATGCTATCCGCTTTATCAGGGTCAATAAACCCTCTTATAGCGGCGAAGCTCCCCGTGATAACCGAAGTATTTAGCAGCAGAAGTGCTGCCTCAACCACTGTTAGCTTCGAGTAAACAGAAAGCAATGACGGTAAATACTGTGAAGCCTCTATCTCTAGGCTTTTTCTTAAAGATAAAATTAGTTCTTCTAATCGAGCATAAGCTTTAGCCGGGTTCTGCGGCAGTTCTTCCGGGATAACCAAAGGCTTAACGCTAAGTCTGGAGAAAACCTTTTCGATTTCCTTCTCGTAAGCTCGCCTATAAAGAACAATTATCCCCACGGAATAACCATAGATGCCAACCTTTTCAATAAAAACGTCCTCGTAGCTAACTGAGTCTAGTAGCTTGCTGAGCTTGTCCTCCTCTACGACGGCTACTAGGTAACCGAAAAACTTTGGTTTTTGGGACAAATCAACATCTAAGGTGTTCAGGGGCCTTATCGACTCAGCTAACCTGGCGTATTCCTCAAGCGTTTTTTGTAGCTGCATTATTTCTTCGATTTTTGGCTCAATGATTTTTCTTATATCCTCAAATTCCCTCAAGGCTTCATTAGCGTTATTTATCCAATCCTTAGACGTAAACTTGGCTGGGGAATCCTCTAGGCGTAGACTCACTCCGATAACTTGGCTTATCTCCTCACATTTACTACGGGCCTGCGTTACGTTTCTATATAGATCCTTCAGCTCTTTGTTTCCGCCGTCCTGCAGGTTCATTGGTATAGGTTGAATTAGGCCAAGGGATATGAGGGCGCCTACAACATCGTTTAGATACTCCTTGGGAACAGCTATCGTAGCTATTTTTGTTTTTCTAGCGATAAGCATTGACATCTATCCAGTTTTGATTTGTTATTAAGTTTTATATAGACAACTGTGCTTTAAACATTACTTAGCTAAAATCAAGAATGCGCTGAGAATATGAGCGAGGAGAAAACCGGCGGGGTTCTCGTAATAAGCGATGAACTAACAGCTAGTATGTACAGAACCCTTGGGTGCGAAATCATAGAGGTATCTAACCCGGATGAACTAGTAAAAAGCCTGGAAACAAACATAATGAGAGATGACCTATCACTCATACTTATCTCAAAAGAGCTGGCCGAACCAGTCATCGACCAAGTAGATAAAATTATTTCACGATCTAAACCATATGTTTCATTTATTCCCTCTTATGGTAAAATTGAGAAACCGGTTGATTTAAGAAAAATGTTGCTCCAAGCTCTCGGAATGAGGTGATTATAAATGAGTAAAATAGAGGGAGACCTTGCTCTCTTCGTTGAGAGAGTTCTGAAAGATATCTTCACGCGGTACATGGAAGAAGTAAGTACTTCCATGCAACAAGCTTATGATACATCTAAAAGCCTGATAACAAGCGCTTATGAAGAGGCTGTTAGAAAGAGCGTACAGATTGTGACTGATTATTACAATGATGCTTTAGGCGAAATAAGGGCATACGAAGTCAGCCTTGATAGAGATAATAAAATTGAAATTCAGAACATGGAGACCTCCTTGATAAACGAGGTTTTAGGAAAAGTATATGAGAAACTAGTTGAAATCCCAATGGAAGAAAAAGAAAAACTATACAAAAAATTGCTGATGAAAGTAGCGAATGAAACCGGTGAGGAAAAACTAATTCTATACATAGCTCCGAGCGAAGCGGACATTATCAAGAAAATCATTAATAAAAAACAACTGTGGAGCAGAATCACGTTGCAAGAAGACAAAAGCATCGACCACGGGTTTATAATTACTAACTCAGAAAAAACTATTTTTTATGACTATACCTTTAGAACGATTTTCGAGTCCATAAAACCGTATTTGATGAGCAAAGCCAGAGCTATGCTGTTTGGTGATAAAAAATGAGCGTTGGGAGAGTTATTCGAATATCGGGTCCACTTGTTGTAGCTGAGAACATGCTGGGCGCACTGATGTATGAAATGGTAGAGGTGGGCGAGGACAGGCTGATAGGTGAGATTAACAGAATTGATGGCGATAAAGCTTACATCCAGGTTTATGAGAGCACGTCTGGTTTAAGACCCGGTGAACCTGTTTATAGAACAGGCACTCCTCTCAGTGTTGAGCTAGGGCCAGGTCTACTTACGCAGATATTTGATGGGATTCAGCGCCCCCTCCCCATTATAGCTGGTTTAACTAATAGCATCTTTGTTAAGAGGGGTGTTAAGACATCAAGCCTACCTAGGGAGAAGAAGTGGTACTTCAAGCCGAGAAAAGAACTCGTTGGACAAAAGGTCAGCGAGGGAACAATTATTGGTGAAGTAGCTGAGACAAGCATTATTACTCACAAAGTCATGGTACCGCCGGGAATAAGGGGCACCCTTAAAAGCATTGTCTCGGAGGGGGAGTACACTATCGATGATGTAATAGCTGAAGTGGATGGAGAAACGGGGAGAACAGAAGTCAAAATGTATCATAGATGGCCTGCAAGATTCCCGAGACCATTCCACGAGAAGCTGGAGCCTACAGAGCCCCTAATAACAGGCGTTAGAATCCTAGATACCCTGTTCCCACTGGCAAAGGGAGGAACAGCTGCTATTCCAGGACCATTCGGCTCGGGAAAAACAGTTACTCTACACTCGCTTGCTAAGTGGAGTGACGCTAACGTTGTTGTCTACGTTGGGTGTGGCGAGAGAGGAAACGAAATGACGGAGGTCCTCGAGAAATTCCCGGAGTACACTGATCCCTGGACTGGCAAACCATTAATGGAGAGAACTATTCTGATAGCCAACACAAGCAACATGCCGGTAGCCGCCAGAGAAGCCAGCATTTACGTGGGGATAACGATGGCCGAGTACTACAGGGATATGGGCTACAACGTACTGCTAGTAGCTGACTCAACAAGCAGATGGGCTGAGGCGCTTAGAGAAATCGGCGGTAGACTGGGGGAGATGCCGGCCGAGGAGGGATTCCCAAGCTACTTAGCAAGCAGGATAGCCGAGTTCTATGAAAGAGCGGGTAGAGTAATAGCTAAGGGGGATCCATCAAGGGTTGGTAGCGTAACGGTGGTGGGAGCCGTCAGTCCTCCAGGAGGGGATTTCACAGAGCCTGTCGTAATGCATACTAGAAGGTTCATAAAGGTGTTCTGGGCTTTAGATGCATCCTTAGCCTACTCGAGGCATTACCCGGCTATTAACTGGCTTATGAGCTACAGTGGCTACATAGATACTGTTTCACAGTGGTGGAGCGAGAAAGTAGGCAAAGACTGGCTGAAGCTTAGAGAGAAGGCAATGAATATTTTACTAAGAGAAGATAGCTTGAGGGAGATAGTTAGGTTAATGGGAACAGAGGGTTTATCGGAGCAGGACAAAGCCGTTCTACTTATAGCTAAGATAATTAAAGATGGCTTCTTGAAACAACATGCATATGACAAGATAGACGCGTTCTCAGCACCGAGAAAGCAATACCTGTTGCTGAAAGCCATCATAAACATATACCAGAAAATCCTCGAAATAATTAATGCTGGGAAAGCCACTGTAGCAATCATAGAAGAGGAAATGCAGCCATTATTCTCCGAGCTTATACGCGCTAGATACACTATTCCAAATGAGCAAGCAGAATTAATTCAGAAGCTAGAGGACAAAATAATAGACAGATTAGCTTTCATAGCTGCAAGGTGATTCACGATGAGCTATGCCGAAAGTCTTGGTAAAAAGATCGTGACATCGCTAACAGGCATAAAAGGCCCATTAATATTCGTTAAAGGAGCCAGCGGCGTAGCTTTCGATGAAGTAGTTGAAATAGAGTTATACAACGGGGAGAAAAGAAGAGGCAGAGTCCTAGAGGTCTTCAGGGACCTAGCCGTTGTACAAGTCTTCGAGGGAACAACGGGAATCTCGCTTACAGGAACAAAAGTTAGATTCCTAGGCAAGACATTCGAGCTACCTGTTTCAGAGTCAATGCTTGGAAGAATATTCAATGCTCTTGGAGAACCAGTTGATGGTGGACCACCAGTAGTAGGTGAAGAATGGAGAGACGTTAATGGAGAACCTCTAAACCCCGCTGTCAGGGCATATCCAAACGACTTTATACAGACAGGTATCAGCGCTATAGATGGGATGAACACCCTTGTGAGAGGGCAGAAGCTACCTATATTCAGTGGGAGCGGACTACCACACAACATGCTCGCAGCTCAGATAGCAAAACAAGCAACTGTTAGGGGAGAGGCGGAGGGGTTCGCCGTTGTCTTTGCGGCTATAGGTATAAAGTTTGAGGAAGCAGTATTCTTCAAGAAGTTCTTTGAAAAAACAGGTGCACTGAGCAGAACGGCTATGTTCTTCACCTTGGCCAACGATCCACCAATGCTTAGGCTTCTAACGCCAAGAACAGCGCTTACCTTAGCCGAGTACCTCGCCTATGAAAGAGACATGCATGTACTAGCTATACTGACGGATATGTCAAATTATGCTGAGGCCCTTAGAGAAATAAGCGCTGCAAGAGAAGAGGTCCCGGGAAGACAGGGTTATCCGGGTTATATGTATAGTGACCTAGCCACCATATATGAGAGAGCTGGGAGAGTCAGGAACAAGAAGGGCTCTATAACGCAGATGCCCATACTCACCATGCCAAATGACGACATAACTCATCCAATCCCTGATTTGACAGGGTATATAACTGAGGGGCAAATAGTCCTGGATAGAAGATTATACAACATGGGGATTTACCCCCCAATAAACGTGCTGATGAGTCTATCAAGATTAATGAAGGAGGGGATAGGCCCAGGCAAAACAAGGGAGGACCACGCTAATGTCTCAGACCAGCTATACGCGGCTTATAGCAAAGCACAAGAGGTGAGGGGCTTAGCAATGATTATCGGTGAGGAAAGCCTAACGTCGAGGGATAAAAGGTACTTAAGGTTCGCCGAAGCTTTCGAAACAAGGTTCTTGAACCAAGGAGTAAATGAAAATAGAAGCATAGAAAAAACATTAGATATAGCATGGGAGGTTCTAAGCTTATTGCCCGAAGAGGAGTTAACATCGATTAAACCTGAGTACATAACTAAGTACTACAAGAAGAAAGGTGCTTGAACAAGTGAGCTTTGACTCAAGAAGATTTCTCCCAACAAAAATCAATCTCATCAGGCTTAGGAGGGAAAGAGCCTCACTAAGGAAAATAAGAAACATCTTAGTTGAGAAAAGAAACGCTTTGATACTATTTATAAGAACATATTTAACGGAGTATGAAAAACTATACCAACAAACATACAAAAAACTAAGAGAATCTGAAGAGCTCTTTGGGCAATTAGCCCTGGAGATGGGGTACGATAAATATATTGATTTTACACAGAGCTTCCAGCCAAAGATAAAGATAAATGTTAAGACCACCGTTGTCTTCACGATAAGAACACAATTATTCATCGTAGATGAAAAATCGTACCCAGAAATACCCGTGTTCACTGAGACCCCTGTCTTGGCATTAAAAGCGATAAGCACATGGAGAGAGGCTTTTAAAGAATACCTGAAGGTCATTGAGCTTGAGCAGACTATAAGGAGGCTAATAGAGGAGCTGAAAGAGACTCAGAGACTAATAAACGCTCTTGACAACGTTGTTTTGCCAACCCTTGATAGAGCTATTAGCTTCATAAAAATGATTTTGGATGAAAGAGCAAGAGAAGAGTTCATTAGAGCTAAGTTCATTAAGAGAAGGCTAGAAAGAGCAAAGGAAACAGCTTAAATACACGTAAAATATTAAAACATCAAGACTAAAACATTTGGAAGGTGGCGCTCTCAATGAGGCTGAAACAAACACTTATCGCGTTAGCTCTCCTATCAGTAGTAATGCTCATCTCAATGGGCAACATAGCTTTTGCACAAACAACAGGTCAAAGCGCACCAGACTACAGAGGACTATGGATAGCTCTTACCGTAGGAATACCCGCTATAGCCGGCGGGTTCGCTGTAGCAACAACAGGTTCATCAGCTATAAGTGCCTTGACAGAGAAACCGGAAATTTCGGGCACCGTAATCATAATTGTTGCTCTTGCGGAAGGAATAGCTATATACGGTTTGCTAGTCGCTATTCTGTTGATATTCGTTGGTTAAAAACCAAGATTTTTTTAACACTCTATAATTGGTTACTTTTCTTTGTGGTGAAGAAGGCTTGCCCAAAAAAGAGGGAGAATCATTCAGCGAGTGGTTTGACTACGTGATAAGGGAAGCTGAGGTTTACGATTATGGCAGATACCCCATTAAGGGAATGGGGGTATGGATGCCCTATGGCTACGCTATTAGGAAAAACATAGTTGAAATGATAAGAAGGCTACTTGACTCAACTGGACATGAGGAAATACTTTTACCCATACTGATACCTGAGGATCTTTTATCCAAGGAAGCTGAGCATATAAAAGGCTTTTTGGACCAGGTTTACTGGGTGACGCATGGAGGGCTGGAGGAGCTGGATGTTAAACTTGCTCTTCGCCCTACAAGCGAGACGTCACTTACCTATATGGAGAGCTTCTGGCTGTCGAGTTACAAAGAGCTACCTAAGAAGTACTACCAAATAGTAAGCATATTCAGGTATGAAACCAAGGCTACCAGACCTATGATAAGGCTTAGAGAGGTAACAACGTTTAAGGAGGCCCACACGGCTCACGATTCATTCGAGGATGCTGAGAGACAGGTCTTCGAAGCGGTGGAGATATACTCCAGGATATTTGATGAGCTGGGAATACCATATATAGTGTCTAAGAGGCCGGACTGGGATAAGTTCGCGGGAGCTCTGTACACAATAGCCTTTGATACCATTCTCCCAGACGGAAAAGTGCTACAGATAGGCACCGTTCATCATCTCGGACAATCCTTCAGCAAAGCGCTAAACGCGAAAATTCATCTACAGAACGGCGAAAATGATTATATATGGCAAACGAGCTATGGGCTATCCGACAGAGTAGTAGCCAGCGTTATAGCTATTCACGGCGATGACAAAGGATTGATCCTCCCCTTCAAAATAGCTCCCTTAAAGACAGTTATTGTGCCTATCCCAAGCAAGGATGAGCAGGATAACAAGAAAATTTTCGATTATTCAAGAAAAATAGCTGAGCAGTTATCAGAATGCGGTATCTCAGCCAAAGTCGACGATAGGCCTGATTATACTCCTGGCTGGAAGTACAATTACTGGGAGCTTAAAGGTGTACCAGTTAGAATCGAGGTTGGACTAAGAGAAGTGAATAGCAATACTATAACCGTTGTTAGAAGAGATAGCAGAGAAAAAATAAACATAGGAATAGAGGACATATGCTTGAACATAAAGAAGATTGGGGAACAACTAGATGCAGATTTACAATGCAAGGCAAAAAGAAAATTCAATGAATCAGTGAATAGAGCCAGCACAATTGATGAAGCTAAAAAGGTACTCAGCGAGAAAAAAGGAATAGTGGAGATTCCGTGGTGTGGAAGAATCACCTGCGGCAAGAGAATGGAGGAGGAAGTAGACGCTAGGTTTCTGGGCTCACCACTGAATATCAGCGTTGAGGAAGTCAGCAAGCACAAGTGCCCTGTATGTGGCTCAGAGGCAAAAACCATAGCTAGGCTCGCAAAAACCTATTGAAATCCGCGGTCAGAAAACCTTAACGTTAAATATCCCTAAACACACACCTAGACTAGGTGCAAATTAAAATGCCAAAGAAAAGGGAAAGCAGAGGTAGAAGAAAAGGAGATAAAGGATACGTGGAAAGAGTTCAATGTGATAATTGTGGACGACTTGTTCCTGAAGACAAGGCCATATGCGTAACAAGAATGTACTCGCCTGTAGACCCACAGCTAGCTAGGGAACTCGAGAAAAAAGGAGCAATAATAATGAAATACCCAGTTACAAAGTGCTACTGCGTATCATGCGCCGTCCATCTAGGAATAGTCAAGGTAAGACCAGAGGAAGAGAGAAAAAGCAAAGAACTAGTCCTCTAGCATTTTATTTCATGATGTCTTGAGTTAAACCCACGTCTAATCTCTTCGTTTAATTAAAATTATCTACTCGAGGATTTCCCTAAGTTTCTCCAAAAAACCCTCATATCTCAAGGGGCAACCAACGATTATCTTGTTGTTTTTCTTATTCCATACCAAGGGCAAAAGGGAGGATCCTCCCTCAAGCATGAGTATATCGTATATATATTCCCTGTAGTCTCTTATCTCGAAGGTGGAGGTGCATGCCTTCTCAAGAAAGCTTAGAAGCCTTTTGCTAGGTGAAGACTCATCTATGAAAACAACTAGTGAATCGCAGTTCATCGTTGCTTCTTCGCCACTCCTCTAGGCCCTTCAGCTATTTCATTGAATTTCCTCTCAGCTTCGCTCAGTATACTTGTTTTTGCCTCCTCGAGTTTTCTTAGACTTTCGTTGTATTTCTCCTGTAGCTTTGAGATAACCTTGTTCAAGTAGTATTCAAGCTCCTTAATTGGCACCAGCTAAGCACCTATCACTTAATAGTTATGTGGTTATTTTTAAAAATAACTAGTTAGCTAGCTACAACATTGTGTTCACGAGCATTATTAATGAAGCGATGAAGGCTGAAGCCCATAATTTTTTATTAAGACTAAATATTTTCGCTCCATCAAGAGGCCCTACCGGAATTAAGTTAAAAAAGGCCAGCCACGAGTTAATCAAAGAGAATATGAATAGCTCATTTATTCTTAGAACAAGAGCTAGAACCAAAGAGGTTGAAGCTAACAATAAGTTGATGGCAATGCCAGCAGAGTTTATCTCGAGCTGAGCTCTATAAGTAAGAGAGCTTGGATTAACACAGAAAACCCCGACGTATCCCGGGGCTAGGAACTTCACTGGCAAAACACTGCTTATTAAAGTTAGTAGCAATCCAAACGGGTCCAATATGAAGCGGCCTATACAACCGTTCATTCTCGCTGATTGCCTATGACCAAGTTCATGTAGCAGGAAGCTTATAATCACGAATAAGACCCCGATCACCCCGAAATCTCTTATTAGGGCAACCGAGACTGCAAGTATGCCTATCATTATCGCGAAGAGCTCGTTCCTGTTCAGCTCTCTTATCAAGGACAAGCCTTAGCACCTGTTTAATAAACTGCACTGAACCATAATAACCATATCATTAATCAAGATATTGTGAAAAGAACTCGCCGTATTTGTGACCCATATCTGGAGAGACCACCACTACTACGCCTTTCTCGTCTGGTATTAATCCCTTCTCAATCGCTTTCAAAGTAGCGTGAACGGCTGCTCCGCTGCTCGGGCCAATAAGCAATCCGTTCTCAATTGCTACTTTTTTCACTGCATCAACAGCCTCCTTTGGATGAACGTCTATTATGTGGTCGAACACCGCGTACTTCAGCCATTTCATGCCTGTTTCAGCTCTTCTTATACCCTGAATGCTTGTTCCAGGGGCAGGCTGCGCTGCTATAATTTTTGCAGATGGATATCTAGACTTGAAGTAAATCGATAACGCGGACATGTGCCCCGATGTACCGATTCCTCCTACGATGCCGAGAAGCTTTTTCTTTATGCGTTGCAACTGTACATCCAGCTCCTTCGCGGTGAACCTTAAATGCGCCTCCAGGTTCAAATCGTTCTCAAACTGATTAAGCATAACACCTAGTTCTCTAGAGGCTAGCTCTTTCACCTCGTCTATCATCTCTACTGTTAATTGCTTGTCTTCCCTTTTAACATCCGCCCCAGCTATTTTCAAGATAGCCTCGCTTTCCTTCTGTACTGTTCTAGGAATAAACAGCCTTGTCTTAAAGCCAAGCGTGTTGCCAATAAGCGTAATTCCCAAACCAGTGTTAATCGAGGTAGGCTCCATGAATAATTTTCGCTTGCCAGACCTCAGAATATCCTCTGCCGCGTTCATAACCATGTACCAAGCTATCCTGTCCTTAACAGACATGCTTAGAGGATTGAAGCCCTCCAGCTTTAGATATAAATCTATGTTGCTTGGAGCCTCGCTGAGTTTTATTCTCACTAACGGAGTGGGCCATAAACCTCTGATTAATTCATGAATATTGCTGAAGACTTTGAATTCGGATGGCTTGATGTCCTCGTAGAACCCTAATTCCCGCAGGTCAATATTGATATCTTTAACTTCTTCCATGAAAACAACAGGAACGAATCTCGCTCCTAGTCTCTTTAGCGTGTCACATGTTTCGTTATTACCAATAACTTCGAGCTGGCGGTTCACTATTACTGGTGCATTTACCCTCATTTTTGATAATATTTTCTGCGCATTCTGTACGAAGGTATCCAGAGCTTCTCTTTTACACTCAATTAAGCTTGATGATACCAGCTTCATGGATTATCACCCAAAAAAGTTACCTGAGGCAATATATACTCCATATATATACGGCAAAACAATGCAATTATTGTTTTGTAGGAGTAAAAATGACCACAACTCAAAATTACCAGTATTTAACAAATTTGCTAACTAAGCTCGAACTCAAGACCTGTGTAGTTGATATAAAAACTCTGAGACCACATGAAGAGGTCATAGCTGAGAAGGTAAATCAGGTTAAAAGGGACATACTGAGCAGAGGCTACGTCAAATACCCTGTCCTCGTGGATTTAAAAACTTTCGTTATTCTAGATGGTCATCACAGAGTTGAGGCTCTAAAACAATTGGGTTTTGATAAGGCTCCTGTTTTCTTTGTTGATTACAGTAAAAGCTACATTATCGTTAAGTCGTTTAGAAAAGACTTCAATGTTACAAAACAATTGGTTGTTGAGGCTGGGCTTAGTAATAGGCTTCTTCCACCAAAAACCAGTAGACACATTTTGGTCAGGATACCTCTCCCCTCATCATTTGTACCGATATACATTTTGTCATCTTCTAGATACAATTGGTGTCTCCCAACTATTGAGAAACTGTTAACATTTAATACTTCGAATTAATAGAGCTGTTATTTATATTCTTTCTTTGATAAAAGCCAATAATTCCCGATCGAGACATGCTTTAGTCCTGATTTAACAGCTACTTGATAGCAACTAAGAGCGTGATTCAAGCTCGTAGTAGGCAAATCCTTCATTAAATGCTGAGGATAAAAAGCCAACAAAACCAATGGGATATCTGTATCAAGCGATGCAATGAAACTAGCTATCCCCTCCACCTCTTCTTCATCTACATATCCAGGAACTAATAATACACTCACAACCAATAATGGAATTTCTCTTCTTTCATTCATTAGGCCAGCTAGTAACTTCACGTTTTCCTTTAGTCTCTTCAAAGCTTTTTCACCATTTACGCCGGTTAAAGCAGTGTATAATGATGGATTCCATGCTTTCCAATCAATTTTTACTAGTCCTCCACTCCTCAAGCTAAGAAGAGCCATAATTCGCATTATAGAAGGATTCTCTAAGCCATTTGTCTCCCAGCATATACGCTTAACTAAGCCTTTCTCGCTTGCGTACTCGCTTATTTTTCTTGACAGATAAATAACCTCCAAGGATTGCGGAGCTGGGTCTCCGCCAAAATAGCATATGCATGTTACATCTTGACTCATTGCTTGCTGTAAAAATGTAGATTCATTTATAATTTTGTTTCTCATATCGTGCTCAATCAGTTCATACTTGTGCTGGATGTTTTGGCAGAACAGGCAATCTAAATTGCAGCCATATAGGAAAACCGCTAGGTTATAAAAGCCCTTCTCGCCACGCGGAGAAACGGCGTATTTTGGGTAACCAGCCCCGGTTGTAGCTGGGCAATACTCTATAGCTACGCAGTTTGTTGGGAGGGGATCCAAGTAAACATAAGCAAGAATACTATTTCTTCCCGCTCTATTTTCCAGAACCCCATTTTTATTTACTCTTACTCCACAATATCCTATTTCTCCCTCGGAAACAGAGCACTCGTTCACACATACATTGCACTTTATGCCTCGTTGATTTACGGGCGGCATCGCTGGCAGCCTGAGCTTGTTCCTGAATAAAGCATGCTTCTTGGCTAGAACCTCGCTATCTGTTTTCAATAAACATTTCTTGCATAGCGATAAGTAGCTCGAGATAACTGGGCTTTTTGCTCCACAAGATTCGCATCTATTATCCATTAACTTCATCGAGGGTATTCCCGTGTAGCTTCTGTTGTTTTATATCGCTGAAAGCAGGTTTACATTTCACTCCGTGCTCGATGCACAGGTTCTCTATTATTCTTAGGAGCGTATCTTTGTTTAAGGCCGATTTAACAAGCATTAATCGATATGGGTCATCCAATAGATAAATGCTGGGCTTTAGCCTCATGTGGTCATAATAAATAACATCTACATAGTCTTTTACTTGAAGAATCAGTTTCTCCATATCTTTCTCGAATTCCCCATCTCTAAAATCAATTAATGGACCGATAAAAACCCATGTTTTTAGGCCTGTTTCTGAAAGCAACCTGAGTATTTTTATTCGTTCAGCAGGCGGGGGAGAGCATGGCTCGACTGGCTTTGCTTTTTCATAGTTAGGATTGGTTATGGTGAACCCTATATCTACTCTGTCTTTGTATTTCATCAATATATCGATGTCTTTGATAACCAGAGTTGATTTGGTCTGTATTGAAACCCTGAACCCATGAGTCAAGAGTATTTTTAGCGATAGTCTAGCGAGACCATAAACAGATTCTACCTGTTGATAAGCATCCGTGATTGTTCCTAAGCCCACAACACCGCGCTTTTTCTTAAGTACCTCCTCGAGTAAGACATCCCCCAAGTTCTCCTTAACAACCACTAATCTGCCCCAATTAGCCTTAACATCAGTATCGCCGACATAGTTTGGGGCATAGCAGTATAAGCATCCATGCTGACAACCAACATAGGGGTTAAGAGCATATTCTAGGTCAGGGAGGCCTGAGCGGGAGAGCGCTGTTTTCACTGACATGAATCTTACTTGGGCTTTACAACCCAATCCTCAATCCTCCTCTGTGAACGAAGATAGGAAATAAGCTTTGACGACAAAATCCACCTATGAACACCTATCCTGCTATGCTTATTGATTATGTCGAATGCCTCCTGCAGGCTATCTACTCTATATGGATTCTGAGAGAACATTTTCCTAACAGACTCTCTTACAAACCACACCCCGATTGGGATGTTGAAGCCGGGATAAATTTCCCTCCACAAAATCACGGTTGCTTGTCTCTTAATTTTGTAAAGATGTTCGGCTACAGCGAGCCTAGCTGCGTAGTAGCACCCGCCCGTTGAGGCATAGGTCTTCCTACCCATATGTAGCTCCCAGTCAGTCTCGACGTAGACCTGCCCATAAGGAGCGGGGTTCCATGTGGAGCCTGGAAACCATGCTTCCCCCCACTCATAGCTCCATTCCCTAGGCATCAAAATACCCATGAACAGGTTCAGATGAACGTTGAGGATATACACGTATATACCATCGATCTCCGCGTACTGTTTAATCTTTGATAATAGATACTTGCTAATAACGTCGTCCACAGCGGTTATAGACCACCTGGTAGGGACGAGACGCCTATTTTTACCGCTTCCAAGAGCACCTACACTAAGAACCTTTTGAATATAAGAGACCGGCAAACCGCTCGTGTATAGATAAATAACAGCTTCATTGGCTTTTAAGCCCGTGTCGTAGTAAGCCTTTTCAGCCTGCCTAGGTATATTTGGGTTACTATTAATAAATAGTCTTCTGTAGGGAGAGGAGGGGCCAAGAGGTGGGACATGCTCATCGAGCAGAATTTTCCTACCAACGGGTTTTTCCATTTCGATTTCAATATCAATAGGTCTGAATGAAAGAGTTAGCTCCTGCAAAGCTTGTAAATCACGGTTATAAATATCAGTTATGTTAAACAGCTTGTATCCCCTTATCATGGAAAAACGATAATTCAGTATGTCCTCAAGCTTCATGTTTAGCCATGTCTCCGGGTAATCAAATATGCTTGTATCCCCTATCAGGGGAGGTGCCACAGGCCCTGCTCTAACCTTGGGATAACCAGTTTTGCCAATAAAAACTGAGGGAGGGGTGCTCCCCTCAATCACTGTTCTGTTCTCAAGCCCTTCAAGTCTACTATAAATACTGCTCTTAACTACTATTGGACAATAAGCTAAACCACAGAGATATTTGCCTCCTCTGCAAACTACGCATAATCTAGGGTCAATTTTGCTGGGATAATCCATAGCTTGCACAGCCTTTCTTTATCAATTAAATAGTTAGCGCTGTAGAATTATAAAGTAATTGATTAAAATTATCAAAGCTTTAGCGATACATAGCAACATACAAACACTGATTAAATAATTAGTTATATTTATGCGGCGCGCCATATTACATTATGGAGATTGTATGAGCACATTCTGCGTAGCGTTATCAAAGATAAAACTAAGCACGTTCCCTGTAGTTAATAAAAACGATTCAATCGAATACGCATATGACGTTATGAAAAAACACGGTTTAGACAGAGCAGTTGTGGTTGGGCCCAACGAAAAAATCACTGGTATCATAACAAAGAAGGACATTATGAAAAAACTAGCGTTAACTAGAACAATAAAGGTTGATATAGGAAGATTACATGTCTCGAGCTTTATGACTTCCGACCCATATGTTTTGCCTGAGAACAGCGACGCTGTATATGCCTCTCATTTGATGCATACAAGAAATATCGGCTCGCTCCCAGTCATCGATGACAAAGATAAACTCACGGGCTTGGTGACCCGAAGAGAAATATCGTCCTTAGCTACGAACTCGGTTGGCATAATGATAAAGGAGCTAATTAAGCCTGTACCCGCTGTGCTTACAACCGACGACAAGGTCATTAATGCAAGGCATCTTTTCCTCCAACACGATGTATTAATATTCCCTGTAGTAAGTGATGAAAAACTAGTTGGTGCAGTAACAATAAATGAGGTTGCGGACGCACTCTTCCTTCTGCAATACCAAGTTGATGATAAATTCAGGGACAAAAGACTAAACCAACTCAGAATCGGGGAAATAATGAAGGAGGACATACCTACAGCGCTACCCGAAGATGAGTTAGGCATGGTTGCTAAGAAAATTTTAGAGAAAAAGACTGTTGGAGCAATAGTCGTTGAAGATGAGAAACCAATTGGAATAGTGTCTTTCAAGGAAATCATAGAACTAATATCAAATCAGAAATGTCCTTGAGAAGATTACAACCGAAAGCCTCGCTCTTCAGGGCGGTGAGGAGGTCAGGTCAAGTCCCCACATACACAGAAGACTTCTTTTAACAGACCATACATTAAATCAAACCCAATTTCTTTTTCACTTGAAACCCCAATGATTCTGGTTGGTATGGAGTATTCTTTCAGAACAGTGTATATGTTAGAGATAAGCTCTGATACCGCTCCTGCCTCTTTATCTAGTTTCTCCTTTATCTTAGCGAGGGAATCATAAAAAGTACTTCTATACTGGTCACCTATGAGGTCGATTTTTGATACAGCTGGCACTACTGGGATGTTTAGCCTGAACCTCACAATAATCGTGAGCAGGAAAAGCGTTGCGGCGTTGATGGGGCTTATTAGCATAGATGGTTCCCATAGGAAAATCCCTACAGACCTTTCATATTCCTGTAGAGCAGAAACTATCTTTTCGCCGAAATCATGAAAAATAAACATATCAAGCTGACCAGGAGTATCAATGATAACGTAGTTTCTCCTTAATTCCTTAATCCTGATGACGAGGTCATCCAAGTTTTTCTCTAGGATTTCAATAGCCTTTAGGAGTGCACCGTTTGGACCTAGCTTCTCCTTTATCATTAGTTCTCTAGCATCAATGATGCTTCTAGCATCCACGTCAGCGTTGTAAGGCAAGAATTCAACGGCTGGGTCAAGATTCACGAATCCTACATCCGTGTCTATGTTTCTTTTGATCCAGTTTCCCAGCTTATGAGTCAAGGTGGTTTTTCCTACTCCTGCTGGGCCCATTATGAATACTAGCATTCTGATGCAGCCCAAAGTTATTTTTTGATAGCTTCAACCTTATAGCTCTGCCTCCAGACTAGAGCAGTCAAATCCAGTCTTACGTAAAATTATTCATCCAAATAACCATTCATGCTGTCTTGCAATTGTTTACTTGACCCATCCACAGGCTCCTCCTCATACAGTTTTTTCCTATTAGCCTCCAAAAGATTCTCCTGCCTCCCCATATAAAGCGCCGCGGTCCCAATGTTCTTAAAGGATACCTCCTTGATAATACTGGGGTAATTACTATCTCTAACCAAGTGATGGTCTATAACTATGAATTCGGGATTTAAGGCAACTATTTTCCTTATGTTTTCTATTGACTTGGCCACGCATTCCTGGGGATACTTGTACCCAGCGAGATACGTGGATGGCCCGTCAAGAATTATTATATTAGGCCTCCACCTCAGAATTGCTTCTATCTGTGACTCAAGACAAGGCCCCTCAACATCACTTGTGTAAAGCAGACTTTTTTCCCCATCATTGATTAGCACTTGGATTACGTAGCCAAGTTTATCGTTATGCCCATGAGGTATGGGCTCACTAAACCTAATCACGGTATCCCCGAACCTGAACTCCATAGAATCAGCTATCATGATTTCTCTAGCGTGGTTTTTCAATAAGTTCAGGTATCTGTAAGCACGTTTTCTCTGACTAAAATTTATATATCGATTAGGATCCTTAACGAGTACTGTTTTATCCTTATATATATCTGGAGGAAGCCTCAACCCAGGATCATGATGGTCATAGTGATAGTGGGTATTGATTATAACGTTGGTTTTTTCTAGGAGTTGCTCTATTTCTTTTAGTTTTTTTCTGAGCTCCTCTAACTCTCTGGGATGAGGGGGCAACCCGTATCTTAGGGGTGCTAGTGCTGCGCTAGGGTCAATGAATATCCTCAGTGCCCCTATTTCGATATACGATGCCGAGGACCTAACACCTAAGCTATCAAAGGCAATAAGGCTTATCCTCATCAAATCACTGTTATTTTAGTTGTTTCTTCCTGCTTATAGGTATAACACAAATATTTTAATACAGATACGCAATGGGGGACTTTATAGGAACACCGAGTTTGAATTATTAGTTAAGAAAAACTAAGAGCTCTTCTTAATTCCCAAACCGTGCAGAGCGTGGTCGAGCTGCTGGGCTAGGGATTCTGGAGAGGGGGACATATCAATCTCGATTTTATTTATAGGCTCTACTCTCTGTAGTACGTAGTATGTTCTGAGAGCCTCTATTCCTACAGTGTTTAGACCATTCTCAATGATGTTTAATAATGAGTCGTTATTTTTCAAGATATAAAGAACTGATGGAGATACCACAACGATGTAGTCAGATTCCAGGAGAGATTTGCCATAAGGCGCTAGAGAATCACTGAAGCTTTCAATTATAACTAAGTCTGATCCCTCTGATAATTTCTCCTCGCACTTCGTTAAAACCTCCTCGCTAGAAACAGAGACAAGAAAAGCCTTGAACTCCTCTATGTTTGATGGAGTTGAACCCAAAGCTAATGATAGCTCCCTGACCCTGCTTTCCATTATTGTTGATAACTTGCCCAGGTTCTCAGGAAAAACGTAATGGACAGTCTTACCATTACATGTGGATACCCTTGACAAAACAATTTGCTGGAATAAATCCTGGCTGTCTCTGTGATAACTCTCTATTGCTCTTTGAACCCTGTACTTATCAGGGTCCAGTGGCGCCAAGGCAATACTGATTGGATTAATCATGGATAAATCAGTAACTTTTAGGTAATTTTCATAGAGCAAAACATCGTTACTTAACAATAACTTTCGCTTCATAGACTCCATGTATGTTCCGTAGCCAAACCACAGATTAAAAGAAGCGACGGGCTTGTATATAGATGGCTTAAAGCCACGAGCAAGCGCCGCTTTGTACATAGCTATTGAGACCCAGGTTTTGCCTGAATCAAAAACATTCAATCCAGCTACAAGAATCCTCATAGCGTTCACCATCCAGAATAAAACTCGTGTTGGTCATTTTTAATAAAGCCTCAAGCATATTTATATAAACAGTCCTCGTAGATTACGTGGTTATTAATGAAAGACAGGAGGATACAGCTAGGCATTATATTTTTTATTATTTTTTTCATTGCAATTAGTTCTATATACAACTTGCGAAAAGAAAGCCAAACAGTGAACGTGTCCATCGAATACAAGGAAAAAACCCTAGCTGAAATCTCACGTATTAGAGACCAAGTCGTAGCTATACGTGAATTGAACATAACGAAGAACATAGACGTGAGATTCGTAGACAAGGAATGGGCTATCAGAAACTGGGCACCAAGAAGCACCGATGTACCTGAGGAGCTCAAGCTCCGGGAGCTTTTCTACAAAACCACCTTCTTGATAGACTGGAACCAAAGCATAGTTAGCTTAAGCCAAGAATGGGTAGGTCTATTCGTAGCTGCGTCATCAGGCTATACTCTCTACATAAATATCGATTACTTTAACCCCGATTCTCAATACTCAAGGAATGTTTTGGCCCACGAGTTAACTCACATAATACAATACGAGCATTTTAGGGTAAACTGGCCATCATGCACTGACGCTAGAAATGCCCTGGCAGCACTTGTAGAGGGAGACGCTGGCCTTGTCCAAAGACTATACTGTAGCTACACAAAGGAATGTGAGCCCAGCGAGCCCTGGACAGTAGATTATAATAACTTATATTTATCGTTCAGCGCTTTCCCCTACATATATGGGGAAATATTCGTTGATTACCTGTATCGTGAGGGAGGCTGGGAGCTTGTAAACGCCGCGTATAGCAAACCCCCCATAGATACTTACATGGTTATGTATCCAAAAAGTTATATTGAGTATCTTAGAAGCAACGTTTCCTATACACCGTGCGTAGCTGAGGCAAAAGCTGATCTTGTTGACACGATGGGGGCGTTTTATTTATACCTTGTACTCAGCAAGATGACTAACATAAGCTACGCATCGCTCATAACTAAGGAGTGGAAAAGCGACAAAGTCGTTATCAGTAGAAACGGTGACACCACAGATATTAAATGGACAATAGAGTTTCAAGAAGACAATGCCGCCCAAGCTTTTTATGAAACGCTAAGAAACTATTTAGCCTCGAGAGCCCATGTAGTTCATAAAGAATCTCTTAATGACACCGGCTATTTAATGAAAATCGACAATACCACAGTCATATACAACGTACTTCTTGAATCCTCGAATACCGTTACGATCAACATAAAGGTGACCTCAAAGTTGCTTTAAAAATGAATGCTCATGATTATAACAAACTATTTTCTCTTTCATATAAGAAGATTAAGGCCAATCAGCTTCTAAACTTACTTTAAAAATTTATTCTTTTTTAATTCGTTATTTAGGCATCTAATTTTTCATTGTTAACCACTTTTTCCAATATCCCCGAGGAGAATTATTGTAGATTTGTGATTGATTTATGAATCAAATAGAATCTCGCGAATTAAAGGCGGTCAATGAGCCAGGAACCTATGGAAATCTATTGGAAACAGATTTGTTTAATCAACTATCGGAATTTTACCAAAAAAACTGTGGCCCTGTACCGAAGTTCGAGAAGGAGAACATAGATAAAATACAAGTTGGGACCAAGTTATCCTACTCAAAGAAGATATGTGAGTTAGACGTCCTGATGTTCGGTCTGCTCAGTGGAGATTTCAATCCTATTCACTTCGATAGAAACGTAGCGAAAAAAACGAAGTTCGGCGAACCAGTTGTACATGGGTTATTGACGGGAAGTCTAGTCTCAGCACTACTTTCAAGGCTACCTGGAATCCCCGTTCTGCTATCATGTTCGCTGAACTTCAAATCCCCAGTCAAGCCTGGGGATATTGTCACCGTTGATGGAGAAGTAATAGAAGTAGACAAGGAAAAGAAAAATAGATATACAATCAAAATAACTTGCAGAGTAAATGAAAAAATAGTTGTAGAAGGACAAGCAAAAATCTTGTTATGGAGTATCTAGTTCTCGGCAATAATTCGCTATTCACCAGTAACTCTTTTTTAAGGAACTAAGAAATAATTAACTCACATTAATAAGCAGAAAACTCTTAAGGTATGAAAGAACAGTAAGCCAACGCTTGCGAGATGATACCTGTGATTGGCTTCATAAGCATTATTGCTGTCTCTAGTCTGATTACGTATCTTTTCTTGTCTTGGTGGATAAAAACCGCTCCCATGATAGGTCTTGTTGGCAAAGACCTCAACAAAAATGAAGATCGAAGAGTACCGGAGGCTGGGGGTCTTTCTGTAATCATGGGGGCAAGTTTTGGAATAATGTTGAGTATAGCTTATAATGTTTACCTCAGTAATAGCTTCAGTGATATAACCCTGCTAGCTATTGTTTCTCTGCTCCTCTTATCAGGGTTTTTGGGGTTCATAGACGATGTAACAGGTTGGAAGAAGGGTCTATCCCCCGTAAAAAGAATCTTATTTACAATGCCAATTGCTCTGCCCTTGGTCATAATTAAATCAGGGTACTCCGTAATTGATTTACCTCTGGTCGGCCCAGTGGATTTAGGAGTTCTTTATCCTCTCGTGGTGGTTCCGATTGGAGTGATGGGTGCCAGCAACGCTTTCAACATGATAGCTGGTTATAACGGTTTAGAGGCTGGGCAAGCCCTAGTTATTAGCCTCTTCACATTAGCTTTTTGTTATATAAAGGGCCTTTTCTTCTTGATCCCCTTACTGTTATCAATGATTTCAGCCACATTAATCCTATTACTATATAACAAGTATCCAGCCAAGGTTTTTCCGGGAAACACCTTTACATATTCCTTCGGTGCTTTTTACGCAGCTATTGTTATTACAGGTAATTTTGAGAAGTTCGGCATCACTATGTTTTCTCTTTATTTCCTAGAATTGACCCTTTTCCTGAGAGGACTACTAAACGGTGTGTACAAAGAAAACTTCGGAATACCGCAACCCGATGGCTCTTTATCTCCTCCTTACGAAAAAGCGTATAGCGTCACGCATCTAGCGATAATTACTTTAAGAAGGCTTCTTGGAAAAGCCTATGAGAAACAGGTCACCTTACTCATAATTACGTGGCAAGCGGTCATAGGAACAATATGCTTGTTGCTATACACCTGAATACTAGAAGACCTGAAAAAACAATTCAAAATAAATTATCTCTAATGAAAACAGGGAATCTTAATACTTGGATTCATCTCGGTGATAGTCATTGATTATCAGTACACTAAGGAAGTTCTGGAGCGATATTAACGAGATTTTAACTGGAAATGTCAGAATCATGGCTCTATCATGGTTCTTGTTCGCCCTAAGCGGAGCTCTTGTCCAGCCTTTCTTCACCAAGTATGCCAAGGACCTCGGTGCTACCGATTTAGATGTAGCTAGAATGAGGATGGTCGCCATGCTAGCACTATCGTTATCTCTTATACCAGGAGGATTCCTCACAGATACTATAGGTAGAGTTAAAACAATTCTAATTGGCACCCTGGGAATAAGCATCATTCAATTTGCTTATGCAATGGCCACTGACTGGAGAATCTTCGCTGTGATATGGGTTATTGATTTTGCTTTTCATTTCTACCAACCTGCATTAAACGCAATAGTTATGGATTCTCTCCCAAAGGAAAAAACATTCAATGGGTTCCTAATTCTAAACATATTCCCGAACGTTCCATATCTGTTTATGCCTATCGTTGGGGGCTACCTTTACGACCACTATGGAGTGGTAGGTGTTAGGATAAGCTTCGTTCTATCCGGCGTAATCAGCCTTATCGTCTTTGTTTTAAGAATGAGGGGATTCCAAGAAACCTTCATGGGGATAAACAAGGATTTCAGCAAAACTATAATAGAACTAACGGGGTACATACCAATACTAAAAAAATCCCTGAAGATCTTCTTCTTTACATCAATATTGTTCCAGCTGACCAACAGCGTAATTAATACTTATGGGGCAATCTATGGCATAGAGGTTCTTGGTTTCAATAAAACAACCTGGGGTTTCATAAGTAGCGTATCCAACGTCGGGGGGATCCTTTCTCTATTAATATTGTTTCGCTTAAATATTAGGAACCCGAAAAATGTACTAATGCTATCTATAGGTGCAATCTCAGTATCCCTCTTCATGATGTCTATACCCTATTATATGGAGACCCCCAAGCTCCCAATAGTGCTTGCGGCTCTTTTCATAATCAATTTATCAAGCAACATAGTGAATTCGAGCATTTCAACCCTTCTAACCAGGCTTATCCCTCAAGAGATTAGGGGGAGAACAATGAGCATAAAAGGCTCTCTTGATAACGCTGGTGCCTCGCTAGCATCAATAGTGGCTGGTTACATTTACAGCTCATTGAACCCAGGAGAAGCGTTTTTAATCACTTCAGCTATAGGCTTGGTTGGTCTGTTTTATCTGTACCTATCGCTCAAGACATAAAGATTTATTTATCTACAAGCACCCCAACATAAACCGTGCTATGTATGAAAAAATCAACCGGGAAGACGAGCTAGTAGAGATTTTAGAGAAATTCATAATTCCTAAAAAAACAGCCATTATTGGCTTGGGAAATGAGCTTAGATGCGATGATGCTTTTGGAGTACTGGTTACAAATGCTCTTCAGAAGATTTTGCCCCCACACATAGGTAACTGCGTGAAAATAGTAACGGCGAGCACTAATCCCGAGGCTTTCCTAGATGTATTTGACTCCTACGAGAACATCATAGTCTTGGATACGCTTGCTCCAAGCTTAAATAACAAAGGATTAATGGCTACTGAGCTTGACCCAGAGTTCATGGAAGAGTATCGGCTCACAACACACTCGGTTAGTCTAGGAAAGCTGATTAGCGGGAAGAAAACTTTGCTCATTGGTATTTATGCATCCTGCCTAGACTATGAAATAAAAATTAGTTTACAAACAGCAAAGGCAATGTCCATGGTTATAAGGTCCGTTTATAAATCTTTGCTATCAAGGTGTAACTTAATTGAATAATAAACAATAAGTTTCTTATAGATTTAATAAGACTATTTTACTAGTGAAGTGAAGATGCTTGATTTCCAAGAATATAATAAAATACTCTCCATGGATATTGCACTTTAACACAGGTGCATGCAATGGATGCGACATCGAGTTTCTGGCGGCAATAACGCCTGTTTATGATCCCGAAAGATTTGGGATAAGGCTAGCGCCTAATCCTAGACACGCGGATATTCTTGTTGTAACAGGGGCTCTTAACAAAAAGAGTAGCGAGAGGCTGAAGAGACTTTATGACCTGATGCCTAGCCCAAAGTACGTTATAGCTTGTGGCGCTTGCGCGATCAGCGGTGGTGTTTTCGCGGGCTCCTACTCGCTGCGCCTTAAGGCATCAGACGTTGTTCCCGTTGATTTAACTATACCTGGCTGTCCTCCGAGGCCAGAGGCAATATTGCTAGGAATAAAGACTCTATTGGAGAGGATCGGTGGCGGAAATGGAAGAGCTCGGAAATGAGTGTAGTCTCCAGCCTATAGGGCCATATAGATATCAATGCATCATCGAGAAAGAGAAAATCAGAGGCTTAGCCCATAGACTATCAGCTATGGAGACAACATTCTTGTTGCTTACCGCAACTGATTATCCAGACGAAAAGAAATTCGAGCTTACGTATGTGTTTTGGAATCATGCTTCTAAGTCTCTTATCATAATTAAGACTCATGTTAACAGAGACTCACCACAAATAGACACGATAAGCGATTTGTTCCCAGGAGCAACTTACAGCGAAGCCGAGGCTTACGATTTAGTTGGAGTAGATTTTATCGGAAACCCGCATATAAAGAGAGGGATCTTCGCTCCCACCGACGTAGTTGAAAAAGGAATCTTCCCATTAAGAAAAGACTCAGGTGTTTAAATTGACCTTTGTCGAGATACCTATAGGGCCCCAGCATCCAGCGCTACACGAGCCTATTCTCCTAAGACTAAAAGTCGATGGCGAGGAGGTAATCGACAGCGAGATTTCTACCGGGTACAATCACAGAGGCGTTGAGAAACTTCTTGAAAAAAACACTTGGATTAAAAGCATATACATCTCGAGCAGGATATGCGGAATATGCAACGCTGTGCATATGCAGACCTACGTTCAGGGGATAGAGAGGCTTTTGGGAATAGAGCCCCCTCCCAGGGCAAATTACATAAGGACAATAGTAATGGAGCTGGAGAGAATACATAGCCACATGCTTTTATTCGCCGTGATGGCCGAGACCATAGGCTTCGATACCTTGTTCATGATTGTTATGAAGGATAGAGAAAGAGTAATGTATCTCAAAGACCTAGTAACGGGCAACAGGGTGCACGCTGATATACACATTATTGGCGGTGTAAAGAGAGACATAGATGATTCCAAAAAAGAAGTAATTCTAAAAGAGCTCGCATACATCGAGCAGAGAGTCAAGGATTATAAAAAAATAATGCATGAGGACTATACTTTCCAGAAAAGGCTAGTTAACGTGGGTTACGTATCGAGAAACTACGCTCTGAAAAACAGCCTTGTAGGACCACCCGCAAGAGCATCCGGAATACCATATGATATAAGGGCTCTAGAGCCATATGCAGCTTACAGCGAGATTGATTTCAGGGTCGTGACGAGAGAGGAAGGGGACTCCTGGTCCAGGATGATGGTAAGACTAGACGAGATATCGGAATCAATAGAAATAATACGCCAAGCATTATCAAAGCTGCCTCAGGGAAGCATCGCCCTAAAGACGATTCCAAGAGTAGTTAAGCAAGGAGAGTACATTTCAAGAGTGGAAGCGCCTAGAGGAGAGTTGATATACCACATTGTGAGTAGAGGTGGTAGTACTCCATATAGAGTCAAAGTAAGGACACCATCTTTCTTCAACGTGCTTAACACAGAGAAGCTGTTCATTGGGCACAAGCTCGCTGATGTTCCAGTGATACTAGTCTCCTTTGACCCATGTATATCATGCATGGAAAGAGTACTGTTAATCGAAGATAAGGATAAGCCTAGATACTTGACCCTTAAACAACTTTCAAGGTGGCAGCCAAAATGAAGCTATCAATGCTAAAGGAAGCATTAACGAATATAATTAAAAAACCCATTACCAAAGCTTATCCAATTACCAAGAGGGATATCGAAATACCTGAATCCCACCGAGGCCTCCATTATGTTGATTTCAGCAAGTGCACCGGGTGCTCGCTATGCGCTATTGATTGCCCCTCAAACGCTATCCAAATGACAAAAATAGAGCTTAAGTTAGGAACTAACCCAAAAAACCTTTATCCAATAATAAATTACGAAAAATGCGTGTTCTGCTGCCACTGTGTGTATATATGCCCTGTCAAGGCTTACATAACAACTAATAACTTTGAGCTTGTCGAGTCACCAGGAACAACGTCGCTGAGTTTCAGTATGAAGAATCTTCAAAGAGGCGAGATAAAATGACGATACCGCTAGTCATATCTTTATTTATTTATACCGTTTCCGTCCTCCTACTAACATACATAGTGGTTCGTGGACCAACTGTATCTGATAAAGTTTTGTCTGCTGACGTTGCTCTATATACATCGAGCGTGATATTAGCTATTACTGGTATAATTATTGGTTCCGAAGCAATGGCGATTTGTACCATCATACTTGTTCTATGGGCATACGCGCTTGACCTATACTTTTCGAAGTATCTAGAAAGAGGTGAGCTCGGTGAACAGTGAATACGTGGTTTTTATTCTAAGCCTCCTCGTAATTTTAACAGCCATAATCAACTTAATAGGTGTACTTGGTTTCTACAGGTTCAAAAACTTCTATCTAAGATTACATGCAGCAACTGTATCAACAATTGGAGGAGCGTTTTATCCTCTCTTAGTATTATCAATTATAGCTTTTATAGAAAAGGAGCACTATATTGGGGTTAGCCTTCTCTTATCGGCTTTCCTTATCCTCCTACTATCCCCAACAGGCACACACGCCTTGGCTAGAGCAACGTATAGAAAAAGAATAGCGATACCAGAACCATTAATAGGAGACAAAATAAAAGAGGAGGAGGCGAGCTCTTAGTGGATATCACTGTTTTGTTCCTGGCTATTATGGGAACCATTGGTCTCGTATTCGCTTATTTCGCCGTAACTGAGAGGGCCTTAGTTAAAGCTATAATTTACTCGGCTGTACAGAGCATGGCTTTCGCCGTAATGCTATATCTGCTCAGAGCGCCCGATATAGTACTTGTATATATCCCCGTTAGTGTGGGGCTTTATCCAGCTGCATTATTCTTTCTAGTAGGTAAAACAGAAAGCGAAGAAGGTGAACCGTGATTTGAACAAAAAACTAATAGTTATAACCAGCATAGTTGTTTTTTCATTCATATTAGCTGTATATACCAACTTAACCGAATCTCTTGGACCACTAGGATTAGATACCAGGTTTCTAGGGAAACTTTACGTTTATTTCACTAATCATGAAGACCTAAGATTATCAACAGCTTCACTTGAACCAGTAACAGCTATTGTCTGGGACTTTAGAGGGCTTGACACGCTGTACGAAACAACCGTTTTTGCAATGGCTATAATTGCTATTTACTCGTTATTCAGAATTGACAGCCTGGAAGAAAAAGGAAGCCTAAACAGCAGTTTCACAATAATTCCGAGGCTGGTTACAAAGATACTGCTGCCCATCAACATTGCCATAGCATCCACAATAGCGTTTCACGGAAGTATTTCCCCAGGAGGAGGATTCCAGGCGGGGTCTATCCTAGCTGTAGTTGGAGTTCTTTTTGTTGTTATCTTCTCATACTACGCACTTAACGCTAAAAGCATCAATCCTCACAGAACATTGTTATTTATGAGCTTAGGGCTAATCGCCATAGTAGTAGTTACCCTTATCCCCCTGGCATTCGATGTCTTCTTCGACAACGCGTATTTAATACAGAACCAACCTAAGCTCGACTCTGCTTTCGGTTATCCAAAGAGAGTTGGAGGGCTCGTGTTTGGCGGGAGCATCGGTCTCTTTAATATATTTGAATTCATAGCTGTTAGTTTTGGTTTCTTAACGGCCTTTGCTTTGCTATCCATACCAGAACACGTTTTCAAAGAAAAACTAAGAGGAGAGGAAAGCCTTGAATAATGAGTTACTAGATAACGTTCTCTTGACTTATGTGTTTTATGTCTTGGTTGCCACAATAGGAATCTCGTTGTATGGGGTGATTTTCAAGCCTCACCTAACAAAAAAGATTATATCAATAACGATATTCAGTGATTCTATAAACTTACTCGCAATATTCATTGGATACAAGCTTTACTCTATACCGCCAGAGCTGAAAGGCATGAGCAACATAAATGAAGTTTTAAACAGAACTGTTGACCCTCTTCCTCAGGCATTAGTCCTAACAGCAATAGTTATTGGTCTAGCCGTCACGTTGTTTCTAATATTCATTTCACTGCAGTTATTCAGACTTCACGGGACATTGGACTTGAGAAAAATAAAAGAGCTAAGAGAGTGATGCACCGGTGAAGAAGTATATACCGATTTTTGTCCTGACGTTCTTGGTTTACGTATTTGTTGGTGGCACATTCACTTTATTCGACGTAGTAGTAGGTATAATTATAAGTAGCCTGGTTTCCGTGATAGTAACACCCTTTATAGTTTCAGATGAGAAAAAAGCCTTGGACCTAAAAAGACTGTTCTATCTACTAGTTTACACAATATATTACCTCTCAGTAGCTGAATTCAAAGCTCACGCACAGGTTATAAGAACAATAATCTTCGGAAAACCAGATTTGAGACCAGCTATTGTTAAAGTCAACTACAAATCCAATAATCAATATGCTGTTGTTTCCGAGGCCAACTCCATAACTAATACGCCTGGAACCGTTGTTATTGATTTAAATGAAGAGAAAAAAGTATTCTATGTTCATTGGTTATATGCAGACAAGCTTGAAGAAGAATACTGCTACAAAAATATTCTTGAGCCCTTTGAAAACCGAATAAGAAAAGTGTTTGATTAGGTGGTAATAATGAACACCATAGGAGCTCCTCCAGCACTTCTGATAAGCTTATCATTCATAATTTTGTTGTTATCCGTTCTCGTGAAGACAAGAAGTTACGTTTATCATTATCTCGCTTTGATTTCCTCCGCCATCGTCTTCATATTAACTCTTTACAACATGCAGTCCGTAATGAAATCCGGCATACCTATCGTATACAAGATGGGGGGCTGGCCGCCTCCTATAGGGATTGTTTACGAGGTAGACACATTAAGTGCTTTGCTCGGCGTATTGACTAGCCTCGTCGTACTACTAGTCGTGGTTTACTCCTGGTGGTATATAGATAATCATCCTAATGCGCCTTACTACTACTCTCTTCTACTGGGCCTAGAAGCAGGGCTCATCGGTATTTTCTATACAGGAGACATATTCAATTTGTTCGTCATGCTAGAAGTAACAGGTATAACTTCATATGCGCTTGTTGCGTACTACAGAAATAACAAAAAAGCTATAGAAGCCGCTGTAAAGTACTCCTTGTTCGGCTTGATAGCTGGTCTTCTATACTTCCTCGCGTGTGTTTTAACGTATTCAAGCTACGGGGCCCTGACCATGGGATTCATAGCTTCCTTATCAAGACCAATCTACAGCTTCGTAGTGCCTGACCTTAACTACTTTGTATGGGGGAACATCCTTGGCACAACCGGATTAATATTGGCTTTATGTATATGGACTTTTACTTTTATTTCGGGAGTTTTCCCTAACCACTACTGGCTTCCAGATGCTCATCCGGCTGCTCCCTCACCCATATCTGCGGTTCTATCCGGGCTTGTAGTAAACGCTGGCTTGTACTCACTGTCAAGGTTTTTCTACACTATATTCGGGATATACGATGAGTATAGCTTGTTCCACTCTATTGGGTTTTATGCCAAGACAATATTGTTGGTGATTGGATGTGTATCCATGCTGTATGCCTCCATGATGATGATGATACAAGTAGACGTGAAAAGGCTAGTTGCCTACAGCACTATTGTTCATACTAGTCTAATTTTCACTGGCATATCCCTTGGTAGTTACTACGCTTTGAAAGCCTCTATTTATCATATAATCACGCATTCTGTAGCTAAGGCTCTTCTGTTCTTATCCGTAGGAATTGTAGTAAAATTGTCGGCGACCAGGAATATACACGAAGTCCTTCCTCTAGGCAAGAAAAACCCCGTTCTAGCCATAGCTATCATACTTTCAAGCCTTTCACTTATCGGTATTCCACCATTGGCTGGGTTTTTCAGCAAACTATATATGTACAAAGCCTTCGTGCTTAGCAACAACTACATCCTCATAGCTATTCTGCTAATATCGACCGGTTTAGCAATAGTGGGCTACATGAAGTTAATTTATGCTTTAATTTTTAAACCTGAGCCAAAAACAATCAGCAATGAACCCGCTAATACGACATACAACATTAGAGCATTACTGCCACTAATAATCATGATGTTTTTACTAGTGATTTTAAACCCATTCATCATAGACAGCGTATTATCTAAAGCTGCCTCTGAAATGCTTACCCCAACGCAATACGCTAATAGTGCTTTGAATAAATTCTTAGAGTATTTTCTCGCACTTGGTGGTTAGTGATGGACGTCATAACCTTAGCAATAGTTTTAACTGGCCTAACCTTCCTGTTCTCTTTTGTATCATGGCTCGCACTGATGAAGGTAATAAAAGTGAGGATAACCGAGCCATACCTATCAGGCGAGCCAGAAAAGGACTACTCCCTCAATATTCATGAACCATCCATTACCCTGAAAAGAATTTTTGGAAAACTCTATGACGCAATATATAAATATATACAGACAGGTTACTGGGGAGACTGGTTTTTGTTATCTTTACCCTTCCTCGTGGTCTTAATGATTATTTTCATAATCGCGTATCTTAAGGGATGATAATATGATGAGCGAGATATTGTTGTCATTTATTGTATATCCAGGCTTGCTGTTTCTTGTTACGTTCTCGCTTATTACACAGTGGTACCGTAGAAAAATTATAGCTCGCATTCAAAGAAGAGTCGGGCCAAAATACGTTGGTCCATATGGCTTACTTCAGCCTTTTGCTGACATAGCTAAGCTTTTCAGAAAAGAAGTAACGATTCATAAACACGCTCCTGTGAGAGGGCTAGTCTTCATTGGTCTAATAGGTCTCTTTTCGCTCGTTGCAGCCATTCTTATAACGCCTCTCTCGCTAACGCCTTTAAGAACAAACTACGATGTTTTTGTTTTTCTATACCTAACAGTCTACGCATCAATAGCCATACTGCTGCTAGGTTATGGTACCCACTCCGTTTATCCCGGAATCGGCAGCTCAAGGTACTTGAACCTGTTTTTCTTATCGGAACCTGTGCTAGCCATTTCTATAATTAGTCTAGTTGAACTAATTGCCCCTGGCACTTACTCTCTCGGGGAGGCTCTGTCAAGGTATTTATCTCTGAGCTCAAATGGCATATCTAATGTGGCAAAAATAATGTCATACATATTGGCATGTCTTTCCTTCGGGCTAGCTTTATTTTCGAAGCTTTCATTAAAGCCACTCGATATTTCTGAGGCTGAAACAGAGATTGCTGGAGGACTTGTTTCGGAGCTAAGTGGCCCTCTACTCTCGTTGTACATACTTATACATGAAGCGGAGTTAACGCTTATGTTCTATATTTTCTCCTCAATGATTATACCACTACCATATAATGGAAAGGGATTACCCTTCTTACTTTTGTCAATCGCGAAATACTTTGCAGTCGTGGGAGTTATAACCGTGTTATCATACTCACTTGGTAGAGTAAAGATAGACCAAGCGATAAAGATTCTACTGAGGTTTGGTTTACCTTTAAGCCTGATTTCTTTAACAATAGCCATTATGCTCTGAGCTCTTCCTTAAATGAGCGAGGTTTTCGCTAGTAAGTATTTATTAAGTTATTTTCTCAACTACTCGTTTAAGGAAGTCAACTGTATTTTCTGTAGGTCTACCCTTGAACTCAACTATATCCACAACCCTAAAGCCTTTTTCAGAGAGAACGTCATTTAATTTTCTCGCTGCAACGGCCCCCCAACCATATGACGACAATAGCACTATTCTTTTATTGTCCGGAGGAATCTTGGCTTTCATCAGCTCAACAACGTATTTTATTGATGGATAGATATCTGAATCGTAGTTGGGCGTCCCTATAACTATGTTTTCGGCATCAAAAAGCTCTGTAATTAACTCACTATATACAGGCTGGTTCTTATCCGTTATCCTAAAAACTAGTGGATGTATCCCTTTCTTTTCTATTTCCTCTATAAGCGTATTAATGATGTTTTCCGTGAAACCATACATTGATGCATATACAATAACTGTTTTTCTCCTCTCAATGGCTTTAGAACCCAGATATCTATACAAACTAAGCGGGGTCTCAACATTCTTGTAGATAGGACCATGACCAGGAGCTACAATTTCGATATTGTTGAGTAAAGGTGAAAGTTTCAAAAGATTTTTAGTTACCCAATCCACGTACTTGCCAATTATATTAACAAAATACTTCTTGGCATAATGATTGAAAAGCCTTTTCTCATCATCACCGAGTTCCTCGTAAAAAACGCGGCTCGGTATCCCATAAGACCCAAAAACATCGCAAGAAAACAAGGTCTTTTTCTCTAAAAAATAGCTAACAATAGTGTCTGGCCAGTGAAGCCACGGAACATGATGAGTTACTATAGTATCTCCCTCTGATATCTTCACGAGCTCCCCATCATTAACCGGCCTGTATTTTGCCTCCAGACCATAAAACGAACGCAATATTTCTATGGCCATCCTGTGACCCAAAATTAAGGATTGCTTAGCTACCTTAGCTAAGGTTGGAATAGTACCGCTATGGTCGGGTTCGCTGTGATTGACTATTATGTAATTAATATTACCTGGTTCAACAACCTCCTTTAGAGCTTCAATGTATGTTTGCTCATAACCTTTCTTCCACCCATCCATTACTATAACTCTGTCATCGGTAAAAACCACGAAGGAATTATACGTTACGCCCTCCGGGATCTCCCACAATGCCTCAAAGTATTTCGTCGAGGAGTCATTCAAGCGAAGAATATAGATATCTTCAACTACTTTTTGAATAATATAATCAACCACTAATCACAACCTCTTCAAGGCTATGAGGTTTCCAGAACCATAACTACACAATTATTTTCTTTCTTTTCTGTTTTTATAAAATTTAAAGTTAACATTCCTACTCGCCTTTTCGCCAAGCAAAACATCGTTGATTTCCAAAAATAGTTAATTGTGGTAAATAAATAAAAAAATATTAACTAATCTTAAATTATCTTTTGATTGTTAGAAATCACATCAAATCACAAAAGTGATTAAGAGTGAACGATTCGCTAACTTCCTCCGGTAGATACCAATTATTACCTCACTGCGCTACGCATGCCAAAGACTTAATCATCATTGTTGCTTGCGATGGTGCATCAAGCGTTGGGCAAATAGGCAATGAAGTCGCTAGAAGATTAACCAAACAGTTTCCGAACGTAGTTAGAATGTGTTGTCTCTCCGCCGTTGGTGCAGGTAGCAAGACACATATAGAGCTATTTAAAAACTCAAAAGCCGTCATATCAATTAATGGCTGTCAGTTAATGTGTGCATCCAATGTATTGAGACAGAAAGGAATAAACATTACATACGAAGTTACAGTAGCTAAAGAGGGAATAAGTAAACTACCTTCTCTTGACTTCTCAGATGAAGAAGTAGAGAAAATAGCGGAGAAAATTATATCTGAATTCTTATCGAAATACATAGAAATCACTGAGTAATATTGATATAATACTTAGCTAAGCGTCTAGCTAAACTTTTTAAATCTTCTTGTCATGCAAAGCTTAGTTACTTTTTTCATGGAAACCAATACTTCAAATAATTATTATTATTATAAACTTTACTTTAGCTTTCCTAAATTCTTAATGGCGGGCCCGCGGGGATTTGAACCCCGGACCACCGGCTCCGCAGGCCGGTGCCCTATCCTGGCTGGGCCACGGGCCCCCTTACCTATCGCCAAATATTTTATGTCGTAATGGATATTTTAAACATAAACCACATGATTAATAGTTTTTGAACTAGGTTGGGCTTCTTTGACGGATATAAAGACCATTATTATTGGCGATGAGAAAGAACTCATTGATGCTACTGAAAATTTATCAGCAGGAATTATTTTGCTTAAGAGACCTATCCCTGCCTACAGAATCCTAAGAGAAAAATCCTTTGTTTGGCAACATTTCCATGTTCATGCATACAACGCAGATATAGATGATGACTTGCTCAGTGCTATCCGTATCCTTTTGCGAGAGAGGCTCAAACTGGGGGTTCCTCCATCAAGAATCAGCAGGAGCAAAGCTGTAAGTAGAAGAGAGATTTTTTCTTTATGGAGAAGCCTTAAAGAATATATTAATGGACCTATACCTGGGCCTAGTCTTCATCTATTAAACAGCGATGCAAAACGTTTGTTTTCAAAAATATGCCCTTATGGAGCTTTACTGGAAGACTTGGTCTCAATGGTTGAATCTAGATGTAACGAGTGCGGTGTTTGCTACTCTTTTCTTCCTGTTCAGGTTCTTGAGAACCCTTTGTTGCCGTTTGATGGGATTAAAAGTCTTCTTGCTTCATTAAGCAACAGGCCTATATCTACGGTGGTTCTATACTACGCTTTAAGCATCGAAGAGAAAGCATACGCTGTGATATCAAAATGGAGCAATAATGTGTTGGGGATACCGGTTACCAATTCGATGGTTCCTTGGTGGCTTCCACTCTTACATAGAATATATGGGGTGCCGGCATTTCTCCTCGGACCACTAAATCCATACTTAAGTTATATACAGAAAGACATCAAAAACTTGTATCTAAACAACGTGTTCTACGCAATAACTAACGAAGAAGTTGACGATGAATTCATAAATGAAGCTCTGAAAACCAAGAAGAAAGCTAATCAAACAAACATTGATTCTAAGAACCTAGTTCCTCAACTAAGCATGCTTCTACAAGCTGAGGGAAAGGGGCTCTCGAGCTACAAGCCAGATTCAATACGGTCATTTGTTCCAATCGTGGAGAATCAAAAATGTATATTCTGTGGTGCATGTGTTAAATCCTGCCCTTACGAAGCGCTCGAGCTTGAATCTGAACCAAAATTGCCAAGGCTGCTACTAAAGCTGAACTATTGCCAAGGCTGCTACAACTGCATGTACGCTTGCCCCACCCAAGCTATATCGCGATTCGAGCCTCTTCTAACTTATAATGGCTATAAAACTCTAGCTCACGATGAGATGATTAATTGTATCTATTGTGGCTCCCCGGTGGGCTCAAGAAGAAGAATTGAGTATATAGAAAAAAAGATGATAGAAAGCGGCATGGATAGCGAAAAAGTGGTTCAGATAACAAGGGTATGCCCGGTTTGCCGTACCAAGAACCTTGTGAAATCATAGTTAAAAGAGCTGTGAGGAAGCTTTGCTAGCAGCAGCTAGTGAGCTTCCTTTTAACATAGCCGAGAAGAACGCGCTTCTTAAGAAACGGGATTAACGACAAGAACTTTTGAATCAACGATAAATCAGCCCTCCCACCACTAGCGTTAGGGTGACCCCCGCCACCAAAGCACAAAGCGTACTTCCTCGCTATTCCTTTTCTTGATCGAAAACTAACTGAGCCGTCAGGCTTAACCACAACAGCTAAGTCAAGCTCCAGCTTTCCCAGAAGGTAGTTTGCCGATAGGCTAATTCCGGGGTGATCAAGTTCTTTGTATAAAATGCCGATCTTCTCGTTGCATATATTGATTACTTGTGTTTCACGTAGTATTTTCTTGTACCCTGACAGCTCAGCGTCTAGGTTAGCTTCAGCTTTGTTTATTAGCTCATCATTTAGTAATCTGCATTTACTGAACTCCTCCACGAGATAGCGCCTAAAGCTATCGCCCTTCTTTCCTCTAGGCATTCGTGTTGCTCTATAAAGTAGTGGAGATATCGGGTTATCCCATAACCACAGGTCAGCGCCGCAGACCGCCTCCACAAGCATTGGGTGACACTCTTCTCTCTCAACGCCGGGGAAAGAATATCTATATACGACGCCCGCGCCACAAGTGGATTTATCAATAAAAACTGCTACGCCTACTGATGATAAAGCTTCAATCCACTTTTCACTCCAAACGTGATGGTCATACCACTCAATCCTAATATTCCTCTTAGAGAGGCTCGACAGATAGTGTGATAATTCCGGCAATATCGACTCATTCATTCCTAAATCCATTAAGGCAACTATACTGTTATCGTCTATCTTCATGCTTTTTTGAAGTAGATTGAGCAAGCCGCTTGGTTCTACGAAGTGAATCTCTACATTATTGTTGCTGAATATCCTTCTCGCTAATGAGAGGTAAATAGCCGCGCTAGCAACGCCGTCCAGGTCATTGTGCGTTATTATATAAATCATTATTTGTTTATTACCAGTCACAGTATTTCTCCATGGAAATGATTTTTAGTATCTACGGAATAAAAAACTGTTAGTGAATAAGTGTATGGAGTGTATGGGAAAAAAGATCGAAGTAGATTCTGCTACAAAAGCACTCGGAGTGAAGCTAGGCGTGATGTGTTTCTCGGTAGATAAAAAACCAGCTATGAATGACCATTATTTAAAAGTCTACAATGAAGCCTTATATAAAATCAAAGCAAAGCTACTAATTGATATAAAGACCCTTGAAAACCTTAAGAGTCATCCTGTTGTGAGGGCTTATAGGGACTTCTACTGGAAAATAGGTATTGACCCAACAAAAACAAGGCCAGCTGGAGAGGCTCTAGCACGAAGGCTCTTGAGCGGGAAGGGGATAGACGCCATCGAGCCAGTCGTCGATGCTGGTAACCTGGCTAGCGCTGAAACTATGGTTTCAATTGGCCTATACGATGTCAACAAGCTCCCGGGAAACCTGAAATTAACTATTAGCAACGGGGGAGAAAAATTCTACCCAATTGGAAAAGACGAGGAAATACTCCCTAAAGGATTACCTATCCTCTTATCAAAAGATGTAGTTGTTCATCTCTTCCCACATAGAGACTCGCGCTTAACCTCTATAGATATAGATAGCAGAGTTGTGCTTGGATTAGCAGCAGGCGTTCCAGGCATAAGCGACGAATTACTAATACATGCTTTAAACAGGATACTTGTATATATGCAGACTTTAGGGATAACCTATAAAATATGTTTACAACCCAATATCATTATTTAAATATTTAAAAAGGTGTTCATCGTGGGAGCTGAAATCGGGTCCGGCAAGCTAAGGGAATTAGCCGTGCTCATCGGCGTAAAAACAGCTACTAAACTTAAGAACGAGTACACCTTAATTGGAAATGAACTTTCTGAGGTCGAGAAAAACGAAACAATAAAAGCTGATTTACTAGCTGAAAACTACATCGTTAATCAACTCAAAGAATTAGGCTTTAAGGGAAAAATAGTTACGGAAGAGACAGGGGTTATTGAGGTGGGCGATTCAGATTTAATAGCTATTATAGACCCTCTTGACGGTTCAATTAACTATTCACTGGGTATTCCATGGTTTAGTATAAGCATAGCTTTCGCTCAGAGAAGCAGAGGACAGGCAACACTGAAAGACCTTGTCGCTGGTGCTGTTGTACCTGTTCTTGATCCCATTCCAATTAGCTTCTCGGTGGATAGAGGGGTTTATATTGGAGAGACAAAAATTGAGTCTCCCCCTGCGCGTTCCTTCACTGATTTCATCGTTGTCGCTTTCTATGGAGATGAACCTGAGGCCATGAGCATACACAGCAAGATTCACGCTGCATTAGCGAAAAAATACGGGAAAATTAAGGCAAGAAGCCTTGGAAGTGTTGCTTTAGATTTAGTTTATCTTTCTTTACGGAAAATCGATTTATTTATTGATGCAAGAGCAAAGCTAAGGAACATTGACTTAGCAGCAGCTCTGGGAATACTGAGAGAGCTTAATGGTACATTCAAGGACATTGATGGCATGGATATTGATTTTTCCTTGGAGGACATACAACCGGTCAGGAGCCTTGTTGCATCGTGGTCGAACACTTACCTCGAGGACGCGCTGGATGCTGTGGGCGATAACATTGAATAAAGTTCAGTTATTATTGCCTATTGCCTTTTTATTGCTAATAATCTGGTTACTGATTTTAATTAGATTCTCCGTTGGTCTAATCGAGGTTTTAATACTAGCTATAGTGATATTCAGTTTTATCTTGGCACCATTATTATTTAGGTCATACAGGGAGACCAGGAAACAATAGAAAACTTTAGTAAATATCTTCGCATATCTTCTTCATTAACAAAGCATCTTTCTCTAAAATAGGTGACTCTGAAATAAACGTTCCGGTGACGCCAACTTCTTTGTAGGCCTTTACCACTACATCGAAGCTAGGGCCATAAAGCTCTTCCTCCAAAGTGTGGTGCTCTCTCTCCCCTCCTTTCCCAAACTCGATCTTTGAAAAATGGGTATGTAGAGGCGATACTGCGTCTTTTCCAAGGTTGCTCTCTATATACTCTATTATTTTAATGACATCATCTACCTTTTGTATAAGTTCTCCTTTAGTTCTAGCATATATATGAGCCCAATCTACTGTTGGTCTACATTTTTTCCCAAGAGACAAGCATATCTTGACTACCTCCTCAACCGTGCCGATTTGAGTTGTCTTACCCGTTGTCTCTGGAGATACGGATGGAAACACGTATCCATCGCTCCAGGCCTGCTCGAGGGCTTCCTTGTATCCTTTTATAGCTAATCTAATAGCTTCGCTTGGGTTTAAATCCCCATAGTATCCTGTATGAATAACAACGGCGTATGCGCCCATCCAGTGCGAGGCCCTTAGAGACTCATATATCCTTCTAACACTAGCCTGCACGGTTTTTTCCTCAGGAGAAGCCAAATTAATGTAGTATGGGCCGTGAAGACTGAGGAGCACATCATTCTCTCTTGCTTTTTGCCCAAAAACTTCGGCGTTTTCTTTCTTTATGTTCACTCCTCTAACGGCTTCATACTCCATTGCGTTAAGACCAATGCTTTTCAGAAAAGCAGGAATATCAGCTAAGTCTCCCTTAAATTCTATAGGTTTACCTGCTGGCCCGAATCTATGAGGACAGATGCCCAAGCCTCATCCCAGCTAATCTTTTAGTCATGAATAAATAAATTCTCTACTAATCTCAAAATTATCATCTAAGATGAAAACATCTTTATGAATAAATAACTTGTTCTGAGCGTGACTTTTCTTTCAGTAAAGTTATCATGAGAGGCGTTTTTTTAATTATCAAATACTAAACAAGCAACAATCGAGGTGCGTACTCTATGGTTAAACTAACCTGTCCAATCTGTAGTGGACCAATAAACATACCAGACGATGCTCTTCCAGGCGAGATATACGAACACGACTGTGGAGCTATGCTTGAGGTAGTTAATAATAACGGGACGTTGTCGCTAAAGCTGCTGGAAAATGTAGGTGAGGATTGGGGAGAATAACAAAAGGGTGATGCCTTATTGCCAGATTCGAATATCAAGCTTTTTTCTTTTCAAAAATTCTACCCAATAGAAATTGTAAAGGCTAAAAAACAATATGTTTGGGATTCTTCGGGGAAGAAATACGTTGATTTTAACACTGGAAACGGCATAGGCTTCTTGGGGCACGGTAATCCATTTGTTCTCGGAAAAATAAAAGAAGCATTATCAACTATATATATACTTCCACCATCATTCAAGTCACCTATAAAGGAAGAGGCTTTGGAGTCTTTAGCCAGGATTGCTCCCAAAAATCTTGACAGCTTAGCATTGTTGAACACAGGAAGCGAGGCCGTCGAGCTAGCATTAAAGCTGTTGTACAAATACAAAGGAAAGGACAAAAAAGTTGTTTACTTCACCAATTCTTTTCATGGAAGAACTCTTGGTGCTTTATCGATAACAAGTAGTAACCCAGCTTATAACAAGGATTTCCCATTGCTAAACAACACTTTAATTTTACCATATAATGATGTATATGCATTGGATAATGCTTCTTTTGAAAACGTGGCAGGCGTAATAATAGAAGTTATACAAGGGGAAGGCGGAGTAATCCCAGCAAAAGAAGAGTTCTTGAAAACTCTGTATGAGAAATGTCAGGCAAACGATGCCCCACTAATTATTGATGAAATACAAACTGGTTTTGGAAGAACGGGTAAGCTATGGGCTTTCATGCATTATAATGTCAAACCTGATATTCTTCTGGCCGGAAAATCAATAGGGGGCGGTGTACCAGTAAGCGTTGTTTTTGCAAGGGAAGAGATATCATCGAAACTGGAAGCCCATGAGCACGGCTCCACGTTTGGTTTTAACCCAATAGCGGCTGCCGGTGTCGCTGGGGCTATTGAAGCTTATTTTAAGCTTGATGTGGAAAGTAAGGTTCAGAGAAAAAGCGAGTATTTAATAAATAAAATTCAAGAAGCAATAAGAGATGTGTCACACGCAAGCGTAAGGGGAAAAGGATTGATGATTGGCATAAGTCAGCATGCCCAGATAAACTTTATCTTCTCATGTTTAATCAAGAAAGGAGTAATTATTTCCAGAGCAGCCAGAAACACGGTTAGGCTTCTGCCGTCATTTTTAATAACAAAGAGAGATATAGAAGTCTTTACAAAAGGCATCAAGGAGTGCTGGGAAGAAGCTAATGGAGAAAGAGTTACTGAAGAAAATTCTGTTCGAATTAGTTCAAATACCCTCAATGTCTGGTACGGAGCAAAAAGTAGCTGAGTACATCAAAGAGAAGTTCGGTGCCCTTGGATTAAAAACAAGGATAGATGAAGTAGGCAATGTTATCCTGGAACAAGATGGAGTATGCGACTCCGAAGTTTTTTATTATATTTCACATATAGATACTGTGAAGCCATACATCAAACCTAAAATTCTCGATGATTTCGTTTATGGTAGAGGAGCCGTTGATGCAAAAGGGCCGTTATTAGCGATGATAGATGCTCTGTATGAATCGCGTAATCCATGCATAAAAGTTTATGGATTAGTCGGTGAGGAATCAGACTCGCGGGGGGCCCGCTACTTGTTAGAAAATACGAAAAAACTGAGCAATGTTGTAATAGGTGAGCCAAGCAATAACCAAATATGTATTGGCTACAGGGGACGTATTCTCTTGCGTATCGATTGTAAAGGACAAAATCAACACGCAGCAACATCGTCACAGGTAAACCCTATCCAATACCTAACAAACATTATTCTGCTAATGGAGAAAATCGCTGATACGCTTGGGCAAGACAAAGTATTAGTTACACCCACGAAGATAGTGTCAAGGAGCATGTCCAATGTTGTCCCATCGAAAGGCCAGCTCCTATATGACATAAGATTCTCTGAAGAAAAAATAGCAAATGAGTTGCTAGATAAGCTAAAATCCATGATACCAACTAACTGTAGCATCCAGAAAATATCTTACTTGCCTCCCGTAGAGGTTAAACCAAGCGATATACTCGTGCAATCTTTGGCTAGAAGCATAATCAAGGAGGGGTTGAAGGTTAACTACATAAAGAAAATGGGCACAAGTGATATGAATGTTCTCTATCCAATAACAGAGCATATCGTATCATTCGGTCCAGGGGACTCTAAGCTTTCCCATACACCTAAAGAAAAAATAAACATAAAAGACATAATGGTGGCGTCCAGCATATTGAGGAGTTTACCAGCTGAATACAGCCGGATTAAGAGCAGAGCTTAATAGTACTATTCTAGAGCTTTTTAGCTACTAAAGCTTTTCATTGAAAAGGCCTGTATCTCAGTAAGCCAGCTATTCCTCCGAAAGCACTTTTAAGCCATGAACCCTCGGGCATAGATGATGGAACTATCACGATCTTCGCACCTGTTTTCTCAGCAATATTTTTGACCTCCTCTATTCTCGGATAATCATCATTCACGATTATGACTGATAGGTTTCCGCTTTCCGCTGCTAGGAAAACTTCTTCGCCGAATACAGCTAATCCGTCTGCTTTTGCCATGTGAAGCTTTAGTTCTTCTACCGCTTTGACTGCTTCTATGTACTGGTGGCCTTTTATCAAGTCTTCTGCCTTGAGAACAAGCTCTCTTAGGCCTGCCTCATCTTGATACGAGACATCTATTAGTTGTGGAAAAACGAGTTTTCGGAGCCTGAAGTCGAGATACTCGCCAGAGTAGAAGTCTTTTTTACTAAAACCTGGACCACCAATTATAATTCCCTTTAGCACTCCTTGTTCCAGTAGAGGTAGAAAGGCCTCATTCGCTCTTTCAGCTACTTCTTTGTAGAAGTCCTCTATCATTTGGTCTATTATCCTATCGTATCTCCTCTGGCTTTGCCCACCCTTGCTGTGCTTACCGGGGATATAGCTCATGAAGTTCGCTAAAACCTCTATTCGCCCACCTCTAAGCAATCCTATAGTTGCTTCATCTCTCTCAATAATTATCAAGCCATACACTTCTTTTTCCTTAAGCATTTCCTCTAGATGCTCTGTGTGGAACCACTTATCTGTTCTATAAAAGTATATCTGGACAGGCTCCGGTGGACTGAACATTATACAGATATCCTTTCCGGTATCCACGTCAACTCCGCAGAACAACACCAAACCGTTCTTCGGGATTTTCTGGATATTCGATATTCTATCCATCGCCATAGCCAGAGCTGTTTGAACAGCTGTTTTCGTTCTCTTCAATTTTATGTTATCAGTTATGCTGTACTCCTCTCTCAGCAGATTCATTACATCGCTTACAGGTCTGCCGGGAGGTATGTACAACGATAACAATACTGTAGCTGGAGCATTCCATTTCTTGAGTTCCGCTATAATCTGCGCTAGCTGCTCTTTTGTCACCAATAGCTTTTCCTCCAAGCTCATCGAAAATCACACCCTCTATTAACAGTCAATATGGAGAATTTTATAAACTATTTGCGTATAAAATCTTTTCATCTATTGAGAGTTGATTCGCATGTTCCTGGGTAATGAAGATATATTAGATATTCTTTATTCAGCCGAAGAAAAAGCCTTAAGCCTAGGAGCATCATATGCCGAGGCGCGATTCCACTTATTGGAAAGACAGGGGGTAATAGCAAGAAACGATGCAATTATTGGAACAACACTCGCATCTAGTAGAGGCATAGCTATTCGAGTTGTTTTTAAGGGCGCTCTAGGTTTTTCCTCTACTTATTCCTTAAGTAAAGAGGATGTTCTAAAAGCCGTGGAGAGAGCGGTATCCCAAGCTAGGGAAGCATCCGTCCACATGAAGAACCAAATTATCTTCTCTAACGAAAAGCTAGGTAGAGCAAAGGTAAGCGTGATTGAGAAGAAAAAAATCGATGACCTATCAACAGAGGAAATGATCAATTTACTAATGGATTCATGGGATAAAATAAAAAGTGCTGATATACACTCAAAAATACCTGTATACATGCAGAATTTATCTTGGAGCAAGGAGTACAAGGTAATAGTTAACAGTGACGGCGGATTCGTGGAGAGCTATGTTCCAAGGGTGTTTTATTTCTTCAATCTAGTCGAGTATAACGATGGCAACTCGATAAATAAGTGGTACGAGTACGCTGCCAGCGGAGGCTCTGAGCTAGCTGAGGAATTCGTGGCTAAGGGCAGACAGTACGAAGATGTGTACGTATTGGATAAGATACTTAGGAAAGCTAAACCATCTCCAAAAGGGAGAATGGATGTAGTGCTTGGAGACGAAATAGTCGGGCTACTAGCACATGAGTCAAGCGGACACCCATCAGAAGCGGACAGAATTCTCGGCAGAGAAGCTGCGCAAGCAGGCAAAAGCTTCATTAAACCAACCTCTATTGGAACAAGGATCGGGTCTGAAATCGTAAGCGTCGTGGATGATCCAACGATACCTGGAAGCAATGGGTTTTTCCTGTATGATGATGAAGCTGTTCCAGCTAGGAAGAAGTACTTATACAAAAATGGGGTCATCAACGAGTATCTCCACAACAGATACACGGGATACTTGTTTGGTAAGGGAAGCAATGGGTCAGCGAGAGCTATGGATGCATTTAGCGAACCAATAATTAGGATGTCGAACACTTACATTGAGCCAAGGGATCATAGCTTGGATGAGCTAATAAAGGATATCGATTATGGAATCTACATGAAGAGCTACATGGAGTGGAACATTGATGATGAAAGATGGGGTAACAGGTACGTTGGCCTTGAGGCTTACTTAATAGAGAATGGAGAAATAAAGGATTTGGTAAAGAACCCGGTGCTCGAGGCTACGACCGGAGAGATATATAGTAGCATCGATGCTGTTGGAAAAAACCTGGTTTTTCACGCTGGCACGTGCGGGAAGGGCGAGCCTTCCCAAGGTGTGCCCGTGTGGTTCGGTGGACCACCAATAAGAATTAGAAAGGTGAGAATATTATGAAGAGCAGTTACTTCGAGGATATGCTTGATAAAATATCAAATAAGCTGGAGTCAAGAGTAAATGCCTACGCGCTGCTGCTAACCTTAATTGATGAAACAATGATTAAATACGCAAACTCGCAGCCAAGTGTTACTCAATCATGGAATATGTACGAGTTAGGATTGTACCTTATAAAAGATAAGAAGGCATTTGTGGCGGGTCTGAGGAACCCCAACGAGGAGGACCTAGACGTATTCATAGAGAACAGCTTAAAGAAACTGGAAAAAATAAGGGAAACAGAGCTATTACCTGAGTTTCCCTCAACAAAAACACACGATGCTCTGCCCTCGCTGGATAAAAAAGTAATTGATGCCCAAAGCAACTTAGGCAAGCTAATGGAACTAGTCTCGTCAAGAACGAGAAACGAAACAGAAATTGCAGGCATGATTTCACTTGGGAAGAGAGAAATAATGCTGAGAACAAGCACAGGCTTTACTGGAAAACACGCAAACACGTTCTTTAACGGTTACTTCAGAATCTTTCGCGGAGAAAGAAGCGGTCAGTGGGCATTCTCGTCCACATTTTACGATGAAGGCCTAGTTGAAAAAACACTTGATAACGCCGAGTTCTATGCTAGTCTAAAGCTACCATACTTAAAGCCAGAAGAAGGAGAATATACTGCGATACTATCACCAATGGTGGCCGGCAACTTATTCAGCCTCCTAGCCTACATGTCCAGTGCCTTCGCTATACAAAATGGTCTTAGCTTCTTGAAGCCAAGCGACCTAGAAAAAGAAATCACAACAAATGAACTAAGCCTCTATGACGATCCAAGAAACATAGAGCTGCCTTTCAACACGCCATTTGATGCTGAAGGAGTAAGCACTTATAACAAGCCTATAATAGAGAAGGGGGTTTTAAAGAACATTCTTCACAATACAGCTACAGCAAGGTTATTTGGAGCAAGGAGCACCGGCAATGCAGGCTGGATAGAGCCAACTCCATGGAACCTCGAGATAAAAGAGGGTGACGCAAGCCTGGAGGAAATGATAAAGGATACTAAAAAAGGAGTTCTTCTAAACAATAATTGGTACACACGTTTCCAGAATTACACGACCGGGGAGTTCAGCACAGTCGCGAGGGACGCCATTATACTCATTGAAAACGGGGAGTTCAAGGGGCTACTTAGAAAAGCTAGAATATCGTCGAGCTACCCCCAGCTACTCAGAAACATAAGGACCATAGGCAAGGAGAGATACAAGATAAAATGGTGGGAGGTAGAAAACCCATTCATTCTACCCTACGTAGTTATCGACAATGTCAGAGTAACTATACCTGATTTTCCTTCTTAACCTTATAATATGATGCGTAGAGGCAAGACATGAAAATAATGATTGCTCCAAGACCTTTTTTTAAAGAGTAACTTTCTCCCAGGAACAAGTAGGAGAGAATATAAGCGAATAACGGCTCCATTTGATAGATAATAGCTGAGATAGAAGCTGAAACCTTCCTTTGACCGACAACCTGTCCATAAGAGGATAGTACCCCAACAACTATGCCGAGATACGCAAGCCATATTACACTACTGAGAGCTAGGCTCGCCGAATAGTCTTTTCTAAGCAGACTCAACAGAAAAACCAGCGGAAAAAGCAACATAACAGAAACAAACTGGTTGTAGTTATCAAACTTGAGGTAAGATATAAATAGTATTTGCAGTGACCAAAAAAGCGCTGAGACAAGAACGAGTAAATCTCCGGTAGTTAAATCCCCACTAGTATCCGTAAGAAGATAAACGCCTATGACAGCCCCCAGACCCGCCATTGCGACTTCTTTGCTGAACTTCTTTTTTAGGAGAGTCTCTATAACTATAACTATTATAACGCTTGTACTAGTGAGAAACGCGCTGTTACTAGCACTAGTGTATTGTGTGCCCCATCCCTGAAAGAAAATGCCGAGGGAATACATTATCCCTGTGAGAATGCCTGCTTTGATACTGTTTTTATCCAAGCCATTCTTGGCGAAATCGAAAATCAAAATAGGAACAAGCACGGTTGAGCTGAACAACGCTCTGAAACCAGTATAAATAAATGGTGACTGGTCATACACAACGATCTTTATAACTGGGAAGCTTGTTCCCCATAGAAAAGTAATGGCAAAAAGAATCAGTATCCCCTTTAAAGCATTGTTCATGACTTTACGGCATCTCCATCATCATTTATGTACACTAAAACTCAGAAAGAAAAAAGTTAAAATAAATAAAACTCCCTCAAAAAATAAACAAAATAGAAAATATTTTGGAGTGTATCTCAAAGGGGCCGTCGTCTAGCTTGGTAGGATGCGAGGCTTGGGCCCTCGTGGTCCGGGGTTCAAATCCCCGCGGCCCCACTACCTGGTTTCTAATAACAATACATAATCATCAATGTTTTCTGGAGCTGACCTCCTCCCCGCCCTGAAGGGCGAGGGTTCCCTTTAGGGGTTTCATTGGTTCCTCTCATCTGTTTGGGTCTACATCTGTCATCTGCGGGGCAGTCGGGGTGGTCAGGGATCCCCCCATTTTTTCAAGTGCTCTCTTCTCAATGTTTAATGCTGCTACTGTATCTCTATCGGCTTCGAACCCGCATCTAGGACACCTCAATCTTCTATAGATGTTCTCAATAAGCTTTGAGCCACATATTGAGCACGTTGATGATGTGCCTCTGGGTTTAACGGTGATTATGGGTACCCCTCTGCTTTCCGCACTGCCAGTCAATCCAATGCTCCAGTCTCCTGTAGCTTAGAATAGTTAATCCAACTCTGTGTTCTTTTGGGAGCTTCCTCAGATTCTCAACCAAGCCTGTAACCATAAATAAGCGAAGGAAGCTATAAGCAAACAAAATGTTTTTATTTAATATCATCATATAATAATTATAAATAAAAATGGTGAAATATCTTGTCGGAACTCCCAAAAGAGCTGGAAGGCCTCACCATAAAGGACCACAAAGACTTATGGCCATCTAAGCCGGAGGAGAGAACAACGGGCACTTTATCCTACACCTTAATGATACTGTCTATGGCCATCACGACATCAATCTTCTTCCTTGGATGGCTGAGCCAGATCCTCGGCCTCAACCTAGCTGAGACAGTAGTTGCAGCGTTCATCGGGAATGCGGTAGTGGCGTTGATAATGTACTTTAACGGTATACCTGGCGTAAAGTACGGAATACCGTTCCCCGTCCAGCTGAGACCAGCATTTGGGCACAAAGGCTCCATTTTACCACTAGTCATAAGAGCAATAGTAAGCATCTTCTGGTACGGCATTGATGGGTACATAGCTGCATGGGCCATAACCGAGATGGTCTTGATAATAGCTGGTAAGCCGGCGGATTGGGTTGTTGAGCACGGCCTAAGGTACACGCCGATTACTTTCATTGTCTACTTAGCTTTCGTCTGGGCATTCGGGTACAAGAGGATAAAGGGTATTAAGTATCTTGACACAGTTGCAGGACCTTTACTAATGATATTCTTCGCGTGGTTCACCATCTATCTCGCGAGACTGCCCGGCTTGCCTGGACACGTTCCTGGGTGGACCGAGGGAGGGGTTGGATGGACCAGTAGCAACTTCTTCCTAATGATAGCAGTGCAGACAGCTTGGTGGTCAACAATAGCTTTGAACGTGAGCGATTTGACGAGATTTAACAAATCTGTTAGCTCGCTGCCTGTAGCTCATATACTAGGATTAATAGTTCCGCAAGTGATTGGTACAGTTTTAGGCTTTATAGCAACATCATTAACCGGCGGTATACACAGCCCAATAGACATCATTGCTAAGTACACCCCCAGCGCGGCTGTAGCCTTCTTCGGTTTACTCTTCGCGACTCTAGCTACTGGAAGCACAAACGTGACTGGCGATGTTCCCGCCGCGACCAACGCTGTTATCAGGATAGCAAGGGTTAGATGGGAGATGGCTGTAACGATAGCTACTATTCTTGCATGGATTGTTATCGGCCCCTACAGCATATATAACTGGAAGAAGTCACTGGATGTAGCTTATACACTACTGAACTTCAACTGGTACTATTCGATGTGGCTTGGACCAATAGCCGGCATAATGGTGATGGATTACTGGGTAATTAGGAAGAGACAGTACGATTTGAAAGACCTCTACGAGTTCTCGCCGAAATCAAAGTACTGGTACTCGGGAGGCATCAACTGGATAGGCGTTATGAGCCTAGTGCTTGGTATTTTGATAGAGTACGTTATAGCTGCAGCTCAAGGAAATATGCAATACTATTATGGAATACCGGTGCCCGGCATTGAGTTAACATGGTACTACGGCTTCTTCCTAAGCGCCATCATATATCTAGTGCTTAGCTACGCAATGAAAAAATACGCCAAAATCTAATCTTTTTTCTTTTTTCATCTCATTATTTAATTATAGATGATTAACATTAAATATTTCCTCGTCTTAATAATAATAATAGGTGTACAAGATGGTAGAGTATGACCTCGTAATAAAAAACGCTAGGATTAGAGGCAAACCGAAGGATAAGCTATACACCATCGTCGTCGAAAACGACAAAATTGCTAAAATCACGGAGGAAAGCAACTATCATGGAAAAACAGAGATAGATGCCAGAGGATTCCTTGTTATCCCGCCGTTTTTTAACATGCATTTCCACCTTGATAGCGTACTAACCCTTGGTGACCCGAGGTTCAATGAGTCAGGAACATTGTGGGAAGGCATAGCTATATGGGCCGAGAGAAAGAAGAAGCTGACCATCGATGAAATGCTATCAAGAGTAGAGAGGGCAGTTAAGTGGATGGCTGTTTATGGAACATTATGGCTCAGAACACACGCTGATACAACAGAGAAGACTCTCACAACAGTTAAAGGACTAGTTAAAGCTAAAGAGCTATTCAAAGACATAATTAATATACAGGTAACCGCTTTTCCACAGGACGGTATACTGACAGAACCAGAGAACGCCGAGCTCCTAGAGAAAGCACTAGAACTTGGAGCCGATAACGTTGGCATGATTCCTCACAACGAATACACAAGGTTTGATGGAGCTAGAAGCGTTGAGATAGCCTTTGACCTGGCCCAGAAGTACAACAAAGACATAGATGGTCATGTTGATGAAACGGATGATCCTTGGAGCAGAAACTTCGAGGTAGTGGTTAGAGAGACGTTTAGAAGAAAGTATCATGGTAGAGTCGCGGCTGGACACGTTACAGCTAGTCATAGCTGGGACCCTGTCTATAGAAACAGGATATTCGGCCTAGCTGCTCAGGCTGGAGTAAGCATTGTCCCCAACCCATTAATCAACATTCATCTCCAGGGAAGATTCGATATCTATCCCAAGAGAAGAGGGATGGCCCCAATAAGAATTGCATTGGAGAAGG
>WYEB01000002.1_pt1 | contig 199463 bp, 212 predicted proteins | sample 6343061 | NCBI WGS metagenome assembly WYEB01 (sample SAMN13812332, study PRJNA600296) | hot springs metagenome | biome: ENVO:00000051; feature: ENVO:00002007; isolation source: sediment sample from Evening Primrose shelf | place: USA: Yellowstone National Park, Evening Primrose Hot Spring ... | reverse complement strand
GGTACATCTCGTAAACCGAGCAGGCCTCCGGCACTCCCCCAAGCCTTCTCTGCTCCTCCACCGTTGCTCTGCCCCCCGTCAAGGCTCTCTTGAGCTTCGCTACAGCGCTATCTATTGGCTCAAGGAGGAAGATCGCTGAGTCAGGCTTACTGCTGCTCATTTTGCCTCCGTTCAGGCCCGTCATGAACCTGTGATAGGTTGATGCCGGCCTCCTCAATCCGAGCTCGGACTCGAACCTATCTGCTATGTCCCTCGCGAGCCTTATGTGCGGGTCCTGGTCAGGCCCTACTGGTACAAACACGTGCTTGTAGCCCCCGTACTCCTTGAGCATTGGATGGAGTATATCGGCCATCTGTGTTAGGCTGGCCATTATCTTGCCGGGGCTAAGCTCACCGTATATTGCCTCCATCTCAGCCATGCTGACCTTCTGACTGAACATCTGGACAAGCCTGTAGTAGGGCGCATCCATGTTGCTCTGGAAGTAAATCCTCGCCCTCGAGAGGTCGAGCCCCAGGGCAACCGCGTTGGCTATGTACTCCTCAACAGCTATTCTCAAGGCCTCCTGGCGGGGGATCCTCCTCACGACGTACGCCTCTATATCAGCGATTGCTATTATCACGTCAATGCCTATGCTCTGGTAGTAGATTATCTGGTCCATCAGCATTTTGTGGCCAAAGTGGAAGCGGCCGCTGGGCATGAAGCCCGTTAGCAGCGCCACCTTCTCCCCGCTTTTATAAGCCTGGAGAACCTTGTCGAAGTCCCTGTGGCCAAACACAACGCCTCTTCTGTGAAGAAGGTGGGGCTTGTCGAGGAGTGGGAGGACCTCCCTGAAGGGCCTTATGCCGAAGACCGTGAAGAGCTTCTCGTAGTCCCTTACCAGGCTATCCCCCCAGGGGTCAAGCTTGATTTCATCCACAATAATCCATCACCAGCGATGCATTAATGAATAGCATTGATAAGTGCACCTAAAATTTTTATTCCCAGAAACAACAATGAAACAAACCGTGGTGCAGTGAAGCCTTGATTCTCGGCGACAGGGACCTCAGGTACTACATTGAAAAGGGGTTGATAAGGATCGAGCCATACAGCCCGGACATAGTGAGGGAGAATGGCATTGACCTGAGAATAGGTGGCGAGATAGCCAGGCTCAAGAGCAGTGATGTCCCCCTGGACACGGCGACCTTCGACAACGACCCATCAATACACTACGAGCTCGAGGAGGGAGAAAAGTTCGTTATAAGGCCGCACGAGAGAGTGTTGCTGACGACCCTCGAGTACGTCGGGCTACCCGACGATATAATGGCTTTCGTGAACCTCAGGAGCACCTTCGCTAGGCTCGGGCTAATGATACCCTCAACAATAGTTGACGCTGGCTTCGAGGGAAACATAACCGTGGAGGTCGTGGGGGGATCCTTCCCAGTAATACTGCACAAGGGCGATAGGTTCATACACCTAATCTTCGCCAAGCTGCTAAGCCCCGTTGAGAAGCCGTACAGCGGTGTTTATCAAGGGCAAAGAGGAGTTAGGCTACCGCGATTTTACAAGCAGCCATAAAGCTCACGAGTATATTCCTGTTGGCTAAGAAGAGCTTTTCTCCGCTCGGCCGCTTGGCCCTAAGCTACCTGCTCCTGGTAGAGCTGTTCGATAGCATTCTCTCACTGACCTTCTCCTGCCCTGAAGGACGAGGGTTTCCTTCAGGAGCTTTCGTGTTAACCAGGTTATCCGCTGCACTCATGCTAGTTCTCGACTGCCTCCTCATCGCGATGCCGCCATTCGCGCCAAGAACCATCACAAGCAACTCGGATGTAGCTCACCTATCCACCATTTACCTTGTCTTCGCCTGCGCTAGCGAGCCTCTCCTTGGGCTAGCCATAACTCTCTCAAACTCCATAAGGGGCTGGCAACACCTTGGTTCCAGTGGCTATTAACACCGCGCTTCTATTAGTTATGCGTGTGTTCCTCGCTTGCCTCTTCGTTGGGGAAAGCGTGTTCCAGCCTCTAGTGATAGGAGCTTGGGTCGCGATGTTCCTCGACATCCTTGCCGGGGTGTAATCTTCTTGTTTATCGACAGGAGGTTTTCCATAGACTAGCGAGGAGGCTTGTGTAGAGGCCGCTCTATACACAAGGTATATTTAAAAGTAATCATCAATAACATAACTAATCACTTATTTCGAGTTGAGCTACTTGAGAATCGAGAAGACCTTTACTCTGGGCCTAATCATTATTCTCATAGGCGTCTCGCTAACCATATTCACCTTTTACCTAGCGTACAACGCTTACCTATCCTACAAGCCCATCCTACCCCCCACAGGGGACCTATCACAAGCAATTACGAACACCAGCTTCGAGCTCATAAACCTCGTGGCGAAGATAGCCTTTCTGGGAGTAATGCTCTGGGCATCAACCATTTTGCTCAGGCATGGAGTAAACGTTATAAAGGCTGAGAAGCCAGCCGAGAAGAAGCAGGAGTGAAGCCTTTGCGCATAGCCAAGCTAGCCCTCAGCGCGGCTGCCCTGGGAATAGCTGTCCTGATGCTTCTACCACTTCTTGTTTTTCTACTCGACTCCGCCAGGAACCCAGAGCTACTAAGGTACGAGTTCGAGGAGAGGGAGGATCCCCCCCGGCTAACGCTCCTGATTACGTATGAAGGCAGAGTCTTCCTATCGGACTTCAATATTAGGATAGTCATGAGCGATGGCTCATCGATAAGTACGGCTATACCGAGGCTGGAGGGAGGATCCTCCCACGCCATTGACCTGCCGCTCAGTGCAGAGCAGTCCATTTCTCCAGTGGAAATAAAGGTTTCGTTCAGAATTGCTGGTCTCTACCCTCTGGAGGTCGGTGTGGTTGAGCGCAAGTAAGGCTCTGAGGGCAATCGAGGTTTTTCTCAGCGGCTTGGCTAAGGGCCTTGTACTAATGCTTGTGTACGTAATCGCGATTCCCTGGCTACTGTCCTACATTTCAACTGGACTCCTCAGGGCCGGGCAACCAGCTCTCCCCACACTGAATGTTTGGTACTACGTAGCTCTCCTGGTCCTATTCGTCTCCCTCGAGACAGCCGCCACTATTAATAAAAGAAACGTTTACGGGCTGCTGGCTACAGCTCTCTCAAGACTAATAGGCCTGTCATTCGTTATCTACGCTTTAAATGGAGGAGTAATCCAGGGCTCCATGGAGATGAACAACACGTTTGTATCAATCAGACTGGACATAAAGCCGCTTCTACTCCTCCTCATCGCCTACACCTTCGCGAGCATAGTTCTATCATCAGTGGACATGAGCTATGAGGAGTAGTAGCGCACCATGCCCTCCACCCCTCAGCTTCAACTAGAAAACTGTATATCTTTAAGACAAAAACAAATAATAAAAAACCAACACAACAGCTTGTAAGTATTTCTACGAAAGCATATTCTTAATTATTGATTAGATCAAAATACAAACTTTTCCAAAATGTATTCTTAGATAAAAATTTCTAGTTGAAGTGTAGGGGTGGGGGTGTGTGGGCTGGCTCCACTTGTTCCACTTGAAATTGAGGGGTTAACGGAGGCATTGTGGTGAGCATAGGGGTCTGGGCACAACCTTCTTTTCTTCAAGCATCATTTCGTGTGTGCATGTGTTTTTGGATTAACAATATTTTTGTGTGAACCCCTTCATTTCAAGTGGAGCGGGTGGACGTCTTGGCGAGGCTTATTGTGTTTATGAGTGACTTTGGCTTGAGGGACCCCTACGTTGTCCAGGTCAAGGCTGTTGTGAGGATGATTTGCCCTGGAGCCGAGATTGTTGATTTAACACACCTTATTGACTCCTTCTGCATAGAGTGCGGCTCCTACGTGCTGGATTCATCTGTTGATTGGTTTCCCTCGGAGACCGTTTTTCTAGGCGTGGTTGACCCGGGCGTCGGCAGCGAGAGAAGGCCTATTATAATTAGGGCCTTGTCGAGGTGGTTCGTAGGGCCTGACAACGGCTTGTTCACTCCCATTTTTCTAAGGGACAGGAGCGCAAGAGCATGGGTTATAAGGCCATGGGCTCTTCCCGTCAAGGAGATAAGCAGCACTTTTCATGGTAGAGACATCTTTGGGCCAGCAGCTGCTCTTCTGAGCTGTGGGGAGGAGCCAGGCAGAATAGCTGATGAGGTAAGCATTGATAGCCTTGTTAGAACAGAGCTGTGGTGGGAGGAGCGGCGAGGATCCTCCCTATGCATGAGGGTTATCTACATTGATAAGTACGGGAACATTGTGTTGTCCAGGAAGAAGCCGCTTGAGATGCAGCTTGGAGGCATCATTAACGTTGAGTCGCCGGGAGGTCTCTACAGAGCTGTTCATGTAAGGTCCTTCAGCCACGTCGGCGAGGGGGAGCTAGCTATCTACACCAATAGTTTTGGATACATCGAAATAGCTGTTAATAAGGGAGATGCATCCAAGTATCTTGGTGTAGGAGTTGGTGATGAGGTTTGCCTTACCCCACAGTAGCTTGTGGATGCGAGAAGAGGGTTGTCTTCCCCGGGAGGTTTCAGCCTGTCCATAAGGGGCATGCGCACGCTCTCGGCTGGCTGTCCGGGAGGTTCGATGAGATAATAGTTGTTGTTGGGAGCGCCCAGAAGAGCCACAGCGTTGATAACCCGTTCACGGCCGGCGAGAGGATACTCATGCTGAGGGAGGCCCTCAGGGAGGGAGGAGTTGATTTATCGAAGTTCATATTCGTGCCCGTCCCGGACATAGAGTACAACAGCCTGTGGGTACGCTACGTTGAGACCCTTGTCCCACCATTCATGTACGCCGCCAGCAGGAACCCCCTCGTGAAGACCCTGTTCGAGGAGTCGGGCTACAAGGTGGTCGAGCCCCCCGTAATTAATAGGAGAGAGTACAGCGGGAGGTTCATTAGAAGCCTGATGCTAAAGGGCGATGAGTCCTGGCGCGAGCTAGTGCCATCCAGCGTGGCGAGAATAATAGATGAGGTTGGAGGAGTAGCGAGGCTGAGAACAGTCTCCGGGACGGACGAGGAGGTATCGTGATGAGGCCAATACTAATTGATGGAAGCATGGGGGAGGGAGGGGGACAGATACTAAGAACATCGATAGCTATCTCAGCAGTTACCGGGAGGCCGATAAGAATAGTTAACATAAGGGCTAAGAGAAGCAACCCGGGGCTCCAGAGGCAGCACTTAACCGGCGTTCAGGCGGTGGCTACTATTAGCAACGCGGTTGTGCGGGGAGCAAGCGTTGGGAGCACGGAGCTCGAGTTCATACCAGGCGAGCTGAGGGGAGGATCCTTCGAGTTCAACATAGGCACCGCAGGTAGCGTTACCCTTGTTCTGCAGGCCCTGGCGCCCCTGCTATTCTATCTGCCCGGCCCAGCAAGAATAGTTATTACGGGCGGAACAGATGTCCCGTGGAGCCCAACAATTGATTACGTAAGGGAGGTTCTAGCCTGGTTCCTGAGAAGGTTAGGCCTCAGGGTAACCATAAACCTGCAGAGGAGGGGACACTACCCAAGGGGTGGAGGGAGAGTCGAGGTGGTCGTGGAGGATCCCCCCGGAAGCATAGAGGGATTAGAGCTCCCTGAGCGCGGGGGTATTGTTAGGTTCGGGATGAGGAGCCACTGCGTTAATCTCCCCCAGCACGTCTGCGAGAGGCAGGCGTCATCAGCGGAGAGGGTTATAAGAAGCCACTTCGGGGATGCTGAGGTAAGGGTGGAGCTTGAGCCCAGAAGCGATGGCCTCGGCCCGGGAAGCGGCTTAGCGGTGTGGAGCTACACGGAGAACAGTGTTCTTGGAGCGGACTCGCTCGGGGAGAAGGGGAAGAGAGCTGAGGTCGTCGGCGAGGAGGCAGCTGTAAAGCTGGTTGAGGACCTATCCACGGGAGCTGCACTCGATAGGTTCATGAGCGACATGATTATTCCCTTCCTGGCGCTCGCGAGGGGGAGAAGCGTTGTTACTGGGGCCAGGCTAACCCTGCATGCTCTGACGAACATCGAGGTCGTGAGGCTCTTGGTGCCGGAAGCATCAATACAGTATGAGGGTAGGGATGACGGCTTCTTCAAGCTAAGGGTGGAGGGAGCGGCTATAACGAGAAAATAAAAGAAAATAGAAGCAGAGCTACTTTTTAGCCTCGAATCTGTTGTAGAATACTATGTCGCTTAGGGGCTTCCTGGGCTTGGGGGCGGGATGCTCATCCGGGTAGCCCATCGCTAGAAGAGACACCACGACGTAGTTGCTTGGTAGTCCCAGAATCTCCCTTATCTTATCGTTATCCCTCATGGTCTGTATCCACACTGTTCCAAGACCATATGCGTGGGCAGCGAGCATTACGTACATAGTAGCGTTTGAGCAGTCCAGCAGGTATGAGTCGGGCGAGAGGTCCTTGTTGCAGGCAACAGCCACGCCGAGGGGAGCGTTTGCTAGGGGCCATGCCCACTGATGTATTCTTGATAATGACTCCTTGATGGAGGGATCCTCCACAACGATGAAGACCCATGGCTGCGAGTTCCTAGCGCTCGGAGCGTACCTAGCGGTATCAAGTATCTTCTCCAGGATATCCCTGCTTACTGGTTGTTGCTTGAACTTTCTTATGCTTCTACGTGTCTTGAGGAACTCTATTAGCTCCTCGCTCCTCAAAGCAGGAATCCCCTCACTAGTCTTTTTCTAAAAAGATAGAAAAACTTATCGAGAACGCGTGTCTATTGCTTTATGATATTGGTTATGCGCGGGCGCTCATTCTCGATGAGCTGGATTATTCTCTTTGCCTGCGTCATGCTTACCCCCGTTTTCCTCGATACATCCTTGGGGGCTGGCTTTTCTCCTTTTAGGAGTAGGCTTAATATGTATGCAGCGGCTATCTTCCCTCTCACAGTTCTCGATGCGAGCAGCGGGTGCTTCATGACAACTTTCTCCATTATCTCCCTTACCTCAATGCTTCCTCGCAGGGCCTCGTAGGCCTTGCTGTTCCTAGTGGAGGATATGAGCCTCAGGCCTCGCCTGCTCCCCCTAGATACATATGCCTGGAAAGCAGCTGAGTCAATGTAGAGCTCCTCTCTATTCCCTATTCTGCTTTTAAGCTCAACGAACTTGTTGTAGGACTTCTCCTTGCTGTACACGAATTTTCTGTAAGCAACCCACTCGTTCCCCGAGCCGTGGGATTCGCTTCTGGCTACGGGAGATTCAACTATTGGCTCAACGACCAATCCACATCTCCTGCAGGTTACCTCCCCTCTCTCGTAGCTCCAAGAAAACTCGCTTGAGCCGCACAGAGGGCATATCATCCTTTTTCTCCAAAAAACAAAACCATAAACAATACATATACACGGAACCCTACGAGCTTTACTGAGAGAGAGTCAGCATCGAAAATAATGCTCCTTAAAAAACCAACGTTGAAAGCAGCGAACCATTTGTACATCCTCTAATTAACCAATAAGGTAGTGGATGTTATGCACAGATTTTGTCTTCTTAAAAACGGAAGAGTCTTCCTTGACAAATACTTTTGAAGTTTCTGAGATATCCGAGTTGCTCTACGGATATTCTTATAACGAGCCAACTATCACGTGTTTGTTGATTATCTTTTCTATTTTTCTATGAAGTAGAAATTTATGAGTGTTGCTAATAGCTCGTTAAGTGCTTTATCATTGATTGTTCCTCTCTTTATCTATCCTTAAAATATAAATAATGAGAACGAGCGTCTTAGGAATAAACGACGCTCTAGGTTCATAAAAATCTCTGTAACTGTTGAGGAAGCATTAATGGCGTGGCTCGCTGTGTATGACTGCTTTGTTTATTAATTAAGAAAAATAACATTGTAAATTGTAGATAAGCTGAATCGTTCAGGTGGTTCTCGCTTGCCAGAGGAATGTAAGGATAGGTTTGTCGAGATAACGGATTTCTCAAAGTGCACTGAGCACCCCTTCACCTTTGTTCTTGAGCAGCTGAAGTGCGCCTCTAAAACCAAGGAGGTGTTTGGAATAAAAGTTCCGGCCGGGACCATCCCGCTCAATATACTGTTGATGTACGCTGATAAGTACGGCGTTGATGTGGAGACGAAGGAGGAGGGGTTCACGACCTTTGTTTTCAAGCCTAAGTACTAGGTTTTTCCCTAAGACCAGCTGGCTCAGGACTGCTTCCTCCTCGCCTCCGAGATCGCCTCTAGAATGAGGTTGGGGTAATCAGTCGTTATTCCATCAACCCCAGCCAACGCTAGCTCGAGGGCTTTTGACGGCTCATTAACGGTCCAAGTCACGACTTTTAGCCCCTGCTTGTGGGCGAACTCGAGGTGTTTGCCTGTTAGAATTATTCTGTAGTTCGGCAGAACCATTGATGCCATGAGCCTCTTCGCGTCAATGACCTTCCCTGGCGGAATCGCATATATAAGGCCGGTGGGGATCCTGCTGTTCAGTAGCTTCACCTTCTGTATAGCTCCTTCATGGAAGCTTATAACAGCGCTCCAATCAACCGCCTTGTTCTGTTTTATCGATGATACAACTAGGTCCTCCCAGCCCTCCTCCTTTATTTCTATCAGTATCCCGGCTTTCCCCGAGACCTCGGCGAGCACCTCGTCAAGGGTTGGTATACCCTCGTTGTTTATTCTCACCTCCCTGAGGTCCCTCAGCGTTAGGTCGCGTATCTTCTTGTCCACGCCGGCAAGCCTTTTTAAATCCTCGTCGTGGAAAACAACGATTTTCCTATCACTTGTTAGCCTGACGTCAACCTCAACTATCTTTACTCCAAGCTCAAGTGCTTTTCTTATGGCAACTATCGTGTTCTCCACGGCCAGGCCCGCCGCTCCTCTGTGGCCTATCACCACCGGCTTCTTCTTCTCGAGGAGCTCGAGCACCAGGTTATCCATAAAGCTCTACACCCAAGCTCAACTCGATTGATAAATGTTTTTATTTCTATCTCATACAAAGACAACATTGTCTGGTGAACAATGGTTTGAGGTACATATTATCTGTTGACCAAGGGACAACTGGGACCAGGGCGTTCATAATTGGTGAGGACGGCTCACCTGTTCCGAAGGGCTATTACTACATGGAGCACTCACAGATATATCCCAAGCCAAGCTGGGTTGAGCATGACCCCATGGAAATATGGCTAAACACACTCACGGTTGCCTCTAGGGCCGTTATGAACGCTGGTATTAACCCACGCGATATAGTTGCCATGGCCGTTACTAATCAGAGAGAAACAATCGTTGTTTGGGACCCACGCACCGGTCAGCCCCTATACAACGCTATTGTCTGGCAGGACAGGAGGACGTCGAGTCTTGTTGAGCAGCTGAGGCCCTACACCTATGTTATATCGGAGAAAACGGGACTCGTGCCTGACCCCTACTTCAGTGGGACCAAGATATGGTGGCTCCTACAGAACATTGAGGGCCTGAAGGATAAAATGGCGAGGGGAGAGGCGGTAGTCGGGACAATCGACTCCTGGCTTATATGGAAGCTCACGCAGGGCTCAAGAGAAGTTGCCACGCCCGAGAGGAGGGGGGCCCACGTCACTGACTACAGTAACGCGTCGAGAACAATGCTCTTCAACATACATAGGCTGGATTGGGACGAAGAACTGCTCGAATTGATGGGGGGTATTCCTCGCGAGGCGTTGCCTCTTCCTCTTCCATCAATACAGGCGGAGTGCTACGGTTACCTAGGCCCACAGGCATCAAGGGTTATAGGTGCTGAGCTCCCAGTCTGCGCGGCGGCGGGGGACCAGCAGGCAGCCCTGTTCGGACAAGCGTGCTTCAGGGAAGGCATGCTTAAATCAACCTACGGGACAGGCAACTTCCTTTTAATGAACACGGGCTCAACGGTCGCAAAATCAAAGCATGGCTTGCTGGGAACAATTTTCTACTCGGATAGGCCTAAAACAGCTGTCTACGCGCTTGAGGGAAGCATATTCATCACCGGCGCAGCTATCAAGTGGCTGCGTGATGGGTTAAAGATAATCGAGGTTTCAAGCGAGGTCAACCCCCTAGCCGAGTCAGCTGAGAGCAATCAGGGCGTATACTTCGTGCCGGCCTTCACCGGGCTGGGAGCCCCATACTGGGACCAGTATGCCCGTGGATTAATTATAGGGATAACAGCATCTACGCAGAGAAAGCACATAGCCAGGGCTGTTCTGGAGGCCATCGCATATCTAAACAGGGATGTCATAGAGGCAATGAAGCTTGACTCAGGCCTAAGCATAGATGAGCTAAGGGTTGATGGGGGCGCTAGCCAAAGCGATTTCCTCATGCAGTTCCAGGCTGATGTGCTTGGCTCAAGGGTGGTGAGGCCCCTAATCAAGGAGACAACAGTGCTTGGGGCGGCGTACATGGCTGGAATAGCCGTGGGCGTGTGGAGGGGGACAGGCGAGGTTGAGAAGCTCTGGAAGGCGGAGAGAGTCTTTGAGCCGAGGATGACCATTGAGGAACGCGAGAAGCTTTACTCAGGCTGGAAGGAAGCTGTGAGAAGAGCTATGGGATGGGCAACGGTTGTTCCATGGGCATATCTCTAAGACTTGCCAAAGCAATAAAATGCCTTGAAGACTCTTGTTTCCCTGTAGTAACCACAGCTCTTTTAATAAACACTAGGTACAATAATATCATGTCTTAACGGGATGCATCATCTCCTCCGGATGATTAAGATGAGGTTCGATGCCCTCGTTATTGGTGGAGGCATAACGGGTCTTTTCACGGCCCTTGACTTATCATTAAGGGGCTTCAGGGTAGCCCTTGTTGAGAGGGGCCTGATAGGTGGTGGGACCAGCGGCAAAATGCACAACCTGATTCACAGCGGGGCGAGGTACGTCACCAATGATATTGAGTCAGCCACTGAGTGCGCCTCGGAGGGAAAAGTTCTCAGAAGAATAGCTAGGCCCTTTATAAGGGATACAGGCGGGCTCTTCGTTGATGTGGACGGCGACGATGAGTTTTACGGGGAATTCATAAATGGCCTTAAAAAAACAGGCATAGAGTACAGGGAGCTCTCGAGGGAGGAGGCTCTCAAAATAGAGCCTAGGCTAAGCGAGAGCGTCGTGAGGGCGGTGTGGGTTCCGGATGGCGTTGTTTACCCCCTAAGCCTAATGACAAGTGTCGCGGTGGCAGCCCATGACAATGGGGCCATAATAGGCCAGTTCCTAAAGCTGGAGGCCTTCGAGCTGAGAAGCGACAAGATAGAGAGAGCAGTTGTCAGGGACATGGTGAAGGGAGAGCTTCTCAGATTAGAGGCAGATGTGTACGTAAACACAGCTGGTCCATGGGTGGGCGAGGTAGCCGAGAAAGCCGGCGTTGAGGTTAGCGTTCTACCAACGGCCGGCGCTATGGTTGTTCTAAATGGTTTACTCAACAACCTTGTACTCAACAGGCTTAGGCCCCCCAGCGATGGAGATATAATCGTGCCTTTCAATGGGCACTCTGTAATAGGTACTACCGCGAGCCTTGTGGAGAGCATTGATGAGCTGAGCTTCAGCGATGAGGAAATACAGTTCCTGATAGAGGAGGCCTCAGCAATGGTTCCCGACGTCAAGAGGTACGGTGTAAAGGCGGTTTACGGCTCGGTTAGGCCTCTGATAAAGATGGGCGGGGCCGGTGGCAGAGAGGTGTCAAGAAAGTTCGAGGTCTACAGGCATGACAAGCCCGCTAACATGGTCTCAGCGGTCGGTGGCAAGTTCTCGACTGGCAGGCTCATGGGCGAGTCAATAGGGAATGTTGTTGCCCGCATGATGGGCTCCAGCAAGGAGTCCAGGACAAGGGAGTACGTTCTGCCTGAGCTGAGGGAGCCCAGGGACTTCGCTGACCATAACCTGCCACTCATAGATGAAGACGCGCACTTCCTGACCAGCCTCTCATCAACGTCACAGGGGCTAGCGAGCGATAATTTATGGATATATTCTTTAGCTTTGATATCTCTAATGAGGCTTCATAGACAGAAACTAATGCGTCTAGACTAGAGGTGAGTCTGCATGCAGTACGAGGGCGAGTTCGATCTTCTCGGCAAAAAAGAAGAGGTACTGAAGCTCTTGCTCGATGCGTCCAGGCTTCCCCAGTGTATTCCCAACGTTGTTTCCTACAAGGCTGAGTCTATGGATAAGGCCTCGATAACCTTCAGGGTTGATGTTGGTGGAGCTGGGATAGAGTACTTATCACGTATGACATCCAGGCTCGATGTAACTATAAGGAGGGAGCAGGGAGACACGGTGGTCTACGAGGGGAAAGGCAAGATAGCTGGGGCAGGCTACACCGTCGTCATTTCTCTTAGCCCCCAGGAGAAGGCTGGGCACACGAGCATTAAGTGGAGAGCAAACGTGGAGCTTGGCAAAACGCTCGCTTTGCTGGGAAGCTTCTTTGATACAGACAAAATGGTTGAGCAGATAGCTAAGGACACCATCAATAAGCTCAGGGAATGCGTGGAGAAAAGCTTCTCTATATCTTCTTCATAACCGTTTTTTTCTCCAACAACTCCTCGAGCTCCTTGACCAGCAGTTTAACCTGCTTCTCTATGCATTCGTAATCCTCCGAGTCCATGATAAGCCTCCTCAGGAACTTGGCAGCGCACCTAGATGAGTGGAAGCTGAGGTATACATCGCCGCGTGACAAGACTATCCCCTGTCCTTCGGGGAAAGCTCTTCCACACACCATGCATTTAGGCATCACTACCACTTCCAAAAAGTCTAGGCGACAACACAAATTTATCTATAATGCTGAAAACCTCGCCGTTCACCTATAATGCTCATCATTAATTAATCAAACCGGTAATCAAATTTAAAAATCCCAAATGACATAATGAGACTAGTATGCTGTTCATTGCCTCATAGGCAATAACATTAACCGTTGCTTCAACTGAAAGCCTTCCTCTTTCAGGGCGGGGAGGGGGTCAGGAGGTCGGAGAGATGATAAGCGAGAGGCTAGCAGTGCTGGTCAGGGAGAAGGGCTGGGCATCGCTGAACGAGCTTCAGCTAAAGAGCATAGAGATTGTTAAGAGAGGAGACAATGTCCTCATAACCGCTCCAACGGGTTCCGGGAAGACAGAGGCAGCTTTGCTCCCTGTGCTCGACGAGATGCTCAGGACTAGCCCGGAGCCCGTGTCGCTTCTCTACATAACGCCTATGAGGGCCCTAATAAACGATGTCTTCAACAGGATTAAGTGGTGGGCAGATAAGCTTGGCTTAACCATAGCGAGGAAGCACGGTGAGGTCTCGCAGAGAGAAAAGAACATGAGGAATAAGGTTAAGCCACAAATACTTGTTCTCACCCCTGAGAGCCTGAAGATAGACCTTGACTGGGCCCCCAAATTCAGGGAGAACTACAGGAGCGTTAGGTGGATAGTGATAGACGAGGTACACGAGATAGCTGGCAACAAGAGGGGCGCTCAGCTATCGCTACTTCTGGAGAGGCTTAGGAAGCTCTTCTCCATTGATCCACAGATAATTGCTCTCTCAGCCACCATAGGCTCTCCCGAGGAGGTGCTTGAGCTTATATCGGGCTCATCTGGTAGAAGGAGAACGGTGCTTACGTACAACGTAACTAGGAAATCAAGCATTCTTGTTGAGTACCTTGATACAAGCAGGTTCACAGGCGATGAGTACTGGGCCAAGGTTGCCTGGAAGGTTCTAGGTGAGATAGAGCCTATTACCATAGTGTTTGTTCAATCAAGATACGCTGCGGAGAGGTTATTCAAGGAGCTATCGTCATTAGGTCTGGAGGAGATAGCGGTTCACCACAGTAGCGTTTCAGGCGAGATAAAGGAGGATATCGAGGATAAGATGAGGAAAGGGTATGTAAAAGCGGTCATCACAACCAGGACGCTTGAGCTGGGCATCGATATCGGCTATATCAAGAAAGTCGTTGTGGTCGGCTCACCAGCCACAGCTTTATCCCTAGCCCAGAAAGTGGGGAGAAGCGGCCACAGGGAGGGGGAGGAGTCTAGAGGCGTCGTTATAGCTACCAGTGTTGCGGAGCTACTTGAGTCAGTCGCGGCGGCCGAGAACATGCTTGAGGGTATAATAGAGCCTCAGAAACCGATTCCGTGCCCCCTCGACATTATTGCGAGAGAGGCCCTCGGAATGGCTTTGTCAGGCGTTGAGGTCACCCCCGAGATCCTCGCTAGCCTGGCTAGAGACAGCAAGGTCTGCAGGGACTTTGACGAGGAGCAGGCGAGACGGCTTCTGGATTTCCTCTCATCGAGAAAGCTCATGAAGAGAGGCGATAAAGGGTACAGGCTATCCTCAGGCTTCTTCAAGATATGGAGCTTCGACAAGGACAAGAAGTGGTGGTCAAGGGACTTCTCGGAGTTCTTCACGGTGATTAGTGAGAGGGAGGTATTCCAGGTAAGGCACGGCGAGAACACAATAGGAGAGCTTGACTCACAGTTCGTTTACAGGTACCTTCGAGTCGGCGATAAGGTAAGGCTCGCGGGGAGGTCATGGAGGGTTATCGATATAGATGATAACTCCAAGAAGATAAGTGTTGCCCCAGCACCTAGGGAGACCAGCGAGATACCCGTTTGGAGAGGGCTTGCCCAGAGCGTTAGCAATGAGGTTCTAATCGGGGTAATCAATGTTCTCCGAAGAGGAGTTTCAAAGGAGAAGATGTTGCTCAGCGAAGAGGCACGTAGCATCATTGAAAAAGCAAGGGAGGAGTGGATGAGAATAAACGGGGATAAGGCGGGGAGTAAGGTCTGGGTTCACGAGAAAGGCGATAGCCAGGTCATAATAACATTTATGGGTCAGAGAATAAACGAGGCCCTCGGCTTGTTACTGCTTTCCGCTTTATCTAGAGTAACAACCTCTATTTCCCTCAAGGTAACGCCATATGCCGTTATGGTTAAGCCCAAAATCGATTTAGGCGAGGTCTTTGGGAGGTTCAGTTGTTTTAACGAGCTCAAAAGAGAGCTTCTACGCGTCGTGGATAGGCATCCTCTCTACGTATCGGTTCTTAACGAGCTGAGGTACAGCCTGGGGGCAATCGGGGATAAGAGCGATGAGGAGAAGGAGTTCGTTAAGTCCGAGGCCTCGAGGCAGCTTCTACATCAATACATGGACATTGATGGTTTATGGGTGATGATTAATTCATTGAAAAAAGGCGAAATAGAGCTCAGGAAGCTGGAGAGCGAGCCTCCATCATTCATTACCGAGGAGCTTTCATCAACTCTTGAGCTGAAGCCATGGTACAGAGACTTAAGCGGTGCTCTTCAAAAGTTGCTTAAGGGATGGGCCTTCACCGTTGAGGAGATATCCGAGGCCCTTCTCCTGCCCGCCAGGACCATTGAGCACAAGTTGAAGGAGATGAGGAAGCCCGGCAGCAAGGCCAGGGTAACCAAGTTCATAGATACCGAGACGGGGGAAGCTAGGTGGTGCTTGATGGATGACCTGCCAGGGCTGGCCAGCGATGGGGATTTCAGGGAGAGCTTTACGCCTCTTGATAACAAGCAGCCCTTCCAGCTAAAAATCAAGGCTGATAGCGATGATGCATACATGGAGTTCGTCTTCACGCCATCGCTAAGCGTTATCTCCGAGATAATTAACAAGGTTCCCTTCGATGAGATATACGAGCTACAGGTACAGCCGCTTGTGAACGGTATATACAGGAATTTATCTCCGAGATACTACTTCGTTAAGAAGAACATTGCTCCATACCTGGTTCTCAACGGCGTTGCTTACCTGCAAAAAATAAAGGGCCTAGAGTAGAATTTATTATGCAATGATGAGTTGCCACGAACCTGATGGTTGATGAAGGCACGTGTTCCTGAGCATTAATAAACACTGTAATTAACGTGTAGAGACCGATTTGTAATTGGGATGAAGCATGTCTGAGCATGAGGAATCGAAAAAGATAGTTGTCTTCGAGGGGCAAGCAAGAATAGGCGAGATAATGAAGGGCTTTACACAAATCCAGCTTAGGCCCGAGGATTTCTCAAGCCCACTTGCCCTGCAGATGGCCTTATCACGTATATATGAGGGATTAATGAAAGCTTTGAGCGAGGGTCCCAGGAAAAGCTTCGTGGCTGAGGTCAGGTTCACGGACTCCCTTGGCCAGAATATCGCCGTCGGCGTCGACCTTGGGTCAACTCCCCCACCTTTTTCCAAGAACATTGTTAAGGCTAGAGTTATAATAGAGCTATACGAAGAGGAATCTTAAAGGGATTCATCTCTTATAACTGAAAGCCTCGCCTTTCAAGGCGGGTATGAAGTATAAGAGCTTATAAGCTTTTTATTGTTTTAATCATGAACTGTGGTTGCCCCTTAGCACGTGGATGCGGGGGAGCGCGACCACTCATATAAGCCGTGATGGGGGGTCTCTGGCCGCCCCGACTGCCCTTCAAATGAAAGATGTAGACCCAAACAGATGCGGGGAACCAGTGAACCCCCTAAAGGGCGAGGGACCCCTATAGGGTGGGGAGGAGGTCAGACATTGGGTTTGATGGTTTTTCATTGCCTCCTTCCGTTTATCCCTAGATGCTCATCCTTATTAGTTCATGTTTATTTATTGCGTCTAGGGACTTCCTCCTCGCCCACAGAGACTTAGGTATCACTGTGGGTTCATGGGTGGCTGTTGAGCCCAACGGCACGGGGATCCCATCTACTTTCAACCCGCCCAGGCTTGGAGCAGCGCTCCCATCACCTAGGCGGGCTCATCAATAGATACAAAAGCCCCAGACTTATAAACCTATTGAGAAGAGGCCTTAGGCATCAATAAGCATAAAATAATTATGAAGACCGAAACAGCCTAGCCTCTTCTGATGCTTGCTCTCAAATCTCATTAACTCTCTCATAATCATAATGTAAAAAACACAATCTAGATTCGTATATGCAGGTCGCGTAGTGATAAAGTATAGGGAGAACAGTGGTCCTATACCAGCTAGCGAAGTACAAGTCAGAGGCAAAGCCACAGTGGAAGATTCTCAGCAAGCCACATAAACCCATACGAAGAAAAACTTCACGACGGTATTTTCTATTCGTGGTTTTTCTAGAAAGATAGTAGTAGGACCAGAGCGATGTATACTGCTAGAACAGCTGAGAGAACAAGTGATATCTTGGCTATCTCCTTAACGGACTCCGGGCAATAGCTTATCTTAGCGTAGAAAATCTTGTTTATTAATGCGCCTAGCGTTGCGACTAGCGAGCCAATAGCTATTTGGTGTGAAGTGACTGCTGGGTAGTTTGAGAGCAGGGAGAAAGCTGTGGCTATAGCCGATGCCAAGCCACCTATAAATGAAACCACGTTGAGTAGAACCGGCATGTTTATCAACATTGTTAGCTTCGTCGAGACAAAGATAGCCACGTATATGACGGCTGCCCTCAGAGCCGATTTAAACTCTAATGGGCTTTTAATTATCATTTCTCCCCCGCTTTCCTTCTCTTCTACTTTATATATTCTCTGTAGCGATGTTATCGTGAGCATTAACAGCAGGTATCCCGGGATAAATATCTTGATGAACTCAGTTGCTCCCGTGGCTCCAAGGAATGTAAGTGAGCCTAGCCCAATGACGACCAACCCTCTAATGCTTAGTCCATATAGTACGTAGAGCAGGTAAGTGGCGGCCTCCCTAGTGGATGACACGAACTTGCTTACGGCAGTGAAGGTGGCCTCACTGTTGACCAGGCCCCCAAGAATTGATATCACCTTTAGTGATTTCTTGCCTAACACTTTGTATGAAAGGTAGCTGGTATAGGAGACCACCAGCACGATTATGAAGAAGAGGTAGGCGCTCCACAGTGATACCCCGGCCACTGATGGGTTGAGAGCGTAGATTATCGGCCCAATAACAAACACCACCAATCCAAGCTCAAGACCAGCCGCATACTCCTCGTAGCTTAGTTTCTCGGTCAGCTTCAAAGATATTCTCTTCATGGAGAGAATAAGGCTGGCGATGAAGGTCAGGCTCAGCGACTCCAGTACGTAGCCAAGCCCTGTCAGTAGCCCTATCATGAACGTGAGAGGCATGACAATATAGGTGGTCATGCCCACGAAGCCAACCTTGAAGAACCTGTACAAAGCGAAGAATAGTGCTAGGATAATAATGAATATGGCCGAGAACAGAAAGAAGAGGCTGGCTACTTGGGCGGGAACGAGGATATCCCCCTTCAGCAGAACTCCCGATAGCCCTCCCGTAATGGCTATTAGACTGAATGTCCTGAGACCCGGGAAATCCCCCTTGTAGTGCTCCTCCTGCGCGGCATCAACCTTCGCCTTCTCCCTCTCGAACCCTATAAGGGCTCCCTGAACAAAGCTGATTATAAGCACGACTATGAACCTGGCTATTCCTCCCGATATTACCTCGTTATTAATGCTTATCAGCTCAGCGGGCATTATAAACACCGTTGTTTCTCAGAAGGGATTCATCGACTCATCCGCTCAGGAGGCGTCGTCGATAGGGCACTCATCATCCATGAAAATAATTAGGGAGCTCTATTAATTAAGCTCTTTGTTGCTAACCTTGCCCGCCGCATACAGACGTGATTTTTACAAGCTGCGGCTTCGGGGAGTCGGGCAAGCTGATTATCGCATCGCCAACCCTTAGTGATGAGAGAAGAGAGGACAATTTTCCCGGACCTCCCAGGCTTTCGACCAGAACCCTTTTATCAGCCCCGTTAACTACCCTGTGCACTATCTTTGTGTTAAGGTTCTTCAGGTACTCGGGGTTAATGCTTGAGGGAGACTGGGTTGATATTACTAGCCCCAGCATCATTTTCCTCACTTCGGCCAGCATTTTCGCGATGAAGTTCACCTCAGTCTTCGGCAGGATGTTGTGTGCTTCATCAATAATCACCACCGTCTCCAGAGGGCTTTTCTTAATAGCTTCAGCGTATATTAGCCTAAGATACATCAATGAATAGAGCTTCCTCAACCTATTGCTACTGATATCTGATAAGTCTATGACTAACACACTGCCCTTCTCGGGGAGAGCGAAGCTGTTCTTGATGCTGAAGAGAACGGTTCCTTCACGGCTTAGCAAAGGCTCCATTCTCCTAGCGATGGCTAGCTTTATCTCCCTGTTCCATCCTCCATTATCTTCATTGTTCATGGTAGCCTCAAGCAGCTTTTGCAGTGTGGGTAAGTCCTCGTTCTCCCTTAGAACCCTCGATAAAAGGCTTGCCTGAGGCAGAGTTAGGTCGAAGACATCCACGAGTATATCAACGAGGCTTTCCCTATCACCAATTGCAAAGGGATTAATAGACATCTGCATAGACACCGGTCTTAACACGTTTGTTACCATGGGAGGAAGAAGCCCCGGGTACTCACCGTGCCAGTCAAGGACAACCACTCTCACGCCAATCCCGGCTAGCCTGGAAGCTATTATTGAACACGTGGTTGTCTTCCCGCTGCCCGTGGAGCCGAATACTCCCACATGGCGAAAAAAGTCCTTCTTCGCTATGTATACAGGGGATCCCTCGTAGGTACACCCAATGAGAACAGAGTCCTTCCCCGCGAGCTCAGCATTATGCTCCCCCGCATCAACAGCCTCCCTTGTAGCCACGTCTCCATGGATGTTTGCTCTGGCGGCATCTTTTTCGCCGGGGCAATCAGCGGGTTTCCCCGGCTTGTACTCAATCTCGGGCTTCAACGATGAGAGGAACTCCTCGATGAGGCTGCCAGTGTTTCCCGGGGCGCATAGCTGCACGTGCTCTTCTCCATTCCTGATTACGTGCAGTAGATAAAACGCGTTCCTTGTGCCTAGGCTTCTTCTTTTGAGAAAGCTAACCAGTAGCTTGGTGGCCTCCCTTAGCCCGTCTGTGGATGAGCCCATTATTATCCATGACTTCATCAAGCCTTTTCTTCCATGTTTTCTCGCTTTTAATACAAACACTAGGGAAACCGTAAGCGCTAGTGCCGGGATAATAGCGCTGGGAAGGATACCCGTGTTCACGGGCATAAGAGTTTTCCCATTCATGATGACTGAGATTACTGCTATGCCAAAAGATACCGATAGGACCAGCAGCCCCTTCTCGAACAACGAGTTCTTCTTGCTTCTACCAAGCAACGTTTTCTCCAAAGAATAGATAAATGACTTTAAAAAAGCTCGAGTGATTTTGCGAGAGAAAGCTCAAAAACTTTTTTAGACTGGGTAATCATCGGGTAGCCTGGCTCTGAAGTACCTCCCGGTCTCAGGGCTCTTGAAAATGCCTATCTTTATCTTAACCCTGTCTCTTGGGCCAAGGGTCCATGTTTTTATTGGCTCGAGCTCAACGACCTTCCCCGTCGTCTTGTCTAGAACTTGAACTTTTCTTCTCGTCTTCTCGCTTGACAAAAAGTGTCACCGCTAACTGTTTTAGCTATTCTTTTTTCTTGCGAGCAAAAAAACTTTTGGTTCTACGCGGTTTGCGAATAGTGCTACTGGGTCTTGAGGGTGGTTTCCTCGCACTCGTAGTTCTCGAGCTCTAAACCGAATCTCCGGGCAATATTGCACAGCTCCTCTAGTGGGACGAGGGCTTGCCCCCTGTTTTCAAGTGTTATGAGGGCTAGTTTTCCCTTGACCTCAACTTTAGCTTTTGGCTTCAAGCACGACCACTCCGCTAGCTATGCATTGTTAGTGAATCAACCAGCAGTTATTCCTGGTTTCCCAGCACCATTGATAGTACAGATTTTTATTTTTGAATCCAGATATATTTGCGTTGCACAGCGATGCATTTTCTCGAGGACGAGGAGCTAATCAACGCTGGGGAGGATAAGTAAATGTCCAGGAAAAGCTCTAAGGGACACGAGGCGGGTAAAAGAAAGCTATCAGTTATCCTGGGCCTAGCCGTGCTCGTTATAATGATTCTAGGTGTTCTCGTGCCGCTTCTCTTAGCTCTAACGGGATCCTCTAAGTACGAGGTTAACGCTGAGGGCGTTTACATTCTTCGTAATGATAAGTGGGTCAAGCTTGATTATGGCTACTCGCCCTGGCTTCCCACGGATAACTCGTCCTACATTGTTTACTTCAGGAATCTTAACTGTCCTCACTGCAGGGAGTTCGATCCTCACTGGACGGAGTTTCTCCAGAAGCACTCACATGATGTTAATGCAACATTCGTGATGGTGGTCTGCACGTACTTCCAGCTTTCCTGCTCTGACCCAACAGCTATAAGCACGTTTAATGCCTTCCAGGTCACGGCTAGCCCCCTCCTGGTCGTTATTAGCAACATGACTCTACTATACTACGGTGTCCCTCCATTCAACTCGACAGAGCTTTACAACTTCACATACAACTTATTGAAACACGCGTCAAGCCCCGAGACAAGCTCATCCGGGGAGACGAGCTAGCCGATGCATCCACCGGATTCAGGGCTTAGCAAAAAAGCAATAAGAGAGAGGATATGGAGGTTTCTAGAAGAAAAAGATATCCCCATCTTCCCAAGGCCCGTGTACGGGAGGATCCCCAGCTTCAAGGGCCAGGACAAAGCGGCCGAGAACCTGTTCTCAACCAGCGAGTGGAGAAACGCCAGGATTATAAAGGTTAACCCAGACGCTCCTCAGCAGCCAGTCAGGCTAAGAGCACTGGAGGAGGGAAAAACACTGATTATCGCCTCGCCCAGGCTCAGGAGCGGCTTCGTTCTCATCGACCCAAAGCTCATACCGAAAAGCATGTACAGAACGGCGTCGAGAATCTCGGGCTTCATGAGCATTGGGAGAAAGCTCGGCATAAACGACCTTCAAAGGATAGGTAGAATCGACCTGATCGTTGAGGGCAGCGTTGCTGTTAATAAGTACGGGGAGAGGCTGGGGAAGGGCGAGGGCTACGGTGAGCTCGAGTACGCGGTTCTGGCGGAGCTGGGATTAGTGGGCGAGGAAACACCCATAGCCACAACAGTGCATGACTCCCAGGTAGTCGAGGATAGATTGCCCCAGGACCCATGGGACGTCCCAATAGACATCATAGCGACACCAACGAGAATAATAAGGTGCAATAGAGGGCCAAGACCACGAGGCATCCTGTGGGACAAGCTAAGTAAAGATAAGCTTGACGAGATACCATTGCTAAGGGAGCTTCTAGCCAGGAAAAGAGAAGCTCCTTGAAGAGCAAGGTTCAGGTTTCATATAAGTTTGTATAGCCTGGCTACCGAAGAACTCGTTCTCGGGGAATAAATAAGCTATTTTTATTACTAAGGTTGACCACAACTTTTATGGGTGTGCTTGACCTATGAGCAGGAAGGTTACATTAAGTGTTATTAAAGCAGATGTGGGAGGTCTAGCTGGCCATCACATCGTGCATCCAGACCTTCTGGCCACAGCTACTAGGGTGCTGGCTGAGGGGAGGGAGAGAGGAGTTATCGAGGATTTCTACGTCACACATGTGGGAGATGACCTCGAGCTCATCATGACTCATTATAAGGGAGTGGATAACAGTGAGGTACATGGCCTGGCTTGGGAGGCCTTCGTGGAGGCCACCAAGGTCGCTAAGTCCCTCGGCCTGTACGGAGCGGGGCAAGACCTGCTCGCTGACAGCTTCTCCGGGAACGTAAGGGGCCTGGGACCAGGAGTCGCTGAGATGGAGTTCATTGAGAGGCCGAGTGAGCCTGTGGTGGTCTTCATGGCTGACAAGACTGAGCCGGGCGCATTCAATCTCCCATTCTACAGGATTTTCGCTGACCCATTCAACACTGCGGGGCTCGTAATAGACCCTAAGCTACACCACGGGTTCAGGTTCGAGGTCATGGACCTCTACGAGAGCCTTGTGTACGAGCTTAACACACCGGAGGAAGCATACGATTTGCTTGCCCTCATAGGCTCACCTTACAGGTACACCGTGAAGAGGGTGTACAGGAGATTAGATGGCGAGATAGCAGCAGTCGTAAGTAGCGAGAGGCTTAGCCTTATTGCTGGCAGGTACGTCGGTAAGGACGACCCAGTGGCAATCGTCAGAGCGCAGGCAGGCTTCCCGGCCCTCGGGGAGATACTGGAGCCTTTCGCCACCCCCCACCTCGTTGCCGGCTGGATGAGAGGAAGCTTTGTGGGTCCACTAATGCCTGTTTCGCAGAGAGACGCCAAGACAACAAGGTTTGATGGCCCCCCGAGAATAATTGCGCTGGGATTCAACATAAAGGACGGAAAACTGGTAGGTCCATCAGACCTGTTCGATGACCCAGCGTTCGATGAGGCCAGGAGAACAGCAAACATCATAGCTGATTACATGAGAAGGCACGGCCCCTTCATGCCTCACCGGCTGGGACCAGAGGAAATGGAGTACACGACTCTGCCAGAGGTCCTAAAGAAGCTCAGCGGCAGAGCAAGAAAACTGGAAGAAAAGAAATCCGCCCCGCAGAGCAAGGAGGCACACGAATAGCTTTTTTAAACAAAAGCTCTTCTCCTCAAGATATTTTTAGGATTTAAGAGAAAAGCTTCTATCATACGCGGAGAGGTCAGCTAGCTTGAGTTCAACTAGGTTGTTCGAGATTGTTTGGAGCTCCGCGCTGAAGACTTATGGAGAAAAAGTTGCTCGGTGGATAGCTGATAATTGGAGAAGCAATAACCTAGTCATAGTACAATCAGGCACGGGTAACCCGAGGGTAATCAGGCTCCGGGTAGGCAATGACATAGTTGATGTTGCTTACTATAACCCGGTGACAGGCGTCTTAACACTGGCTGATAAAGGAGCACAGCTAATCTACCCGCTCATCGAGAAGGACTATAAACGGGTTGTCGTATCCAGGAAGGATTTCTGCGAGTACACAAAAGGCAGTGTTCTAGCGCCGATAGTGAAGCGAGTAACAAGCGATGTGAGGCCAGGCGATGAGGTGTTCGTTGTTGATGAAAACGATTATTTACTAGGCGTTGGCAAATCTGTTGTTAGTTGGGTAGACCTACAAGGGCTTAGGAGAGGGGAGGTAGTTAAGCTTAGGAGGAAGATAGGGTGTTGAGCCTTGGGTAGAGCTAGAATATACCTGTTTGATGAATCATGGGTTCAGCCAAACTACCGCGTAGTCATGGGATACAGAGGGTTCGGAGCGGTAGGTCTTATTTCAACTCTTCATCTCGTTAACTCGCTTGGCATGGAGAAGGTGGGCATAATAGTCACGAGTTATCATCCCGAATACGTTGTAATGGAGGATAATGGGCCGGCTTACCCATACGAGATATATGTAGATAGAGAGAGCAAGCTACTCGTGGTCGTAAGCAGGGAGATACCTCATGATTTCGTCAGGGTTGATTACGCCAGGAAGATAGCGAGGTTTCTAAGCAAGATAAAAGCGGAGCTCCTTGTTCTTATAGGAGGGCTGGACAGCAGGTTGAGAAGAGACGCCAGTGACCTGATGAGATGGCTTCCCAACAGGTTCTACACTGGTAGGCCGCTCGAGGATAAGCTATTCGAGAGAGACTTAATGATAATTGGCCCTCTAGCGTTGCAGCTCATGATGAGCGAGGCTTACAGAATACCGGCCATAACTCTTCTCCCCTACGCCATGACGGATGCCCCTGACCCAGCCGCAGCGGCGGTGGCTATCGATAGGATAAACAAGCTTCTGGGCATGAACGTTCCTACAGAGGAGCTCTTGGCGGATGCAACAAAGATTCAAGAGGAGTTAAGCAAACTGGAGGAGGCACTGAAAAGCGAGGAGGAAAAGGAGAAGAGAAGCAAGGGAGGATTGTACGTCTAGTATAACTGCTCCTCGAGCTCATCTACGGGGACAACCTTTGTTGTTCCATCAGCTCTCCTTCTAATAGAAACAGCTCTGGACTCCTCCTCTCTTTTCCCAACAACAATAACGTAGGGAGCCCATAGCATACCGGCTCTGCGTAGCTTCTCGGCTAGCTTAGAGTCGGAGTCATCAACCACGACTCGCTTTAGTTTTTTCCCCACCTTGCTCGCGACCAGGCTTGCGTATTCGCTTGATACGGGGTTGTTGATGGCGATGTAGGCCTGAACCACGGAGTATTTTATGGGCAGCATGGGTATGTACTGTGAGCTTTGCATCTTCTCAATGTTCATTGCTATCATTCCAGCGAGGATGGTGTTCATGAAAGCCAGCGTTTTATCTCCACTTAGCGAGAGCCCCACGAGGAACTTGAACTGTTTGCCCTGAAGCCAAACGTGCTTCTCGTTAACGACCAGGCCTTCCTCCCCTATAACGCTCTTAAGCTTATCAAGCGTTGTCGGTATTCCCCTCTCAATGAAGAATGCTCTTATGGGTTGCGCTACCCCCTCGAGCAAGTACTCTGTGCAGTAATCAATTTTCTCAGCCGTGATATCTTTTGTAAACACCGTTGCTGTCTCCCCATCACATGTCCTCAGTTCCATGGCCACATCTTCAAGGGCTGATCGCCACTTATCGCTCATCCTTGTTGCTTTGCCGCCGAGCGTTAAGCCGAATCTCTGTAAGTAATCGTTGTAGAGCTTCTGCTCGAAATCTCTTGTTGTTTCCATTAGGGGCGGCATTCTCTCGGTGGCTGAGTAGCTCCTGGATAGCTCGGCGAGCGGGTGTCCGTGGACCTTTATATCAAAAGCCTTGTACCAACCGAATGGGGCTTTATGCACCTTTAAACCAAGGTTCTCCAGGCTTTTTGCCAGCTCGCTGAGCACTTGTCTAGCCTCGCTGAGGGGCGCGAGGTTGCTGGATAGATGAGCGTATGGATAAACCACAATGATGTCTGCCTTGACCTTCGCGGCGTGCTCAGCTATGTCCTGGCTGGCTTTTCTCACTATCTCCTCGTCATCGCCATCCTCAACCGTTGTGAAGACGACGAGCGCGTTTTCCACGCTGTGGGGACCGGCTTCCTCGTCAGCCTGAGATACGGCCTTTTTCGTTGGTGTATAGGAGAATCTTTCCGCGTGGAGCAGTAGAACCCTCATTTTCCATGCCACTAGAATAGCTATTATTAACACGGATATATCAACGCATCTTTTAACTAGCCACCCAGCCTCATTATTGGATGAACGCTAAGCCACGGACACTCATCTTGAATTATGCGTGATGAGAAGAAAATCGTTATAATATTTTCTAGCTAAGAGTGTGTATTTGTATTAAGCATTATTCATGGTGATTAGAGTTTTGAAGCTAGTTATGGTTACAGGAGGCGTTATGAGTAGCGTTGGAAAGGGGATAACGTCGGCCAGCCTGGCTATGCTCTTATCGAGGATGGGGTACAACGTATCAATGGTGAAGATTGACCCATACATAAACGTTGACGCTGGAACGATGAATCCCTACATGCATGGCGAGGTCTTCGTTACTGAGGATGGCGGAGAAACTGATCTCGATATCGGTCATTACGAGAGGTTTCTTGGGAGGAACCTATCGGCCAAGCATAACCTCACCACTGGTAAGGTATACCTCAGCGTGATTGAGAAGGAGAGGAAGGGGGAGTACCTGGGCCAAACAGTGCAGATTATCCCGCATGTGACGAACGAGATAAAGGACTACCTGCTGGGCCTTGGCAGGGAGGAGGGCGTGGATGTGCTCTTCGTGGAGATTGGTGGGACTGTGGGAGATATTGAAGGCCTGCCTTTCTTGGAGGCGGCGAGGCAACTGAGCATCGATCTGGGCAAGAGAAACGTGGCCTACATACATGTTGCTTATGTTCCCATACTTCCCCAGACAGGCGAGCATAAGACTAAGCCCTTGCAGCACAGCGTTATTGAGCTTAGGAGAATAGGCATTAACCCAGACATGGTTGTGGCTAGGAGCCCGAAGCCCCTGCCCCTCGATATAAGGAAGAAAATAGCGCTTTACTCCAACATCGATGTTAACAGGGTTATCAGCAATCACGATGTTGATAACATATACGAGGTGCCTCTTAACCTCCACAGTGAGGAGGCTGATAAGAGGCTCGCAGAAATACTCGAGCTAAGCTACAGGGAGCCATACCTCGATGACTGGCGGGGCTTCGTTGAGAGGCTTAAGTCAGCCAGCAAAACAGTTAACATAGCTATGGTTGGCAAGTACACGACTCTCCCCGACAGCTACATAAGCATAAGGGAGGCTCTCAGCCACGCTGGCGCAGGCCTCGGCGTGAAGCCGAAGCTGATGTGGGTCGAGTCAACGGATATTGAGAGCGGCAAAATCCAGGTCGACGATGTAGTAGCGAGGGCGCAGGCAGCAATTATACTGCCTGGATTCGGTAAGAGAGGGGCGGAGGGCAAAATAAAGGCGATCAAGAGTTTCAGGGAGAACGACAAGCCCATCCTAGGGATATGCTTCGGCTTGCAACTAATGGTTGTTGAGTACGCGCGCCATGTTCTCGGCCTGGACAGCGCTAACTCAACGGAGATTAACCCGAACACCCCCTACCCAGTTGTCGATTTGCTCGAGGAGCAGAGAAGAGTGGATAAGCTGGGAGGGACAATGAGGCTTGGGGCCTACAAAATAAGACTTGTCCAAGGAACGCTAGTCCACTCGCTATACGGTGCCGATATAGTTATGGAGAGGCATAGGCATAGGTACGAGGTAAACCCCTTGTTCCTCGAAAAGCTGGAAAGCTCGGGCCTAATAGCTAGTGGATACAGCGTGGAGGGAAACAGAGTCGAGTTCATGGAGTCAAGGCACAACAAGTTCTTTGTCGGCACACAAGCACACCCGGAATACAAGAGCAGGCCCCTGAGCCCATCACCACTGTTCATAGGATTGCTGAGAAGCGCTAGTTAGAGGTTTAAATACTCTTTAAATACATTATACAACAATGTATAAGCGAGCAGTAGGTGAAGCCCTAGATGCTATCCAGGAAACCAAGCGTACAGCCCACAGTGAGGATCGAGAACATCGTTGCCACAGTGACGCTTCCAAACGAGCTCGACCTCCATGAGATCGAGCGGAACATTCCGAGGGTTGAGTACAACCCAGACCAGTTCCCCGGGCTTGTTTTTCGTCTAGAAAAAATGAAGGTCACAGCGCTGATATTCAAGTCTGGAAAAATGGTTGTAACGGGAGCAAAGGATACAAAGTCGCTGATTGAGGCTGTCAAGAGGATAATTAGAACACTGATTGAAAATGGGATAAAGATTAAGGGTAAGCCGATTATCCAGATACAGAACATAGTTGCGTCAGCCAACCTTAACGTCGAGGTAAACCTAGAGGAGGCGGCGTACAAGCTTGAGAACAACATGTACGAGCCTGAACAGTTCCCAGGCTTGATATACAGAATGACCGATCCACACGTCGTTCTCCTCATATTCAGCAGCGGAAAAATGGTTATTACTGGAGCCAAGAGGGAGTCGGAGGTAACTGAAGCTGTTAACAAGATTTACAACATGCTTATTGAGCTTGGATGCGTCATAGAGAGAAGCGAGAGCGAGACAGAAGAGTTCTTCTAGGAATCGGTTTTCTATTACTGTTTTTGTACTGAATCACCATATATTTTTAAAAAACTGCTTGTTTCTTCATGGAATCAATAACACAAAAAGCATATTTCTTTAAGGAGGAATCTCTATAATTTTAGATAAGCAAAGGTGAGGGTATTGGATAAGTACCTAGAGGAATCCGGATACAAGGTGGCAACCGATAGGCTATATACACGCGAGGATGAATGGGTCAAGGTTGAGAACGGGAAAGCCACGATAGGCATCACCGATTATGCTCAGAAGCAGCTCAAGGACATCGTTGGCGTAGACCTGCCTGTTCTTGGCAGAACTTACAGGAAAGGCGAAGCCATAGCTTTTGTTGATTCAATAAAAGCAAGCGCCGAGGTATATGCTCCTCTCAGCGGCAAGGTCATAGAGATAAACGAATCACTTCAGGACGACCCACAGCTAATTAACAAGGATCCCTACGGTGATGGCTGGATAGCTAGAATAGAGGTTCTGAACATAGATGAGGCAAAAGACCTCATGAAGCCTGAGGAGTACGTTGAGTATATCAGGAGAAGAGCCAGGTGAAGACCTCGTGCCTGTGCCTAAGAGGGAGGAAGTATACGATGGAGTCGTTATATATGAGTACGAAGACTTCGTTGTTCAGGAGCCCTCTTACATAGTTGTTGGTCTACCTGACACAGGTCTCGTGGGAGCCATCAGCGTTACCCACATAGCATCGGAGCTAGGCGCCATTGAGGTTGGAGGAATAGACCTGCCAGCCATGATGCCTCCGATGACGCTTATCCGTAAAGGAGAGCCAATACCTCCCATAAGGCTCTTCCTAAAGGACAACGTGCTTCTCGTTCTCTCGGAGGCGCCTGTTCCTATTAACTATGTTTACAAGCTTAGCAAGGCAATCATGGAGTACAGCGTGAAGAGGAGGTTTAAGCTCCTCGTGTCCCTGACAGGCATAGCTTCTCCCTCCAGATACAGAGATGAGAAACCCAGAGCTTACTGGGCAGCCAGTGGAAGGGAGGCACTGGAGAAAGCCCTCTCACTCGGGATAGAAAGCTTCGATGAAGGAATACTTATAGGGCCCTACGCAGTAATTCTCAAGGAGGCCTCCAAGTACAGGCTTAACACCATAGTCTTATTGGCCGAGAGCTTCATGGATATACCTGACCCGGAAGCGGCGGCGACCGTCCTTAAGGTCTTCTCAGACCTCACAGGCCTGAAGATAGATACAACAAAGCTTCTGGAGGAGGCAGAGCTGATAAGGCTGAGAATGAGGGAACTAATGAAGCAGACCACAAGGACGATGAGCCAAATGGGAAAGGAGCTTGAAGTGAAGCACCCGGTGATATATACTTAGGAGGCGGGAGCTCGTGGATGAGGAGATAAGAAGACTAATCAACCTCATGTACAGGAGGCTATGGGAGCTTAGAAAAGAGCTGGAGGACGTATACGAGTACAGCTTCAGCAGGATTACCTCTCCATACACGCGGGGCCCCATAGAGCCTCTTCACTCTATATATGAGTTCCCCGACGAATACGTTATCATTGTTGATATACCGGTGGCGGATTCCTCAAGCATAACTGTTCAGGTCAGCGGGGACTACCTGGAGATAAAAGCAAGGATGATTGTAAGAGAAGCTATAGAGTCAATGCTACATGCAGAATACAGAAGGGAGGAAGCATTATATGTGAAGAGGATACTGCTCCCCCCTGACGCTGATGCATTCTCCATGAGGTACAGGGTCAGCGGTGGCAGGCTAATAATAAACATACCAAAAAAAGCCGGGCTCTAGCCAGAAGCGGTGTTGGAGCGATTTGCCCTGGGCATTCACCGTATGGAACAAGAGTAGCTTCTCTAAGAACGATTACGAGTTATTAATGAAATCAGGGTACAGCGTCGCGGAGATTAGCCTGGATTACCCATGGCCCTTCTCCGCGAATTTCAAAAATACAGTTAAGCAGATTGCAGAGCTGGGTCTAAGAATAGCTTTTCATGCTCCATGGAGAGATATCTCTCTGGCCTCGCCCTACAAGGATATATCTAGGGGCTCGCTGGAGGCTCTGAAAAAAGTAATAGACGAGGTAGCTGATACCCGCGCAGAATACATGGTTTTTCATATACAGACCAGGGAGGAGGTCAAGCTAGATAGCGAGTATTTTTCCCAAGTAAAGGAAGTCGTGGCGGAGCTTAATGACTATGCCAGGTCCAAGGGAATAAGAGCTGTGCTCGAGAACACCTTTAGTGGGGTTTCTGAATCGCCCGAGAGCTTTGCTGAGTTGCTCAAGTACACGGGCGCTGGAGCTTGTCTTGATATTGGTAGATTACTGCCCAGGGAGTCCCAGCAGTATTTTTCTCTCGAGCAAATAGAGAAATGGATAAGAACTATTAGCAACAAGATAGAGGTTCTCCATCTACACTCGCTGGGCAGAAGGAAGGGAAGGGTAACGGAGCATTTTTCTTTTCTAGGTAACGAGAACCTCTTTTCAACAATTGTTAAGAGAACATTCACTTTTAACCCAAACCTTGTGGTTACGCTCGAGGTTTTTTACACCCACGCCGGAAACGACGTTACTGCTTCTTATCTAGCGGAGATGCTTACCAAGTTTTTAAGCCTTTTCTAACTTCATATACCATGTAAGCAATTGGTATGAGAGGTACGTATAAGCAAGATGATTCTAGGGATAGATGAGGCTGGGAGAGGAAGCTTAATTGGCCCAATGATAGTCGCTGGAGTCGTTCTTGATGAGGAGAAAGAGAGGAGATTAACCGAGCTGGGGGTGAGGGATAGCAAGGCCCTTACGCCAAGAAAAAGAGCTAAGTTACTCCCAGCAATAGTAGATGAAGCCTACTTTCTCGAAGTCATACCCGTAGGCCCGGAGGATATTGATTTGTACAACCTGAACACCCTGACGCGGGACGCGATGGATACCATAATTAAAGATGCAGTATCTATGCTGGGCGAAGTAAGCCTCGTGATACTTGATAGAGTAGGTAAAAGCTACTCAGCAATAAGGATAATCAATGGCAGAAAAGTGAAGATAATAATGGAGGAGAAAGCCGATGCGAAATACACCGTTGTCTCGGCCGCGAGTATTGTTGCTAAGGTTTTCAGGGATTGGTGCTTAAGTTACATACAGAAGGAATTCGGCTTATCGGGGAGCGGTTACCCATCGGATAACGAGACTGTTGAGTGGGTTAGGAACAACCTGGAGAAGCTCCCAAGATGGGCAGTTAGACACAAGTGGAGAACGCTTAGGCACAAGGGGCCGTCAAGCTCCACTACCGGTTTTACTCTGGATAAATTTATGAGGGACGAGGAGAATGCCGACTAACCTCCCACCTGAGGCTAGGGCTAAATGGATTAAGGTAATGGAGGCGAGAACACTCGAAGAGAAAATTGCCGCCCTGGAGGAGTTCATCTCGGCTGTCCCAAAACACAAGGGAACGGAGAACCTAATGCTATGGGCCACGAGAAGACTAAGCCAGCTGAAAGAGGAACTAGAAGAAAAGAAGAGGAGAAAAGTTGGTTCTGGGCCTAGGTTCTTTGTAGAGAAGGAAGGGTCAGCGCAGCTGGTAATGCTGGGCTGGCCTAGCTCCGGCAAAACGCTTCTTCTCGCTAAGCTAACAAACGCTAAGGTAGAGGCATCACCTATTCCCTTCTCGACAACCCTGCCTCAGCCCGGCATGATGAAATTCGAAGATGTACTCCTACAGCTTGTGGATGCTCCCAGCCTGCCCTTCGGCCTAGGCGAAAAGGTTAGCTGGTATGGGAGGACAATAGGGCTGGCGCGCAACGCTGATGGCGTCATCCTCGTGGTTGACTTGTCAAGAGATGTTGACAAGCAACTAACATCTGCTGTCCAGGAGCTCGAGGAGAACGGCATCCTCCTCGGTAAGCGAAAAGCCGTGGTGAGCTTCACTAAGACCAGCGCTGGCGGTATAAACATCGTGGTCGTCGGGAGATTGATTAACGCTACGCCGGATGACGTGAGAAAGCTGCTACTGGACTACAGGATTCATCATGGAATAGTGAGGATTATAGGTGAAGCGTCAATAGACGACGTTGAGGCAGCCATTCTCGGCAACAGGGATTACAAGCCATCAATAATAGTTGGGAACAAACTGGATATAGCTGGTCAGGATAGTGTCGAGGTTCTTGGTCAGTTAGCAAGAAAACTAGGCGTGCCGTACCTAGCTGTCTCGGCTCTACGAGGAGATAATTTATCTCTGCTTCCAAAAATGTGTTTTGAGAGCCTGGAGCTGATACGAATATACACCAAGCAACCAAGCGGCGAGGTTGCGAGGAAGCCCCTTGTACTGAGGAAGGGAGCAACGGTTCTCGACGTAGCAAAGGCCATTCATTCAAGCTTCGCTGAGAACTTCAAGTACGCTAGGATTTGGGGCCCAAGCGCGAAGTACCCAGGCGAAAGAGTAGGAAAAGACCACGTTCTGGAAGATGGAGACGTAGTAGAGATAAGAGCATAGCTAAACTCTCGTCTTCACAAGTGCAAAGTGTCATAATCTATCGTGGTAAAGGTATTAAAAAAGGAGGCACCGTGAGCCCCAGGCCTCCGCCGCTCTACCAGGCTGAGCCACGGGCCCACTACGAATAAATAAAAAGGAATCCACTCCTTATAAACTTTACAGGTGAAAGCCTCGTCCTATTATAGCGGAGTGGAGCTCAGACTCTTCAGAGCGGGAGGAGGGGGGTCAGCGTTCGGTATCAAAACAAATACGCGGAGCTAAGCGCTTATGGAGGCTTGTATCGATGAGGAGCAGTAATCCATTTGATAGAAAAGGCTTAGCAGTCGTAAATTTGATTCTAAAGCCTATGCCGAAGCCTTCTTTGCTTCTAATCAAGAAGAGAGCTTTTCCAAATGACCCTTGGAGCTTCGATGTTGGTTTTCCGGGAGGCATGGTGAAGGAGGGCGAGGATCCTCTTTCAGCGTTGATGAGAGAAACAGAGGAGGAGACAGGTATTTCTCCATCCGTTCTTGAGGTATTAGCTCTTGTTGGTTTGGATAGACCAATAATTATGCCTCAAGTAATTATACGTGCTTATCTATCGCTACTTGTAGGTGAGCACGGCGATTTTAAGCTTGATTTATCCGAGGTCTCCGAGGCTTTCTGGGCTCCCCTAAGCGAAATTAGAGGGCCAGCCAAGATGTATCATCCATTCAAGAAAAGGGTTGTGGAGGCTTATGTTTACTCACACCACATTATATGGGGTGTTTCGAAAAGGATTCTCGAATCAGCTTTCCCCCTGCTCAACTCTCTAAGAATTAGAGGTGTTTCTAAGTGAGAATCAGAGCAGGTAGCATTGTGGTTGAGCCCTGGCTTAATCCACGTGAGTGCATCGAGTGTCTCGAGTCAAGGGGCTCCATCCAGCAGGTTCTGCTAGAACCAATAGTAGCTTACTCATCATTGTATCGTAGAGCCGAGCTGATAATCAAAAACATGTTGTTGGCTATTGGTCATAGAAGCTACATAATCATGAATGAATCCGACGCGATTGAATGCGGTTGTCTTTACATAAAAGTAGAGAAAGATGCCTGGGGAGAGGCGGAGGAATACACAAAAACATGTAATGGTGAACAGAAAATTGAGATGGCTTAAGAAAAGAGAGTTTGTAATATACGCTCATCTCGCCCTAAGGCATGGGGGCACAGCCGTCAGCGCGACAGACCTTGTCTACGAAGTAAAAAAGACCTTTGGAACCACGATAAGGACAGCGAAGAACATAGTTAAGAGGTTGATGCGAGCAGGATATATCGTGAAAGTGGATGCCAACAATGTAAGGGTTAGAACACTCGATGACTCCCTCACAGAGCTTGTAACTAGTTATGTAAGTAAGCGAAGAGGAAGACGCAAAGTTAACTTAGCTAATCGCTCCTAATTAAGCACGCATATTCCCTGGTTTTCATCATTGTTGTAGTAAAGTATTTTCTCACCAATCAAGAGATAGCCACTGCTGTTCGGCAAGCCTAGCTCAATTATGTCTCCTTTGCTTAGAAGCGTTGTATTCTCGATTACCTTTATCTCTCCATTTAATTCTCTGTAGATTTTGAGGGAGAGGGTCTCCCCTGTTTTTACGCTGAGTTTACCATTGCTTATTGCAAGCATCAGCGCTTTTCCCTCACCACAGCTAAGTAGCTCCACGCCGGGGTTATCTTCATTATTACTTATTTTTTGTTGAAGACTAGTCTGCCATGCGTTGATTATAGATAATGATGCAACAAGCATGGATATCAGTATTGCCTCCGCTAACAAGTTGTGTAGCCCCTTCACTGCCTAGGCCCCCAATACTTCATTTGCTCTTTAAAAAACGTGTATTACTAACGGAGTGCAGGTATGAAGGCATCGTCATCAATTATTGCTGGCTTAGTGCTCATTCTCTTAACACTATCATCGATCTTTGCTATAAGCACTCTTGAAGCTAGAATAATTCGTGATTTGCGAATAGAGGCCGACTTACACCAGCTATCACTTGAGCAGAGGAGAATACAATCCACCCTGGTCATGGATGAGAGAAATGGATACGTCGTTGTGAGGGGCATTTCGCCGGGAGAAGTAAAATACCTGGTACTCGTGTCAGATAATGGCTCTCCAAGCATTTACGGCCCGCGGAGCTTGCAAGGCAGCGAGGGGGAGGTTTTCATACCTGCTCAATACTTGCTGAGTTCTGATAAAGCATTCATTGTTTTGAGAAACAACGTTATCGTGGATTTGAGGTACGTGGCGATGGAGGGGGAGGCGAGCGATATCGTAAGCCTCAGTCCAAGTGTATTCACGCTTTTGTTAGCGAAGGGGCTAAACACAAGTGATTTGTACAAGTTGCTCGAGGAGCCAATCCATATGAGTGAGCCAATAGGCGTGAGCACTTCATTGCCCATAAAAGTATCCATAAAGTCGGAGAACACGAGTTACATTATTGAGACAACAAGCAGAGATTGCCCATTAGGGCTCGTGAGGGTGCTTTATTGGGGAGCCAGAACTGATTACCTAGTTAACGTGACGCTCGGAGACAGGGTTCTATATACGGATAAGGGCACCATCCAGTTCACGTACACGGGTAGCGGGACAAGGTCAGCTTACAAATCGTTTCCATTGATTAATGGAAACGCGACCCTCCCCGGCCTCAACGAGTCAGTGGTTCTCAGCTTATCGCTTGAATCATTTATGGAGCTGATAGCAAGTAGCCCCTCGCCAATGGACTACTGCTCGAGCGCTTTCTACTACACGCAACCATCAGTAGGCTTCAACGCCAAGCTAACGATAACGTTGAGCCTAAGCAATAACAAGACGGGGATATCAATCATACCGGAGGTAATGGACGCGTGGGCTAGGAAGCCGAGTTATTACAGCGAGACAAGGTCTCTCTACGGGTACTACGCGAAGAGCGATTCCATCTACATATACATGAAGAGCAACGTTATCTACGCTTTTTACAGCAGTATTTATGGAACAAGCGTGGGGGGAGGGGAAATAAGTGTTTATTACCCGAAAATCAGGTTCTCATACGCAGTTATTAATTAGCGTTAAATTTGTAATAAACAATATGTTCTGTAGAAAGGCAAACCAGCGGGATTAACATATATTTTTCTTTTATACATTACACAGTGGTGCCTCCTTTTTGGACGAGCTTCAAGGAATACCCCTAATGGATGACCTTCCCTTAAAAAACTCAAGAGTCCTTGTAAGGGTCGATTTCAACGTACCGATAGACCCTGTCTCGAAAGAAATACTCGATGACTCCAGAATAAAGGCTCACGTGCCGACGATCAGGGAGCTTGTTGATAAGGGGTGTAAGGTCGTGTTGATGTCTCATCAGGGCAGACCGGGACTCGACGACTTCGTTGAGCTGAAGAGCCACGCGGAGAGGCTCTCTCACCACCTCGGCATGCATGTCAAGTGGGTGGATGACGTCATGGGACCGGCTGCCAGAGATGCGATAAAAAACCTTGGTATCGGGGAGGTGTTACTGCTCGATAACGTGAGGTTCTCCTCCGAGGAGAGCATAGAGGCCCCTCCCGAGAAGCACGCGCAGTCATACCTTGTCAGGAGGCTTGCTCCCCTCTTTGATTACTACATCAATGATGCTTTTGCTACTGCTCATAGAAGTCACGCCAGTATTGTTGGTTTCCCATACGTGCTTCCAAGCGCTGCTGGAAGGCTACTCGAAAAGGAGATAAAAGCCCTCAAGAAGGCCTTTGACCCCCAGGAGTCCCCGAAAATATTTGTTCTCGGAGGAGGCAAGCTTCACGATACAGTAAGGATAATCGAGTATCTATCGAAGAAAAAAATTGCTGAAAGAATACTGACTACCGGTTTGGTCGCTGAGCTGTTTCTAGCATCGAAGGGGGTGGATTTAGGCCCAAGAAACCTCGAGGTACTCGAGAAGACTGGGGGCTTATCGCTTATTCCCAGGGCTAAGAGGCTGTTGTTGCAGGGCGCGCCGATCGAAACACCCATCGACTTCGTAACTCTAAGGGATAACGGGGAATTAGGGGAGGAGTACGTCGGAAACATTCGTGGCTTAATAAGAGATATAGGGCCTATGACCTCAAAGATTTATGCTGAGCTTATGAAGGAGGCTAGAATAATTGTTATGAGAGGACCGGCCGGAGTCGTTGAGGACGAGAGATTTAGGAAAGGGACGCTGAGGCTTCTGGAGGATGCTATAAATAGCAATGCTTTTGTCATCATAGGTGGTGGTCACCTGGGGATAATGGCTGATGAGTTAGGTTTATCTGGAAAAGCCGCTCACATAAGCACGGGTGGTGGAGCCTTATTGATACTCCTGTCAGGCGAGCCCTTGCCAGCTCTCGAGGCACTTAAGCTTTCAGGCAAGATGTTTCTCTATGGAGGTGGATTGTGATGAAGGTTAAAGTTGCTGTTAATGGATACGGAACCATTGGTAAAAGAGTAGCGGATGCAGTTTTGAAGCAGGATGACATGGAGCTGATAGGGGTAGCTAAGACGAGGCCTAACTATGAGGCATTCGTGGCTGTTCAGAAAAGGATACCTCTCTACGTCCCTTCAGGCAAGGAGAAGGACTTCGAGGAGAAGGGACTGAGGGTCTCAGGCACAATAGAGGAGCTTATATCTAGGGCTGATGTCGTGGTTGACGCTACTCCAAGCGGGGTAGGAGCAGCTAACAAAGAGCTATACGTGAAGCATGGAGTCAAAGCTATATTTCAGGGCGGAGAGAAGCCAAACGTAGCTGAGGTTTCGTTTAGTAGTTTATGCAACTATGATGAGGCTCTGGGGAAAAGCTACGTCAGGGTCGTGTCCTGCAACACGACGGGTATACTGAGGGCTCTATGCACACTTAACAGATATATAGGCTTAGAGAAAGCACGCGTATTCATTGTTAGGAGAGGAGCCGACCCGAAGGAGAGGGATAAGGGCCCCATAAACAGTGTGGTCCTCGACCCGCCAAAGCTTCCTAGCCACCACGGAAAAGATGTGCTAACGGTGCTAAGGGGCATTGATATACTGACGGCCGCCGTCGCTGTTCCAACAACCCTCATGCACACACACTTTGTTCACTTAAAGCTGAAACATAATGCAAGCAGGGAGGACGTGCTGAGCGCTTTCTCCCAGACAAGGAGAATAATGATGGTTGACTCATCAATCCTCGATGCAAAGAGCACCTCAGAAATCATTGAGGTTGCCAGGGACCTTGGAAGACCAAGGTACGATATCCCCGAGCTAATCGTGTGGCTAGACTCAATAACGGTTAATGGAGATGAGGTCTCATTTATCCAGTCTGTTCACCAAGAAGCAATAGTGGTACCCGAGAACATAGATGCTATAAGGGCAGTAACATCTATTGAATCAACAGCTGAGGCATCAATCAGAAAAACAGATGAATCGCTAGGCATTGGGAGGTGGATATAAATGGAGATATACAGGAAAGAGCCAACCTATCAGATAAGCTATAGGTACAGGAGGATCCTCGTCCCAATAGATGGAAGCGAGACAAGCATGATGGCCTTGGAGTTCGCGTTAGACATGGCTATTCGATATGGCTCGAAGGTCACAGTTGTCTACGCCTACTGCGAGGGGGATGAGCAAGCCTTTAATGAAGTGAGGAGAAAAGTAAAAGAGAGAGCCTCAAAGTATAACGCCAACGTGGATGTCAAGCCACTTATCTATGACCCGCTGAGCAGTAGCGCGGCCTCCGTTATTGTTAAGGAAGCACTGGAGGGAGGATACGACGCGGTTGTTATGGGTGCCCGTGGGAAATCATCTAATGAGGATTTGTTGCTGGGAAGCGTTGCTCTCGCCGTAGTAATGCATGTTCCATCAACCATAATACTTGTTAGGTAAAGAAAATATTTTCAGATAAATGACTTCATATCCTAAGGGGAGAGTTCTCCTCGAAGGAAATTTTTTAATCTATGTTTAGCTATATGTTTCCAAGAACGCGACTGCTTGTTTTAAACGCGGTGATTCTCATGGCTGTATTCGAGATTGGTAGAATATGCTACAAAACGCTTGGTCGAGAAGCAGGTAGGAAATGCGTTATTGTAGACGTCATCGATGAAAACTACGTAGTTGTTACTGGGCCCAAGAGCCTAACGGGTGTTAGGAGAAGAAAAGTAAACATAAGCCACGTGGAGCCTCTGGACAAAAAAATCGAAATAGAGAAGGGAGCCAGCGATGAGGCTGTTCTAGAAGCCATAAGGAAAGCAGGCCTCGAGGAATTCATGAGGGAGAAGATAGCTGTTAAGAAGGTGGCGCAGGCCTCATCGAGGTAAGAGGGATTCTGAGTTCTTTTTTTAACCAAAACTTTTTTGATACTCCGTTTGATTTATTCAAATAGAAATGGTGTTCTCTCTTGGATATAAAGGAGAGCATAAGCATAATTGACAACTATATTCACGGTTATTGTGGCGAGAGCAAGAAATGGGTTATCCTAGATGACAAGGCAGAGACTAATGATTCGTGGGGGAAGCTTCCATGGAAAAGAGAACTAGCGGAGCTCATGGAGCAGGGAATAATCAATGTAGATAAGCCCCCAGGGCCGACTAGCCACGAGGTAGTGGCCTGGATAAAAAGAATGCTGGGGATAACAAAGGCCGGTCACGGCGGGACTCTAGAAGCCTGGGCTTGAGCCCCCGGCTGGGGATACCCGAAGGTGACCGGCGTTCTACCCGTAGCTCTGGGGAAAGCTACTCGTCTAATGCCAACGGTCGCGCACAGCATAAAAGAGTACGTAGGAATCATGGAGCTCCACGGCGAAGTGCCGGAAGATGAGGTCAGAAAAGTAGCCGGCATGTTTGTAGGCAAAATAATCCAGAGGCCACCCTTCAAATCCAATGTAAAAAGGGTACCTAGGGTTAGGAGGATACACGAGCTGGAGATAATCGAGGTTAACGGACGACACGTGTTATTCAGGGTTTTATGTGACGCTGGGACATATATAAGAAAGCTTTGCCACGACATGGGTATTATGCTCAGGGTAGGAGCTCATATGAGGGAGCTCCGGAGAACAAGGACGGGCCCCTTCACGGAGAAAGACCTAGTAACGCTTCACAGGCTTAGCGAAGCTGTATATGTATACAGGACCGAAGGGGTGGAAGATGAGCTAAGAAGCTTACTGATAACGCCTGAGAAAGCAACGTGTATGCTGCCAAAAATAATCGTTAAAGACACAGCCGTTGGCGCGCTTGCCCATGGCGCCCCGCTAAGCGTTAGGGGAGTTGTCGCGTACACCAATGATGTGAAAATGGGCTCGAGAATAGCTGTTCTAACAATGAAGGGAGAGCTTGTTTTATTAGGAGAAGCTTTAGTTAGCGGCAGAGAGCTTGAGCTGCTCGGCAAGGGCCTAGCTGTCAGGCCTATAGCGGTGTTCATGTCTAGGGATGTGTATCCGAAGGCATGGAAAAGCAAGGAGCAAAACAAGAAGGCTGGTAACAGTTGAGCAAGACAGGGGTTAATGTGAAGATCGTCCTCGCGAGCTCCATTGATGGTAAAATAGCTGACGCGAATGGAGTGTGGAGGCCGCTATGTCCTCATGATGAGGAGAGGTTTTACCAGGCTATGAGATGGGCTGACGCAATTATTGTTGGTTGGCGTACACTTGTTCACAGCGGGCTTGATTTCTCCGTTGAGGGAAAAAAGATAACCAAGGCGCTGGTAGACCCCCGAGGAGAAATCAACACTAACCATAAGTTCTTTGATAGTAACGTAAATAACATAGTTGTTTTCGGCTACTCAAGGCTTTATCCTCAGGAAAAAATGCTTGAGCTGAGAAAAAAGAACGTGAATGTCATCATGAGTGACAAGTATCCAATAGAACCCGAGTTCATGCTGTCCGTTCTAGCCAATGATTACGGCTCGAGAAATGTTCTTGTCGCGGGAGGAGGAACTACGGCATGGTATTTTCTTGAAAAGCTCACAGATGTTGAGCTACAAATTACCGTGGCACCAGTGGTTCTGGGAGACTCGCCCTACCATAATATTCGGGCTCCAAGCCTCAGTCACCCAGGCCTGAGGCTGAGGTTGACCTCCGTAAGGCTTTGTGAGTGTGGTCAAGAGATCGTTTGTACATATAGAAAGCATTTTTAGAAACCAGGGGATTTAAGCCGAGTACCTTGCAGGGAAGGCTTGAATTCTATGGGGATTGGTTCACGATCAATGCGTGGAATTATGAACTTTAACCCACTAATGGTTTACTACTATTAACTCCTCCTAATTCACGTGAACTAACGAGGTACTGCTCGAGTTTTTTAGCGTGTGCTACCGCTTGAGTCCTCATAGTATCGAGGAACGTTCTTGTAACCTCTCACTTGACCTCGCTTGAAAGTAGCTTGAGGGAGCCAGGCTTGAGAAGATGGTTAGTAATCTTACCACCGAGAATGAGAAGCTGTTACCAAGTGTATGCTGTTGCTAATATAGGTATTCCGATCTCTATTGGGTTGTCGCCATATATGATGATAGACCTGTAGTCTTCGAATACAACACTATGGGAGTTAAACCCCGCATACACGCTGACAGGCTTCTTTCTGTAGAGTCCCCTGTACACCCTTAAACCCGAGTAATTCGATGTGATAACACTCGTAGAGGAGCCATCAAAGCAGACCACAATAAAAGCCCCGGGCCTCGAATCATAAGCAATCCTCTCACAGTCTAATGCCTCGCTACTAGTGATTATGCGGAGACCCCGGGACCCCTTAACGACTGCCACCCCATGTGTTGGATGTGAGAAGCCTTCCTCTGCTCAGCACTCTAGTCTATCCTTACAATGTATATACCGTGCTCGCATTCAGGGGTTTTAGTGAACACGGAGTCTCCCTGTATGCCTGATGGAGTGATCCCTGGTTGCAGTGCATAATCGGTTAGTACAATGTGCTCATAGTCAAATGGGGATAAAGCGGGGCTGGATGGCTGAGGTAGCTCAATATAGTTTTTAACGCTATACCCTAAAACAATTTTCAACACTAATCCCCGGAACCTCGCTTGTTCTCCTCTTACACAGGTCTCTTCTCCTTTGTTTTCGCGGGCTTCTTCTCTTTACTAGAGCCAATTGAGGATATCGCGGAGACTATGAGTGCGAGTAGCCTTGCCTCGAAGCTCATGGAGCCCCTCGAGAACAAGCCGGACAGCAATGCGAGGGCTCCTGCCACAGCACCCATGCTGAGCATTGCGGGGCTACCTGCACTGTAGCCACGCCAAAGGAATATAACCGCTAGGAACAAGTAGAACATATGCTTAACCCTCAGGAAGCCCTAGACACGCTCATTTAAGACACTCATAGTCGTGTTTTAAAGCCTGTGGATTTTTTCCACGTCTCCACCATGAATTTCAATTGAAGAACCAGGGTTAGTTTTTCGAAACAAGGGTTTTCACGGAGACTCACCTATCGAAGCAGTGTTAGGTATTAATCACCCTTCGTTCTACCTAACACGAGTAAGAGCGGGGAGGAGTTTAATGCGTTGCGAAAGCCCCTACTCCTCAATTAACGGGTGTTAGGTAGTTGAGAGGGATTTATCTACCTAACAGCCGAAAGCCCTGCTATTCATGGCGGGGAGGAAGTCAGTTAAACCCCGCTACTCCATCTTCCTCAGTATTTCCTTCGCTGTCTTCTCCTGTGTATAGGTTAATATGTAGTCTAGGCGTGAGTGCTTTGATATCTTTGCTATTATCAGAGGCCCGTTCCATGACTGAGTAGCTACAATCTTACGGGAGCTGGAACAAGGATTCAGTGTAGGTAGGATGCGTCGAGGAACCTAGCGTTGAGGTTTATAGGCCGGGCTTTCCCCACGGTTAGCACAACTACTCTTGCTACGCCTTCTCCGAACTTCTCGACATTAGTCTTGCTGTAAAAGGGTAGGGGGAGGAGCTCGTGGGGGAAGTTTAGTGTCAAGTGATCTCTGATCTCGTTGAAAGTCTTCTTCTTCTTCTCGAACTTAAGTTCTCTGAGCTCCTCCTTAAGGTACTCTACACATCTTATAATCGCTCTCCTCTTCACGCTCTCCGGTAGCCCTCCTATTGGGCATTTAACCATGTCTATTAGGTAGAATCCGCGATCTTTGAATCTTTCGAAGAACTCATCTTTGTTCTTTGATCTGAATAAGACTTGGTTTATGTGGTATGCGATGCTATTAAACCTCTCAGGACCCGAGGAGTAGAAGTAAGCCTCCCCATTTCTTATGAAAGCTTTAGGAGGAGATTCGGCTATAAATAAAATTGTAATCTTACTCGGAACATGTTTTTCATTTAGTTTAAGAGCTACGTCCCGTGCTTTTAAACGATCAGCATACTCTTCGTTTTCATATAATGGGCAACCCTTACAGTGCACATTGCTACGTATGCGTTGGATAACAGGGTTTATCAGCATCATTCACCCATAACCACCAGGGCTACAAACGTTATATAACTGTTGGAGGATGGGGTTTTTATAGCGTCTCGCTTCTTACAGCTTAACAATACCAGCAGGTGGTGGAAGTCTGAGTTTAAAACCTTTCCAAGCCCCTCATACCTACTCCTTGTATACTATGGAGTAGAACTTGTTACACCACCTATGAGTTAATACTCTCCACGTAAAAACGTGAAAAAGAGGTCTTTAATCAGTTATATAAAGGATCATGGGTCCGCCGGGATTTGAACCCGGGTTCTCCGGCTATCCTCGTATTTACCGGCTTAGAAGCCCGGACTCTCCAAATAAAACCCTCATGCTTCAGAATAGGGAGCAATATAATTGAAAAATATTTAAATACCCATAAAGTTTAATTGTTTAAAACCAGTAGATACCTTTCAACATCTTTGGTGAGGAAAAAATGGCAGGAGCAACTCCGAGTAACGTAATCCTTGTTGGTAAAAAACCTGTTATGAACTACGTAATGGCTATATTAGCTCTGCTAAACCAGGGCATAGACGAGGTAATAGTCAAGGCCAGAGGCAGAGCCATCAGCAAGGCCGTGGACGCGGTCGAGATAGTTAGGAACAAGCTGCTAGTCGACAGAGTCGATGTCAAGGACATCAAGATCGGCAGCCAGGTCGTTCAGGGACAGGACAGAACAAGCAGGGTCTCAACAATAGAGATAACGTTGAAACTCGCTAAGAAGTAAAAATCCTAACAAATAAACTAGAACAAAGCAAAAAGTTTTTTCTGCTCTATAAAAAACCAAAACACGGGAAGCTAGCTGGCTTTTTTGACGGGCGTCTTCTTCTCTTTCTTACCAGTTTTCTTTCTAGAACGGGAAGCCTTCTCCACACGAGATGGCTCTTTCGTGGCTAGCAGCTCATTTAGTTTAACTTTGTATTCTTCTTCTCCAATCTCTCCTCTCATAGTTTTTCTCATCAAATCAATGATATCCATCATCTTCGACAATTCTTGTAGAGGCATTTCCCCCTCAGCTCTGGCTTCTTCAGCCTCCTCAGTAACGGCTTCAGCCTCCTCCTCAAATTCTTCCTCGAAGTACTCGTCTTCGGACAAGCTAATCCCTCCTCCTCAATAATCAGCAAAAGGAGTTATATAGGTTTTTATAACTGAAAACCTCGCTGTTAGTGGAGGGGATGGCGAGGATAGTGAGAAAGATTTTTAACCCTATACTGGGCTAGAAATCTCAGAGGATGTTCCAATGACCTATGAGCCCTAAAGCCTGTGTTGGGTGAGGTGAGACAGGCAGCAATAGCCCGCAGGGTAATGAGCTCTGCGGGATGGGGGAGAAGTGAGCCCCGCGAACCAGCAGATGAGGCTGAAGGTGAGAAGCCACAGCTGAACGCTGGAAACCTCGCCCTTTAGGACGGGGTAGCTCACATCCGGTGTTCATTATTATTTTTTAAAGAAGCATTCCAGGGTTAGGAGGAAGGAGTAGCTAGATGAATAAAGAGATTAAGGAAGAAAAAGTAATTGAGGCTCTACTGAAAGAGAAGATTGATGATGCGCCGCCTCAAGATGAGGAATTAAGGTTACTATGCAGGGTTCTACTTCCCTATTACGGCAGGGTTCACGGGTTCATGGCTGGGCATTTGTTCAGAGCTTCCCGTATACTACGGGAAGGTTTAATGGCTTCGAGAACAAGGATTTTTTCATTCACGGGCAACATAGTGTCAACGGGTTTGCGAGGATTAATAGCCAAGGTAATAAGAGACGGCTTCTTCAACCTGATTGTGACGACGACAGGCACAATAGACCATGACATAGCGAAGGGCATGGGGCCCGGTTATTACAAGGGTGACTTTAGGCTGGATGACGTGTTCCTCGAGAAAATAGGCATTCATAGACTAGGCAACGTATTAATACCGAAAGAGAACTACGGCCCAGTTGTGGAAAAGGTTGTCAGAGACGTGCTTGGGGAGCTTAAGAATAAAACAATCAGTGGACACGAGCTTCTATGGATAGTTGGCCAGAGAATAAGTGATAATAACAGTATTCTTAGGGCATCATGGGAGAGGAGAGTCCCCATAATCGTGCCGGGATTCTATGATGGCTCCTTCGGGACTAACGTACATATATATTCCAAGCTGAACAACGTGAAGCTGGACCTATCTCTGGACCAGTCTCTCATGGAGGATATATTTTTCTCTGAGAAAAACACACCGATAGCAGCGCTTATTGTGGGGGGTGGTATAAGCAAACACCACGTTATATGGTGGAGCCAGTTCGCGGGCGGGCTTGACTACGCTGTATATGTAACAACGGCCGTTGAATATGATGGTAGCCTGAGCGGTGCTCATCCAAGAGAAGCTATATCTTGGGGTAAGATAAAGCCCGAGGCTAGTAGCGAGGTTGTTTATGGCGACGCAACCATTATTCTTCCTCTCCTCTTGTCATCTCTTTATTGCGAGTGAGTTTCATCACTAATCAATCCTATTCTTCTTCATCGTTATACGCATGCCTTGCTTACTATTTCTCTGTAGTAGTTCAGCTTGCTTGTTAGTCTTGGGTTAACGTTTCTTCTCCGCGCTAACATTAGGCTTATGTAACCGGATAGCCATGTTCCATGTATGTACTCCTCTAGCACATTTCTTCCCGATAGCCTGATTTTAATGGAGCTCGTACCCAGGGCTTTCTCGGCTGCTTCCAAAAAGCACTTGTAGTTGCTTGTCAGGCCGCCCTCTATGGATATAATGTCGAGGTCATCCTTGGGCATGCCCTCAAGAATGTTGTGAAGCCACTCCGGGTACTCCTCCGCTATGGCTAGGACCTTCGCGTTTTCCGATAACTCTTTTTTCAATCGGGACGCAATCGGCATGTACTCGTGGTGAGTAGTGATAAAGAATTTATCTTTACTGGAAGCCTCAGCTATACTCGATGCGGTTTTCAGAACTGCATCGGTGTTCTCGAATACATTAACGCTGTTCATGACGTCATTTATGCTTAGCTTGCCTGTTAGTTGCAGGTAGGATAAGTATGATAGTACTGAGTAGAACATAAGGGGGAAAGCGCCTCTAGATGGATAGCCCCCGGGCATCTTCAGGATGACGGCATCTTCTTTTTGCATCGCTTTTTCAAGTAACCCTCCACTCGTAACCCCGACCAGCTTTACCGGCCTCCCCTTAAGGCTATCCAATGCTTTTATCGTCTCGATAGTCTCACCAGAATAGGAGATAACCATCACCAAGGAATCCCTGCTTAAGTAGTTACTAACCGTAACACTCCTCACAACGTTCACATCAACCGTAAACTCGTAGTGCTCTGAGAGGCCTCTCAAGTAGTCACCAATAATTCCTGAGCCACCTATTCCAATAACAAGTAATTTCCCGAAGGATCCCCCGTAATACCGCTCCGCTGTTTCCTTTGCCTTAATAAGCCCTATCTGTAAGCCTAATTCCGCAAGCTCTCTCCACGACGAATAAACCTTCATCATATATTCGAAGTCATACAAAGCGGCTTCCTCCTTTAAAGCTAGTTTGATGCGGCTCTAATGAGCATCACTCTATATTTACCTAAAATCATCGATATAAAAAAGACGTGTAGCGAACAACCACGCAGAGGGTTTAGCTCTACAGTTTTTGAGCATGACCCTGACCTCCTCCCCGCCCTAAAGGGCAAGGGTTCCCTTGGGGCGGCTCATTGGTTCCCCGCATCTGTTTGGGTCTACATCTTTCATTTGCGGGGCAGTCGGGGTGGCCAGAGATTCCCCCCATCACGGTTTGTATGAGTGGTTGCGCTCCCCGCATCCACGTGCTAAGGGCAACCACAGCTCTTGATTAAAACAAGAAAAGCTTTTCTACTCATCCCCGCTTATAAAGGCGAGGCTTTCAGTTGTAAACCCTGTTAGAGGAGTTGGAGCGAGGCTGAGGAGTAACTACTTAAGGTGAAAGGATGGATATATGTGAAGTTTATTTATTTATTATCAACAATATTTTTAGAACAGAGTTCCTCTGGTGCTGGTATACATTGGTTTACAAGGATAGATACGGCAGGCCTCTGGAGGCTCTTAGATTAATTGTGACTCAGAGATGTAACTACACGTGTACTTTTTGTCACAGAGAAGGTGATTTATACAACGGTAGGTCTGAGCTTAAGCTAAAGCACTATGAAGTTTTAGCGAGAGGTGCAAGAGGCGTGGGCGTGGTGGAGTATAAGCTGACTGGCGGCGAGCCGCTGCTGAGGAATGACATAGCAGAAATTATAAGGATACTCGTTAAGTACTCCGCCAAGGTTAGCTTAACCACGAACGGCTCTCTGCTAAAACAAAAGGCGGCTGAGCTAGCTGATAGTGGCTTACACCACATAAACGTCAGCCTTCACTCATTAAGGAAGGACAAGTTCAAGGAGATTACCGGGGGAGACTTAAGCTCTGTTCTGGAGGGGGTAGAGACTGCCCTCAGTTATGGTTTAAAAACAAAGATAAACACAGTGATACTCAAGGAGAACCTAGATGAAATAGATGATATCATTGAATACGCATCTAACAAAGGAATCGACGTTAACTTGATACAGCTCATGCCCGTCTTCTACTACGAGAGAGACCCTGTTAGGAGAGTGGAGCTATACAGGAAGCTCAATGGTGATGTATGGCTAATAGAGGAGGGGCTTAGGAAAAAAGCCTCGAGGATAGAGCTTAGGCAGCCCCACAACAGAACTGTTTACGTTATGCCGAGCGGCATAGAGGTCACCGTTATCAAGGGGTATAGCAACCCGTTTGCCTGCATTACCTGCACTAGAATGAGGATAACTCATGATGGCTTAATTAAAACCTGCCTCTACAGGGAAAACCCCGTCGTTGATCTCAGGGAATGCCTTGAAAAAGAGGATGAAGTCTGCGTTCAGCGGAGACTACTCGAGGCTTTGATGTTAAGGGAGCCTGGATTCAAGCTTCCATATCAACTATCATTTACGTCTCAAAGCCCTGGCCTTTCAAGGCGGGAGGGGAGTCAGATGGGGGAATAGCGACTGTCCTCGGTGAGATTCCATGTCGCCTGGTCCCCGTATGATTGACATTTCGGATAAGTCCCCGCAGCTCCGTGTAGCCACGGCTGAAGGGGTCATAAAGCTTAGGCCCGAGACCTTGAGGCTCATAAAGGAGGGTAAGATAGAGAAGGGTGACCCAGTACAAATATCAACAATCGCGGCTATTATGGCTGTGAAGAAAACCCCAGAGATGGTTCCTCTGGCTCACCCAATACTGATTGAGGGTGTACAGGTAGAACACGTGTTTGAGGAGCCCGACAAAATACGGGTGAGAGTGACCGTGAAGTCCCATGGAAAAACAGGCGTTGAGATGGAAGCTCTTGTAGGGGTTAGCGCCGCTCTCCTAGCAATATGGGATGTCGTGAAGAAGTATGAAAAAGATGATAAAGGAGAATACCCATTCACAAGCATAAATGAGATAAGAGTGCTGGAGAAAAAGAAGACCTAATGAGCGAGGAAAGCTAGGTTTGGTTGTGGTAAAGGTTTTTGGATACATAGCTGATATTGTGGGCTGGGATGAAAAAAGCGTTGATGTTAAAGGAGAGGCAGAGCTGCGAGAGCTACTAGAAAGCATCGTTGAGCAGGAGAAATTAGTGAGAATAATCGAGTTAATCGGGAAAGGACAGGCAAAAATACTGGTGAACGGCGTGGAGGCTAGCTTGAGCACCATTATGCAGCAGGGAGACGAGGTAGCCATAATACCTTTACCTTCGGGTGGCTAGCACATGAGTATCAAGGCATGTAGCGATCCTCCCCCTTTCCTGAGAGATGAGTGTTTCCAGGGAAAAGTTGTTGAGGGTCTCTCATACACACATGTATTCGCTGCCTTGGAGTGGTTATCGAGTAAAACATCATTAATAGGTAGCGGGGGAGTAAGCGTCTTCTTAGGCTTCGTGAAGGGCGTAGTAGATAACGCTAGGGTTATCAAGCTAAAGTATACATCCTATGAGCCTTACGCTTCAAAAACACTTGACAACATAGCTAAGAGCTACTCCAATAATCCCAACATATATGGCATCATTATTCTACATACCAGCGGTGATGCGAGGCCGGGCTCACCCACCCTCTTCGTCGCTATTAGTGGAAAAACGAGAAAGGACTCCCTCGAGGTGACAAGGGAGGTTGTTGAGAGAGTGAAAAAGGAGCCGCCAATATTCAAGCTCGAGGTAAGAGAAGACGGTGAGTACTGGATTCTCGGCGATGGCAGGAGAGTTAAAAGATTGACTGGATAGTCAATGCTAGGTTCTAGGCGCTAGCCAGTAAGTTATTGTCCCCTGCCCTTTTATGTCAAACTTTAGCTGTATAGGTATGTTCTCGCCGAACGACACCCTGACAACGCTGCTCGCCGACGCCACCTTCATTGTGGGTGCGAGGAGATCCACCGCGTATACGGAGGACACAGGCTCCTCGTTGGCGGATAGATAAATAAGCGGCCTGTCCTGCTCCATAAACGCCTCGTACACTCTGCCTACGCCCTCGCTTCTAAACCTTACTTTGCCTTGTGAATAGGATATCTCGACCTCGTCTCCAACGATCTTGAGGTCTGACAAGACTTCCTTGAAATCGCTTGCCAAAACCTCGAAGGTTACTGGGTAGCTTAGATTTATCTCGCCAACCTCTCCCTCTACCTCGAGTGATACGGGAATATCGAACTGCCTTATGACCCCCGTTTTCTTGTCCCTCAGCCTAACAATCAGTATCCTGTTAGCTCTGTCAAGCTCGAATTCAGCTATATCGTTCCTAGATGCTCTTTTAGCGACGTTAGCTAGGTCCTTTGTTCTTACCTTGAATACTTCCTCGCCTTCGACCTCAACGTCCTCGAACATAGATGCTGATAAGTAGAGCGAGGTAAGCGTGGTTTTATCCTCGGAGAGCACTCTGCACGTTAATCCCTCGTGGGTTACTTTGAGTGGTACTTCATCAGATATCTTTGTTAATACTTGAACGACCTTTTTGAAATCCGTGCTCTTTGGTATAGTGAACCTCATGTCTAATCTGCTCCTACAACTAAAATAATGAATTCTTCTTTAAAACTGTTTCCAATCAACGAGAACTACTTACCCGTAATTTCGTCAAGGACCCTTGATATTTTCGATAACTTATCTTCCTTCACAGTAGCTACGGCTGGAGTGGAGAACTTCAGCTTGCCTGTTAGGTAGGCGCACCGTAAACACAGGCTAAGGACAGTTCTTCCTTCCCTGAAAGTAAGAACAGGTCTGTAGTCCCTGCATAAATCGCATCTTTCGAAATAAATGCTCATTGTGTCCACCACCCTAATCAATCAGCATATTCCTGAATCTCGTCGCGTCATCCAGCATGTAAACGTTGTTGAACATCACGTATATTTTCTCGCTCTCAAGGTTTTTAATTATGTTTTTAAGTCTTCGCAGGTCTTCATCCGTATACTTGTACTTATAGTTAACCTCTGATTCGCCTAGCCCATGAAGCCTCGTATAGGCAATAGGCGATTCAGGAAACATAGGAGGCGTTCTCAGGTAGTCACTTACTATTAGCACTCCCATATCAAACACTTTTTTGAGGGCATCCTTTGCTTTTAACCATTCGCCCCTAGGCTCCCACGCGATAGCTATGCTGCCACCAGCAATGCTGATGGCGTGCTCAAAGAAACACCTCACCTCTGCTAGGTGCTCATTGTTGCATGGCATGTTCGGCGGCGTCTGAAATACAATAACCTCTGCTCCAGCATCCTTTGCTTGCTCAACTGTTTTTTCCAGAGCCCAGAGGTTCTCTTTCGTGCATCTAAGCCAGCCGTACTTGGTTTTATCTCCTGGAGGAGGCTCCTTCATTTTCTTCCAGGTAGGAGAGGAGTAGGGATGCGTGGTAGCCTGCCAAGCCTTGAAGGTTAAGTGGAAGTTCTTGGGCCTATTCGCCAGGTTCTCCAAAGTCTTTTTTCCAAGCAGATTGTAGAAAGACTCTTGTAGCTCGGCTCCGTCAAGCATGGAGTATATTTTGGCTCTTGATGCGGGGAAGCCGCAGGTCCCCACAATTACTAGTCGCGTAGTCATGCTAGTAGGGCTCCAGTTGCTTTATTGAGACAAAGTACACGAAGCCCGATTCTTCCAGAGCTTTCTTAACATTATCCGGGTTGAAAGACGGTGGGTCAAGCGGCTCAGCAATAGATACGCACTCAGCCAGCTCTCCCCTCTTTATGGAGGAGCACTTCACAATTAATTGGTCGAGCTTCAGCTCCTTCATTTTTTCCCCAAAACTAGCGAGTGCTCCTGGAACATCCTTTAGTTCCACCTTTATCTCGTACAAGGCCTGAGTCTTTGACGTTATAGGCGTTATTAATATCTCCTTCTTCTCGAAATCAGCCACTGCTAAAAGCTGTTTCCCCTCGTAAATATCCAGCGCTTCGCGCACAATCTGTGGAATGGTTATTCTACCCTTCGAGTCCACCCTCAATATACTCGTATACTTCAAGGATAAACACCTCGAGTGGTAATGTATTTCCACACATTAAAAGAATTGAAGAAGCATCTATATATATCTAAGCAAAGATGTCCACGAGATTCTCGATATAATATAACAATTAATAATTATGATATAACCATTGTTTCGCGGGCAAGCTTTTCGGCCGCCTCCCAGGTCAGGCCTGTCTCGCCTAGTATAGTGTACCTCTCAGGTCTTATTCTGTGAGCTATTGTTAAGGCCTCGATAATCTTTTCTTCCGGTATTCCCAGTTGCTTGGCGTTTACAGGCGCACCTATGTCCACTAGCACTTGTCGTATCTTCTTCCAGTTTAGCCTATGAAGCTTAGCCATCATTATTGTGCCCACGGCGGTTTGCTCTCCGTGTAGAGCCGGCTTCTCCAGTAACATATCGAGCGCGTGACTGAATAAGTGCTCGCTGCCGCTCGCTGGCCTGGTGCTGCCGGCGATCTCCATTGCCACGCTGCTGCTCACCAAGGCCTCCAGTATTATTCTTATGCCCTCCATCGTTCCCTTAGCTATGACGTCTTTGTACTTCACTATGTGCTTCGCAGAGAGTAGGGCCAGGCTGGCGGCATACTCACCGTAGTACTCGTTCTTCAAGTAGTGAGCAAGCCTCCAGTCCAGAACAGCCGTGAACTTCGCTATGGTGTCACCGGCCCCGGCGATTATTAATCTTCGAGGACTAGAAGAGATTATCTCCATATCAGCTATAAGCAGGGTTGGCTCGACCGCTCTTATGCTTACAGATTTTCCAAGGCCCTTTATACTGGCGAATGGGCTGGCTATGCCGTCGTGACTGGGGGCAGTCGGTATACTGATGAATGGTTTTTGTAGCGATGAAGCGGTGTACTTGGCTACATCAATGCTTTTTCCTCCTCCGAACCCCACTATGGCCGTTGCCTTTATTCTCTCGGCCGCGTCTATTGCTTGCTTGGCCGTGTCTATGTGGGAGTTTTCAGCAAGAAACTCCTCTACCTCGAGCCCGCATTTATGCAGGGAGCTCATTAGTTTATCTCCATAGCTTCTCCATACGTTAGGTCCTGTTACTACGAGCACTTTTCCACTGCTCCTCAAGAGGCTACGCGGCATGTGCTCCTTTAAGCTCTCCAGCACCTTCTCTCCAATAACTATTTTCTTCGTAAGCGTTATTACATGGGTGCTCATCTAGTTCACTTTCCAGAGGCTCTTGTTTCAGGAATAATTATTTATTAGGGAATAAGAATATTTTTAGCTTAACACTTTGGTTATCAAGCAACATCATGATAGGTGGAGTCAATATGCCCTTCAGTAATGGAGACTTCCTGTTGGTTCACTACACCGCGAAGGTAAAAGAAACAGGAGAGATAATAGATACAACAATTGAGGAAGACGCAAAGAACTATGGGATATACTCAAGCGAGAGGGAATATGAGCCGATACTTGTTATAATCGGCGAGGGGAGAATTGTCAAGGGACTTGAGGAAAAGCTAAGGGAGCTAAACGAGGGGGAGGAAGCAGTATTCGAGGTGCCACCAGAAAAAGCGTATGGAGCGAGGGATCCCTCCAAGATAAAGAGGATTCCCCTGAGGGAGTTCGCTAAGGCTAACATTGAACCTGTTCCAGGCAAGGTGGTTGAGATAAACGGTTTGCCAGCAGTTGTCAGGGAGGTTGGCGGCGGCAGGGTCCTCGTGGACTTTAACCACCCATTGGCAGGAAAGGTTATCGAGTACAAGGCCAAGGTTGTTAAGCACGTCACGGATGAGTACGAGAAGCTGAAGCTACTTCTGAAGAGAAGATTCAAGACAAAGTCTATAGACTCATATGACATTAAGCTAAGCGATGATAAGGCCTCTCTAACAGTCAAGATACCGGAGAAGGATATGTTGTTGCAAGACATCCAGCTAGCCAAGAGAACCTTCGCCAGGGAGGTCTTCACGTACTTCCCAAGCGTAGTTAAGATATCATTCGTTGAGGAGCTGGAGAAGCAACAGAAAGCTGAGGCGAAGGAGGAGGCTCCTAGTAGCCAGACCGAATAAACCATCCAGCATCCATGATGGGTATAAGCTTACCTCCAGCTAGTACTCCCCACCCCACTGGCTCTTTTCTCCACGTGAGTACCAGATAGATTTTTTTGTCAGGCCTCCGTACCTCGTATTCATCTTCCCCAAGAGGCTTTCCATGCGTGAATCTTATCTCTCCGCCCCTACTCAGCACAACGCAGCTCTCCTCAAGCTCTTCCAGAAACCCGGCCAGGGCATAGGCAAGTGCCATGGACGGAGTGAATCTGCCCCTCTCTACTCTCCCAGCAAGTATCCCGGCGGCGAGCAAATCCCCCCTCTCCTCGCGTGGAAGGAACTCATCTAGGAAAATCGCTAAGTCTTTTGTTAGACAGAACAAGTTGTAGTTATCACCGGTCCTCCTACACCTCATTACAGGGCAGATTACTCTCAAGGCATCATTGCTTAAACCAATATCACGCATGAACGTTAGGAAAACCCTCTTGGCCTCCTCGCTACACTCGTTCATTTACCTCTCCTCCTAAGCCTACACATGAAGAAGCCCTCAGAGCCATTCTTATGGGGATAAAGTCTTAGGCAGTTAGTTAGCCCGTCTCTAAGCCTATAGCCCATGAACTCCGTTAGGCCAGGGCTCCCTACCATGATGCCGGTGATTTTTTCCAGCTCAACGTCACTCCTGCTGGATAAAACCTTATCAATCACGAACTCGTTCTCCTCAGGAGCTATACTGCATGTTGAATAAACAAGTACTCCTTCCGGCTTTACAAACTGTAGTGACTTCTCAAGGAGCTTAACCTGGAGCTCATGCATCCTAGCTATGTCCCCTAGGTCCTTCGAGGTTTTTCTTTCTTTCTTTATGGGGAGAAGACCCTCCCCTGTGCATGGGGCGTCCAACAGGACTTTATCAAATTTCTCCTTGATAGGCAACTCAAGGATATCCTTGACCAGCACAGCAGCGATTTTCACCCTCATTCTCTGTATATTAGCGCTAAGGCTCATTGCTCTAACAGGGTTTTTCTCAACGGATAGTATAATCCCATCATTGTTCATCAATTGAGCTATATGCGTTGTTTTGCCCCCAGGGGCAGCTGCTAGGTCCGCAACGGCTTCCCCTGGCTTAGGGTCGAGAGCTATCGATACAGCCATGCTTCCCAGGCCCTGTATATAGTAATAGCCCAGCAGGTACTCCAGCGTTGACCCGAGGCGGCCGGCTGCGGAGCTATTGTTCTCGATTCTGAACGCGTTTGGAAGCCAGGGAACAGGCTTTACAATTATGTCTACTTCGCGCAGTCTTTCAGCAAGGTCCAAGCAGTTCTTTATAGCCAGGGTATTGCATCTAATATACCTAGGTAGCCCTTTCTCAACCGTCTCCAGGAACTCTATGAGCTCTTCTTTACTCCCAAAAATATGCATGTATCTCTCTATCATATAGGGCAAATACCCGTATTTCCTAGCGAGCTCCAGGGCATAAGCTGAGGGCTTGGGGTAAGGCAGACCAAGCTTCTCGAACGTCCTCTCCAAAAACCTATCCCTTACATCCACTTATTCATGAAGTGCTCTTCGGCTTTTAAGGGTATCCCTGATCATTGTCTCAACGGAGTTTGATTATGTACTTAGCTAGTAATAAGCTATTCTTGAATGTAGTTTATACTGACCTTTGCCCGGTCTGCGGGGGGCCTATAAGCAGTGGAAGACTCTCCATGGGTCTCCCATGCTCAACTTGTCTGCCTGAGTCTGAGATACCTAAGAACATCGGTTCCATGAGCTTTGAGGATAGAATAAAAGCTATTGCATCTAGGCTAAAGGGCGTAACTGTTTATCACTACTTGTCATCACTCATAGATGAGTACAGGGAGCTAGAAAAGCTGTTGGTGAAATGCATAGGGAAGGGGTTCTGGAGCCTGCAGAGAACATGGGCAATCAGGCTTCTCAGGAACGAGAGCTTCGCGATAACTGCTCCCACAGGCGTTGGGAAGACGACGTTGCTGCTCATATATGCTGTTTACATGGCTCATAAAGGAAGGAAGGTGTACATGCTTGTCCCCACGGAGAACCTCGTTGACCAAACAGTCTCGAAGCTCAGCGATTTTCTCAGCAAGACGGGAATTAAGGCCAGGGTTCTAGGCTATAAAAGCAGGGTCTCAGCTAGGGTTAAAGAGGAGATTCTGGGCCGTATACGAAGCTTAGACTACGACATCCTAGTTACTACAACGGCTTTTCTATCAAGAAGATTCGATTTGCTTAGAAGCTCAGGCGCTCGCTTCGATGTTGTACTGGTTGATGACGCGGATTCCTTGCTCAAGAATACCGGGAACATCGATAAAGTCTTAATGCTACTCGGGTTCACTGAGGAGGAGCTAAGAATAGCGTACGAGCTGGTTAAGCTAAAAATGATGTATGGCTACGCGTTGTCCATTAAGAGCGAAGATGCGGTTGATATCGCCCTGAAAATAGAGGAGCTTTCATTAAAGCTAAACGAGATGAGGGGGGCAAGCCCGAGGGGCCAGCTCATAATAGCCAGTGCTACTGGAAGGCAAATAGGGTTGAAGCCAAAGCTATTCAAGGAGTTGCTCGACTTCGAGATAGGTAGCATTCAAAACTACATGAGAAACGTCATTGATACATACATTATAGTGAAGAGCCCCGGGGACAGGGATGAGAAGCTTCTGAGCATTGTTAGAAAGCTTGGAAGAGGAGGAATAATACTGGTATCACGGGACATGGGCGCGGGTGAGGCTAGGAGAATAACCGAGTACTTAACAAGCGGTGGTGTGAGAGCGACTCTAGCTTTATCCGGTAAAAGAGCAGTTGATAAACTCGTTAAAGGAGAAGTAGATGTCCTGGTCGGAGTATCAAGTTATTATGGAACACTTGTTAGGGGGATCGACCTCCCTCTACACATAAAGTACGTTATCTTTATTGGTGTGCCAAAGACAAAGATTGAGCTTAGAAAGGGTCTGCAGAGCCCCGTTAGGGTTTTAAGAATAGCTGCTTCATTAGCTAGCTACATAGGAGAAGATTTTGTTAATGAACTCACAAGAACATTTAATAGGCTTTCCCCAAACGAGAAGCAGGCTCTCAGAATAATGATGATGAAAAACGAAGCTCCTAACGGTGAGTCCAGGCTAAGCAAGGCTTATGACCTGTTAAGGGCGGCCGTGGAGAAAATATACGACACGGCGTGGAGGCTCCTCAACAACGGCAACAACAAATTCTTACTCGTGGGGACAAGCGTTGTAACCATCATTGATAATCAGCTTTACCTTATCGTGCCTGACCCCCTGTCCTATATACAGGCGAGCGGCAGAACAAGCAGATTCATTAACAACGGGATGACGCTTGGCTTGGCCGTTACACTGGAAACAAGCGAGGAGCTGGTGGAAAGCCTAAGGAGAAGGCTTGAGTGGTATCTCTACGAGTTTTCGTTCAGGGGGGCCGATAACCTGGATTTCGAGGCTATTAGGAAGGAGCTTGACAAGTCAAGGGAAGACGGCTCCAACAATCTCTTATTCAAGCCTGCTAGGGCAGTTCTAATAGTTGTTGAGTCTCCAACCAAAGCTAAGACCATAGCCAGCTTCTTTGGCAGACCCGCCAGGAGAAGGTTTGGCAGCAGGGTTTTAGCTTACGAGACCCCTATTATCGATGCCAAGACAAGGGAGGCTTACCTGGGGATAATAATAGCTACTAGAGGCCACGTCTATGACTTGGTTAGCGATGAGAAGATAGGTCTCCACGGTGTCGTGCTGGGCAGCTCATTCATAGCCCCGGTGTACGCTTCCATCAAGAAATGCTTGAAGTGCGGCGAGCAGTTCTCCTCGTTAAGCAACAAATGCCCGAAGTGCGGTGAGGAGCGCAAGCTGTTGCTTAGCAGAGATGTGGCTTTATCTCTGCGGGCCTTGGCTTTCGAGGTTGAAGAGGTGCTTCTCGCGACTGACCCCGACTCCGAGGGCGAAAAGATAGCCTGGGACATATACAATGTTGTTGCTCCCTTCTCGAAGATTATTAGGAGAATAGAGTTCCACGAGGTAACCAAGGACGCTATTATCCAGGCTCTGAGAGAGCCGAGGTCTGTGAATGAGAACAAGGTCTTATCACAGGTTTTCAGGAGGATTACTGATAGGTGGATTGGCTTCTCATCCTCGGAGAAATTATGGGAGGTTTTCGATAAGCGCTGGCTTGGCTCAGGTAGGGTTCAGGTGCCAGTTCTTGGATGGATTATTAATAGGTACAATTCATGGAAGGCGAGCCGCGGATACGTGGTTAAGATAAAGCTCTTCCAGGGGCCTGTGCTCAGAAAGTTTTATCACGATAAGAATGACGCCTCTAGCTTAGTTGAGGAGGCTAACAGGATTAGGGAGGCAGAGATCGTTTCTTACAAAGATGAGGTCAAGCAGGCTATGCCTCAGCCTCCATTAACTACGGATGAGCTACTGCTTCTGGCTAACTACAAGCTAGGTCTTCCTTCTTCAACTACAATGAAGATAGCTCAGGAGCTGTTTGAGTCAGGGTTGATAACGTACCATAGAACTGATAGCACTAGGGTTAGTACAGCGGGCATAGGCATAGCTAGGCACTACATCACTAATGTTCTTGGCAAGCCAGAGTGGTTTGCTCCTAGGACATGGGGCGAGGGAGGGGCTCACGAGGCGATCAGGCCTACCCAGCCCATAAGCCCTGAGGAGCTATGGAGGAGATACATGGAGGGGTTAATAAAAACCGTTATACCTCTCACCCCTCTCCACATTAAGCTGTACGACCTGATATTCAGGAGATTTATGTCTAGCCAGATGAAGCCGAGCATGATAGTGGAAACGGAGTTGAAAATGAGAATTGGACGAAACGAGCTATCCCTGACTACTTGTACAGGCGTAATCGAGGATGGATTCACCTCTGTTTGGCCTCTTGATTGCCACGAGCAGCTAAGACGATATATAGATGCTGGGAGGATCCCCATAGAATCAGTGCTTATGGAGAGAGGCTCCGAGGTCACCTTGTTCAAGGAGGGAGAGGTGGTTAGGCTAATGAAGGAGAAGAAGATAGGTAGGCCGAGCACTTATGCTAAGACCATATCGTCATTGAAGAAGCATGGCTACATCATTGAGTCAAGGAAAGCTAGGTTCCTGGTCCCCACGAGAACGGGCATTGAGGTTTACGACTACTTGATGAGGAACTATTCATCTATCTTCGCTGAGTCGAGGACAGCTGAGCTTGAGGAGTCTTTGCGAAAAATAGAAGAGAAGGGGGTCGGAGAGCTGGCTTTGCTTATGAATTCCCTTCTCATAGAGCTAAGGGAGTACGGGTTAGTAAGCGAGGAGAGACAGTTGTTTGAGCCGCTAATAGTTAATCCAGGCTTGAGGAACGAGATAGAGTCCCTAGACTATTCTCTCTCTGGTTAAAACTTTCTTTGTCATCCAGCTGTATCTTCTTATTCTCTTGCTTTTTCCAAAGCCACATGCGGCGCAGTACCCCTTGGCTACGTTGTAGGCTCTTCTACCGCATCTCCTGCATTTAATATGGGTTTTGCTTCTGCCATGCTTACCCATTGAGGGTGTTCCTTTCGTCAATTGTGATCACCTATTCCCCTGTTGATGGTGAAACTATGATTACGTTATCACCACGTATTATTACTAGGCCTAGCTTTCTATGCTCTCCGTCAGGAAATATTTCCTCCGCTTCTTCTAAGACTATGTTTAAGTGATGGTCAAAGCTTTTTAGTTTTCCCCTAACCTCTTTGCCTCCCTTAAGCTTAACGTATACTGTTCTCCCCATTGAGGATGCAAGCATTTTGTGAGCTGTTTCCGCCAAATTCATCCACCTAGGTTTGTACACTGCTTTTTCTTTTCAACCCGGGTTATTAAGATTATTTGGCACTGAATTGATATAAAGTGGTGAAAGAGCAATTTAATGCTTTCTCTGTTGATATCCGTGGGGAGAGAGGTGCTATGATTGGTGGCTAAGAGAAGATTCTTGTCGAAAAAGGAGGCGAAGCAACTTCTAGAAGCAATAGAAGCTAAGCTAGGGCTCACAGACCTGCCAAGAGAAGGGTACGAGGAGGTTGAGGACGAAGACGCTAAGCTTATCCTCCTAAACAGAGAGCCTTTCCTGGTAATACTCGAGGACGGATTAGCCTTGCCTCACCTAAAATACCTTCTCAAGCATGGCCACTGCTTCCTACCAAAAATCGTTGTTGACAAGGGGGCTGTGAAGCCTATAGGCAGCGGGGCCGATGTGATGGCCCCCGGAATAGTAAGGATAGATGGGAGCTTCAGAGAAAACGACATCGCAGTGGTAACCGAGGAGAGAATGATACCCATAGCGGTAGTCAAGGCTATCTACCCAAGCGAGGCGGTGGCAAGCATGAAGAAGGGAAAAGTAGCATTGAACCTCCATTACCCGGGAGACAAGTTCTGGAAATTATCAGAGAAGCTGTAGAAAAGAAACCGGATCTCAACGCTTACCGGGAAATACTGTTTTATCGTAGCGGGAGGATCAGGGGAGGTTCACGTTCTCATCCCTCGTCAAGGTCAAGCCGTGAGGCTCATCATATCACTACTCTCTTTGCTGGTCGGGCTTTTAATCTTTATATCTTGATTATTAGAGATAATACTTCATGGTAGCGATGAAGAGAGAACCCGGGTTAACTGTAGAGCGTTGGAAAAACGCGATGATAGAAGGCCTGTGTTCGAGCTACCTTACTTTCCTATGGCTGATAATCTTCTTAGAACATCTGTTCTTGTCACTATGCCTACTGGTTCTCCAACCGCGCTGACGACAACTAGTCTCCCAACCCCGTAGAGGTCCATGAGCTTTATCGCGTCGAGTATGTCCTCATCCTCTCTTATGGTTATAACGTTCTTTTTCATGTACTCCTCAACTGTTGCCTTTAAGTTTCCCTCGCTATACGCCCTGGCTATATCGGTTGTTGTTATTATCCCCACGATTTTTCCCTCAGATAAGACGGGGGCGCCTCTTATTCCCTGCTTCGTGAAGAATGATGCAATATCCTTTAACAGGTCCTTTGGCGAGACAGTTATTAGTTTCTTGCTGGCGATGTTTCCAACAGGCTCTCTCGGTATGCTCACCATCCTCTTTATTAGCACGGATACTTGTCCCGACAGCCTGTCTATGCTGTGAATCGTTCCTTCTATCACTAGTCTCATGTAGGGGGTTGGGCCTACCTTGACCTCATCCCCCTCGCTTAGCTCCTCGATGTTCCCACCAACACGTAGAAGGGCTTTCCCGCCCTCCGGGTTAAGCACATCTATGATTTCCATGCTGAAGGCCGTCACGTTTGTCTCTCTTCCTCCTTTCCATATCTTCAGTAGGCCGTACGATGGTAACGGGGGCATTTTTACAAGCTCTATCGCCTTCAGCGTGGGTATATATCCTCCGCTAGGGCCCGTCTTGCTCTCAAGCAGGCCAAGGCTTCTGAGGCTCGATATAACGTTCCTGACCGTCCCCTCGTCCTTCTTCACTAACTCAGCTATCTCCACGCTCTTTATCAGCCTTTTGTGTTGCTCATAGAGCTTTACAAGTGCTTCCAGTACTTCTCTCTGCGTGGATGTCAATTTGTACATAACAGATACACCCATTATAGATTGGTTTACCCTTTATTTATAATTTTCCATAATGTACTATAGGAATTAACATATACAATGAAAATTTTAATTTGCGGGTTAATATGTTAATGACTTTTCTCTAGCATGGCATCTAGCTATGTTTTATTTAGTTTCTTGTTTAAGCGAAAAATTTATATAGAAGCATACATTAATGATGTTCCATAGAAAAAGACATATCACGTTATTTAAAGGTGAGCTTTTCATGGCGGCAGAGCCAACTGGTATACCCGTTCTAATACTTAAGGAAGGAACACAGAGAACAGCTGGTAGAGACGCGCTCAGAGCCAACATATTGGCTGTGAGAGCTATTAGCGAGAGCTTGAGGACTACTTATGGTCCCAAGGGTATGGATAAGATGCTTGTTGACAGCCTCGGTGACATAACAATAACTAATGACGGAGCAACTATTCTCGACAAGATGGATGTCCAGCACCCAGCGGCAAAAATGATGGTTCAGATAGCTAAGGGCCAGGACGAGGAGGTCGGCGATGGCACAAAGACAGCTGTAATCCTAGCTGGAGAGTTGCTGAAGAACGCTGAGGAGCTGTTAGCAAAGGACATTCACCCAACAGTAATTATCTCGGGATACAAGAAGGCCATGGAGGAGGCAGTCAGCTTCATTGACTTCATAAGCCGCCAGATAGATATCAATGACAAGGAGGTACTGAAGAAAATAGCAAAGACAAGCCTGTACAGCAAGGCTGTTGGAAACGCTCGGGAGAGATTAGCTGAAATAGCTGTGGAGGCTGTTACCAAGGTCGCTGAGAAGAGAGGAGATAAGTGGTACGTGGACCTAGATGCTATCCAGATAATAAAAAAGCATGGAGGAAGCATACTAGACACGTCACTAATCGAGGGTATCGTTCTGGACAAGGAGGTTGTGCACCCAGGAATGCCCAAGAGAGTTGAGAACGCGAAGATCGCTCTCCTAGACGCGCCTCTCGAAATCGAGAAGCCCGAAATAGACGCTGAGATAAGAATTAGCGACCCATCACAGATGAGGCTGTTCCTACAGCAGGAGGAGAAGATTCTGCAGGAGATGGTTGAGAAGATAGCTGCAACGGGAGCCAACGTTGTTATTTGCCAGAAAGGAATTGATGATGTCGCCCAGCACTTCCTGGCCAAGAAGGGCATACTGGCCGTTAGGAGAGTAAAGAAGAGCGACATGGAGAAGCTTGAGAGAGCGACGGGCGGAAGAATAGTATCAAACATAGATGACCTGCAGCCAAGCGACCTCGGGGAAGCAAAGCTCGTCGAGGAGAGAAAGATCGGCGAAGACAAGATGGTGTTCGTGGAGGGAGCAAAGAACCTAAAGAGCGTAACCATACTGATTAGGGGTGGTCTCGAGAGGCTTGTTGACGAGGCTGAGAGAGCAATCAGGGATGCTCTAAGCGCTGTTTCTGACGCTGTTAGATATGCTAAGATTGTGCCTGGAGGTGGAGCAGTCGAGGTTGAGGTCGCCAAGCACCTAAGAGAGTACGCGGCGAGGGTGGGAGGCAAAGAACAACTGGCAATCGAGGCGTTCGCCAAGGCATTAGAGGCCCTCCCAATGACTCTAGCCGAGAACGCCGGTCTCGACAGCATAGAGATAATAATGAAGCTTAGAAGCGCTCACGCCCAGCCAAACGGAATATCGATAGGCATAAACGTGTTTGACGGCGGAATAGCCGATATGTACGCCTTAGGCGTGATAGAGCCAGCAGCGATAAAGCAGAACGCGATAAAAGCTGCCACCGAGGCAGCCACACTGATACTCAGGATTGACGACATGATTGTTGCCAGCAAGCTAGAGAAAGGAGAGGAGAAAGGGAAAGAGACCAAGAAGCCAGGGGAGGAAGAGGAGAAGGAGAAGGAAGACTAGAGGTTTTTTGAACGAGCATAACTCGCTAAGCATCTTGGGATTTGTTTAAATCTTCTTTTTTGCAATACAATTCTTGGATTGGTTCTAATGATAATTATTGTAAGCGGGACCCCTGGCACTGGGAAAAGCGAGATTACTAACGGACTATGCTCTCTTCTAAACGCCTACTGCCTCAGCGCTAGCAGGATTGCTATCGAGAGCGACCTTGTTATAGCGCGTGATTTCGTGAGGGATACCTACATCGTTGATGAGCAGGCTTTGGAGAGCAGGATAGACGAGTTAGTCAGGGGCAAGGAACTAGTAATCATTGAGTCGCTGGACCCATGCCTGTTGAAGGATAAGTCCAGCTTGATCGTCGTCACAAGGTGCTCTAGTCCAGAGATACTGGAGGACAGGATGAGAAAAAGAGGTTGGAGAAAAGAAAAAATCGAGGAGAACATTGAGGCGGAAGTTCTGGGCGTAATCGAGGAGCAGGCTCTCAGTTGCAAGGAAAAAGACAGAGTAATAGTCGTGGATACATGCGCAGAGAGCATCGAGAATATAATTAAGAGAATATCCAGTTTCGTGTCCCAGAGTATCCAGTAGCGGAGGCTAGCTGGGAAAATCTTAAAATCTCCTTTGACTCTTTCTAGATTGTTAGCATAGCTATTGTGTATACGAAGAGGTTTTGAGAAGGTGTTAAAAAGTGAGTGAAAAACAACAATCAAGGAAGCTGATTTTAGTAAATAGAACCCCCCTAGAGGAACTAGTTCTAAACGTCATCCTCACGCTGAGAGAGCTGAAGGAAAACGAGGTCCTAGTTCTAAAGGGCAGAGGGGATTACATACCTAAAGCAATAGATGTTTACAACGAGGTTAAGAAAAGATTGGGCAACGCGCTGGTGTTAGAGAACGTATCCATCGGCAGCGAGAAGGCCGGGAGAAGAACATTGTCATACATAGAGATTTCTCTTAAGTTTACTATGTGATTTTCAAGGACCTAAGAGCAGATTCTTAGCTTATGCAGAGCATTGTACCACTGAAAGCCTCCCCTTTCAGGGCGGGGGATGAGGTTAAAAAAGTCTCCCACAGATAAGGGTTGCATTTGTCCTTAAGGCGAGATATTAAGATATATTGATAAATCTCGGTGCCTAAAATATAGTTGAATTGTCAAATATTAATCCATAAACAAATCTGCATAGAGGGTGTGGCGATGCCTGTTCCTATCAAGAAAACAAGTGAATATGAATGGATGATTGATAAGTCCTACAAGAAATGCATGAAGGTTCCAGCTATAATATTTGCTGACGAGTTTCTCCTAGAGAAGATGCAGTCGGACTTAACTCTTGAGCAAGCAGCAAATGTAGCTTGTCTCGACGGCATTCTTCTTGCAAGCTACGTTATGCCTGATGGGCACCAGGGGTATGGCTTCCCAATCGGTGGAGTAGCTGGAGTAAGCGTTGAGGAAAACGGCTTGATTAGCCCAGGAGGAGTTGGCTATGACATAAACTGCGGCGTGAGACTTCTCAGGACAAACCTGGATGTGAAAGACGTTAGGCCGAGGATAAAGGAGCTAATAGATACCTTGCATGTAAACGTGCCAAGTGGTTTGGGTAGCGAGGGTAAAATCAAGGTAAGCGTGCGGGAGCTCGACGAGATACTTGATAGAGGAGTGGAGTGGGCTGTTGAGCATGGTTACGGAAGACCCGAGGACCCTGAGTTCATTGAGGAGAGAGGCAGCTGGAAGCTAGCTGATAGCAGCAAGGTCAGCAAAGCAGCGAAGGAGAGAGGGCATACACAGATTGGTAGCCTGGGTAGCGGTAACCACTTCCTTGAGGTCCAGGTGGTTGATAAGATATACGACGATAGGATAGCCAAGACGCTGGGCATAGAGTACGAAGGCCAGGTAATGGTGATGGTTCACACGGGGAGCAGAGGGCTTGGTCACCAGGTAGCCAGCGATTACCTACAAATTATGGAGAGGGCCATGAGGAAATACGGCATAAGCCTCCCAGATAGGGAGCTTGCAAGCGTTCCATTCAACTCCCCAGAGGCCCAGGACTACCTGAAGGCCATGGCCGCGGCGGCGAACTTCGCGTGGACGAACAGGCAGCTAATAACTCACTGGACCAGGGAAAGCTTTAAACAGGTCTTCAAGACTGACGATGATAAACTAGGATTAGAGATAATCTATGATGTCGCTCACAACATAGCCAAGATAGAGGAGCACGAGGTGAACGGAAAAAGAGTGAAGGTTGTTGTTCATAGAAAAGGAGCTACAAGAGCCTTCCCGCCCGGTCACCTGGAGATACCCAGCAAGTACAGGAACGTTGGCCAACCAGTTCTCATCCCTGGAAGCATGGGCACAGCTAGCTACGTGCTAATAGGCACAACAGCTGGTGCCAGGACTTGGTACACGGCTCCTCACGGCGCTGGGAGATGGCTGAGCAGAAACGCCGCTATCAGGTCCTACAGGCCGGACCAAGTTATAGATAAGCTAATGAGGCAGGGCATATACATAAGGGCAGCGGATAAAACGGTTATATCAGAGGAGGCTCCCGAGGCATACAAGGATGTGGATAGAGTAGCTCTGGTGTCCGATAAGGTCGGCATTGGAAAATTGGTTGCAAGGATGAGGCCTATAGGGGTAACGAAGGGTTAACCCTACCTTTTTGTTTTATATTGTTTTTCTATCATTTGTCCAACGGTCCTTAAGCCCAGGCTTATGAAAACGAAGATTCCCGTGAGAGCTAGGAAGGGCTGAAGGGTTTCAAAGCTATACGATATATACGTTTTCATTGATGAGTATACCTCGTAGACGCCGACCAAGCTCGCCAGTGTCGAGTTCTGGGCTAGATAAACCGTTTCACTGATAATTGGCTGTATGGAGGATGGAATAGATTTTGGTAGAACGACGTAAATTATCTCTTGTCTTCTTGTGAAGCCAAGGCTCCTGGCGGCCAGAACATCGAGTGAGTTCAGGTTTAATACGCTGTTCTTGATGTACTCGGACATGTAGCAACCCGAATTAATAACGAGGCTTGCAACGGCCGCTTGGATAGGTGTTAGGTAAATACCTATGTCTGTTAGCCCGTACGTGGCTATGAAGAGTAACAACAAATATGGTATTCCCCTCACGAAATCCACGAATCCATCAACAAGTAGGCGGGGCCATCTCGGCAGGTATACCCTCATGAGACCCAGAGATATGCCTAAAACTACCGCGAGAGGAGCCGATATAGTTATTAGCTCCAGCGTTGTTTTTAGGCCTCTATAAAGCGCCTGCGCTAAGAAAGAATCTAGCATGTTGCTTTACCCTAACCCATTACTGAGAGGCAAAGAGAGCGATTCCAGAAACATCCTTATAACGGGGTTCTCAAAGCTGTTTTTCTTAACACTTATTTCTTGGGGGGTGAGCTCAGCGACAACCTTGCCGTTGAAAAGGAGAATTACTCTTCTACTCACTTTGAATATTACCCTCGGGTCGTGGGTGGCTATTATGCTCGTTATGCCTATTCTTGACAGCTTCTCTATTGTCTTGAAAACATCGTAGGCTCCGAGGGGGTCCAGGTTAGAAGTAGGCTCATCATACAGTATTAGCTCAGGCTCCATGGCCAGCGCTCTAGCTATAGCGGCTCTCTGCCTTTCGCCACCGCTGAGCTGGAGTGGGTACTTGCTCCATTTTTCCTTCTCTAAGCCAACCTGCTCAAGCGCATATCTGGCTATCCTCTCCGCTTCCATTCTCTCCAACTTCTTGACTTTGAGAGGGCCGATTAACACGTTGTCTATTATCTTCATATGTGTAAATAACGAGGATTCCTGGAATACAAAGCCTATTTTCGTTCTTATCTTCTCAATGTTCTTTGCGCTGGTTATCTCAATGTCATTAAAAAATATTCTTCCGCTGTCCGGCATTACGAGGAGGTCTATGCATTTTAGCAACGTTGATTTTCCAGCGCCGTTCGGCCCAATAATGCTTAGGGTTTCCCCCTCCTTCACTCTGAACGTTACCTCGTCAAGCACTTTTCTTTTATCAATGATTTTTACGAGGTTCTCAACCCTTAGTTTGTCATTCATTTAGGGCTCACCGTGTCTTTGTTAGAGGCTTTGTCTTTTGATGCGTAGGGACATGAACATTAGCAGGCTTCCCTTTAGGCGATTCTGCTTAGCTCCTTCTCCGTAATTCTTTTCGCTGGTACCCGGGCTTGTTAGCAGGTCTCTGCTTGTGCCTGGGAAAAGCCCTTTTCTCTGGAGGTACCTAGCAGTGAGAATCAGGGAGTTGCTTAGGAGATACATGATTATTCCTGTTATGCCGAGCCACAGGAGGCTATATCCTGTAGCTATCGTAACATATCTCGCTCTGGCAAGCGTGTCTAAAACGCCGATGGCGAGTGCTTGGGTTGATTCCTTTAGAAGAGAGGCTAGCTCGTTTGTAAGGCTAGGTATACTCAGAACTACCGCTTGGGGGATTACGAGGTAGGTGTATACCTCGCGTATGTTTAGGCCTAGCGATAGTCCTCCTTGGACCTGTGATTCATCAAGACTGTTTATAGTTGACTTCAATATCATTGCCTGGAAAGCCGATGTTCTTAGGGAAAAAGCCATTATAGCGGCTATTACCGGGCTGCTTCTTACTCCAAGGGAGGGGAGGACCAGCCAATACATAATGGAGATGATGACAAGCGGGGGTATCCCCGTGAATACGTAGGAGTAAAACCTGGTTATTCTCCCTCGTGCCTTAATCACAGCTTCATCAACCAGTATAATAGCTATCGCCAATGCAAGCCCTGTTACGAATGATGTTACAGCAATCAACGAGTTGTACTTCAGCCCTGATACAATAAATAAAAAATAGCCTAAATCCAAGGCTGGCCCCTCACAATATGCTTATTGATTAAGCCCCCACTTGGAGAGAAGGTCTGAGTAGACAGTCGATGACATCGCTTCCTCTATTGCTCGGTTTATGCAGTTTCTCAGCCAATAATCATCTGGTCTAGTAGCTATTCCGTAGGCCCTGACTCCTAGGTCCCCTATTATCTTCAGTGCTGAGCGTAGCTCAGGCCGTGAATCCAGGTATGGATAGAGAAAAGCTGAGTCCAGAATAGCTAGGTCTGCCCTGTTAGTTGCAAGCGCGTCGATGACAGCTGGGTAAGACTCGACTGGAACCTTACTTATCTTGTATCCCTTGTTAAGCCAAGACTCAACTATCCTGTCAGCATCGGAGCCTGTCTCAACAGCTATTCTCGAGCCCGTCTCAAGAAGCTCGCTTAAGGACCTGTTCTCGCTTGCTTTCGTAACAACTAGTAAGCGGTATGAATAGTAGGGTATAGAGAAAGCGATCTTGGATGACCTCTCAGCCGTAATCGTCATGCCCGATGCAATGACGTCTATGTCACCGTTCATCAAAGCAGTGACTATTGTAGCCCAGTCCCAAGGCTTGAACACAGGGGTGAAGCCACAGTAGTTGCCAATGTAAGTCATTAGGTCTACATCGAACCCCTCGACAGTTCCGTTACTTGTCACAAATGTGAATGGAGGATAATTTGGGTCAAGGCCGACGATAACTGTCACGTTCCCCGATGGTTTCTCCGAGAACTTGCCGCTAGGAACTTTTGATGATGAACCAGCTTGAGTGTAAATAAAAAATGCCGTTAACACAACTATTGCAACGAGGATTAAGGAAATCCCGAGAACCATTTTCGTCGAGGCCATATTCCCACATAGTTGGGAATGAGCTCGCTGGTTAATAAATCGTTCGCTCCACGAGGACATTTTCGTAACCGCCCCATCCCCAGCAGGTGACAGATGTAGCCCCAAACAGATGCGGGGAACCCTCTCCCTGAAGAGCGGGGAGGAGGTCAGGTTTTATTAAATAGAGATGATGAACTATTTTCTTGGAGAGCCTACTTGCTCGTCTACGAAGTTGTTTTGATGGATTCGAAGGGCAGAGTACTGATTCCGGCCAAGATAAGGTCGTTATTAAACATCAGGGAAGGCATGAAGTTCATGGTGGTAGGGGATGTTGAGAGAAACGAGATTAAGCTTATCCCGCTGGTCGAGAGCACATCGTTGGTTTACAAAGTAAGGATTATCATGAGGGACGAGATAGGTGCTTTGTCAAGTGTTATCAACGTTATTGCTAGAAACAAGATTGACTTGTTGCTAACTCATTCTAGAACTATAAGGAGAGGAGATACAGCTGAGTGGATAGCTATAGTTGATTTCTCTCAGGCAACCAAATCAGTGGAGGAGGTAGTAGAGGAAATCCGCTCGCTTAAACAAGTAGTAGACGTAGAAATCAAGAAAATGGAGTGATTTTTATCTCTTTCTTCTGCCTGTTCTCCTTGCTGCTATGTGCCCAACCTTTCTGCCCGGAGGAGTGTTCCTCGATACTGTTGTCGGGTGGGATTCTGACTGGTGGCTTCCACCTCCCCACGGGTGGGATGCAGCGTTCATAGCTACTCCTCTTACCACTGGCCATTTCCTTGCTTTTGGCTTCCACTTGTAGTAGCTGTTTCCAGCCTTCAGCAAGGGCTTCTCTATTCTGCCGGAGCCAGCTGGTATGCCTATGGTCGCTCTGCATCTGGGGTCAAGGGTTTTTGTTTTTCCGCTTGGAAGCAGTATCGTGACGCTGTTGTACGACTTGCCTGTTATGACAGCGTAGGAGCCTGCCTGCCTCGCGAATTTTCCTCCATCCCCGGGCCTAGCCTCTACGTTGTATATCTGCGTTCCCTCAGGTATGCTCTCCAGCGGCAGTATGTTCCCGTTCTCCGCTTTGGCGTCTTTTCCTACCTCAATGACCTGGCCTACGTACGCTCCCTCAAATGCTGGTATGTAGAACTCCACGCCGTTTTCGAGCTTAACCCTAGCTAAGGGGACCCATCTGCCGGGGTCGTGCACTATCTCCTCTATTGTTCCCTTAAGTGTCCCCTCGAATAGCGGCGGGTACTTCGCCGGCGCTACTCTGAGGTGTCCTCTGTTCCTGAATGTTGGTCCTCCCCTGCCCTTCCTCTGAACAAGTATTCTCTTACCCATTATGCTCACCTCACAGTATTCCTAGCTTAATTGCTATTTCGCTCGCGCTATAATCTTTCTTAAGTTTAATAAACGCCTTTTTCTCTCCTCTCGGCGTGATCAGCGTTCTGACCTCATCTACCTTGACGCCGAACCTCTTCTCGAACTCTTCTTTTATCTCTAGCTTAGTGGCCGTTCTCCTAACAATGAAGACAAGCGTGTTGTACTTCTCTATGTACGCCAGCGCCTTCTCCGTGTGTAGAGGATATAAGAGTACCTCTTCCTTGGCCTCCATGCCTACTCTCCTCCTGTTTCAATGAAGAATAGTTTTCCATTAAATCTCTCCTGGATGGCTGCCAGCGAGGTGTTTGTGTATACCGTTAATCTGCCCGGCACACCGCCCGGGGCCAGGTCCAAGACGCTCACAGTCCTCGGAGTCACTACATCAACGCCTGGCAGTCCTCTTAGCGCTAGCGCTAGTGGTGACCTGTGATTGTCCAGGACGAACAACACGCTTTTCGCTTCAACGTATCTTCTGCCTCTCATTTTCCCCTTGCCAGCTCTTATTCCGATGCTTCTTTCGGCTCTCTCCACGTCTTCTATTAGGCCGAGCGCCTCGAGCAGTTTTCTCGCGTCCTTGGTTTTGCTTATCGTGTTGAGGAGACTTGAGTCAATTACTACTGGCAGGGCCTCGGCCCTGAACAGGTGTCCTCTCTTCCTGACGAGGTCAAGGCTAGCCGTAGCGGCAATGGCACTCGCCGTTGCCAGTAACTTCTCCTTTTTGTTTATCTCCTCCACTATTTTCTTCTCTACTCTCGGTGGGTGCGCGAGCCTTCCTCCAACAGCCATGTTTACCAGCCTTGCCCTCGTCGTGCCCTTCACTCTGGGCACCCTCGCCAGCCCGTGGTCAGCTCCGAGGCTCTCAGCTGTTGTTCGTTTACCAGCCATGGGGTCTCTTCCCTTTGGCTGTAGGCGCGCCGTGAACTCAGCAAGGAAGGCTCTTCTTATCAGGTCCTTCCTAACCGGTGTGTGGAACACGGGTGGCAGGACGGCCTCGCCCACCTTCTCCCCGTTAGCGCCGAGGACGGGGATTACCCTGCTCCCTGTAACCTCTATTATCAAGACCATCCCGATCACCTCATAGGTAAATGTAGCTCAGCTTTACCTGCAGGGGCTTGAAGCTGGCCGGAGGCCTTATCGGGAACCTGAGGATAAGCGGCCTCTTCTTTGTGCCCATCACGGATCCCTTCAACACGATGAAGTCGCTTCGTATTAGCCCGTAGTTCTTCCAGCCTCCAGGCGGGTTGTAGCTTGGCGCCTGCTCAGCTGAGCCGACCATCAGCACCAGCTTGTTGAACTCCGTTCTTCTGTGATACCCCATCTGGCCGGCCTGAGGAGTCGTTGATAAAGCTCCTACCTGGGAGCCTCTGCTAGCCACGGTTCTGCTCGCCTTTCTGTGCTTGTGCCATCTTGGTAGCTCCTTCACGCCGAATCTCTTAACGACTCCCTGGAACCCTCTGCCCCTTGTAACGCCGATGACATCTATGAGCATTCCAGGGGAAAAGATGTCGCTTATCCTTACCTGGCTTCCAAGCATGCTTTTTAGGTAATCGTACTTGGCTTTCACGGGTGCTTGGCTGAGGGCTACCTCAACGAGAAATGGCTTTTTCTGCGAGACGCCGCCGGCCAGGTTTGGCACTGATAGGAGAAGCGCTCTGACATCGACCGCTTTTTCTAGGAGAGGCTCTATTCGTCCAGCAGCCTCATCTATTGATGGGGGGTCAAAGTTCTTTATGAGCCTCGTGATGTTAGCTTTCTCGAGAACCTCCCTGCTCGCCCAGGCTTCTCCCAGAACGAACCTGCCTAGCTCCGGGTTCCTGCCGTAAACCCTCAATCCAGCTATAATCATGGGAGGAGTCTCGATGAACGTTACCGGCACGAATATCTCTTTTCCATAACTCGGGCTTGTTGGCACAGGGTCAACTATGAAGGCGTGGGTCATTCCCACCTTGTATCCAAGGAAGGCGAGCGGCGCTATCTTGCTGAGAGCTATCTGAGGGAAGCTCCTAATCCTAGGTACAATATCCTCTGCTCTCTTCCTCGGCCTAACCCCCAGTGATCCTCTTCTAGGCGCGCTCTTCTTCCTATGCCCCATTCCAGCTCACGCTCTCTCCTCTTGGAAACCAAACTACTCTTCCTAACAAAATCATAAATATTGGTTATTAAATGCTACGATAAACATGGTTTAAGAAGATTATTGTTTGGAGAACAGCGACCAGAGCCTCCTCCACCCTCACCGTTCTTGTTCCCTGGCCTGGAATAAAGTTGAGGTAGAAATCAAAAAGCTCTTCTACCCTCCCCCCATGCTCATCTACGATTTCCCTCAGCCCCCTGTAGGGCTCCCCGAAAACAACTGCTACCCTAGCCCCAGGCGAAATACTGGATACCAGCTTCTCCCCAGCCTCCCACGCAGGGAAGCCGAGCCTGGAAGTACCAATCCTAAGGCCACCGTAACTCCTCATTAGCGAAACAATATCGCGATCCCGCTCATAGATAACCTCGAAGCCCAGGTAGACGTTTCCCTCCTTGAGGATCCTCCAGCCCTCACCCGTGAACTCCACGGGGACAAGCTCCCTTAACCGGGGCCCCGTCTCCCCGTTAACCATGACCTCCACATCGCTCCTCAAGCCCACATCAACAACTAGTTTTTCATTAGCTCTTCTCCTCACTAATCCCAACCTCACCTCACCTATGCTGGGGGGATCCGTTACTACGTGGGTATCTATCTGTAGAGGTGGGAGAAGACCAGCGTACCTATAAACCGGGCTTCTGGGAATGATTTTCCTTTTCAGGTAGGGAGGCACGACCTGGTACCACAACAGCTTCTCGAGCCTTTCACCAAGCTCCGAGCAGGCCTTATCCCTTCTTCCTTTATAGATAACAACCCTGTCCACCCTGTATATGGCGAGCGCCCTCGCTATTATGCCTGCCTTAAGCGTGGATCTAAGCAGGTCCGGCTCATTCTCAAAGGTGCAGTCAGATAAGAAGACATCCAGCTTGAAACGATTGCTCATAGCCTTGTTCTCCGCTAAAAGACTTTTCACTCAAAACACGGGTTATTCGAGACATAACTCTGGGTGGAGGATACTTAAAAGGTATTCTGGGTGATAAAAAACTACTTTTTCTTCTGTTGTTCTTTCTTTTTCTTCTCCTTTTCCTCTCGTTCCTTGGCCTCCTGCTTAGCCTTCTCGCTGGCGCTCTCCTTCTCCACTCCACCTACTCCCCAGAAAAGAGTTGTTCTCTGCCTGCCACCCATAAGAGGCTATCACCACGCATAGTATTTGCCATCAAGGTTTATAAATGAATAGAAAAGCCAAGCATCAATCACAAATTGTTATTATTCCGCATGGCATATAATTGTTGATGGGATGATTTCAAAGCCGAGTGCTGAGCGAGAGCTATGAAGAACTCGAAGTTAGCTGACCGCCTTGTCTAGTTAGCTATGTCTGGGTCGATATCGATCTCTATAGGTGAGGGATTGTCAGGTATCTTGACCAGTGCTTGGCCAACGCCCAACGTGCTAAGGGCTTCTCTAGCTTCATCCACGCTTAGGTTGAGGAGCCACGAGGCGCTTTCAACGTATTTCTGCTCTATCCCCCCAAAGACAAAAATGGTCGCTATGTTTGATAAAAGCTCTTTCGGCAAGTCCTCTATCGACTGGGTTGACAGCACAAGCGATACACCGAAGCTCCTGCTTTCCCTAACTATCCTCCCCGCATAGTAAATGGAGGCCTCGCTTGTTCGCCAAGCTTCATCAATCATCACTACTTTTCTAAGTTTACCCGACGGCTCGCTTGTATACAACCACTCGACAAGGCTCTTCATGAGGCTACCGATAACCATGGACCTGCCTTCATCCGTGAGGTTGCTGAGAGAGAGGATAATTGAGCTACTGCTCCCATGAACATCGCTGAGCCTTGTCAACGTGTTTTCCACGTTGCTCTTTATTAACAGCTTGGTTTTAAGCCCAACCTCCAGCTCGAGAAGGGGCTTCTCATCGTATGTATCGCCGATCGGCTTGACAATTGTGGATAGTGATACGTAGACACGCTTTATGCTTTTGCTGAGCATCAGCTCCAAATCGCCCTTGGGGTCAACGATTAGCAGGGGAGCGATCCCCCTAGCATGAGCCCTGTTCGCTAGGGTCGCGAGAAGGGTTGTCTTGCCCTTACCCGTGGGGCCCACGACCAGGATATGCCTTAGCCCGAGCTTTCTCAGGTCATACATGAAGGGTATCCTCGTTCCTCTTCTATAGCCGAGAAAAACCCCCCTAGGCGATAAGGTCTCCTTCTCGACAGGAGGCAGGGGCGTGGCCAACGGGTCAGCGCTTGTTCTCAGCTCAGCTCTCGTTGAGGGCGGCCCTAGAAAGAGGCTCCTCACAGCTTCTCTTACTTGCCTTGAAGAGCAAACATAAGCCCTCGCGCCAAGCGAGATGTTCAGCGAGCTAGCTATGCTCCTCGCCTCCTTAAGCGCTTTGTCAGCGGCATCCTCGACGCTTCCGCCCTCAGCGTAAACCACGATGTAAGCGGTGAACCAGCTCGCGTTCTCCCCCTTCTTGATTTTTTCCAGTATAGCTGAGATTCTCCTCTCCCTATCAACAAGCTCCTCGCGAGGACCGTTTGCCTGGATGACAGCCCTGATAGCCTCGAGTTCTCTCTCAAGCCTCCTTTCAACCTTGTCGAGAGAAACGGGAACCACATGGAACCTTAGCTCAACCCTGGCGGCGCTGGAGGAGAGGATCCTCCCAAGAGTCCTGGACCTGAAGTGCAAGCCCTCAAGCGATCTATAGTCGCCTTTAAACAGGGCGTCCCCAAGGTCTACGAAGGACACCCCAACGTACCTCCCCCTATCCTTCTCTAGAACAAGGCTGTTCTTGTAGATATGCACCGCACTGATGCTCCCCAAGCCTTTCACGAGCTCTTTTTTAACAAACCCCCCGGGAAGAAGCCCCCTTGTAGCCATATAAGCTATGGCCGGGGACAAAGCGCCCGCCACAGCAAGGGACGCGATCACGGGGTTAACCACGAATGATCACCATGGTTTTAATGGTAGCTTGTCCCGAGCACCGCTAAGCGTGTAGGCAAGAGCGGAGGTTATTGAGAGAAGAATAGCTACGTAAACCGCTGGGAGAACTACGTAGTTGAGGAGAATCTGGGACGCGGTCTGCGCGAACCTGTCCTTAACCGAAAGACCAGTTGACAGTGTGTATGGTCTATACAAGTCAATGCTCGGCGCGCTACAATGCTTAACGGAAATTATTATGGGCTCGCTTGTGTTCTCAACGAAAATCTCGTTGCTAACCACCAGTATATTGTTCCACATGCTGGTGCTCCTAGTCAATACAGGGCCGTCAACATCAATGTAGCAGGTGGAGGGATGAACCAGGAGGACGTGCTGCCCAGGCTCACCTAGGTAAACCCTCTTTGTTCCCTCCTCCTCAGATATGCTTGATACGCTCCCGTTGCCCACAAGGAGATAAACTCCTCTCTCATCAACGATAACCACATCCTCAAGGTGAACATCCAGCTCAACTCGTCCACCCATAGACTGCTCATAGAGAGCAGGCTCTACTACGCTCGGATTAGCTGACACTTGCCTCCCCATCACCTCTACCACGAGGTTGTAGGCCCTGCTTCTAGGCAACCCGTCGAGAGGGGACTTTATTGTCGTTATCCCCAGCGTATTCGTTGTGTACGTGAAGAGCAACCGGCCGCTCTCTAGGTCATATCCGCTTACCACCGCGTAGGGCACGGGGACTCCACGCTGGTCCAGCACCCTAATTGCCCCCTGAACAACATCCGTGTTCATGTCAGGGTATTCCAAGGGCGTCGAGAAATCCTCAACGAATAGAGGCATGAGCGGCATGCCAGCATAGAAAACAATGCTGAAGGCAATTAAATAGCATCCCGCTCCTCTTGCTAGCTTCATTGGAATAGAGCTCAGCAATATGCCTAGCAGTATAAGCTTTGCGTAGTGGTACCGAACGATAATCGATAGTGATAAAGCTAGATACAGGGTTAGCAACGAGTAGTTAACGGACTTTATGAGGGGCTCAAGAAAACTATCAAGAGCAAGCTCGCCAGCAACCTTGGATAATAGGCTTGATGCGAACGATGCCCCAGCCTTGAGAGAAGAGAGCATCAACGTTCTCTTGGCTATCCATTCATCAAAAAAGCCCCAATCGGCACCAATCCTGTTATACAGAGTAACTGGTAAGGATAGTAGCATTGAGGATAAGGCCACGATAAACATCGAGAACACGGCGTCCTTCATGAGAGAAGAGCCGAGCTTCTTGAGGCTTGGGAAAGGAAGTGGGAGACCTAGGAGCAACGCGCCCAAGCTGTAGGTAAGCGCAGACATAGAAGCGGATAGCACCAATACCTCTTGGTTGTTCATCGCTTATTCACGGGCCGCTGCCCTGTAGCACCTGCGCTATCCTGGATACAAGGGCGAACACCAAACTTCCAACTGAGAGCCAGAATGCAGCCCACACGGCATCCTCAATGAAGCTTTGCCCAGCTCTCCTAACCCTAGCGAGAGGTATTGGGCTCCCCCTCAGCACCCAACCTATGCTCCACGCGAGCAGGAAAACCGACCACGACGCTAGTGTGACCTGTGTCGCGAGGCTTTCTATATACTCGGTTATACTGGTCATCTCCGCCTCCAAACATGAATATATGTATATTTAAAAAGAAACACGCAGGGCTCCTGGTTGAAATTCCATCTTAGTCCCAGTACTCCCTTGTTCTGTACCAGTTTTGTTGCTCCTCGACAAGTTTTTTGAGGAACTCCTCCCAACCGAACTTGAGAGCGGCAAGGGCTTTCCTCGCAGCTCTCGGGCCTATCCCATACGTTGACAGGGCTATCACCGCGTTTTTCCCGTGGCTTAGGACCAGCTGTGCTCTCTCAATAGCTTCCTCTACCAGCTCTTTCTCTCTCTGGCTTAGGCCCTTCTTGTTCTTGTTGTTCGCCAGGTACCTCTGAACAGCGCTAATCATCTCTGTGAAGCCTGCGGGTATAGGCGCTATTATTCTTGCGCCGCACTTCTTGCATACTATTGTTTCCGGCAGGCTCTCCACAACTCTTGTCTCACTGTAGCCACAGTTGAGGCATACCAGATGCACCTGCTTCTCCAGTGCTCTTTTCTCAACCATTTTCGCCGCTACCTCAAGTGGCATGCTGGTCGTGCCTGTTGAACCTATAACCGAAGCTCTTCCTCCATAAATCGTGTATGGGCTCAGACCTCTTCTCGGCTGCTTCAATATTCTCTTCTTGTTGCTCGCCAGCTCCTTGAGAAGGCCCACCGCCCTCTCCACATCAAGGTTTTCGTGGAGAAGCTCCCTCAGTGCTTCCTTACCAGCAATGGTGTCCCCAAGATACCTTACGAGCTTCAGCGCCTCCTTTAGCCCGGCCTGGGGAGTTATCATGCCCATCTTCCTCGCTACCTGCGTTAGCCTCCACGTGAAGAGGCTTGTCGCCTTGACAGCTTGCTCAGCCTCTGCGGCAAGCTCATCGGCTATTGCTGCGGCTCCCAGCAATGCTTTCTCCACAATGATCGATGCCCCGCTTCTCCCAAGCTCAACGTACACTCTCAACGGATCTGTGGATAACGCGGCCCTTAGCCCCATCCTCGTTGATATGTAGTGCCCCAGCAGAGAGGCTAGGGCATCGTTTCCCTTTGAGCCAAGGCGGCTGTATATAACAGCTAGTCTATCCGACTCATCATACTCAAGCAAAACGTAGCTCCCGCTTGGGGGGTAGAAACCCCTTCTCCTCGCCTCATCCGCGACCCATGCTATAAACCTCCTCGCCTCGCTTCCAAGGAAGGGATAATCCGCCAGTACTCTCTCAGCACCCTCCATGTGTGCTCTAGCAAGAAAACCGCACTCCTCCCGCGCGACCTTGTAGTCAACCGGTATCAGCTCACCCTCCCAAGCCGGGGGAAGACCGAGCTTAGTCTCGGCTGACTTAACAACGACCTTGTCATCCCCTATCTCGAGGACAACCCACTCGCTACCAGCAAGCACGAATCTAGCATCCTTCGCCAGCTTCGCTAGTACGAAGTCCTCGTCGAGAAAGCCTATTCTCTCCCCCGTGCTCGTGTAGACAGGTATCTTCTTGGTGTCCGGAATCATGTTCGTCGAGTAGTAATAGCTTCTCGACCTTTTCCCGGGCGATATGGTGTTACCCGTCACCCTAATGAGCCCTGACTGCGACGCGTACTCAAGAACCTCGTTGAGAGTCGCCTCGTCCAGCTCCCTGAACGTGTATGTTTGCCTAAGGAACTCTAATGCCTCATCGATTGTTCTCGCCTCCCCCGCCAGAACCAAGCCGACTAGCTGATGAACAAGCACGTCAAGGGGGTTTCTATGTGGCTTTTGTTCCTCCAGCTCCCCGCTCGTAGCTCTTCTTGCTATCACCGCCGACTCAACAATGTCGTCGAGAACAGGCTCAGCGAGTATAACAGCCCTCGACTTCTCCCCTAGCCTGTGGCCGCTTCTCCCAGCCCTCTGCATAAGCCTTAGCGCTTGTCTAGGGCTACTTATTTGTATAACTACGTCCAGGTGGCCCACATCTATTCCGAGCTCCAGGCTACTCGTTGCCACGACCCCCCACAACTCTCCTCTCTTGAGCGCTGTTTCAGCGCTTCTTCTCACCTCTAGGCTCAGGCTCCCGTGGTGAACAGCTATATCGCTGTGCCCTCTGCTTCTGAGCTCCGCTCCCAGTAGCTCAGCGGTACTCCTGGTGTTAGTGAAAATTATGGCGGACCTGTACCTGCGCTTCAGCTCATCTATTTTTCTGGCTAGCCACTCACCATGCTTCTCCGGGCTTAGCTGGCCCTCCTGCCCGCTCGTCTCAACTGTGACCTCAAGTTTCTTGTCAGTCTCACTTCTAATTATTACCAAGTTTCTCCTGAACGGGTACAGACTTGCCACGGCCTCGATGCTTGATATTGTCGCTGAGAGCCCGACTAGCTGCGCTCCTCCACTGAGCCTCTTAAGCCTTCTGAGCGCTACCTCGAGCATTGACCCCCTCTCGCTGTCGACAAGCTCGTGTATCTCGTCTATAACCACGTACTTAATCCCCTTAAGCCTCTCCCTAGTCTTCTCGTGGCTGAGCATCAGCGCGATGCTCTCCGGCGTTGTGGCGAACCAGTCGCGGGGCTCCCGCAGAAAAGCTCTTCTCTCGCTAACGGTTGAGTCACCGTGCCTAACCATGCATGATAAGCCGATGCCCATTGATATCTTCTCCATCCTAACGAATATATCCCTGTTGAGGGCTCTTAGAGGAGTGATGTAGACCAGCCTGGGCAACCCGTTACCGCTCTTCTCCTTCTCCGCGAGTAATTTGTGGAAGAGAGGGAGCATCGCGGCCTCAGTTTTTCCGGAGCCCGTTGGAGCAATGATAAGAACGTCCCTTCCCTCAAGTATAGCTGGTATGGCTTTTTCCTGGATGTCGGTAGGAGTGGTTATTCCATGCTTAACCAGCTCAGCACATAATCTTTTGTCCAGTAGCTTAAAGGCACCCGTGCAATCGTTATTGCTCATTTGCATCATCCCAGCGAGATAGCATCCGGCATCTATGGTTTACCCTGATTATCCTCGAATTCATGCATAGTCGCTTTTTAAAGCATGTACAAGAGAATAGGGAGATAATGAGGCACCCGTTAATAAATATTGGTAGAAAGGGTTTATCACCCCTTCTCGCCACGGCTATCCTCATATCAGCGACGATAGCTGGAGGAGCAATCCTCTACCAGTACTTCGCCAAGTCACTTAGCATGTACACCGCTGGGAGTTCAATCGAGGTAACCGTGTCAGCAGTTTATCTATCAAGCGATAGGTACCTGCTGTATTACTCGATAACTAGCCGTGGGGACCAGCCGGTCAACTTATCGCATATTTACTTCCTGCCTAACGGTAGCCTGCCTCAGATATCTCTGGGCAACAAAACGCTGTTACCTGGAGGCAGGATAACAGGTGTCCAGGAGCTCACCGGCCAGATGCCATCAAGCCTATACGCGGTTGTCGTTTACTACTACGGTGGCTCGAGGATTGAGACAAAGCCTGTCGAGGTAACAAGCTGAGGCTACTAGCGGCGAGAGTGACGATGGTTGAGGAGAAAGATTTTCCTTAAAACCAAACTTTTTTTCACGCATCACGCTTCAAGCTTGATTAGTGATTACAGGAAAAACCAACAGCTAATCGAGTATACCGGGCACCTTCTCAATATAGCCAGGTGTAGAGCTGATGGATATGAGCTGTACAGGTACGAAAAAAGCTTTGGCCTAAGAGCAAAAGTACTCGTCGATAGCCAAGGCTTCATCACCTACTGCGTAGATGAGCCTAGCTACACGATAAGCGACATTGAGAGAGCGGTGGCCAGAATCTTCTCGAGAATAACGGGCGAGAAGAGCCTAGATGCCAATGCACAGCTCTATCTCAGCCCGGATAGCCTGGATGACTACCTGGAGGCCAAGATAGCCACTGGCCTCGGGAGGCTGTACCCCCTGGTGTTAGACCCGGAGATAGAGGAGGTAGCGCTCAACAGGCCCGGCGACCCGTTATTCGTTTATCACAGGAAACTCGGCGTGTGGATGAGGACGAACATAGTTGTGGATGAGCCCGAGGCTTCAAGAATAGCTCTGTCAATTAGCAACCTTATTTCGAGGCCTCTCTCGATGGCAAGCCCTATGGCGGAGGGGTCATCCAAGCTTGGCCTCAGGTTCGCGGTGACTCTTGGAGACAGGGTGTCCCCGAGGGGCACGAGCTTCGTTATTAGGAAAAGCCCTCTGAAACCCCTGAGCATGCCGGAGCTGATTAAGCAAGGCTTCATTTCTCCCCTGCAGGCCTCTTACCTGTGGTTTCTTCTAGAGCACAGGGGCTTCCTCGTTATTATTGGTGGCATGGCGACTGGGAAGACCACTCTTCTGCAGGCTCTGCTCGACCTACTGCCTTGGTACACGAGGATTGTTGTTATCGAGGATACACCGGAGGTTAAGCTGACTCATCCTAACTGGGATTCCCTATCTATTAACAGGGGATTCTCCATCGGGAGCAGCGTCGTTGAGGCATCAATGTTTGATTTGGCGCGATTCGCGCTCAGAAGGCGCTCCGACTTCCTCGTTATAGGCGAGGTGAGGGGAGAGGAGGCAAAGGTCCTCTTCCAAGCATCAATCAGTGGGCAGGGCTCACTGTGTCTAGACCCGGATGAGAGGCTCGTAGTCATGGATAAGAGGAGGCGCGTGAGGAGAATGAGGATAAGCACCGTGATTGAGAAGCTTGTCTCCGGCGAGGAAGTCAGGGTTCTCTCGCTATCAGGGGAAGGGAAGCTCAGCTGGGCGGCTCCCCGCAGGTGGATCGTAACTGTTAGCCACGAGTGGGTTGAGCTATCGCTTAGCACGAATACCCAGCTAAGATTAACGCCCGACCACCTCGTACCAGTTGTCACCGACAAGGGCGTTATGCTTAGAAAAGCCCTAACGGTCGGTGTCGGTGAGAGGATCCTCTTCATAGCTAACAGTGATGTGCTAAGCGAAGATGATGAACCAGTGGTTAAGAATGCAGTGGTTGTGGCTAAAAGGGTGTTTAAGAGAAGCTCAGCCGCTCTTGACCTCGAGCTCAGCGGGGATTCACATCTATTTGTCCACTCAAGCGGCGCAGTTACTCATAACTGCTCCTTCCATGCCGATGACGTTGAGACAGCCGTTGCAAGGCTTACATCGCCTCCCATATCTATTCCCGCCTCGTCTCTAAGATACATTTGGGGCTTCATCGTGCTTGGCTTCAGGGGCGGCGCAAGAAGAGTTGTGGGGATATCCGAGACTGACCCATACAGCGAAGACCTCGTGTTTAACACGATGGTTTTCACCGACCAGCAAGGCACGGAACCACGGGAGCTAGTGGAGAGGAGCGCTAGGCTCAAAAAGCTTGCAAGCGCGCACGGCTATGGAAAAGATGAATTGCTCGATGAGATCGCATTGAGGGCTGAGTTGCTACAAAGCTTATCACGCAAGGGAGCTGACTCCACGGAGACGCGACGCACAGTGGATTCCTTTTATGCTTTGAAGCTAAGGGAGATGAGAGCTTGAACGATAAGAAAGGCTTCAATATGGCCCAACGCCGGGGGCTCTGGCTGCCACTGTACCTTTTCATCGTGGCTGTCTTCGTTTTTTCCATGGGAACGAGTGTCGTCAGGCCTGGCGCTTCTCCGTTAATGTTGGTTGCTCCCATGTTATCAGCGACAGGGGTTGTTCTCGGCCCGCTTCGCTCCCTGTGGAGAGCTTTTGTCTCGAGAGAGCATTACTCCCGACTAAACAGGGAGATGCCTTTCATTCTCTCCCTGGCCCTGATAACATCGTCGAGCGGGCTGACCATAGACCACATCTTCATTGGCTCGCTTATGCATAGCGAGACGAGGGCTTTCGCTGCTGAGAGCAAGAAGTACCTGTACTTAAGGCTGATGGGGGAAGCGTGGGATAGCTGCCTGGAGAAGCTGGAGAGCGGGGCTCCACCATCTGTTTACAAGGCTTTTATCAGGGGGCTCAGAAACGTGGCTTCAACAAGCCTTAGGCTACCTGAGTACGTTTCATCTTTTTTCGAGACATACTTCGCTCAGCTCGAGGCTCTCTGGAGGGATTACTGGTCGCGCGCTAGTGGTCTCCTCGAATCTATTTTATTGTTGGTTTTAAGCTTCATAACTATCTATGTATCTTCCCTTCTGCTTGAGGGATTGCTTACTGAGCCCCTGCTCCTAGCGTTCAACTTTATCGTGCTGTTCGCCGGGTTGCTGGGAGCCCTGTTGCTAAGGAGCCTCAGGCCCACAGATATACTCTTGCTAAGGAATGGGAGAAGGGATATACCAATCATCGCTGCGCCATGGTTGCTCTCACTTATCGTTGTTCCCCTGGACACAAACATTGTCTCTAAAACTTTGGCTATAGGAGCAGTTCTGACCGTCTGGGGTCTTGCGGCTGAGCTATGGAGAAAAAGAGCCCTGCTCATGGAGGAGGAGCTCTTACATAGGCTGCAGAGAGTGGAGGAGCTCGTTAAATCTGGCTACAGCGTTCACTACGCCCTTAGAGAGAGCGGGCTAACAGCTATCCGCCAGGACAACTCATTGTTTCTCGTGACCTTCGCTGAGAGGCTTGTAAGGTTCATATCATCAAACACGGAGAGGTACGGCGCTGTACGCGAGGACTTCGCCTCCAAAATGTATACTTATCTGAGAAGACTACTTGATGTTAACAACACCGGAAGGGGCTCGGTGCACGCCTTTATGGCGATAGGCCTCGCTCTCCCAACACTCCTGGCGGCTTTATCCATGAAATTCACAGGCTCTCTCATAGCTACGGGTCATGTGCCGTGGGATTTGGGATACCTCTTCTTATCAACAGCCATCTCAGTTGGAATACTACTATCAGAGGCGATAGACGGCTTTTTTGCTCTGAGCCTCAAGCCAGGTATAACGTGCCTGTTACTATCACTGGCCTTCCTCTTTGTTTAGACAGATATTCATGATAAGCAATCTTTTTATTTACCCTAATTACTTAAAAATAAACGCTTATGCTGAGATGAACATGTCTCAGAGCGCCGTTACAGGCGCTTTGAAGAAGGGCGCAAACGCTGAGGTAGAGGCTGATGGTAACAGCCTACAGAATTTATTACACAACGTTTTACGATGAGGAGCACAAGAGAATAGTGGAGCAATTAGCAGCGTTGCTCAAAAAGGAGCCTAGAATCCACCAGTCAAGAATAAGGGAGTTCAGGTACGTTGAGTTCGTTGGGGAGGATCTTCCCCGTGGGCTCGAGGAGGATATAAAAAGGGTTGTGAGAAGCATCCTGGGCGATGATGCTTACGTGAGAGTTGATTATATTAATCTTTGATTTGAATTAAGTTTATTTTGAGCGAGGAGAGTTTTAGCTTAAATGATGGGTCTTTTAGCTTAACGAGATTGTGGTTTGATTATCAAAGCAGGGTTTAGGAGCTGTGAAAATGTCGGAGGAGAGTTACAGAAAGTCTTATGAATCCATAGTGGAGAAAGTCTGGGGTATCTACGCTGAGGCTCACCCTCCGGTGCAGCCGGTGAGGAACCCGGAGGCAGCGCACAGAGTTTTGAAGGAGAAGTACAAGCTACTAGTCGATGTAAACTTAATAATTCTTGTCTACGCGGCTTTTCTTGACGGGAGACCTGTTCTTTTTGAGGGGCCTCCGGGCACGGGTAAGACGGAGATAGGGGAAGCCCTCCTGACCCTCTGGTCCGGCAGAGAGGCGTTTGTTCTTCCATGCAGCGAGAACTACGATGAGTACAGGGTTATAGGTGATTTCCATCCCCTCAAGGCTTACAAGTACGGGTTTAACGAGAAGAGCTTTCTCCCAAAGCCACTCTTAGCCGCGATGATAATGGATACAGGGGTCCTAATTGATGAAATTAGGAGGAGCAACGAGGAGTTTCAGAACCTACTTCTCGACATCATTGACAAGAGGAGAATCATTGTTCCTGAGCTGAGGATGACTTTCAGGGCCAGCGGCGTCGGGTTTCAGTTCATATTCACAAGCAACCCTGAGGACCTAGCTCAATCGGAGCTCAGCGATGCTTTTCTGAGAAGAGTTGTTAGAATTAAGTTTAGCTACCCTGACCCCGAGAGGGAGCTGGAGATTCTAAGGCTAAGGCTGTCCCATCTAGACGTCAAGGTCCCCGAGGAGATAATGAGTCTGAGCGTTGAGGTAGTCTCCCGGCTTAGAAAGGAGGATTTACTGTACAAGCCGGGGGTCTCCGATACGGTTAGGTGGATGGAGGTTTCATCCAGGATTGCCTCGCTTAAGGGGAAAACGAGAGTTGATGTCTCAGATGTCCTCGAGGCAGCCAAGGCTGTTCTCGTCAAGAGGGTTGAGGACGAGGAGAGCGTGCTGGACATAGTTGAATCAATGATAAGGTGATGCCCGTGAGCAGTCAATCAGATATCACGAGGAGGCTTGTATCCATAGCTAACAGGCTGAGGGAGAGGGGCGTTAAGGTTGGCACAATGGAGATTGAGACGGCGCTTAGGCTATACAAAGCAGCTATTCTGCTATCAGGCTATAACTACTATCCCTTATCCAGAATCATCGACGCTGTTTTCGTGAAGAGGGATTACGAGAAAGCTATACTTGACGATGTGCTTAGGAGCACTGTGGGCGAGTCAGTCGAGAGGGGGGAGGAGGCTCCCAGCAAAAAGAAAGGCAAAGCGGAGAAAAAGCAGGAGAAGTCGAGAGCAATGGGGGGATCCTCATTGAGGAGCAGGAGGTGCCTCGAGATGCTTAAGAGGTACCTTGAGACCGAGAACCAAGGCTACCTAGACATGATTAGGGATGAGCTACGCATTGATACGAGGAGTGAGGTTAAGGAGTACAGGGTTGGGGGAGAAATCGCTCTCGAGAAGCTTATTGCCAGGTTCGCGCTTAATCCGAGAGACTACAGTGCTCTCGCCAGAATCGCCTTGATGGAGGGGGAGACAGCTATTCTGGCCATGAGGCATCTCTCCTCTAAGAGGAAGAGAAGAGTTGCCGAGCAAATAGCAAGCATGCTGGCAAAGCTTTCTGGGGGGAGGAGGCTAAGGGTCAAGGGGGGAAAGTGGGAGAAGACCTACCAGAGAGAGAGGATTGATATAAGGAGAACACTGATTTTGAAGTCAAGAGGCAAGATAGGGGAAGTAGCGTATAGGAGAAGGAGGAAGACAGCGAACATAGTGCTCATCATTGATAGAAGCGATAGCATGAGGAAGCACGCCGACAAAATAGTGGAGATAGCATCAGCCTATCTCAACAAGGCCAGCCACCTCGTTCTCTTCTCCGACGAAGTAAAAGTCACCTCAATCTCAAGCTGGAAGAGCAGGCTTTACTTACTCGACCAAATCCTCGATCTCAGTTTCCACGGCTACACAAACATAACCATGGCTCTTAGGCAAGCGAGAAGACTGGCAAAGCCAGGCTCAACCCTCGTGCTGATAAGTGACCTACAGCAAACAATAAAGGATCACTCCCCCCTTAAGCTGATAGAGGACCTGGGAAAAGGCGGCTACAGGATAATTATCTACACTACGAAGGAGGCCTCGCGCGTCCTGGGAACAACGCTTAGGGGAGACATAACGACCATTTCTTTCGGTTAGTTTTACATAATTTGTATAATTGGTCTCCTAGGTCCCCATCGACCTGTTTCTGGCCAGTACACAGCCAAAAGCCTTGCCCAGGTCGTGGAGCAGTCAGCGAGTAGTAAACTTAAAAATCCTTTAAGCTCAATCCTTTAGGGAGAAGTGGTTTCAACTGGTGCTATAAGTTGAGCGGGATAGAGGAAATACCTGTTGAGTGGAGGAAGTTCAAGTACAGAGGAAAAAGCATAGAGGAGTTGCTGGACATATCCATGGATGAGCTAGCGGAGCTACTGCCAGTAAGGCAAAGAAGGTCGCTTAGGAGAGGCTTCACGCCCGAGCAAGTCAAGCTTCTAAAGAAAATAAGAGAAGCCAAGAAGAAGGGGAAGAAGGTAATAAAAACACACGTTAGAGACATGATTATTCTGCCAGAGATGTTCGGTTTGACAATAGCTGTTTACAACGGAAAAGAGTTCATACCCGTGAGAATAACGCCAGAGATGATAGGGAAAAGGCTAGGCGAGTTCAGCCCAACCACGAAGACCGTTAAGCACGGTGAGCCGGGCCTCAAGGCAACGAGAAGCTCAATGTTCGTAGCCATGAAGTAAGGTGATCCTCATGGTCAAGGCTTGGAGATACAGCTTCCAGGTTGAGAAGCCGGAGAGCGTGGCTAGAGCGGTTATAAGAGACATTCCAGTGTCTTACAAAAAGCTGGTCAACATAGCTAGAGCTATAAAGGGGATGACGCTCGAGGAGGCTAAGAAGTACTTGGAGGGCGTCATTAAGGGAGAGGAGCCCGTCCCGCACTGGACGTACAGGAAGAAGATCCCCCATCACGCTAAGACGGCTGATAGGTGGGGCGTCCCACAGGCTAGGTACCCTAGAAAAGCGGCGAAGTACCTGCTGAAGCTAATACAGAACTTGGAGGCAAACGCTGAGGGGAAAGGGCTGGAAGCGGAGAAGCTCAGGATTATACACGTCGGTGTTCACAAGAGCTACACTCTTAGGAGGTATATGCCCAGGGCTTTCGGCAGAGCTACCAGGAAGTTCAAGAGATTCTCGAACGTTGAGGCAATAGCGGCTGAGAGGTGAGCCTTGATGGTCAACGTAAGCAGGATGTTCATTGAGAGAAACATGCTTGTCGCAAAGATAGATGAGTATCTAGCCAAGCACTTCAGCAGGGCTGGCTACGCTGGAGTAGAGGTTTACAGAACTCCTCTTGGAAACAGGGTTGTCATATATGCTGAGAGGCCGGCGTTCTTCATCGGTAGGAGGGGGCAAACAATAAAGAGCTTATCACAGATACTGGAGACGTTCTTCAAGCTGGAGAACCCGCAGATAACAGTTATGCCTGTTGAGAACCCGGACCTTAACGCCAGGATAGTTGCCTTCAGGCTTGCTCAGGCCCTCGAGAAGGGCTACCACTTCAGGAGAGCGGCCTTCGCTGCTCTCAAGAGAATAATGGATGCAGGCGCTGTCGGAGCGGAGATAGTTATCAGTGGAAAAATAACGAGCGAGAGAGCCAGGCACGAGAAGTTCAGGGCAGGCAAGGTCTACAAGACCGGTTATCAGGCCTCATACATAGTTGATAAGGCAGTTGCCCATGCTCTACTGAAGCCAGGAATCTACGGTATAAAGGTGCTAATAGTTAAGCCGGAGAGAACCGTTGACTCAATAGAGATTATACCACCAGAGAAAGTAGGCTTGCAGCCACTACCAAAAGAAGAGAGAGCGGAGCAGACAGAGGCACAAGAGGAGACAGTTGTGGAGGCGGAGACAGAGGAAACAGAAGGCGAGGGTGAAGAGTAATGGGCATCAAGCTAAAAGACCTGAGAAAAATGACCAGGGAGGAAAGGCTGGAAAAGCTCAGGGAGCTTAGAGACGAGTTAATGAAGCTGAGAATGAAGGCCAGAATAGGAACAGTCGAGAACCCCGGCAAGATAAGATCAATAAGAAAAACAATAGCGAGGATCCTCACCATAGAGAGAGAAGAGCAACTAAAAGCACAGAGCACCAAGAAGTAAAGGAATATTTATAAATGCCCAAGAAAAAACCTTTTTCAAAATCGCCCAGGCCCTCCGACCTGATTGGCCGGAGGGCTAGGGTGGTATGGGCGATTAATCCCTCCCTGCGGGATCTTGAGGGCGAGTTATGTGGCGAGACGCTGAGGACCATCGCCCTCAGGACACCCCGCGGGGTTAAGGTCCTCCTCAAGGACGGCCTAGTCCTTGAGGTTGAAACTAATAAAGGTCGTAGGAGAATAGAGAGCTGGATGATTAAGGGAAGAATGTATGAGAGGAAATAGAGGTGTGAATCATGCCTGCTAAGAAGGAGGTAAAGAACATAGGGATACCTGGCATCGCGCCTCCAAAGGAGAAGTGCAATGACCCTAACTGCCCATTCCATGGGACAATAAAGGTTAGAGGCCAGATCATCGAGGGCTTAGTCGTATCAGATAAGATGGAGAAAACAGTCGTTGTGAGAAGAGATTATCTGTTCTATGATAGGAAGTACAGGAGGTATGAGTGGAGGAAAAGCTTAATTCACGCTCACAACCCGCCATGCATAAACGCTAAGCAGGGCGACGCCGTTGTGATAGGCGAGACGAGGCCTATATCAAAGACTGTTAAGTTCGTTGTAATAGCTAAGAAGGAGGGAGTAAGCGTTGGCTAAGAAGGAGAAGAAGGGGTTGGCATACAGTCGAACCAGAGTGTCGGCCGGGATACAGGTAGGCACAAGGCTCGTTATTGCTGATAACAGCGGTGCAAAGATAGCTATGGTGATAGGTGTCCCGGGCTACAAGGGCAGGCTGAGAAGGCTTCCAAAGGCCGGCGTCGGCGACCTCGTGGTGGTCTCGGTTAAGAAGGGCACGCCGCAGGTCCGTAAGCAAATATTCTACGCGGTTATCATTAGGCAGAGGAAGCCTTACAGAAGAAAGGATGGCACGTGGATATTCTTCGAGGACAACGCTGGAGTAATAGTCACGCCGGACGGCTCCCTTAAAGGAACTGAGATTAGAGGCCCAGTCGCGAGAGAGGCGGCTGAGAAGTGGCCAAAGGTGGCTAACCTAGCATCAATAATCATTTGAGGTGAAACACATGACAACCCTTACTAAATCAAAGAAACCCTCCAAACAAAGAAAAGCAATGTTCCAAGCACCCCTTCATATTAGAAGAAAGTTCATGACAGCGCCACTAAGCGACGAGTTGGTTGAGAAATACGGCGTTAAGAGGCTCCCCGTAAGGAAAGGCGACAAGGTGAGGATTATGAGAGGCGAGTTCACGGGAGTTGAGGGTAAGGTAACACGTGTTGACCTGAGAAAAATGCGCATATACGTTGAAGGGGTCACAAGACAGAGAATGGATGGAACCCCTGTTTTCGTCCCTATTCACCCAAGCAAGGTGATGATAATAGAGCTTGATTTATCCGACCAGAAGAGAAAGGAGTTAATCGAGAAAAAGAAAAAAACAGGTGGTGAGCAGGAGTGGGTAAGCTAGGCGGAAGCAAACATCTAAGAAGCCTCGTGGCACCGGAGTTCTGGCCCATACCGGTGAAGGAGAGGTTCTGGACAGTAAAGCCATCTCCAGGCCCCCATCCAATAGAGGCCAGCATACCACTAGCAATATTGATAAGAGATATGATGAGGTACGCGACAACGCTTAGGGAGGCAAGAAAAATAATCGCTAAGGGCCTAATAGAGGTTGATGGAAGAGTTAGGAGAAACTACAAGTACCCGGTGGGCCTCTTCGATGTTATCAGGCTGGTACCAGTCAACAAGTACTACAGGGTTGTTCCCGATAACACCTTCTTCATGAAGCTAGTCGAGATAAGCCCGGAGGAAGCTAGGCTTAAGCCGCTTAGAATAGAGAATAAGACAACGGTTAAGGGAGGCCACATCCAGCTAAACCTAAGCGATGGCTCCAACATCATCGTGAGGGTAAGCGACCCAAGGAACCCGGCTGAGGATGTATACGACACGCTGGGCACAGTTATAGTAGAGATTCCGGGCAGGAGAATAGTGGACTACATACCGCTGAGGGAGGGCAACTACGCCGTTATATCAGGCGGTAGCAACGTTGGCAAGCACGGAAAGGTTGTAAGCATCGTTAAAGGCATGAAGAGGTACAGGAGCATAATTACTCTCAAGGGAGCTGATGGAAGCCTCATCCAGACAAGCCTGGACTATGCATACGTCATTGGAAGGGACAACCCAGTCGTGAAGCTAGGGTGATATCAATGGCGGTAGCCACAACGGGGATTGACGTTCAGAGAAAAATCGAGGAAGCGGTAGCAAGATGGAGTAGTAACCCAATGCTTAAGCCCAGGCTAGCTAAGGTAACGGTCAACGTTGCCCTGGGAGCCAGCGGTGAGAGGCTGCAGAGGATAGCCAAGGCCCTCGAGGAGATAACTGGGCAGACACCCAGCTTCAGGAGAGCCAAGAAAACGATAAGGGAGTTCGGAATAAAGAAGGGGGAGAGCATCGCGGTGGCTGTGACTCTGAGGAAGGACAAGGCTGTGGCTTTCCTCAGGAGAGCCCTTGAGGCTGTTGGCTACAGAATCAAGCTATCAAGCTTTGATGACTACGGAAACGTTAGCTTCGGGATACCGGAGCACATCAGCATACCCGGCGTAAAGTACGACCCGGATATAGGCATATTCGGGATGGATGTATGCATAACCATTGAGAGGCCTGGATACAGGGTTGCTAGGAGGAGGGTTAAGAAAGGGAGGATCCCCCGTAGACACAGGGTCAACAAGTGGGATGCCATTGCTTTTCTCGTTAAGGAGTTCGGGGTGAAAATAGTCTAGAGGTGAAAGTTATGGGTAAGTATAGGAAGCCCAACGAGGTAAGGTTCGGTAGAGGAGCAGTTAGATGCAGGAGATGCGGCACACACGATGGTGTTGTGAGAAGATACGGCATCTATCTATGCAGGCAGTGCTTCAGGGAGCTTGCCCCTCAACTGGGCTTCAGGAAATACTGGTGATAAGTCATGGTCATGCTGGACACGCTGGCTAACGCTATGGTATCAATAACAAACGCTGAGATGAGGGCTAAGAAGGAAGTAATCATAATGCCTGCCTCAAAGCTCATAATAGAGGTGCTGAGGGTTATGCAGCGCGAAGGCTACATAGGCGAGCTCGAGTACATAGATGATGGGCGCCAGGGAAAGATTAGAGTGCAGCTCCTCGGAAGAATAAACAAGGCCGGAGTCATAAAGCCGAGGTACAGCGTGAAGGTGAAGGACCTCATCAACATGCCGCCATGGCTCAGGAAGTTCCTTCCATCAAGGGAGATAGGAATACTGATAATATCCACTCCGCAGGGAGTAATGAGCCACAAAGAGGCTCTCAGCAAGAACACTGGTGGAGTACTACTAGCCTACGTCTACTAAGAAGGGGTGATGCAGTTGAAGGATCCGTACTACGTTGCTGAGGTTGAGGTTCCCCAGGAAGTAAGGGTAACGGTGAATGGATTAAGAGTGACTGTAGAGGGGCCTAAGGGAAAGCTTGAAAGAGACTTCAGCCACGCCAAGGGCGTGAGCATCAGGCAGAATGAAAACAAAGTCGTGGTGGAGGCATTCAACGCTGATAGGAGGAAAAAGGCCTTGGTAGGCACGATCGCCGCTCATATAAGAAACATGATTACAGGAGTTACGAAGGGGTATAGGTACAAGCTCAAGATCGTTTTCTCGCACTTCCCAATATCAGTAGAGGTTAAGGGCAACCAGGTAATAATCAAGAACTTCCTGGGTGAGAAGGCGCCTAGAAGAGCAAACATCCTGGAGGGCGTGAGCGTTAAGGTGGTTGATAGAGATATAATCGTGGAGGGAATAGACATAGAGAAGGTTGGTCAAACAGCAGCTAATATCGAGCTGGCAACGAAGATAGGCGAGTTCGATAGGCGTGTATTCATGGATGGAATATACATATATGAGAGGGGGGTGGCTGAGTAATGGGTCCCAAAGAGCTAGCTGACCTTAGAAGAAAGCTACTAAAAGATAACCCAATATTCAAGAGAAGGCTATACGATATATTACCAAAGTTCCAGAACCAAGATGCGTGGAGGAAGCCGAAGGGAAGAGACAACAAGATGAGGTTGCAGAAGAAGGGCTACCCACCAATAGTCAAGGTTGGCTACAGGAACGCGGAAGTGATAAGGGGGATACACCCATCCGGCTATGTACCAGTGGTTATTCATAGTGAGAAGGACCTCGAGGGCCTTGACCCAAACAAGCACATAGTTTATATTGGGCACACAGTTGGTCTGAGAAAAAGAATTGCCCTTGAAAAACTCGCTTTCGAAAAAGGCTTCAAGATAGCTAATGCAAAGGTGCTGTGAAATGGTTGGATTCAGGCTTCAGAAGAGGCTGGCCGCGGAGGTACTAGGAGTAGGCGAGTCTAGAATCAGGATAAACGCTAAGACCGAGGATGAGATATCAGAGGTTGAATCAGCGATAACAAGAGAGGATGTTAAAAAGCTCATAGAGAAGGGGCTAATAGTAGTTGTCCCAGAAAAATCGAACAGCAGGGGTAGATGGAGGGAGAGAAGAGAGAAAAAGAGGACAAAGGGGCCGGGCAAGAGAAAGGGTAAAGCCTCAGCTAGGCAGGACCCAAAGAGAGCCTGGATAAACAGGATAAGGAAGCTGAGGGCGTACCTGAAGTACCTCAGAGACAAGGGAATGATATCCAAGAAGCTATACAGAAAGTACTACATGCTTGCTAAGGGAGGCGCCTTCAACAGCCTTGCCAGCTTGAAGCTTCACTTAGAAAAAGAATTAAAAAGCACCGGAGGTAGCTCGTAATGGCCAGAGGACCTAGATACAAGGTTCCTAGGAGGAGAAGAAGAGAAGGTAAAACAAACTACTACAAGAGATACAGAATGGTATTGTCAGGTAAGCTCAGGCTAGTTGTGAGGAGAACAAACAAGTACGTTGAGGCAAAAATAGTGAAGTTCAACCCAAGGGGAGATGAGACCCTGGTTGCGGCTCACAGCATCGAGCTTATGAAGAAGTATGGATGGAAGGGAAGCGGCAAGAGCCTACCGGCCGCGTACTTAACGGGCTTACTGATCGGCCTAAGAGCAAAGGAAAAAGGCATAGAGGAGGCAATAGTCGACCTAGGCGTCTACAGAAGCGTAAAGGCATCAAGGCTATACGCCGTGGTTAAGGGGGCTCTCGAAGCTGGCTTGAAGATACCTGTATCGGAAGAAGTTCTGCCACCGGAGGAGAGAATAAGAGGTGAGCACATAGCAAGCTATGCTAAGAAATTAAAGGAGGAGAACCCTGAAAAGTACAAAAGGCAGTTCTCGGAGCTCCTGGAGAGAGGTCTTAGCCCAGAGGAGCTTACCTCTCACTTTGAGTTCGTGAAGAACAATATCCTTGGAGGTGCGGGTAAATGAGCATGTCAACACCAAAGGCCAACCTCGAGGAATGGGTTCCCCGAACACGTATAGGAAAGATGGTTAAGGAGGGAAAAATCACCAGTATCGACGAGATATTCGCTATGAACGTCCCAATCCTAGAGCCAGAGATAGTTGATTACCTATTGCCGGACCTCAAGCACGAGATAATCGATGTTGGCATTGTCCAGAAGCAAACCGATGCAGGCGAACTGAGCAGGTTCAGAGTAGTAGTTATCGTTGGAAACGAGAACGGCTATGTGGGCATTGGTAAAGGGAAAGCCAAGCAACTAAGATTCGCGATTGAGAAGGCAATCATTAACGCTAAGCTGAACATAGCGCCTGTGAGAAGAGGCTGTGGAAGCTGGGAGTGCATGTGCGGAACCCCCCACAGCGTTCCTTTCACGGTCAGCGGCAAAAGCGGTAGCGTGAGGATAACACTGTACCCAGCGCCGAAGGGGACAGGGCTAGTCGCAGGAGACGTGGCGAAAGTCGTGTTGAGGATGGCCGGCATAAAGGATGTTTGGAGCAAGACTCTGGGCGAGACCAGAACTACCTATAACTTCGCGAGGGCAACGTACAACGCGCTTGTGAATACATATAGGTTCGTAACCCCAGTTGACTGGGCTAGGTGATAGGCATGTCAGCTCAGGCAGAGGCTCAAGCAAGCAGGGTCTGCAACCTCTATGCTATTCTCAGGGTTAGAGGAACAGCTGATGTACCGCTTGATGTTGATTACACACTGAAGCTGCTGAGGCTACACAAGCCTAATCACCTAGTGCTCTACCCAATAGATATGCCCGGCATACAGGGGATGCTTCAAAAAGTGAAGGACTGGGTGACCTGGGGAGAGATAGAGTACTCAACGCTGGTTGAGCTGCTTGAGAAGAGAGGTAGAGCCCCGGGAAACAGGAAGCTAACAGCGGAATATATATCACAATCGCTCGGGGTAGGAAGCATAGCGGAGCTAGCTGAGATGATATGTAAAGGCGACTTAAAGCTTCATCAGCAGGAGAAGATTAAGCCGGTTTTCAGGCTTAAGCCTCCATCAAAGGGATATAAACGCTCAATTAAGAAGCCATATAAGAGTGGGGGAGAGCTTGGTTACAGAGGCCTAGCCATAAATGAGCTAATTAGAAGAATGATTTAGGTGAGGTAACAATGGTTGTCAGGTTCAGAAGAAAATCAAGGAAGCTCAGAGGAAGGTCAAGGTTCATGGGATGGGGACAGATAGGGCAGCACCGGAAGTCAGGGTCCAGGGGAGGAGTTGGAGCGGTTGGAATGCACAAACACAAGTGGATCTGGATGATTAAGTACGCGCCTGACTGGTATGGAAAAAGAGGCTTCAAGAGCCCCAAGCAGATAACCAGGGAGGTAGTATCGATTAACGTTGGGCAACTGTCCCAGCTAATCGATAAGCTTGTTATGGAGGGAAAAGCAAGAAAGGTAAATGATGTATATGAGGTTGATTTAGGGGAGCTGGGATACAACAAGCTTCTCGGCGGAGGAGTGGTTAAGCAAAAGTTGAGAGTGAAAGTGGAGGAAGCAACGGAGTTAGCTATAGAAAAGGTCAAGCAGGCAGGAGGAGAGGTTATAATAGAAGAATCGTAGAGGAGAAAAATAAATGGGATTCCTAGATTTTTTAGCTAAGCTTTCTGTTTTTATACCGACTGTAAACAAACCTGCGAGGAAACCATCTCTTTACCGAAGGCTTTTAATCACAGCTATCGTTCTTATTCTATACCTGGTGATGGCCGAGATACCCCTCTACGGTGTTAAAACAGCTCAGCAGCAATCCCAGATATACCTGTACCAAGTAATCTTTGCCACCTCCACGGGAACTTTAATGGAGCTCGGCATCGGACCAATAGTTACTGCGGGCCTGATTCTCCAAATCCTCGTTGGAGCCAAGCTTATCAACTTGGACTTAAGCCAGACTGAGGATAGAAAGAAGTTCACGGCCGCGCAGAGAAGCCTAGCCATTCTCTTTGGATTAATCGAGGCGCTGGCATTCGTTCTAGCGAGCAGATACTGGCCATATGTAGGCAACCCATTAACGGGCTCCGAGGCGTCATGGGCCATCAGAATAGGCGTGGTTCTTCAGCTGACGTTCGCCACCATCCTCGTGCTTATCTTTGATGAGATGCTTCAGAAGGGATGGGGTGTAGGAAGCGCCATAAGCCTTTTCATTCTTGCTGGAGTAGCCAAAACGATTTTCTGGGACCTCTTCGGCTACACGCCTCAGCTCGGCCAGCACGTCGGTTTCATACCGAACCTTATACAATCTATAAGCAATGGCAAATTATCGTCTGCTTTAATTAGAAACGGTCTTCCCGACCTTGTTGGCCTTGTTGGCACAGCGTCCTTTATCGTGCTTCTAGTTTACCTCCAGGGAATGAGGGTGGAGATACCAATAGCTAGCCAGACATACAGGGGCGTCAGGGGGAGGGTCCCTCTGCAGTTCATCTACGTTACAAACATACCGGTTCTATTAGTAGGAATCGTTGTGAGCAATTTCCAGGTTTTCAGAGCGGCTACGCAGGCTTTGGCGGGCACAGGCAACATTGCTTACAAGGTATTCGATAAGCTCACTTATTATTTGAGCCCCCCGAGGGGTTTGCTGGCGTCGATTGAGGACCCGGTTAAGCTGGCGGTTTTCGTTGTATCATGGTTCGTCCTCGGCTTATTGTTCGGGTACCTATGGGTGGAGATAGCCGGGCTTAACCCAAGGGAGCAGGCTGATAGGCTGATTAAGGGAGGGCTTGACATACCTGGAATAAGGAGGAACCCGAAGGCAGTGGAGAGCCTTCTCGCCAGGTATATTTATCCATTAACAATTCTAAGCAGCATCATCGTGGTTGGCATAGCAATCGTCGCAGATATCCTTGGGGCTTATGGAAGCGGCACGGGCATTCTTCTGGCAGTCGGTATAATTAATCAGTACTACGCCTTGATAGCCAAGGAAAGAGCACTTGAAGCTTACCCGATTCTCAGAAGAGTTCTAGGTGAGGAGTAAACATGTTTCTCAGGAACCCCTTCCGAACTATTATTGTTACTGGCATCCCTGGAGTGGGGAAAACGACTGTTCTCGGAATATTGCTTCAGGAGGCCTCCAAGATAGGGCTTAGAGTCGAGGTAGCTAATTTCGGTGACTACATGCTACGCGAGGCAGTAAGGATGGGCCTGGTTAAGGACAGGGACCAGCTGAGAAAGCTTCCCCATAGACAACAGCTGGAGTTACAGAAAATCGCTGCGAAAGCAATAATTAACGATGCAAAAACCAAGCTGAGCGAAAAGGACCTATTAATTATTGATACACACTGTGTTGTTAAAATAACAGCTGGGTACTGGCCTGGCCTACCCAGGCACGTAATAGAGGAGCTAAACCCAGACTCGATCGTGCTAATAGAGGCTGACCCAGAGTTAATTGCTCAGCGCAGAGCAAGAGACGTGACTAGAAACCGGAAGGACCTGGGAGGAAAAGAGAAAATAAAGGAAATGATAGAGATTGCTAGAGCAGCAGCGATGGCTGCGGCCACACTCACAGCTTCGAGCGTCTACATAGTTATTAATCCCGAGGGGCACCCGGAGGAGGCGGCCCAGAGCATTCTCACGCTTGTCGAGAAGCTCTGATTCTTCCAACTGACCCCCCGTCCTGAAGGGCGTGGGCTCCCTTTAGGGGGTTCACTGGTTCCCCTCATCTACTCGGGTTTACATCTTTCATTTGAGGGGCAGTTAGGGCGGGCAGATATCCCCCATCACAGCTTGTATGAGTGGTCGCGTTCCCCGCATCCACATGGGCTTAGGGGCAACCACAGTTCTCGATTAAAAAAGCATATAAGCTTTTCTACTCATCTTCGCCTTTTAAGGCGGGGCTTTCAGTTGTAAAGTCTAGGGCCTTATCCATAAAGTTCTTTCCTAATCATGACAGCTCAGAAGCAATCCTTGCCTAGCAAATTTTTAATTCTCTCATGAAACAAAGTTTCCCATGGATGTGGTTATATATGCCGTCGGAGCCCATGTTATTGACTTACATATATGCACTAGGTATCCTGAGCGCACTAGTAATGGGCGTGCTGATGAGGCTTGTGGCTAACCCGATCGAGGCATCCAGCATCAAACAAAGGATAAGGGAGTTAGAATCCACGTTGCCCCCGAAGCACCTTAGAACACCCAAGCATGAGAGAAAAGCAAGGATTATAGAGAGCGAGGTCAGGAAGCTCAGAAAGAGGTACACAATCATCACCTTGAAGCGGCTGACGGCGATGTTCTTTGTCTATGGAGTTACACTAACGATTATATTTCTCAGGCTCCCCCCAATGATTAGCTCGCCAGTCCCAGTCCCCCTGTTTACTTATGAGATCGAGGGCAAAATCTACGTGCCGACAAGCATTGTTTACATAATGATTATTCTCCTCCTCTCACCAATATCCCTCAGGCTAGCTGAGCCACCAATTATTCAGAAACCTAGAAACGCCGAGGAACAAAAACCAAACAGATCGTGATTTAATCCTGGCTCCACTGAATGACGCTAAGAGCGGGGTCAGGGTTTTTAATTGTCCAGCTTAATACTTGATACTTAAAGGTGATTTTGGATATGGAGAGGGGCAGAGGACCCGTAATAGCAGTCAGTGGCTCCCCCGGGAGCGGCAAGACGACCTATGCGAGATATCTATCGGAAAAGCTTGGTTTAAGGTTTATAAGTGGAGGCAAGGTGTTTAGAGAGCTAGCTAGGGAAAAGGGATTGTCGCTGATAGAGCTTAACAAGCTCGCCTCAGTTGACCCCAGGATAGATATTGAGTTGGAGAGAAAGCTGTTAGACGAGGCCATGAAGGGCAACGTAGTCATCGAATCACATCTCGCTGGCTGGACGCTTAGGGGGGTAGCGGATGTACTGATTTACGTCAAGGCCAGCTTAAAGTCAAGGCTCGAGAGAATATCGAAAAGGGAGAATCGATTGATCGATGATGTGTTGATGGAGACTTCGTGGAGAGAAGCTATAGAGGCGAACAGATTTCTCTCGCTGTACGCTATTGATATTACTGATTTAACACACTTTGACATAGTTCTGGACACCACTTACTTAAGCGAGGAGGAAGCTAAAGAGCTTCTCTTTAGTTTAACCCGCGCTATTCTCAAAAAGAGGCTAATGACAAGTTAACCGATAACTATTGGGGACCGCTCAAATCTCATACTTAATTACTCTGTATCCCCATTTAGACTTTATTGTGTATGCCTGAGAAAAACATCTTTTCCCTATCTCAACTGCTTTTTCCCACCCCTTAGCAAACACAAATTGCATGAAGCCTTTACCAGCCAGGTGCTCAGGTCCCTCGCAAATCATTCTTTCAATAACGCTCCATCCAGCTTTGAGGGGTGGGTTACTGTATATAGCTGAAAACATCTTCTTAGGCAGGTTAGCATAAACATCGCTCTCAACAACCACGGTTCTATCATCAACATTATTTATCCTAGCATTAAGCTTAGCCAGCTCAACAGCCTTTGCATCAACATCGCTCATGTAAACTTTTAGGTCCTTTCTTACAAGGGCTATGTATATACCAATAATGCCGTTCCCACAGGCTAGGTCGAGGACAACGCCCGAGCTGGGAAACTCTATGTTTTCTATAAGAAGCTGTGTCCCTTTATCAAGCCCTCCCTTAGCGAATAAGCCGGGGCCGCCGTAAAGCTTTATCGGCACTCCCGCTACTACGATTGTTCTATATGTTCTCATCGATCCTTTACCAATGCTCCTTCTAGACCAGCCTCACTCCCCACAAGACATCGGGGGAGTATACCTCGACTTCGTTGGGTAGCCCTAGCCTCTGTTTGCTTCTTCTTATCGTTGAGGCTAGACTATCAATGCTCTCGGGCTCTCCGTGGTTGAGGACAATTGTCTTTGGCTTAGGCCTCATCCTGGATAAGAAGTTGAGAAGCTCTGTTCTATCGCTGTGACCGCTGAAGCCCTCCACAGAGTGTACCTCAAGGTTTATTTTCAATGCCTCTAGTTTGCCTTCAGAGTTGAGGAGTGTAACTTCCCGTGCTCCATCCTTAATCTTCCTGCCAAGGGTGCCCGCGACCTGGTACGCGACGAATATGAGGCTGTTTCTCGCGTCCTCGCTTAGCAGCTTGAAGTACTCTACGCTTGGCCCTCCATTAAGCATGCCGCTCGTGGCAATAATGATGGCTGGGCCATCGCTCGCTATTTCCTCTCTCTTGTTTTTATCGGATACCTCCACGAAGTTTGACCTGTGGAACGGGTTTTCACCTGCATATATCCTTCTCATAACATCTTGTGATAGTAGCTCGGGGTAATGGGTGTGAATTGCCGTTACCTCGCCTATCATGCCTTCAATATACACTGGCACTTCAGGTAAGAGTTTGTTGTCAAAAGCGTTTGCCAGTATCAATAGTATTTCCTGTCCTCTCCCGACAGCCATTACTGGTATCAGTGCTTTTCCTCCACGCTCGATGGTTTTCTTGAGTATCTCAATCAGTCTCTGCTCTGCATCGGTTCTATCTGGTAGGTCCTTGGCGCCATACGTGCTCTCCATAATAAGCGTTTCTACTCTTGGGAAGTCATCGTGAGCTCTGTTCAGAAGCCTTGTCTTAGCGTATCTAAAATCACCTGTGTACACGATGTTGTGAAGCCCGTTCCCTATATGTAAGTGAACCATCGCTGACCCAAGTATGTGTCCGGCGTCGTAGAAGGTCAGCCTAACATCAGGCGCGATGTCGGTTACCTCGTCGTACTCGATCGTGATGGTGTGTAGAATGGCTTTCTTTATATCCCTCATGGAGTACGGAGGCAATGTTCCCTCCTTGCTTGCTACATCTAAGTAATCAATCTGTATCAAGGTCATGATATCCCTCGTTGCTCTCGTTGTATACACTGGTCCTTCGTATCCATACTTGAATAGTAGAGGAAGCATGCCGCAGTGGTCGAGATGCGCGTGGCTTATGATGACTGCATCTAGCTCCTCCAGCTTGAATTCATCTATATCGAACCTTGGGGCGGCTCCTGGGAAACCAAGGGAGCCCGGGCTCGCGCCAGCGTCAAGCAGTATCTTGCTTTCAGGGGTTTCAACGAGAATAGCTGACCTCCCAACCTCCCTGAAGCCTCCCAGTGGAGTAATTTTTACTCTGCCTTCCCCAAGGATTATGGGTCTATGTATCCTCTCCCCTATTTCTCTCAGAACGCTTCTTCTGTAGCTACTCTCATCTATTAGCTGTGCTAATATGCCGTCAAGAATCTTAGATGATGTGGGTGGCGCTCTAATAACGTTTGGTCTCCAGCCCGTTCTCAAGATTATTTCTTTTCGTATGACGCCCATCTTACCAATAACAAGCCCGGGCTTTTCGGCCTTAATAACAACGTCTCCTAGAACATCGTCGAACTCCATCGCTTTTATTTCGGCTTCCCTCGGTACAATTTCCAGGATTACTCTTTTCGCGTCCTCCGGGTTCATTCTTATTGATGGGTCTGTTCTGACCACCACTCTTTTTCTGAGGTTCTTTGCTATTTCCTTTATTACTCCTGTCTGCTCCATGAGAACCTTTGGATTAGCTACGTAAATAGCTATCTCTGGGCCCTCAAACTCTATCGTCGTGATTTTGGCCTCGGGAGGGACAAGGGATAATATGGTTTTCCTTATCCTCTCGGCAACTGATTGCTCTTTTTTCTTACTGGTCTGAACTGTCAAAGCTCTTTTTCCACCACGCTTAATTGTTGCGAAAGACCGATGATAGTAGAAAAGGGGCTTGTATGATAGAAGCCCCTGCGATTCGCAGAATAATATTCAATCTTAGATAGTGCTAAACCTACTTATAAAAATATTGCTTTGATATGCAACCGGGAACAAAGCTTTTCATTTATCATTGAGAGCCGGAATATATGTTATTAATCAATGGGAAATAATAGATTTTCAGGGAGGGTCAAAATATGTTTTTGCTCCATCCCTGGTTATAACGACGCTGTCTATGCCGTCTCCCGTTGCTGAGTCCCTTCTCAGTGCCATTCTTACCGCTCTGACAGCTAGTTGTCGTGCTTCCTCGACGCTAAGGTCTTCTCTGTACCCATCCTCTATCACGCCTAGAGCTATTGGGGAGCCGCTGCCAGTGGCGGTGTACTTCTCCTCTAACACGCTTCCGAACCAGTCTAGGCTGTATAGCCTGGGAGCGGTGTCGTATCCTCCTACTAGTAGCTGAACTATGAATGGGAAGAACTTGTAGCTGTATAGAATGGCTGAGAGGAATGATGCTGCTGCCTTAACGGTGAAGGGGTGCTTGCTGACCATCGTGTAGTACCTAATCTGGTTAGAGAGATAGTCGGCTAGAACTTGGGCATCAGCGACAAGCCCAGCCGTCGTTATGGCTAGTCTAGAATCAACGAGAATTATTTTCTTGGTTTGCCTATGGGCAATAAAAGTCCCAGCCGTCGCTCTTTTATCAGCTGCTAGGACAACAGCGTCTTTTGTTACTAGACCGACGGTTGTTGTGCCGTGAAGAGCTTTCGAGTCAATCTCCTTTAACCACTCCGTGCACAAAGCTGGCCACCGTTTCAAAACAATTCACAGTAGTTTGTCTTATCAAGGGAAAATAAATTAATCGGAAATACCTGCTCAGCCAGCTAGCTCCAGTAGCCTCTTAGCAATCTTAACGAAAAGCTGTGATAACGGGCTTTCTGGGTAACGGAGAATGTAGGGCTCGCCATCGCTCCGCGGCTCACCTATTAGCGGGTCGATAGGTATGTATCCAAGAACCTCTAGCCGAGCTTGCCTGGCGAACTCATCGATGGGTGGACCGAATATCCTTATCTTCTCTCCACCACAATCAACGTAGCTCATGTTCTCTATTACTCCGAGAGGCTTAACCCCAACCTCTTTGAGGAATAACAGCGTTTTCTCCAGCTCATAAATGCTGAGCTCAGCGGGCGTGGTTACAAGAACAGCTCCAGTAATCTTATTTATGGAGCGAACGACGGCCATAGGCTCATCGCCAGTTCCCGGCGGAGTGTCAACAATGAGTACATCAACACCGCTCCAATCAACATCAGCTAGGGATTGCTCTATGAACTTTGTTTTCAAAGGTCCTCTCCAAATTACGGGGAGGTCCTCTTTCTCGAGCAGAAAAGATATGCTGAAGACCCGGATCCCCCCAGGGCCCGTAACCGGCAGTATTTTGTTGTTGTTTACCGAGACCTTGGCGTCGGTTAAGCCGAGGTATAATGGGACGGTTGCTCCATGTATATCGGCGTCGAGAAGTCCTACTCTACCGGAGTACCCTATCAAGGAGAATGCTAGAGCAAGGTTAGCGCTTACGAGGCTTTTACCAACTCCCCCCTTCCCGCTTAGAACAACGAACTTGTACTTTATATCACGCGTTGTTTCTATAGCCATTCTTTTTCTTCTAGCGTCCTCAGCAAAGCTCTCCATAAAGAATCATCACGCTAGCAATTATTCTATTTTCATGATTTTATATCTGTATGTCTAGAGATTCAGCTCTCGAGTAAGTTTATACGGCTTGATAGTTTTCACTGCTTCAAGCTTTTCCCTACATGTCGTCGGGCCCCCACTCATCACTGGGCAGTCCGTCTCTCTTGATACTTGTTTTCAAATCTCATAGAATCTTCTTAACACCTATAGCCCACTGGATGACAAACATTTAAGTCTATGTATGCCGGGTGCTTAGCGATAAAGCACAGAGCCAGGAATAGTTGCCCTCCCTACTAGCTAAGCATCAAGACGAGGCGAAGCATCGGTACAAAGAAGAATAATCGTAGCGATGACGGCAGGGAAGCAATATCAACAATCCTAAACCATGTGAAGAAGCTAGTTTCACGAAGGCATAAAAAAGATGTCATTAACAGCATAGCTTATAGTATATACTAAAAAATACAGGCTCTCAAATATTAGAAAAAGAGAGGAGGTGTTCCTGCATGGATGACCATGAGAGAAAAGAATTACTCAAGAAGTTCATGAGAAAGGTGGCTCAGCCAGTCTTCATTGTGACAGCGAAGGCCGGTGAAAGCTTTGCGGGGTTCACGGCTAGTAGCGTTACTTCTCTAAGCCTAAATCCACCTCTCTTCATGGTGGGAGTCGAGAAGGGAACGAACAGCGAAAAGGTAATGAGAGAAGCAAAGTCATTCGCTATATCCATTCTCGTTGAAGGACAAGAGTGGATTGCCAGGAAGATGGCAGAGAGAGTCCCCGCTCTGGAAAAACTAAGCTCGGTAGGTTATGTCCTGATAAATGACGTGCCCGTAATCAAGGATTCACAAGCATATGTCATCTTGGAAAAGAGAGGGATATGGGATATTGGTGACCACATAGTCGTTGTAGGCGAAGTCATTGACGGTATTGTAAGGGATTTCTCAAAACCATTGGTTTATCACGAGCGCGAGTACACTACTTCCTGCTGAATTTAGCTTTATAATGAAAAAGCATTTTTGATGTCCAGACAAAATAGATTTGGAGGAGGAACTGCTTGTTAAGAGAGGGCGAATCCGCTCCTGATTTTACACTTGAGTCTTCTGATGGAAAGACATTTAAACTGTACGAGGAGCTTGGCAAACAAAAATACCTCGTTTTATTCTTCTTCCCTAAAGCAAACACCCCTGGCTGTACCAGAGAAGCAGCTAGATTCCAGGAGCTAGTATTCGAGTTCGAGAAGCTATCGGCGCGGGTTGTGGGCATAAGCGTTGACAATCCAGGTTCGCAGGAGAAGTTCAGGAGCAAACTAGGGTTAACCTACATATTGCTTTCGGATAAGGAGAAGAAAGTTTCATCTCTCTACGGTGTTCTCAGAGAAAGGGGGACATCGGCCGAGAGAGTAACGTTCATAATTGATTCCTCCGGAAGAATCCTAAGGGTTATAAAAAACGTTAAGCCGGAGGAGCATCCCGAGCTAGCCCTCGAGTTCCTGAGAAGCGTTGAAGGTAAACAGTAATTGACTTCGATAAAAATATTTGTTGGCACCTCGGGCTGGCTCTACGACTGGAACCTTGAAGGCACGTTTGATTGGTATGCGAGAGGGTCAGGTCTTAACGCTGTTGAGCTAAACGCGTCTTTTTATAGATTGCCCTTCAGAAACCAGGTTGTTTCATGGGCAAGAAAATCTGGTTACATCAGGTGGGCAGTGAAAATACACAGATATATAACGCACTACGCGAGACTATCGGATAAAGCGGTCGTTTTCTGGGGAAGGTTCAGGGAGATTTTTGCGCCTCTCGATGAGAAAATAGACTATTATCTTCTCCAGTTACCGCCAAGCTACTCTTACTCGGAAAAATCGCTCTCCAGGCTTAAGTCCTTCGTCGAGAAAGCGGGGGTTGATGGTAGAATAGCCGTTGAGTTCAGGCATCCCTCGTGGTTTTCGTTTGATAAGGAAAAGCTATGCGAGGAGCTCGGCGAGGCAATACCGGTCTCAGTCGATGCGCCGGGCTTCAAATACTATGTTTGCTGTAAAAAAGTAGTCTACCTTAGACTGCATGGCAGAACATCGTGGTATTTCCACGAATACACCGAGAATGAGCTTAGAGAGATAGTGGATGAAATTGTGGGATTCAAGCCAAGGGCGATCTATGTGTTCTTTAATAACAACCACTGGATGCTGGAAAACGCTAGGCTGATGAAGAGCATTCTCGAGGAGACCGCTGAAAAATTTGCTCTTGACTGGGATGATGTCTAGCTTACCATGGTTTTCCTCATGAACAAAGCGTTTTTTCCATCCGGGTAGTATCTGGAAAGCGTCTTAACAAACTTATATCCATGCTTCTCATAGAACCTAATTGCATCGATATTGTCTTCGGAGACCTCCAGCTCAACGCATCTTGAGCCGAGAGCTATGACTTTTTCCTCAAAGCTTGCTAGGAGCAGGCTCCCAATACCTTTTCTCCTGTACTGTTTATCCACAGCTATTGATGCTAGATGCCCACAGCCTCTCTTAGAGATGAACCCGCAGGCATAACCAACTATTTTTCCATCACACTCGGCTACTATGAAGAGCTCGGGTTGATAGTAATGAAGAGTGAGGAAAATTATGTCGTCGTAAGGATAATCCGGGAAGCTCTCGAGCTCTATTCTTCGTATGTCGTTAAGCATTGTGACGTCGAACTCTCTAACTCTGCACTCCATGTCTGTCCCTGTTGCAACGAGCTTTTTAGCTTAGCTTTCCTCTCTACAGAATGGAGTTGCAGTAATCTATTCTCTCAACTGTGCATTTGGAGCACGTTTCTCTGCATACCATGACCCCGTGATTACCCAGTTTTTCCAGCTTTGCTTCTTGCAGGTCCTCAGCAGTTTTTTCCATATTCGTCGATGAGCCAATCATGTACAAATCATTAACTTTAAGGTAATACATATCGTAGTATAATGGCTTATTACTCAAGTAGTAATTAACAGCTATTGTGGCTAGTTCTGTTGGTGTTTTTATCGAGATGGCGATGTTCATAGCTGATTTTACCATGCCCACCTCAATGGATTTTCGGATAGCTTGGAGAATACCTCTGTAAGTAGCTTTGCTTAGCACTTCCTTAGCGTAGATGTAGGAATCGCTTCTACTGAGCATTTGGTTATCAGACGTGTAGCCCAGTATGGATAGGTTGAACGCTCCATTATGAGCAAAGGAGAAAAGGTTTCCATCAGCAAGCCTGAACACAAATGGATGCGCATCGAGAACCTCTCTTGGCGTGTTGCTTGAAGCTTTTCTAGTATGAATAACTATGCTTGCCCTTCGCTTATTTAACAATGAGAAAATTTGGCGGAGCTTTCGTAGCCCGTCTTCATCGCTCCATATTGGTCTTATCGATTTGTATAGCAAGGCGCTTTTATCTGTGAAAACAGAGAATCCCCACCCATCATCATGTGATTTGAAATCTGAGTACTTATCGACGCGGGCGGCATCCACGAGGGATTCAAGAGCTATTCCAAAAGCATCTTGGCTAGCCTCATCTATGTATCCGTGCATGGCTATGAATCTACACATTCTCAGAGGGCCTCCTTAACTCTACTTTATTAGCAGTCTGTTAATGCACTTCAGGAGAGGTATGAGGTTGTCATTAGTATCTATTCCTTGAGCTTGTAGTTGCCTATCAATTTCGAGCAACGCTTTTCCTCCCTCCTTAGTTTTCATTCCTCCCTCCTTCATAGCTGCCAGTAGCCCACTCTTAATGCTACTACTTATTTTCTCATCGTTTAAAAGTATACTGATAAATCCGCTTACCGCCGTGTTGTTAAGTGTCTCGCCATTCATGTATCTCCTCTCGGCCTCCGATAAGCACTCGCTGACCTGCGCTTTCAGAAGGTACTCGTAGTCTCTTCTTTTCTCAGCGGCTAACGCATTTATTAGCTCAAGTAGTGAGGCGTCGGAGACATTTGATTCATTATAGCCTTTTCTGTTCAGAATAATTTTAGCTTCTCTATCGAATGCCTTTAAAAACTCGAAGAACTCCCTTGCATTCTCGTTGGTGAATGAAGAATATATGTAGAGCTGTTCGCCTCCAAGCTCATTTTTGACTAAGTAGTGCAGGATATCGGCAATTGAGGCTAAAAGAAGAGGTGGTATAAGCCTCTCCTCAAGGCCGGAGGCGTACGTGTACATAACGCTCTTTATGCTAGAAAGCACAATGGATAAAGGAAAATCACCAACAGCTTTTCTACCTCTGCTTAATAAATCGCCGAAGTTTATTACCTCATCAATTATTGCTCCATACGCCGAGACAAAAAGCATTAGGTTGTCGTATCTCTCTAAACTCGTGGTGAATCTATGGAGAGCACCGGGCTTTATGTATGACGATAGGGTTAGATATAAACTATGAGTGGCCTGAATCTTAAGTCTCCTTTCCTTCCTAAGAGAGGTGATGCTCAATACCAATTCCCTTTAATCAAAGCAAATCTCTGTTTCTGGAATTATTGTTTTTGGAGCATAATGAATATATCCTTAAGAATTAAGCAAGAGAGCTGCTTGCTGTGGGTGGGCCAAGGGCTTAAGTGGGAGGTAAAAACATATATAATATCAGTACATAATATATATTTGGTGTGAAAAATGAGTGTAGAAGGAGAACAACAATTACCAAACGAGATAAGCTTCAAGACGGGGCCGGTTAGGGCGAGCGGATATGCTATCAAGCTTAGAAGGGTTGTCAACGCCGCGCTGAGGGAGCACTACAAAAGCAAGGTTCTTAACCCAAAGAAAGTCAACGAGTACGTAACTAACCTTAACAAAACTCTTTATCAAATTCTCATAGATAGGCTGGGGGTGCCCAAGGACCTAGTCGTAGATATCTCGGGTAAGATAGTTACTTCGGGGGACTCTATACAGATAAAGGACGTAGAGATTACGTTATGGGACAAGGACGAGCTACTTAGCAGGAGTGTCACTAAAGAGCTTAGAGAAAAACTCGAGAAGCCAGCGTGATCGGGCATTCCCAGAACTGAAAGGCCTTCATAAGCTAGAGGATATTTGCAACACAGATTAATTCAACAATAATCGATTCTATGCATACACATTTAAACTGGATTGACGAAGCATTCTCGAGCATGAGCATTTATTTTTAAGACTTTCTATTGGTAATACTCGTTTTGTTCTTTTTAATATTATTGCACCCCGAAATAATCAGTGGAAGATAGCTATGAGCGATGACACAATAATCTTCCATAATGATTTGGAAACTGGCTTTATCGCTAGCTACAAGTTAAGCACGGTTTCCGATGAATCGCTGGTTACAGCACTTGTAGATGCAATAAGCATAGAGAGCCTTAACTTCTCTATCTCAGGGATATTCGATGGCTACTCTGTGGTTTTATTTAATGAATGGGTAGCCAGAGCAGGTCCATTTACTTATAGCTATGAGCTTTACCAACTAATATACGAGAAAGCAAAGATAGGCCTTGAGGATGTAGTGGAGAAGATCGGGGAAGACGGGTTATACCTGCTCCTATCTCTTCCATTCAAGGACGATGTTCTCGATGAGGAGAAAGAAGCTGCTAACGAGTTACTGGAGATGTTCTTCAACGAATTGGGATTGTTGAATGAATACAGAAAAACACTTGGTATTCTGGCTGAGGAAGCATCTAGAAAAGGCAGACCAGTTCATAAGGTCTACTCCTCGTTCATCGCTCATATACTAAACAGAGCTATTAACGAACTGGTAGTAAGTAATGGAGAATGAGTCAAGCTGGTTCACTAAGTACATAATCACACTGCTCAAAATTCATTTAAAGCAGACAAAGAGCGATTTCGATACTAAACCCCTGTTGCCCCCCTCTCTGAGCTTCCTTGATAATTATTTTCGCGAGAGGGTATCAGGCATAGCTAAAGAGAAACAAAACGGGTTTGAATGCATGTTCTGCGGCAGGGTTTTTGCCACGCGCAAGAGCATATACCTACACCTAATCAAGAAGCATAAAGAAGATATCGAAAGTTATGCTCAGAGCTTAATAAAAGAAATCGAGGATAAGGTAAAGAGAACTGGCGAGTTACTACCATAGTTCTTTCTTAGAGAAAGTGCTTCACAGATTAAAACAGGACTCAGACCTCACACGGGTCTTCATCTTGGCTCTGACCGAGGATTCATCATCGATGCAACAATTAGGGCATAAAGTATCTTTCCGTTAATCTTACTTTTCCATCGAGGTATATGAATATTCCTCTCCGTACACCCTCCTTCACGGCTTCTTCGACATCAATTGGGGGTTCTATTCCATAGGACTCCCTGAATAGTGTTTTTAGGTCGTCAATTGTTCTTGGCACCAAGGGCTTTTCCTGGAGAATTTTCTTGATTAGATTAATGGTATCCTCCATCTGGTTCCATGGGTAGAGATACCATACCCAATCAACGACTTCATCGACGTAGTAATCAGGGACGAACTTAGCCACGGGCTTTATGTACTGCATCGTTGCTACTTTTAGTTGCTCGGGCTTGTTGTTCCTCTCTATGTATTCCTTGCTAACAATTATGCTGCGACCAGTATCGCATATATCATCTACGAGAAGAACCTTCTTTTTCTCCAAGTTAGCCGTAAATGGATACTTCACAATCGCGTCTTCGAGGTGGCCAGCTGTTTCAACCCAGTGTTCAACCTTTATTGTTAATAAATCCATAACGCCCAGGTAATCGCATAAAAGCCTCGCAGGCGTGACCCCTCCTCTAGCTATTCCTATGATTACGTCTGGCTGATACCCGGAGTCTATTATTTTTCTTGCCAGCTTTTTACTCCAATCAACAACGTCGTTCCACGTTACTAGTTTAACGGGTATCTTGGGCATAGCTCAAGACCATTTTTATACATGATATTTACTAGTATTAAAGCATAATTTATCTTCATTCAAAATAAGACAGGGATGTATCTATATTTTTAATTAAGTATAGGGCGTTAGAACACGTAACCCTATATGCTGACCTCCTCCCCGCCCTAAATGGGCGATGGTTCCCTTTAGGGGGTTCACTGGTTCCCCGCATCTATTCGGGGCTACATCTGTCATCTGCGGGGCAGTCGGGGTGGCCAGAGATCCCCCCATCATTGTTTGTATGAGTAGTTGCGCTCCCCCGCATCCACGTGCTTAGGGGCAACCACAGTTCTCGATTAAAACAAGAAAAGCTTAAAAGCTTTTCTTCTCATCCCGCCCTGAAGAGCGAGGCTTTCAGTTGTAAATTTATTTTGAGAAGAGTTAATAATGTATAGAGGTGCCGTCGTGATGGCTCTGAAAATCTCTATTCCAGAAGCAAAAGCCGAGATTGGAATTATAGGTGGAAGCGGCCTGTACGACCCCGACTTCGTTGTTAACCCCGTTCAAGTAAAGGTCTATACCCCATATGGTCAGCCCAGCGACTACATAACCGTTGGTGAGATGGCTGGTAGAAAGGTTGCTTTTCTACCGAGGCATGGAAGAGGCCACAGGATACCTCCTCATAGAATAAACTACAGGGCAAACATATACGCTCTCGCTAGCCTCGGAGTTAAGTGGATTATATCTGTCAGCGCTGTGGGTAGTTTAAGAGAAGACATAGCTCCTGGACACTTCGTTGTCCCTGACCAGTTCATTGATATGACCAAGAAGAGAGAGTACACGTTTTTTGATGAGGGCGTTGTCGCGCATGTCAGCATGGCGGACCCCTTCTGCGAGTGCCTGAGAAAAAGGCTTATAGATGCGGCAAGAAGATTAGGGGTGTCTGTTCATGGGAAAGGAACATACGTGTGCATCGAGGGACCTAGGTTCAGCACTAGAGCTGAGAGCAGAGTGTGGAAGGAAGTGTTCAAGGCAGACATAGTCGGCATGACCCTTGTCCCCGAGGTCAACCTGGCATGCGAGGCGCAGATATGCTATGCTACGCTAGCGATGGTAACGGACTATGATGTGTGGGCTGAGCACCCGGTGACAGCGGAGGAAGTCGTTAGAATAATGAACGCTAACGTTTCGAAAGCCAGAGAGATATTAAGGATTGTTGTAAAAGAGTTACCAGCTGAGCCTGAAGCTGGGGAGTGCTCCTGTTGTCAGAGCTTGAAGACAGCATTGATGTGATATCACGGGTTCTCGAGAACATCAGTACCAAGGAGGAATGGCTGGAAGAAAAAAGCGATTACCTAGCGGATTTTATTTCTCGGCACGCCAAAGTTATTTTTAGCTATACTGGTATGGGCGTGATTCCGGCAAAATCAATTTTTCTATCTCTCTCCATACTTGCTCCCGAGAAAGAGTACTACTTGAAATCCGCCTCTCATTTAGCGTATCACTATCTACCATACATAGATGATGCAGGAGGCGTTGTTCTCCTCGTTGGCTCAGCGTGGGAGAGAAGCGAGCTTCTCAGAACAATGGATGCCCTGAACATAATGAACACGGACTACGTGGTGGTTGTTCCATACAAGCCCGATGACTTAACTATAAAAAAGATAGAGAAGGATAGGTCCCTGATTCCCCCCTCGGCGATGGGCATAAGCGAGTACGTGTACCTAGCATTGAAAACAGCTATTAAATCAGCGGCGAAGATAACCGGCAGAACAGATATGAGGATGAAAAGGCTAATAGAGGAGGTAAAAAGCCTAAGTGGCCTACAGGAGTACTTGGAGCCCATATGCAGAGATATCTCCTCGTTTATCCATGACATATTAAGTAGCAAGCAACCAGTAGCAATACTTTACTCACCATCAATGGAGGCTCCAGCTCTTCTCCTTCAGTATCTACTCCTAAGGCAAGGAGTACTTAGCGTAGCCATGGATTTCAGTGTGGCGCCGGCAGAGAACCTCGACAAGTTCAGGGTTTTAGCTATGTATACTGGCGTTGAAATTGATTTATTCAAGGAAGTAAACTTTAGGCTAATTAAGCAGGGCGTAAAGCCTCATTACGTGAAAAGCGATTTCGACCCGGTAACGAACCAGCTGTACGTCTTAATAGCCGTAGACTCGGTTCTCAGAACCGTCTTAAAAGAAACCTGAGGTTCCTGATATATAATAGGCAAGTATATTATTTTTTCGTGGTTTTAGATTTATTGAGGTTGGCTGAAATGAGTGAGAGCGGAGCAACGATAGTTTCCGTTAAGGCTAGGGACGGGGTAGTGATTAGCGGTGATAGAAAGGTTACCTATGGGACGCTTATTCTTAGCAGAGGGGCGAAGAAGGTTCATTTGCTGACTGACAGGGTTGCAGTAGGGTTCTCCGGGATTATAGCGGATGCACAAAGCATACTCAAGCTTCTGCAGGAAGAGCTGAGGTACTACAGGCTGGTTGCTAAGACGGAGATGTCCACTGAGGGTATAGCTAAGCTCTTGTCTACTGTTCTGTACTCGCAGAAGTTTTATCCGGTTACAAGCGAGGTAATAGTGGCGGGCGTAGATGTAGAGCCGAAGATAATTGTTCTTGACAGCCTGGGGTCCACTCTTGCTGATGAGTACGCTGCTATTGGCTCCGGGGCCCCAATAGCTTATGGAGTATTGGAGGAGGGCTACTCGAAGGACCTCAGCTTAGAGGAGGCGAAGAAGCTTGTTATAAGCGCTATTAAAAGCTCCCTTAAGAGAGACGCGCTTAGCGGCGGAGCCATCGATGTTATATCCATACCTATTAGAGGCGAGCCCAAGGAAGAGGTAATCGAGGAGAAAAGCATCAGTTAGCATGGAAAATTAATCATGATTGATTACTCCGTAGCCAAGGCTATACAGGAGGAGACGAGGAAAAAAGCTGTTTTCAACCAAGACTTTGTTAGCAACCCAAAGCTTGTGGCAGCACTCGATGTTTCTTATAAAAAGAGCAAGGCGTTATCAGCTGTGGCTGTTTATAATCTTGAGAGGGGCGAGATCGTTGAGGCTAAGGCAACGCTGATCGATGTCAAGGCTCCCTATGTTCCTGGGTACTTTTTTCTTAGAGAGATAAATCCTCTTGTGGCCGTATATGGGCTGGTTGAGAACAAGCCTGATGTAGTGATGATTAATGGCCATGGCTATAGTCATCCTAGAAGAGCAGGTATAGCGACGTACTTCGGTGTTTTGTTATCCGTCCCGACTATCGGCGTAGCAAGAAAGTTGTTGGTTGGCGAGGAGCAGTGCAGAAATGAGCGGGATGATACATGCATCGTGATTGATAAGGGAGAGATCATCGGAATGAGCGTAAGGTCTCACATCGAGAAGTTGTATGTCTCGTCTGGGCACGGGGTATCACTGGAAACATCTATAAGCATCGTTAAATCCATTATTGAGAGGCATGGAGGAAGCCTTTACCCCATGAAAATTGCTGACCTGATAACTAAGAGGTGCTGGGCAAATGAGCAGGGAGGAAAACATTGACTACGAAACACTCAAGAAAATAGTGTTCCTGGTATTCGTCTTTAGTAATGGTTCGCAATCGAGAATCAAGCAGAAAGAGGTGGCCGATAAGGCAGGGGTTAGCCAGCAAACCGTTAGCAGAATTCTGCAGGAGCTGGAGAACGAAGGCTTAATAGAAAGGCGAATAGGCGGGAAAGGAGAATATGTTTTGCTAACTGAGCAAGGATCCTCCTACCTGAAGATTCTCGGAGAAAGAATAAATAGCATCCTCAACGGCCCCAGGAAGATTATTCTTAAGGGAAGGGTTATCAGTGGCCTAGGCGAGGGCGGCTTCTACGTTAGTCTTCCATACTACTCCGATAAGATAAAGGAGATACTTGGGCAATCCGCTTATCCCGGCACTCTTAACGTCGAGCTAGATAAGGATTCTCCTTACGATAGGCTGTTCATTGAGAAGATAGCTAATATTTACATCCCCAGCTTTAGTAATGGGAGGAGAACTTACGGTAGCGTCAAGGCTATTAAATGCAGCGTTAATGGGTATGTGCCATGCGCAATCATTGTTCCATCGAGGACGCATCACCCACCCAAAGTTATCGAGGTGGTCTCGCCAGCCTACCTCCGCGGTGAGCTTGGCTTGAAGGATGGAGACGAGGTTTTCATAGAAATCGTTGGTGAAGATAAGCAATGATTCCAGCTGGAGACGAGAACATACGTATCGAGAGAACCTTTGTTAACAACATACTGATTCTCCTCAACATAGCTGTTTACATATTAATGGTATTTAGGCCAGACATACTTCTGCCTGGGGCAACATCCTACGATGAAATTGTGTACAGGCTAGGAATGATCCCCATATTCGTGGTTAACGGAGAGAGGCTCTGGAGCATATTCACATCTATGTTTATACACGCTGGTCTCGCTCACCTTCTCGGAAACATGCTTTACCTATACGTCTTCGGAGACAACATAGAAGCAGCTATGGGCAGGCTCAGATACCTTGTTTTCTACCTTCTTAGTGGCCTGGGAGCAGTGGTTTTCCACATAGTTAGCATAAGCGTTCTGCCGCCGGAGTCACTGCTAAACAGGGGGTTATCAACAGCGAATCCATGGGTCATACCGGCTGTTGGTGCCAGCGGCGCTATAAGCGGAGTGCTTGGGGCCTACCTGGTTATGTACCCGGGCGGAATGGTTAGAACCGTGAGCTTTTTCTTCTGGATACCAGTAGTTCTCAGAGTACCGGCGGCGCTGTTCATAATTGTGTGGTTCATATACCAGCTAGTAATGGGCATTTTCTCCTTGACAACCGTTTCGACGGGCATCGCCTTCTGGGCCCACATAGGAGGCTTCTTAACCGGCATAGCCTTGGTTCCCATACTCACCGATAAAAAGAGATTGAGAAAACTAAAGTTCTATTCATACTGGTATCAATCATCCTTTTATTGAGAACCAATAATTCTCCTTAAGCTATCGATGTATGGAGGCCAGGCTACCCCCTTCTCAGTTATTATCGAGGTTACAAGCTCCGGGGGTGTAACATCGAATGCTGGGTTAAGAGCCTCGGTGCCCTTGGGAGCTATCTCCAGCCTACCAAGAATAGTGGTGACCTCAGCGGGGTTTCTATGCTCAATAACTATCTTTTTTTCCTTGTAGGAAACTGGGTGAATAGTGCTTGTGGGCGCAGCTACGTGAAAAGGCTTCCCGTGCCTCCAGGCAACGGTTGCTATGGTGTAAGTCCCTATCTTGTTAGCTACGTAGCCATCAATAGTTATTCTATCAGCCCCAACTATAACTCTGTCCACCAAGCCCTCGTAGAACAGGTAACCAACCATGTTGTCCGTTACAAGCTTGAAGGGAATGCCCGCCTTCTTAAGCTCCCACGCCGTCAGCCTTGCTCCCTGGAGAAGAGGCCTGGTCTCGGTTGCTATTACTCTTATGCTCTTTCCCTTCCTCCACGCCGTCTTAATAATTCCGAGAGCTGTGCCTAATCCTGACGTGGCTAGTGAGCCAGTGTTGCAATGAGTCAGTACAGTTTCGCCATCGGTAATCAGCTCGCTTCCAATCTCCCCCATTTTTAAATTAGCTTCTAGGTCCTCAATCATTATTGATAGCGCCTCGCCCAGCACCTCTTCTTTCAGCTCACTGGGGGAAGAGCCCTCATACGCTCTTATTACCCTCTCCATTCTATCCAGAGCATAGAACAAGTTGTATGCGGTGGGCCTGGTGCTCCTCAGTATTGATACAGCCTTTAAACCCTCGCTCTTGAGCTCGTTGACTGAGCCCGAAGCGTTGTAAACAGCCATAGCTACACCTAGCCCGGCCGCAACTCCGATGGCGGGCGCCCCTCTTATCTCAAGGTTTTTTATGGCCTCAGCAAGCCTGCTGACATCTCTTGTTTCCCTGTAGACCTCCTCCCATGGGAGAAGCGTCACGTCCAACCATACTACCTTCCCGTCTTTCCAGTAAACAGGGGTGAAATCAACCTTTCTTAACAATGACTCCAGCTTTTCTCTTAGCTCCTCCAGGTTTTTGCTCAAACTCGGCAACCTCCCAACAAGTCTTATCTTGGATAATTCATTTTCAGAAAATATATATTTGAGTATAGTGATGGGGGTGAGCTAAAAAACGGTTAATCAGCTAGCTTGGAGTACCTTATCAGCACTTCCTTAAGCTTCTTCAAATCAAAATCGTTTTTGAGCTTAACGACAGCTATCATCCCGTGACCACCAACATCAATGGCTAGCCCCTCCTCCACCAAGGAGTTGCCGATTATCATCGCTGAGTTGTTCCTTGTCTTTATGACGAGGATTGATGAGTTTCCAAGGTTAGCCAGCAGCGCTACCGGGGCCCTTAGGTTTCTGCTTATCCTTGTGGCCAGGCTTGTTACCCCTCTCCTCTTCCACTTTTTCCTAGCGTCTATGAACTTGAAGACCCCCACCTTCTCAGCGGTTATTGCTAGGTCAACAGCTGCTTTCTCTATTTCCTTGTCTTTCTCTGCAACCTCCTTCTTCACTCTCTCAAGTATCTCGAGGTCGTCCTTGCTAAGTGGGATCGGCAGAGGGTTGCTCATCCACTTAACCATTTTCTCCCAGAAATCGGGCTTGTGCTCGAGCTTGAGGGCCCTGCTTATGGATGCTACCAGCTCAACTATCTTGGCTAAGTCCTCTCCAGGCCTTTTGCCGAGCTCTATTATCTTAACCGCCTCCGCGTAAAGCTTCAGTTTCTGTGGAATCTTTAATCCTCTTTTCTCCAGTATCTCGACTAGCTGGTAACTGGTGGGCTTCCTCATATTCATTCCAATAATGTAGAACTTATCCATAAGGCTACCTATTTTCTCAAAGGTTATTGGGTGATGATCGACGTATACAACTTTGCTATCCTTGCACTCATTGAACACTTTATTAAGTAGAGCTTTAAGCTCACTGGTTAACGGTATATCAAGAATAACGAATGCTCCCGCGCAGCCCTCATATTTCTTGTTGAAGTGAGCAACCTCCCTGGCCCCAGTTGGGTAATAAATAATGGTTCTTTTCCCATCAAGAGGAAAACCATCATGGAGCTGTGTATAAGTAATTATAGCAGCTGAGACAGCACCATCGGCATCCCAGTCAGCAATCACGGCAACAAAGTCTTGGTTTAAAATCAAAACTAAAATCACCTCTTGCAAAAACGATATTGTAAAAATACCTATAATAAAAACTAACTTCCACTCATCACAGGAAAAGAACGGTTGTCAATAACTAAAATGGGCGGCCACACCACTGAGCCATGCAGACACCCCCCGCCACGCTGCCAGGGGACTGGGGGGCTGGTCCCCCAGCAACGTGGTATCTGCATGGCTCTGGCCATAGTTAAGCGAAACACAGTTCCCCCACTACCTGCCTGCAGACTAGCTGCAGGCAAGTTGATCGGAAAGCCTCCCGAGCAACATGTGCTTCGAGAGGCTTTCCGTGGGGTTTCCGTGTTTCACTTAACTATGACCTTTGAGGCGTGGCCGCCCAACTATATATTGTGGTCGACTAGGTATATAAACCATTTGTTCTAGTAATACCAAAATTATTTGTAATCAAAGATAATACCCCTGGGTATTGGTCGCTAATAACGCGTGTTATCGTTAGCTGTTCTTGAGAAAAAAGTATTAACTCACGGTGTATCATCATAAATGAATACTTTGTTTAGAGGTGTATGTTTCATGATGATTGTCTTCAGCGATGATTTCATGAAGCACGAGCCCCCCAGCTATCACCCCGAGAACCCCAAGAGGCTTGAGCTGATAATTAGGGGGCTGAGAAGCAATGGGCTTGACTACATGTTGACTGGTTGTGAATGTAGTGCCGATATAAGGGATGCAGCGGTAACAGTGCATTCTGATAGCTATGTTAGCTACATACTACGTAAGCTAAGGGACGCGCCAACATGGCTTGACGAGGACACATACCTTTCAACAGGCTCTGAGCAAGCCATCAAGAGAGCCCTCGGATGCTCAGTGTGCTTTGCCGAGAGAGCACTTAATGGAGAGAAGATAACAGCTTTTCTTCTAGTTAGGCCCCCGGGGCATCACGCCGGGATTAACGGCGTGGCTATGGGCAGCAATAGCTTGGGATTCTGCATATTCAACAACGCGGCGATTGTGGCTAAGCTTCTCAGCCAAAAAGGAAACGTCTTCATGTTAGATTTCGACTCTCACCATGGAAACGGTACCCAGGAGATATTTTACACGGACAAGAAAGTCATTCACCTAGATATACATCAGCATCCGGGAACGCTTTACCCAGGCACAGGCTGGCCTGACCAGACTGGTGAGGGAGAGGCCAGAGGCACGAAGCTCAATATCATTCTTCCTCCAGGGGCCTCTGATGACATAATTGAGGATGTTCTGAGTAGAATGGACCTGTATCTACAGAGGTTTTCCTTCGATTACATCGTTGTAAGCGCTGGCTTCGATGCTTTCTTGAATGATGGTCTCGCTAACCTGAGGCTAACCGAGATTTCATACTACAATTTGGGTAGCTACATCCGTAGCATAGGTAAGGACAAGCCAATAATCGTTTTATTGGAGGGAGGGTACTCGGTTGGGCTCGAGAGAGGAGTGCCTGCCTTTGTTAAGGGCTTGTCTGGCTTAAGCAAGAGTAACGAGTGGCTTCAAACACGCAGTGATGATAGGGCATGGGTAAAGTATCATAGCTGGAGAGAGGAGTACGAGGGCTACATCCTCGGCCTTTCAGGCTAAGAGATTTTTTAAGCAATAATATGTTAATTTAAACTAAATTCATAAACGAATATGGAGTCAATAGGTGAGACAACATAACTAACCTAGATGTTATAAAGGAAGTGATAACCGAGTTAGGCTTAACGGGCTTGGTTCTACATAACTCGCCTAACCTCGTTTACTTAACCGGGGTTAACATAAAAACCTTTGAGAGACCAATGTTCCTTGTCTCCAACGGCGAGGAGCACGTTCTTGTAGCTCCCAAGCTTGATAAGGAAAAGCTACATCGCTTTGAGGCCTCCGGAGGAAAAGTGGTTGTCTATGAGGATGGAGCTGACATAGAGAAGCTATTAGCTAGCTTAGCGGGGTCCCTTGGAATAGAGAGCGGCAAAGTCGGTTTCGATGAAACGGTTTCCCTAAGGGTATACAGGATGTTGTGCAGAGCGATAGGCGAGATTAGGCTAGTGGGCATAACTGACGACTTATTGAGGAGAAGATACGTGAAGAGGAAGAACGAGATAGAGAACATAAGAAGAGCTATTAACATACTAGACGAGGTTTACAGAAAAATAGAGGCCAGCCTTGAGCCAGGCTTGACGGAAGCTATGCTTAGCTCGCTTATCGTTAACTGGGGAATGGAGCTCGGGGCAGACGAGGTCTTCTTCTCAGCTGTTCAGGCTGGCGAGAACTCAGCTATACCTCACCATGAAAGGTCGGCTAGGAAAATCAGGAGAGGCGACGTAGTTGTCATCGACATCTCTCTCACCTATAACAACTACTTCGGTGACTTGACAAGGGTTTTTGTGCTTGGCCCAGTAGATAGCAAGTTGAGGGAGAACTACTCAGTTATCAAGAAAGCAGTTGAGGAGGCCTTCAGCAATGTTAAGCCCGGCCGGAAAGCATCATTTATCGATGATGTTGCGAGGAACTACCTAAGCAAGCACGGCTTAGCGAGCTTCTTCGTTCACAGGCTTGGGCACGGCCTAGGCGTGGAGGTCCACGAGCCTCCCTACCTCTCTCCCACCAGCAACGATGTATTGGCTGATGGCAATGTCTTCACGATCGAGCCTGGCTTGTACTTCCCAGGGAGATATGGGCTTAGGCTGGAGAGAAACGTAGCTGTTTTGGGAGGGGAGCCTGTTTATCTAGATAGCTATGATGTAGACATTGTAGAAAACTGACCTCCTCCCCGCCCTGAAGAGCGAGGCTTTCAGTAGAAAGGTAGCCTTCAGAAAAAGCTTTCTATACGAGCAAACCCCTCTATCTCCTTCCACTCAACGTTAAGGGCTTCGAGTATTTGCTCGAACGTTGACTTAACAGTTTCTATGTACTTAGCTAAATCTATATCGGTTAGCTTCGCTAGCTCGATGGGCTTGACGCCGTCTTTTCCCTTAACCTTGATGTAACTTATTATGTCTCCCTTACCGAGCTTTTTCCCCATTGCCTCCAGCATCAATGCTGCCTTGATGTGTTGCGGGGTAACATCCTTGTACTCGTTAAGAGGCTTGTTAATCATGACGTTGAAGGCGAGCTCGTCAAGCATGTATTCCTTGTACTTAAGCTTTCTGTAGACCTCTTTTATCTTTTCTATGATAACTTGTTTCCCGTGCTCGAACTCGTCTGGGTTATTTATCCTTGAGAATATCTCTATTACATCCTTGAATGCCTGTTTCACGAACTCCGGCTGGTTTCTCTTTTTGCCAAGCAACCCCTTGATTACGACCTCGCCGCTTTGAGTTACTCCCAGATAGTTCTTCTTTAACCCACTGAAAGCTATAAACCTGAAAACCTTGTCTAACTCGAGGTCAAGCTTAAACTCTTTCTCTATTATTGCGACGAGCTTGTCGATAGCCTCCTTGGGCGGCGACCAGACAAACATGCTATCAGTATCTCCGTATAGAACAAGCAACCCGTTCTCCGATGCTATCTTCAAGGTCTTCTTAATCGTATCTCTACCTATCGCGGTTACACTCTCAGCTACCGCTGGGGTGTAGAGAGCGAAAGCCTCGCTCCCGAACACGCCGTAGCTAGCGTTCAGGAACACCTTGAGTGATGCCTGAACAACGTCGTACCACTCTTTCTCCATCTGGCTTATTCCCTGTTGCTTGCTCTTCTTTTTGTACACTTTTACTCTCAGGTCTCTCAGCAAACTGATTATTTGTGATGAAAGCCCGGGCTGGTCAAAGCAAACCTTGTGCTCTACCTCCGGGACAACCCTCACATCCTTGCACGGGAAGAGAGGATTAACGGTTTCGTAGCTGAGGTTCCAGACCTTCATTATTGATGGGTACAGGCTGGCGAAGTCGAGCACGGCTACATTGAAGAACACGCCTATCGGGGGGTCTAGGACCACTGCCCCCATGTATTTCTTTCCCTTGATTATAGCTCTGCTTTTTGTTTCCCCCTTCTGCTTAAGGAGGTCATCTTTTGTTGGGATAATGATGTTTCTTCTTCTGTGCTCCCAGTAAAGCATGTTTTTAATCCAGTTGCTAATCTGTGTTCTAGTTAAATCCTCTATGCCGGTCTTGGAAAGCCTGGCTAGAGCCACAACAAGTTTCCATGTTAGATAGTTCTTCCACTCGATGAGCTTGAACGTTATATTAGCATCGCGGAAGTTGTACTCGGCAAGCTCCTCGAGGCTGAGCTGGCTTACCGGGAGCTCCAGCTTTATTTTCCCAACGCCGAGGATAGCGCTGGCGACGGCGTCGAGGGTATTCTCCCTGTATGTTCCACCGTAGGCGTAGGTCTTGAGGGCCTTGTTATCAAAGACCTTGTACAAATCAATGTGTATTGCTCCCTTGAACGTGTAGTAGTCCTGCTCGGGCGTTATCGGTATCTCGTACTCCCTGAAGCCAAGAGCTAAGGCGCGGTTCCTGAGGTAAGGCAAATCGAAGTTATCGCCGTTGTAGGATACTATAACGGTGTACTTCGTTAGTAAGGAGAAGATGTGTTGCAGTAGACTTATCTCCGAGTCATGTACGACGAGCCTGAACTCCCTTTCCCTAGGCTTGAAGGAGCTCATGAGGGGGTACGCGACGACGTGGACCTCTTTCCTACCATCGCTTCCCATAACAGCGACGCTCAGTATTGGGTACGGGGCTTTCTTCGGGTCAGGCATCCTCGTTGTTATTGGCGAATAGACCTCGACGTCTATCGACAGGATGCGGGGCACCTGGGCGGGCTCCTCTAGAACCTGTATGAAGTGCCTAGCAAGACCTCTTAGGCTGGGCTCAAAAATTTCCTCGGGAACAGCTCCCGCGTAGTCATCCTCTCTCTTGAGGGGGGCGATGCTTGAGCCGTTAACAACGTACGTTAAACCGGGTATTAGCCCATTATCGTATATGTAATTCTGGTAGTACTTGATGTTGCTCTCCCAGGTTTCATCGAAGTACTTTCTAAGCTCTCTTACGGCTAATGGGTCGCTGACAACAACCTTGGTGTACATATCCTTCCTGTTGTACAAAGCATTGTGCTTAACTACTGACTCGATGTTCACTATTTTCTCCTGCAGATCGGGGGGTATTCTCCTCATGATTTCCCTTTGGTCTTCCCTCACAATGAAGTATGGCTTGTGGTTCTTCTTGTCGTACCAATACAGTATCTCCGCTTTGTCATTCATGAAGACAAGAACAGCTTTGTTTCTATCGGGATCGTAGTATGCTCCTATAAGCGTTCCCTGGAGATACGCGTTATCCGCTCTGAAGAACCATAGGTATATGCTCTCTTCCTCGGGGATAGCTTGTCGAGGCGCTTTTTCCTGCCCGCTAGACACAACCGATACCTGCGTGTTGCTCGTCTTATCCTGAATCACTGTTTCTTGCTTCCCGTTTCTTAACATACCGTCTGTTTTATCCTCGATCCCCGCTTCTATGGCTCTTCTGGCCTCCTCCTTAGTGAATAGGAAGTCAATGGATGAGCCGTTTTTCCCGCTCTCAGGCTCTTGTTTGGCTACAGGCGTGCTTTTCTCGGGTTTAGAGGGCTTCTTGCCAGCCTTATCAGCGCTGCTGCCCACTATGTACTCAGTCAGCTTCTTGTTTCTGCTGGGTGAGCGTGCCAACCATAAGCACCGGGAGTAATTGTTTAGGAGTAACCGTTGCTACAAATAGCGGTTTCACTATATCAATTCTTATCTGTTTTCGAACTGCTTAAAACTTTTGCAACCATTTCCTCGTAATACCCAACAATAACTCGGGTGTACCCCTCCAGCAAGGAGTCAGTAAAGGCATCCCCAGTATCGACGAGCATATACTTAATTCTCCTCAGCTTATCCTTAGTAGACACAATCAATATTCTGCTCTTATCTCCAATAAGCCTCAAGACCCTTGGCGTGAGCTCCTTGTTCCCCCTCCCTACAAGAAACCCACTTCCGCCGATGGGCGAGAGGAGGATCCTCGCGTCCTCCTTTTCCGTTAGTATTCTGGCCAAATCACTTGATGAGCATGGATGACAAACAACCTTGCCATCAGATATGCCCATGAAGCCTAGGAAACCCTTCGTAAATCCGTAGAAACCAACTATTTTTTGGAGCGTTCTTCCAGGACCAATAATCCATGAGCCCTTCAGAGGAAAACCGTATTCCTCCTCGAGAAATTTAGCGATTCCCATGAGCTCCTCTTCATCAATGGTCGATGCAAGGTCCTTTGAGTCTTGGAACAACATTTTCCTCTCGCTATGAACAGTCTTGCAGGTGGTTTTGTCTATAATCTTGTAGACTCCTTTTTGAAGAAGCTCTTCATCCACGAGGAAAACCTCCTTCTCAATAATTTCTGTTTCCCCCTCGATGAACAGCGATAGAAGCTCCAGCAAGTGATGCTCGCTTAGAACGAAAACAGGGTTGTACATCTTGGTTCCAGCGGGGACGCCTACGATTGGAACTTTATTGTTGCTTCCCAAAGCTACATCGAACGCTGTGCCGTCACCGCCAAAGAAAATGATTAAGTCCACGCCCTCGTCAGCCATTTTGACCGATAGCTCCCTTGAGCAAAGATTGGCGCTACTCCTACACTCAACTATGACATCAGGCTCAATGCGTGCCTCAGCCAAGCTTTGGTGCCCGTATAACCCTTCGCCAGCAAAAATTTCCACCAGCCCCTCTTCCTTAGAGATAAGAGCCTCCCTGAGGAATGAGAGGTAGCTCACAGCCCTCTTGTAGCTAGGCCCCTTCACGCCCTGCTCAGCAAGCCATGAAAGACCATCAGAGCCTCCAAGCCCCAGCGGGCCGCCGAGGCCAGCGATAGGGTTCACTATGATGCCTAGCTTCATTGATAATCACTTCTACCTATAATCACACTACTCTAAACCAGCGTCTCCCGCTTTAAAAACTCATCTATTACGCAGGATTAAGCGGAGATACGATTGATTATCGACTCGGAAAACAGGTTTCTCAGCGTTGAGCCCGTAGCTATTCCCGAGCTACACGTGCCGTTACAGAGGAGAATGACGGAGGTAACGTACGGTGACTACCTCGAGTACAAGGAGACCAGGAGAAAGGTAGTTATAGGGAAGATTGAGCTGAGCTTAGATGTAAAGCCATCGAGGCACCTTGAGCCACAAGACTTTGAGCTCGAGAAAACAACCGTGTGGAGTTTCCCCAAGAGGGGTGACTGGGCGACTCACAAGCACAACAACAGGTACAGGGGTAACTGGGCCCCGCAGGTTGCCAGGAACCTCATATTGCTCTACAGCAAGGAGGGAGAACTCGTCCTCGACCCTTTCATGGGGAGCGGCACAACCATTATTGAGTGCAGGCTTCTGGGAAGAAGATGCATAGGTGTCGACATTAATTACGAATCAGTCATCCTGGCTTGGTCAAGGCTAGATTTCAAAATAAGCGATGAACCTCCCTACAAAAACGTGAGGCTTTTCCACGGTGACGCGAGATTCCTTGACAAAATTGATGATAACAGCGTTGATTTGATAGCTACCCATCCTCCATACACAAACATAATAAAGTACAGTGGCACATCAGACATCGAGGGCGACCTGAGTGGCCTGGGCATAAAGGACTACATAGAGAGCATGAGAGCAGTTGCGTCAGAGCTCTACAGGGTTCTGAAGCCCGGCAGGACACTCGCAATAATGGTTGGCGATACGAGAACCAAGAAGCACATCGTGCCTCTCGGCTTCATGGTCATGAAGGTTTTCCTGGAGAGGGGCTTCATACTCAGGGAACACGTAATAAAGGTTCAGCACAACATGGTGGGCAGCATTGTTTGGCGTAGAAGAAAAAACGATTTTCTCCTATTGGCTCACGAGCACATATTTGTGTTTAGGAAGCCCGAGAGCCCGAAGGAAATGAACGCCTATAAGTGGTCAAGCGTTGAGGCCTTGAGAATATAGCTCGATTAATACTAAGATTATTTAAGCACGAGGATTTTTAACGATCATAGCCGCTATCATTAGCTAAGGGTGAAGGCTCCGCATGCAGCACGTTAGCTTTGATGAGCAATCAACTCAACAGGCGAGGAGATACTGTGCCGATGAGCTGTTTGACTCTGAGGTTTACCGTAGGCTTGCCGATATTGAGAAGAACGATGCTCATAGGAATATACTGCTTGAGTTCTCAGCTCAGGAGAAAGGGCACTACGAGTTCTGGAGAAGCATTGGCGGAGAATGCGTAGATGAGGTTAAGCTCTGGAGAGCCCGTCTCTTCGTCCTGATGAGGAGGCTTCTCGGCCTGACCTTCACACTCAAGTTTCTCGAGAGACATGAGAAAAGCGTGACTGAGAGCTACAGGGGATTCCTAGGCAAGATTAGTGATGAGAGGCTGAGGAAGTCACTACAAAAAATAATCGAGGACGAGGAGATTCACGAGAAGACGCATATGCAGGGGATAAACGAGAAGTTTGTTTCCTACGTTGGCTTCATAGCCCTCGGCCTGGCCGATGCTATTGTTGAGATAACGGGCGTTCACGCAGGCTTCCTCGGGGTGACTAGCTCGACCTTGATTACAGGCATCGCTGGCCTGATTGTCGGGATATCAGCGGCTATATCAATGGCCTCAGCTGCATATGTCCAGTCCAAGCACGAGCTGCGGACTAACCCTGTGACATCAGCGCTTTACACTGGGCTGGCCTACATAATAGCCGTTGTTCTGTTAGCCGCTCCTTACTTTGTGTTCAGGTCAATGAGTAACGCCTTCGCGATATCCATCATCACCGGCGTTCTCATGGTTCTAGGCTTCACCTTCTACGGCTCAGTGTTGCAGGATAAAGGTTTCAGGAGGGAGTTCCTGGAGACAACATCTCTTCTATTCGCCACAGCTATAGCCACTTACTTCATAGGTGAGGTCATAGGAGGATACTTCGGCATAAGAGGAATATTTGGCTGACACATTATTAGTGATTCCATTCCTGCAGAAACCCAAAAACAATTTAGAGGCAACATTTTTCTCTGTACCACTCAATTGTTTCTCTAATCCCTTTCTCCAAGCTCTACCGCGACGTGCAACCAAGTTTGCTCTTAACTTGTTTATAGAGTAAGCCCTAAGTATGTTCTGTAGACGCGCACCGGAACAGAGCTTGTTGAGCCGCTAGAGGAGAGGACAAAGCCGGCACCTCATCAAAGTTTACCAAGAGCTTCTTGTAAGAATCTCCATGTAGAAGCTCCGAGGGAACAGCTAGTTTTATTAGGTCCTCCTTATCAGTTGAGCCGGGTCAAGCCCTAATCTCCTGAAAAACTTGTCGTTTTTAAAAAAAGTTTTTCTCAGAGAAGAACTTTAAGGATTCCCTGAAGAGCTCTATCCTGATTTTTCTAGCTCCTCAGGCTTTCTGTCGAATAATTCGGGGTCCCATGCTAAGTTCAAGAGGTGCTTGACGTGTTTATCTTTCCTCAGCAACTCTGAGCTGTCAGCGTGATTTATTATTTGGTTGTAGGATGGAGGCTCCTGGCCCACATGCGTTCTCTTCCAGTAATCAATATCTCGAGTGTTAAGTTAGAGCAACGCTTATTATAGTTGTTTGATTATCTAAGAACAATTCATACGTTGTCGAGGAACTACTCTGTTCTCTCCAGCACCTCGATAATTCTGACGAGGTCCTCAACTAGTTTCTTGAAGAGCTCTTTCCCTCTATCAGCCGACGCGCTTGTCTGAACGCCGAAGACACCGCTCTTGGTCTGCTCTGAGGTATATAGAAACGTAGTCAGCCCGGAGATAGACTCGTTTGTTCTCGGGGCCTCATCCACCACTTTATCATTTCTTACTAGGCTTGGGTGGAGATACATGTTTAGAGATGTTTCAGCGGCTCCAGCGTGGCCTCTCTCCCTCTCATCGAAAAGCTCGGATAAAATCCTAGAGCTGCTCGTCCACCACTGATATATGAAAACCTTGATGCCGAGCTCCTCCCTGGCCCTCCTGGCAAGTATCTGGAGAACTGGGAGATTTCCGCCGTGTCCATTAATAATCAACACTTTCTTCACGCCCCACCTCTTGAGTGAAGCCATAATATCGAAGAGATAAGCTTCGAGAGCTCTCTCGCTGACCGTTATTGTTCCGGGATAATCCATGTGGTGGAAGCTAACGCCGAAGGGAACAACTGGGAGTGAGACGACGCCCGTTCTTATGGAGGCCTCCCTCGCTAATGCATCAGCTATTAGTGTATCTGTGCCCAGAGGGTTAGCCGGCCCATGCTGCTCAACTGAGCCAACTGGAAGAATGACAGCGCTTCTCCTCAAAAAATATTCTTTTGCCTCCACGTATGTAAGGCCGTGTAAGTAGCTTTTCATAACAGCTAGCCCTCCAAAAGATGACTGAACATTGAATTAGCAAATAAAGTCTATTTATAGTTAGTGCTGAGCATTGAAACAAGGATCTTCTTGCGTATAAGCTTTTAATTAATCATCTCGGACAAGCTATTTGTTGATTCGTCAAATTAAATTAAGGATAAAAAGGGAAACTGGTACCAAGATGCGCGAGCTCTCTGTAGCTACTTGCCAGATTTGAGCTCCTCAAGCCTCTTATCAATTTCTTTTAGAACGACCTCTGAGATGTATTTCTTCAGCTCTTCAAGATACTTAATCTCGTCTTCTCTACTTAGCCATGGCGACGTAGGTAGCGTTGAAGGGTAATCTCTGAACCAGAGCCACCAACAGCCTCTACCTCTCCAGAGCCACCCAGGCCTCAGATGCGGGGGCAGATGGCTCCATGGACCGAAACCTGGATACGGCTTGTACCACCATGCCATTTTACTCTCACCATTTTAGAATATATTTCAAAGCAAACTTATAACTCTTTCGGTATATTCATCGTAAAATCCTGAAACATGTTTCATGATTCTAATATTTACTCTTGAATAGCTTTTTCTAATGGAGTTATTTTGATTGGTTTGTGCTCAACTAATGCTTTCGCTAGCTTAGACCTCGCCTGCTCCAATATGCGCCAAAAAGTAGTTTTAGAAAGATTCATTCTAGTAGCAGCCTCTTCCGTCGTTAAACCTTCATAGTGTATTAATGCGAATGCCTCGACTTCATAGTCATAAAGCTCCACGGCATCTTCAACGAATAACTCTCTAACAGGCCTTACCGGTAGGTAGAAGAGATTTTCAACACTTATGCTGCTCCTAACATTCATCCTAACGCCAGCACGTCCCCAACGATGACAGCAGCGCCTAGGCACCAATAAACACCTATTTTTGTAGGACATATAATATTTGTTACCTGAAACATAAATAGTGTTTCGATAAGCTTCATAAGTATTAAGTGCGTCTATTTACGATTTAAAGCCTTACTTTGAAGGACAGGTTTTCAGAAGTGAACGTAAACAGAACAGATATGCTTTGAGCCGCCGGCGGGTTTCGAACCCGCGACCTCCGGCTTACAAGGCCGGCGCTCTACCCGCTGAGCTACGGCGGCTCTTCCTTATTTTAGTTGTTTAGTTGGGTTTTTTATTGATTTCTCTCTACTCGTTTGTTCTCCTCAGGATGTTTGCCAATAGAATGAGCGCTATAACTACTATTGCCGTTAGCGCTACGAGGCTGGTCGTGCTGGTGAAGGCTGGCTGGGCGGTTGTGGGAGTAGATGTCGCGTTTTGCTGAGCCGTTGTTTCTGTGCTTGTCTGCGTTTGCTGGGGCGTTGTTGCCTGGGTTGTTGTTGTGCCTTGCTGTGTTTGAGTTGTTGACGAGCTCCCAAGCTGTGTGGTTATGGTTGTTGTTTCCTCCTGCCTAGCTATTGTCATCGTTGATGCGTACAGAATGATGAGTGCCCTTTCATAGTAGCTTAGGCTTGACTCGTAGTCGCTTTGCGATGCGAAGGAGTCAGCCATCATCAGGTACATCCTAGCTGATATTGGCGGTGATTCGCTGTTCCCCAATATAAGCCTCGAGTGCTCTGATAGAATACTGACTGTTTTCGTTATGTTAAGGGAGAAAAGTGATTGTAGAGCTATGGATGACCTCATCAGGACATCCATGGATAGGTCGAGGGCCCCAGGGTAGTCCCCGGCAGCGAGGAGAGAGGAGGCAAGCCCCAGCAACTGGTAGAAGCTTGATGTATCAACGGCGCTGGCACCAACGCTTGATTGGAGAGCATCAACGTAGCTAACGCTCGAGTAACTGTAGCTCAGAATCCATGAAGCAAGCCTCTCAACTTGGCTACTAGTAATCATGCCTGAGAAAGTCTGGTTTAGAAGGCCTATCCAGTACTCCAGGGACCTCAGTCGCCCCCATGCATAGCCAAGGTTAGCTGATGCATCAACTATATCCCCATTCCCAATCGCCTGGTTTGCTGAGGAGAGCACGTTCTCCGCATCCCTTATTCTAGAGTGAATCTCAGCTAGTAGGAATAGGTTGTCGAGTGAGAACCCGGTTTTCGTGTTTATAAGCCCGTTGTACCTGGCCTTGTAGCTGTTCAGCATTGCTGTGAGGTTATCGTATATTCCGCTTAGGTAGCCGGCGGGGTTGGCCGTCAAGGATGCCTCGAGGAGGTACTTCGCCATCATTGCCTGGTAGGCTGAGACGAACGCGAAGGACAGGCCGGCGTAGTAGTAGCCGCCCCTCCAGTTGTCAATAGCTCTTGTGTAGAAGTCAGCCGAGCTCTGAGTCCAGCTCTGAATAGTGCTCCTAATGGTTCTCGAAGAAACGCTTGCTAGCCTTGATTGAACATCGCTTCTAATCTGAGCTGATTGGTCAAGGTAGAAGGAGTACTCCCTTCTAGTTAGCTCCAGCTCCTCATCGCTCAGGCTCGGGGAGCCGTAAGTCAGTTTCAGGGGGTAGGCGCCCGTGAACTCCCTTAGCACGTCAACCGCTGTTGATGCCTCCACCACTCTCCCGCCGAGCTTAAGAGCCACGTCAGTGACGTTCCACGTAACGGTAACAGGCCTTGTAACTATGACTGAGCCAACAGTCTCTGTCTGGTACTTCGTCTCGCTGTATAATGACTGCCCCACAGGTATCAGCACAGTGGTGTACCCCTTACTAATGGCTGCCTGGACCTTGTATGGGATGCCGCCAACAGGCCCTATCAGGCCGTCGGGGAGGATCATCCCAGTTGATGCAACGCTCGCGTTGAGCTGCTTGTGGGTCAACGCTGAGTAGACGGCGGCGGTGATTGCTGAGCCAGCGGAGGGGCCTCCGACCAGGGGAGAATCGGTGATGATTGATACCAGGAAGTCGTAGTCAAGGGGGTTCACCCTGGCGTAGTAGCTGGCTATCATGACCGCCGCCCTGACTGATGCCTGCATATCTATATCGCTTAGGGGCTCTGTGCTGACGTAGACCTTGCCCTCACCGGGATATAGGACCCTCACTCTTATCTCTCCAACAGTGCCAATTGTTGTCCCGTTGGGTAGCTGAGCAACAGCTAGTGCGGGTACCACTGCCTCCCCCCAGACACGCACTTGTTGCTGGGCGGTTGCAGGCGGGGTGAGGGCTGATATGATTAGGAGCGCGGCGAACAGAACCGATAATAGAGCTTTGTCACGCATGGGCTCCGGCCTCTGCGTTTTTCTCTTAAGCTCAATAATGGTTATACATAAATATAAAGAAAACACCGTTATTTTCCTGCAATGCTAGTGGTTGTTGAGCCATGCATGAATCCGTCATAGCGCTTGGGATTGTGCGCGAGATTGATAAGCATGTCAAAAGCTCTGGGCCACCAGCGAGGATAAGGGTTGTGCTTGGGGAGCTCCAGAACGTGGACGAGGTTGTCCTGGGCGAGTACATGAAGATGTATCTGGAGGAGCAGGGGCTCAGAGAAGTTGATTACGTCTTTGAGTGGGAGAAGGCCCGCTTCAGGTGCTCTGCCTGCGGCTATGAGTGGAGCCTGGATGAGCTCGGGCTAACTGATTCGGAGAGGGAGACTATCCACTTCCTACCCGAGGCCATTTACGCTATAGTTAAGTGCCCTAAATGCGGCTCAAGGGTATACGATGTCCTATCCGGGAGAGGAGTCAGAATAGTGATTGAGGAGAAGGAGAGATGATTCTTGACCCAAGAGTGGAGAGCGCTAAACATCAGCTGAGAAGCGTGAGGGCTGTATACCCCGTCATGAGCGTTAAGGGCGGGGTGGGGAAATCCACACTGACGGTCATGCTGAGCCTAGCTCTACGTGAGCTCGGGTTGAGGGTCGGGGTTCTCGACACCGACTTATCTAACCCATCACTCCACTACCTTTACGGCCTGGAGCACCGAAAAGTCGATGTAGAGGAGGACGAGGGCTACGTGCCCCCCTTGGTCCACGATGGCATAAGGCTCTCGTCACCGGTGATATTCACTGAGGGGGGGATCCTCCCAGCCAGGGACAAGGACTCGGTGAACGCTGTTCTGGAGTTGCTCGCGATAACTAACTGGAGAGACGTGGATGTCGTGCTTATAGATACTCCTCCGGGCATACATGATGAGCAGCTGAGGCTCCTCAAGCTTATGAGCGGCGTGCACACGGGCATCTCTAGGCCGGTAATCGTCACTACGCCTTTCAAGGTGTCTTTAGCCAATGTTTCCAGGAGCCTTGACTACATAAACAGCCTGCACAAGGGCGAGAAGATACTGGTCATAAACAAGCATAGAGGCAGGGATGAGCTATCAATGCAGGCAAGCTTTAAGTGTATTCTAAGGGTTCCATGGGACGAGAGGCTTGATGAAAGACTGGTGAGCCTGGAAGAGCTGCTTCAATCAAAAGCCTACGCGGAGCTAAGGAGGCAGGTTCACTCGGGCAAGGACTGCTTCTTCTAGGGCTTCTCTTCATGCATCCGCTTCTTCGTCAAACCCTCTCTAATGGTGGAAAGAGCCTCATTCATTCTACTCTTTGCTTCTGACTTAACCTCCTCAGCCATGTTCCTTCCTGTAGCATCAATCGTGACTATGAGGGGGCCAAGCCTCTCAACCCTCAGTATCCACATCGCCTCGGGAATGCCTAGCTCAAGCCACTTCACATCGATAACCTCCTTTACGAAGCTCGCGCCCAGAACACCGCATCCTCCGGGGAAGACGGCATAGATGGCCCTGTGCTTTCTACATGCCTCAGCGGTGCCTCTTCCCATTCCCCCCTTACCTATAATTATGCTTACACCCGTCCTCTCAATGAAGCTTGGGCTGTAGCTCTCTAGCCTGATGCTCGTTGTCGGGCCAATGGAGAGGCACTGCCACTTGTTGTTCATGCGCTTCATTATTGGACCTGCGTGGAAGATAGCCCATCCCTCAAGGCTCAGGGGCGGCTCCTCGTTCATAAGGGCTATTCTTCTGTAAGCCTCGTCCCTCGCCGTGGCTACGAGGCCGGACAAATAGATTACGTCGCCCGTCCTCAGATTCTCCAGTATGCCTCTATTCTTTACCGGAGCCTCAATGGTAAGCTCATCACGCATCTATTAGTCCCCCTCTATGCGTTGTTACATCAAAGGAGTAGTCATTTCTTATAATTAATTGGCCCTTCCTCAAGGCCCAGCACGAAGTAGTAACGGCCACAGCCATGCTCGCGGGATGCCTTTCCCCATACTCTATGTGAACCTCACCAACGCTCCCAGCCCCACCAAGGCCCTGGGGTCCTATGCCAAGCTTGTTAATTGCTTTCTCGAGAGCAAGCTCCATCTCGGATACCCATGGGTCAGGGCTTCTCGCTCCAAGAGGCCTGAGCAGGGCCTTCTTGGAAAGCCTAGTAGCAATGCTAATAGTGGGCCCAACGCCCACGCCCAGAACCATGAGGGGAGGGCAAGTGTACATTCCTTTCTCAGCAATAAGCTCCAAGATGAACCTGAAGACCCCCTCCCACCCATCAGCGGGGTCCACGACAACGGCGCCACTAGCCCTCGTTGAGCCCCCGCCGGCCAGGTAAAGCTGAACAACAGCATCACTGCTTCGCGGGACGAGCTCCACATCTATCCAGGGGAGGATTCTCCCCATGTTATCCCCCGTGTTTTTGTTGTACACGGGGTCAACGGCGTTGGGCCTCAGGAAGCCATTCAGTGTTGCTTTAGCAACGGCTTTTCTAATAGCTGCGAGGAGCTCCTCCTTGTGCTTGAAGCCCTCCCCAAAAGCCACCTGGAACTCCGGGGTCCCAGTGTCCTGGCACAACGGGAGCTTCCTGCTACGGGCTAGCTCGTTGTTCCTCAGAACCGCGTTGTATATTATTTTTCCGTAGGGGCTGTTTTCCATTCTAGCTAGCTCAAGTAGCTTGTTGCTAACATCGTCGGGCAAGACCACGGCTACCGTGGCTATAAACCTGTAAACGAGGTCCTCAAGCGCGTTCCCAGCGCTATTCATTTGTGCGCACTCTAGTAGAGCTTCTTTATGAGCTTGTTATCCAGCGCTAGCCTCATGTAGCGCTTGGGCCTCTCAATCATCTGTCTTATCTCATCCTCAAGCTCGCCTCTACTAATTTTCCTCCTCGCGAGCCCTAGCTCCATTGCTTTCTCAGCTACGGCGAGGGCCTCCCTTACGTACAGCTCATCATCAGTCATTGATGCTATTATCCTATTCTCGCTTAGCCCGGTCTCCTCAGTGTAACTGGCTATGGCATGCGCGGCGGCGAGGAACATCTCGTCAGTCATTTTCCTAGCGCTGACGGACAAGACCCCCCTGAACACGGCCGGGAAGCCGAGGCTATTGTTAACCTGGTTTGGGTAATCGCTTCTGCCCGTGGCAATTACTCTTGCCCCGGCCTCCCTGGCCTCGCCTGGAAGTATCTCGGGGACGGGGTTAGCGAGGGCAAAGACTATGGGGTCGCTGTTCATTAGCTTAATCCACTCTTTCCTGATGACCCCTGGGCCAGGCCTTGAGGCAGCAATAATTACGTCCGCTCCACTAAATGCATCCTCAACAGTCTTTTCGCTGGGGCTTGTCTCAACTGCTACCCTGTACTTGTAGGGGTTCTCCCTCCTCATCTCATCAGCGTCGTTTCGGTCCGGGCGCAGCACCCCTCTGCTGTCAATCATAACTATGCTGGTTGGCCTAGCCCCAGCCCTTATGAGGTACCTGTAAGTAGCTATGTTCGCTGCCCCCGCGCCGAACAGGATAATCTTGCTATCACTAATCTTCTTACCGGTGAGCTTCAGCGCGTTTATCAGGGCCGCGAGGACCACTAGCGCTGTTCCCTGCTGGTCATCGTGCCAGACCGGCACGTCAAGTTGCTCCTGCAGCCTCTCAAGGATGTAGAAGCACTTGGGCGACTCTATGTCCTCAAGGTTAATTGCCCCGAAAGAGTACTGTATGCTCTTCACAACGTTTACGAAGGCGTCGGGGCTTTTCTCATTGATTACCAGTGGCACAGCATCCACTCCCCCCAGGTACTTGAAGAGAAGGGCCTTCCCCTCCATGACCGGAAGGGCTGCCTCAGCCCCGATGTCGCCTAGGCCAAGGACCCTTGAACCATCACTGATGACAGCAGCGTAGTTCCACCTAAGCGTGTAGTTAAGGGAGGATCCCTCCCCCTCCTCAGCTATTCTCCTGCTAGGAGCGGCTACTCCTGGCGTGTACCAGTACGAGTAGTCCTCAATGCTTGTTATTGGCACTTTCGGCATAACCTCGATTTTTCCTCTGTAAAGCCTGTGTAGCTCCGCGGAGAACGAGAATACATCTCTCAAGCTGCTTTCACTGTATGCAAAAACAATGCTCAGCGGTATAAAAGCTACGCGTGCTCTCCGAGATTCCAGGCGTGCTTTTTATTCCATGCTGAGCGACCCTATAATGGCTTGGCCAACGGCTATCCCGCCATCGCCGGGGGGCGAGTATCTAGGGAGAACTACCTTTTTGTCTTTCAGCGCATCCCTTATCCCCTTAACTATAATTGAGTTGACTGCGGCTCCGCCGGAGACAACCACGTACTTGTAGTCATAGCTATCGGCCAGCTGGCCGAGTGCTCTGCCAAGAGCATACTGATAGGCGTAGGCCAGCTCTCCTTTATCCAATCCTCTGAGCAAGCCGTCCACAAGCTCGCAGAGAAGGGAGGGGACATCAACCCTGCTGTCTTTTATCTCCGCCTCAAGCCTTACTCCCCCCTCCTTGCTGTTCTCCTCGAGAATCATAGCTGGCTCCCCCTCATACGTTCTGGTTGCCGAGAAGCCGAGGACAACCGAGGCAGCGTCTAGCGCTCTGCCCATGCTTGAAGCGTGTATGTACCTCCCGGCCCTCCTCATCCTATCTATTACCTCGAGCTCCAATATGCCCCCTGGAAGCGCCTTATCCAGTCCTATCAGCAGTGCTTTGCCCAGGGCCTCATCGCCCATGCAGTCGAGCATTATTGAGTACGCGACCCTCGCTGGGTAGACGACGTCCCTGTCGCCCCCCGTCAGCTTTATTGGCCGCAGGCTCCCCGTTCTCCTGTAGCCCGTGAAGCTGAACTCCATCACCTCCCCTCCCCATATCTCCCCGTTATCACCGTAGCCGATGCCATCAATAGCTATTCCCACAGCGCTGGCGTCCTCCCCTTCGATCTCAGCTAGAACTGATGCTAGGTGGGCGTGGTGGTGCTGCACCTCGGCTATGACTGAGCCGTGCTTCTCGCTTAGCTTCTGGGCCGCCACTCTGCTTATGTATCGCGGGTGCTTGTCGGCAACGATAACTGCTTCTCCTATGTCTAGCTTGTAGTTCGAGGCCAGGAACTCTATATACTTGATTAGGTCGGAGTAGTTGCTCGGCTCATCCACGTCCCCTATGAACTGTGTGAGTATGACCTTGTCGTCGAAACCAACCGCGCCGGCGCTCTGCAGGTCAGCTCCAACGGCCACGGCCTTCATTCTGAGTTTGAACCTCAGCTCAAGCCACATGGGCGCGTAGCCCCTCCCCCTCCTGAGGAATGTGTATGTGTCCAGCGTTCTTCTCAGGACGCTGTCGTCAACCCTGTTAACGATCTTCCTGTTGTGTAGAAGGAAGTAGTCAGCTATGCCTCTGAGCTTGGCGAGCGCCTCATGGTTGCTTGTGACCATCGCTTCTCCATGTGGGTTTCCGCTCGTCATTATCGATGCCCCGAGCTCCTTGAGCAGCAGGTAGTGAATGCCGCTGTAGGGCAGGAACAGCCCCACGTGTCTGAGGCCGGGCGCTACGTGCTCGCTCATGGCACCGCTTCTCTTGGGGACAAGGACTATAGGCCTCTGTGGCGATAACAGCAGCTCCCTGGCCTCACTATCTATTACCCCTAGCTTATTGGCCCACTCGATGTTGAAGGCCATGACGGCGAAGGGCTTTCTCGGCCTCCTCTTCCTCTCCCTTAGCCTTAGGACAACGTCATCGCTGAACGGGTCAGCGGCTATGTGGAAGCCCCCGATCCCCTTGACAGCGACGATGTATCCCTCCCTGACCAGCCGGGCGGCTGTTCTTATCGGGTCCTCGGTATCCAGTGCTTCTCCCTTTTCATCAGCGAGCCAGAGCCTCGGCCCGCAGGTCGGGCAGCTTATGCCCTGTGCGTGGAACCTCCTCTCGTTGGCTGGGTCCCCGTACTCGGATAAGCAGTTCGAGCACAGCGGGAAATCCCTCATGCTGGTGTTCTCCCTGTCATAGAGAGGCGAGTACATCATGCTGTACCTTGGCCCACATTTAACGCAGCTGTTGAACGGGTACCTGTACCTCCTGTCGCGGGGGTCCTCGATCTCCCTTAAGCAGTCATCGCATATCGCTATGTCTGGTGGAATCATGCTTGGGCCGTGGTAGGTCTCCGCGCTTTTCTCGATGAAGAAGGATGAGTACCCCCTGCACTCAACACTCTCAACATCAACATCGTTGATTATGGCTGCCCACGGCTTCTTCCTGTGAAGCTCCTCAACGAAAAGCCCCGCATCGATGCCCTCCACCCAAATCTCAACGCTGCTGCCCGAGATGTTCCTCACGAAGCCCCTTGCTCCAAGGCTCACCGCTAACCTGTAGACGAAAGGCCTGAATCCAACTCCCTGGACAAGGCCCCTCACAAGAATCCTCGAGCAGCCAGTCAATCTCTCCAGCCACCGGTCAACAGACAACAGTAAATATGCTCTTAAAAGAAAAAAACAATAACGCATAAAGCACAAAACCCTTATTAATCAATACATAAACCAAAAAATAGTGGAGCGGCGGTCGTCTAGCCTGGATTAGGACGCCGGCCTGCCACGCCGGAAATCCCGGGTTCGAATCCCGGCCGCCGCACCAATCCAACTACTGAGGGTTCACTATTTCACGTGGGAAATATAAACGGTTATAGAAATCGAAACGCTAATTTCCGTCACATTTAGATTAATGTTGGAGCTCATTAAGGCGGGCGTCACTGGGGAGAAGCCTATGTACATCGCCACTCAATACTAGGTTGAACGTTCAAGCATTTCTACATGTAGTTATCTAAGGTAACTAAACGCCACAAGGGTATAGATAGACCCAAGACTAGCTCGACAGGGATTTGTGTGCCAAAATGAGGATGAAGCCGGCATCATCGTGAAGGCCTATGATGGGTTCCTCAAGAATCTCTGGCGTGCCTGGTTTGTTTCTCACTAGTGTTGACACGTAGAGTTCTGACTCAAACTCTGTGGTTTCTAGCAGTTCTTCGACTTGGTTGAACGTATAGAAATTAGCGTATTTGTAGAACTTGTGTCCTCTTTTAGCCAGCTCGCGGTAATAGTAACCCCAAGTACTATCCGCTGGTACAAATCCGAGCACTAATCTACCGGTCGGTGTTAATACTCTGCTTGCTTCGTGTAGCGCTTGTACTGGGTTGTCTAGGAAGCATAATGATATAATTATGAATACTCCTCCAAATGAACCGCTAGGAAACGGTAAGTTTTAACCTCTTGCCTTCACAGTTCTCAGGCCTCTACGAGCTGCAATGGCCAGCATCGCGTCTGAAGGATCTACCCCAATGTCTATACCTAGTGGAACAGCAAATCTGCCGGTTCCAACACCCACTTCAAGCCATGGACGTGGAATCCCGCGAGACGCGATTTCAACTGCTTTGAGCTCACTAAGACATAGTTCTCTGTGTTTTTCATACCATTCATCATAGTCGCTCCAATACTTCTCGAATGGCTGGATAACCATGTATACCGCCCTCCTCCTTAATTGCTATCTATGCTTGAAGTTCCTTACGAAGTACGCTACTTCTCCGTACCCCGTCTCCAGTAATAAGCCCTCCCTCATTAGCCCCTCTATTATTCTAACCGGGTCTTCGACTCTGCCCTTCAACGCCTCTAATACATGCTCGTGTATCAATGTGCGAACAGCAGACGTGTCTAAAAGCCATGCAACGGGTTCTCCACTAATCATTCTCGGAGGAGGCTCAGGCATGTTTAGTAGCTCTACTCTTTCCAGCACCTTCTTGAACTCTTCATATACCTCTACCAAATCTCCGAGACTACGGCCGAGACGCCTAGAATAGACCGGCCCAGATAGGTATTTTGCCGTAAAACCATCATATCCATAATAGTGTTATCGAGTCTAATAGTCTTCGCTGGAAGAACCTCAAAATGCGATTTATATGCGTCTTTGAAAGCCTGATTTTCACGCGTAAGCGAGCTGTGTAGCGATTTCTCAGCATCGTGTTCAATGTTACAGCTTTTTACTGGTTTCATAAATTGTCTTAGCTTTACTTAAGAGCTGTTTCATGAGCTTGGACATTAATAATGAGGAGGCTTTTTCGCGAGCATTAATGGACATCTCCTCTCTTTTGTTTGGATTTTTAATTAGCTCTTCAATTGCTTTAGCTGCGCCTTCAATATCGTTAGGCCCATTAACGATTATTCCGTCAACATTGTTTGTTATTAGCCATTTCTGACCATAGGTACCACTACTTATTACTGGGACGCCTCCATACATGAATTCTATTTGCGTTAATCCCAAAGCCTCCATTTTGGACATAATTATGTTTAGGTATGATGCTTTAATTAAGGAGGCCTTCATCTCTTCGCTTAGCTCGCCTGTAATTACTACGTTTTCTAGGCTTTTAGCCTCCCTAACAACTTCATGCCACTGATCTCCAGGTTTACCTGCAATAACAAACACCACGTTTCTCAGTTTTCTTAGCTTCTTAGCTACCTTAACAATAGCTAATGGATTTTTTCTCTCCTCAATGGTACCTAAATAGGAAATCACGTAACTATCTCTGTTTATGTTATATTTTTCTAAAAACTCCGCTGGTTTAGCGGTCTCTATAAGCATTGCTAAGTCATCGTCTAGCCCACCTGGAAAAATGTGAATTTGCTCAGGCCTTGCACCGTGATTTATCATATCCTCAGCTTCAATGCCTGTGACACATATTACTAAATCAGCAGACTTAAAAATCATGGGAAACGCTGTTGCATTCCAGGCCATTCTATAAGCTCTTTCAACGGGCTCATATCTAGTGGGGTCTGGGGGTTGGTAGTGCGAGATATGACCATATATAGTGGTGCGAGTGGCCTCACCTAGACTCATCATAAGCCTTTTCCATATAACCCATCTAGAAACCTCCTCGGGGCCGTTCCAAAGAGTTGAGTGAGTCACTATAAAATCTATGCCTAGCTTTTCATCAAGTCTTCTAAGAATTGTAATGAAGTCTCTAAACATTATTCGTCTGGGAGGCCAAAAGGTTTTAAAGCTATCAACCCTAATCACCGGGAGACCTATCTTAGGGTCTTTTTCAAACATCAAATAACCTTCTTCGCTTTTCAAAACTCTGTCAAGAGGCATCACAGCCTCGCCATCATGATATATGCTAGTAATAAGCCACGCCTCGTAATTTAACCGCTTAGCCCATTTAACCATTCTCTGTGCAACTAGCTCTTGTCCTTTACTATAAGATGTTTGGTACATTACCGAAAAGAACTTCATTTCTTAATGACCTGCTGCACTAAGTTAGCTAGTATTATTATAATCATAGTTATTGTCAAGCCCCATATAATGGGCGTTAACAAAATATATAGCGATCTGACGTTCAAACCGCCTTGCTCTAAAGCAAACACCAGTACTGCTATGTAAAATAGTATTCTTAAGTACTCTGCAACAGGCATTAAAAACGATGCTTCGCTTCTCAATTCCGTGCTTTTATATATGTACCCTATGAATGCATCTATAAGTATATAGCCTACAATCAATATTGCAAAGGCCTTGGCAAATCCTATCACGTATACCGAGACTACGCGATACAAAGGTTCAGAAATCTCGGTGAAACCCAGATTTGCGGCAGCTATAGCCACAGCTAACAACGTAGCCGTTATATATATGATCCAGGAAACAACGAGCCCGAAGAACTCGCTAGCTACATATCCACTCCGTAATATAGCTTTACCTATGGCAAACTTCTTAAACCATTCATCAAAGCCCACTTTTGCAAGAACATAGCGAATAAATCGTTTAACTAGAAATCCCGCTACATAACCTACTAGGATTGTGAGAGCTCCAAAACCTATTGCTCGTAGCAAGCTAAGGTAATCTACCTGAAACAACATAGTCAACCAACCATTTACTCAGCTCTTCAAATTTAACCTCATAATCTACATCTAACTCTAGTTCCTGGTTAAATTCATGTCGTACCAAAACAGCAATGTCAGCTACCTTAAATGCAGGTATATCGTTCTCCCCGTCTCCCGCATATATGAGCTTTTCCAAGTTAAGTATAGCTTTCAGCATCTTAACAGCTTCACCTTTATTTTTTCTAGACACATAGATATCTACGAAAGGATTGTGCTTATAGCTAACGATGTGTAATCCCTTAAAAGAAGCTGTTTTAATCACATTATTCAGATTCTCAGGCGGTTTTCCATATCCCCTCCAATCAATACTAATACCCAACAGAAAACCCAGTAAAGACCTCTTCTCCTCAATAATCGCATTTTGCAACCTCTTAGCGTCAAAATACACATCTTCAATAGCCTTGAGCAAGTTCTTTCCAATAACTACGGAGTCAAGCAATAAATATTCGTTAGTTAGAATTTCTAAGCCATTAACACAAACATAGCTATGAAAGAACGGAGCCTTACTTAAAAGGAATTTACAATCCTTACTACTAGCCACACCAAGCACATACCTTTTAGCCAGCTCCTTGAGCACCGCGGCAACATCATCACGAATCTTTGCATCATCTCGGCTCACGTTCAAGGGACTTAAGGTACCATCAAAATCAAATAAAACGCCTACGCGTTTCATGCACTAATACCTCAAATCATAACACATTGTGTAGACGATAATTTTTGTTTTTTATGCATTAACATGAGTTTAACAATAGTAGCTCAGCTTACTTTCTCTATGCCTTAGCGAGAACCCTCTCCCTTTAGGGCGAAAAGGAGGTCAGCTTGCACCAAATCTGGATGACTCTTGATATGAATTTAGGGAGCTCGTTTTTACTTCTCGAGCTTCGGTAGTTTGAAGAAGATCTTCTGAGCATTATCATTCCTGGTAGGATTAGCTGTGTCTTTGCTGAGCCTATTAGTAATTTGTATTTATTTGTAATACTCTCCATATGGTGTTTTGGGGTCCGCGCCTCTATTCTTAAAGAACATTTTGCCTCCGACGCTGTTAAACTCGTTCCACGGCTCGGAGAATGGATGGCTAATATTTAGCTAATCAAACCTATTTTCTTAAACATAAGTACTTTTATGGGGTCTATGCTTAGCGTGAATATTGTGGAGTATGCCAGCGAGAAGAGCACCGCGTTGACTGAAACTGGCTCTATTATTAGTCCTGATATTCCCAGTAACGTATAGGCTATGATCACGCCAACTATAGATGTTATGAGCATTTTACCTGGTTTACTTCTCCAGAAGTAATTTCTCTCTCTGAGTATAAGGACTCTGAACTGGCTTATATAGACCATGTTGAGCAGTGTGAATGTTTGCATTTGTTTCATGTTTAGGTTGAATACTCTGAGTCCTATGTATATAGCTAGTATGGCCTCTACGAGTAATGCTATTCCCACAACTAGTGAAGATACAAAAAGGCTCTGTATCCTCCACTTTCTTGGACTAAGCGAGGGCGAGGCATTATCTGTTGAGAGAGACATTGTCGCGAAGTCATTAGCAAATATAAGTAGTGTCATACCCATTAATGATAACACATCGTAGTGTAGCCACAACAATCCAAGTGGTAGGAGAAGAGTGAACTGTATGACCTTTGCTATTTTATTTAAAATCCATGTAAGGGCTCTTTGAAAAACTCTTCTACTAATATCTATAACGTCTACTATTCCTCTTAGTCCAGGGGCTAAAAGAACTACTCCGGCCGACCTCTTGGCGATGTCAGTTGCTCCACTAACAGCTATACCGAGCTCAGCTTGGCGTAGTGCTGGGGCATCATTTACCCCGTCACCGGTCATGCCAACCATGTGTCCTTTCTCCTGAAGAGCCTTGACGACAGCGTATTTATCTTCGGGGTAAACCTCTGCTATAAAATCAATGCTCTCTACAATCTCCCCGAGCTTCTCCTTTATACGTAAAAGTGGGTATCCCTTTTCACCGATTCCAACTTTTTTTGCAGTCTCCCTAGCTATTGGGAAGCTATCTCCAGTTAACATTAATGGCTTTATGCCCAGCTTTTTCAGTTCGCTTATGAGCTCTGCCGAGTCTGGTCTTGGAGGATCAGAGAGACCGATAACCCCGGCCACAGTCAATGCCTTTCCTTCTTCGCCATAAGCAACAAGAAGAGCTCTTAACCCCCTTTCAGCGAGTTTTACTAGTACTTGCTCGAGGCCTTGCGGGGTTTCTCTGCATAAACTAATGATTACTTGTGGAGCTCCTAGAGCTATCCTTATTTTCTTCTCCCCTAGCTCGATGACTCCCTCGCTCCTTTTAATTGAAGGGTCGAAGGGCGTTAGTGAGATTTGTTTTCCTCTCCTGGTAACACCGAGTTCTTTAGCTTTTTTGATTATCGCGATGTCTATTGGGCTCTCCGAGTCCTCTGGTGAGGCGTATAAAGCAAGCTCCAAGACCTCTTTCTCACTACCTACACTGATTGGTATTACCTCGCTTACCTCTAGAGACCCCATTGTAATTGTACCTGTTTTATCCAGGCAGAGGATGTCCACTGAGGCGGCATCTTCAACAGCATCTAGCCTTGTTACCAAGACGCTTTTTTGTGCTAGTTCACGTGCTCCAGCGGCCTGCATTATTGTCATAACTGCTGGGAGAGCGACCGGCACGCATCCCATTAGTATAGCTAAATCAAATGTTATTATCGAGATGATTTCGTTCTTTAAACCTGAGAAGAAAATGTATATGTCCGCGGCTATCATCACCATTACTCCTGTGAACATCGAATACTTCGTTATTGCTAGCATTACTTCCTCCGTGTGTGACCTCGGTCTAGCTATTCTGACAAGCTCCACAGTTTTACCAAAATAGGTGTTCCTACCTGTGTTTACTACGAGGCATCTGGCCCTTCCCCTCTTAATGATTGACCCAGCGAAAATAACTCCACCAGAAGATACTTCAACTGGCAGGCTTTCTCCAGTTAAAATCGATTGGTCAACCGAGACCTCCCCCTCTACAACCTTGCAATCAGCCGGCACAACGTCGCCGAGTTCAACGACAATAACGTCACCTGGAACAATTAAAGCCGCCTCAACGTCTCTGAGGACTCCATTTCTAAAAACTTTAGCCCGAGGAGCCAGCTTAGACTTCAGCATTTCCAGGACTTTTCTACTAGATTCATGATGAAGAAATCCTATAACTGCATTAATGACCAGAAGAAGCGTAATTATAACGGCTTCAACAACGTGTCCAATGAAGAGGGAGAGTATTATTGCGATCTCTAGAAGCCAGGGCATAGGTCCCCAGAACTTCTTTAATAACTCTAGTACAGGGTTTTCCTTCTTTTCCTCAATAACGTTAAGTCCATAAACAATTAATCTCCTCTTCGCTTCCACATCGCTTATCCCATTAGGCCTCGAACCAAGCAATTCGAAGGCCTCCTTTAGCGAGAGACGCTCAAAATCCTTAGTGCTAAGAACCTTATTGCCCATCTCAATCACTGTGCATTAAACAACCTAAATACATAATAAAGCAAGAACTCTCAAAATAATAATTTTGATAGGAAGACAAGCTTTTAATTATTGCATCAAAGTAGATAAACCTCTAGTTAATCAACATTGTCAAAATTATATCTTGAAACAGTTTGTCCCTGGATGATCGTTCTCTTCAATTCAAGTTTTTAAGTGTCTCATACAAGGACTTCCGCTACGCTTACTACTTACAAGCGGTTAGTGCTGTATTATAGGTGGCTGTTGAGTCAAACGACACGAAGCACTAATATAGGCTTTGTCAGCATGAACCTGGAGCAGTGCTTCAATCATCTATGAGGTTGCGTATTAATGTCATTTCGCTAAACCTACAACCTTAGGTGATGTCACATTAGCCTAGACTTCTCATTAAGGTATTTATCCCCCTCTCTAATTTTCCCCTTTTTAAGCTAGGCATCATATTTTGCTGAAGAGAGCTTCTCTAAGAGGTTCTCAGTTAGTGGCTCATAGTGCGTAGATGATGATGATGAAAAGATAAACCATATATATATATATTGAGAAAGCTGGCATGAACCTCAAAACCAAAAACAAAAATTGATTACTAAAGCAACCGTGAGCGAGAAATCTTAAAAATACTACATTTCTCATTGTTTGGCTTTTGACCACAATCTATCTATCTAATGGACCTGAGCAAAGAAGAACCTTTTTTTGGGATATTTCCAGGCTCTCTTCTCCCATTCTTCCACTCCACCTTCAACTACATTGAATACAGGGTTTGCGCGTAACTCCTCCGGTTTAATTGTTCTAATTTTTTCCAGCCATTTTTTATCGCGTTTTTCTAGTTTTCCGAGCAGGTGTTTGTACTCATATATGAGTTGGCCACGAGTCACTGATGCAACGCCTATTAGCTCTATCACCTTGATTTTCGAGATGTCGAATTTGTAGCCCCGCCTAGAAGCCTCCAGGTAGACCTGATATAAGTACGCATCAATGAGATCTAAGGGCTTTTCATAAATTTTGAACCTGTAGAGTTGGGGATGATTTCTATAACCCCGCGTCAAACCTTGAAGCACGCGTCTAGCTAATAAGCCCTCTCTCCATAGTGCGACCAAACCAACCTTATCTAAATACATTGGATGTAAAGACCAAAGCCTCATATAAACCACTTAGTATTCTAACGTCGAACACGTAGATGTATCAATAGTCGTTGAAGTATATATAATTATTAATATAATTTGTGTATAGTAGTGATTTTTTACTGTATAAAAATTTTTTACTATGATAAAGCAGGCGAGGTTCACGGCTGCCCTTCACAGGTAGAAGTAGATGTTCTGATTAAAAATAGTGCACATGTATTAGTAGAGGTAAAGGCAAGTCCATTTGGGATGTCTCAACGCTGTGGAGAAAATGAAGATTATACGAGAGGAGTACAGGAATAAAGCCAAGATTAGTCATAATAACTCAATTAATTAATAAAGAAGCACGAGAAGTAGCGGCGAAACATGGAGTGGAGGTCTACACCAGGGTCTAAAGGCATAGTCAATGAAATGTAAACATAGAGTCTGAGTAAATCATGATTGGGAATAGGAGTTTCGTGGATGGTTGAGGCTCAAAGCCTTGCTTTCCAAGAAGGATGACTAGCTGACGTACTCGTATACCTTATCTACCAGCTCCTGTACTTCGCTTGCCTTTCTGCTCCGCGGCCTTGGAAGCGTGTTCTCTATTATCCTCACTACTGTGGCCGGCCTCGGCGATAAAACAACGATTTTATCTGACATCAGCACTGCTTCCTCAACGTTATGGGTAACCATTATTATGGTTTTTATGGGCAACAGTGATGATAACCATATATCCAGTATCTCGCTTCTCAGGTTCTCCGCTGTTAGTGGGTCAAGGTTTGAGAAAGGCTCATCCATCAGTAGGATGTCCGGGTTCACGGCTATTGCGCGGGCTAAGTTTACTCTCTGCCTCATTCCCCCGCTGAGCTCGTTTGGGTAAAAGTCCCTGAACTCATAGAGCCCGACAATCTTTAGTGCTCTATAAGCGTTGCCCAACGCCTCCTTTTTGCTCATTCCTCTGGCCATCAGGGGCAGTAGCACGTTTTCCTCAACGGTTAGCCATGGGAGAAGAGTTGGGAACTGGAAAACGAAGCCAATAGAGGGCTTCCCGTCAAGGTGGAAGACGACCTCCCCTCTGCTCGGCTTCTCAACCCCCGCTATTATTCTCAGCAAAGTCGACTTCCCACAGCCGCTAGGGCCCAGAACAGCGACGAACTCCCTTCCAGCGGCGAAGCTGATGTTCCTTAAGACCTCGACTTCCCTGCCGCCTGTTGCGTAGCTCTTGGATACCTCCTTTACCTCGATGACGATGTCTCTACTCAATGACATATGTGCCACCTATTTTTCTTACAAGCCTAGCCCACAGAAGCTTGTTGATAACAACTATAGTTACGCTCATGAGGAGCGATGTTAACACCACGCCGTACATATCACCCATCTCCGCATACCTGCTCAGTAAGCTTCCAACCCCGCCCACATCAATGTTTAGTTCCCCGAGGCGAATGTGCTCAGCTACTATTGATGCATTCCAAGCGCCACCTGACGATGATATGCTCCCCGCAACTATGCTTGGCATGATGGATGGTATAAATATTTTCGTTATATACAGCCTCCCCCTTACACCGTATATCTCCGATAGCTCATCGAGCTCCCTTGTAACGCGGGTTAGGCCGAAAATAATCGTGTTAAAGAAAACGTACCATATGGAGCCCTGCATATAGATAAAAAACATGATTCCTGTTGGGAACCCCCCGAGAGCGGGCAACAGGATGGGCCACCACATCATGGCTGGGATAGAAGATAACACCTCGCCCAGCATGACTATTGCCTTGCTAAGCCTGGGCATCATGTGCGATATGTACGCTAGAATGATTGTTAGCGCGAGTCCAGCCGCCATCACTCCATACACCCTCAGGGCCGTAAGTGGCAGGTTAACTAAGAACTCCTCTATGTATATCCATGACCCGCTCAGCCAGCTAGTAGTAGAAAGGTCTATGTTATTGAGGCTAGCTACATCAAGGATAATGGGGAAGAGAATGGCTACTGCCAGCCTCCCCTTCTTCCTCCTAATCACGCTGTATGCGGAGGATAGCCTCTCCCATATTAGTCCCCGGATTCTTGAGACAGCTTTTTCCAGCTCCTCGTACACCCTGGTGAAGCCTACGAGAGCTTTTGTCTGCGTGTACTTCATGGCTACCGGGTTCCACAAAAGCAGGTATGATAGGAGAATAACGGCGAAGAGCATGGTTAGCCCGGCTACGTAAGCTGTTTGGTCGCCCTGCGCGTACGTTTTGATTATGAATGAGCCAAGCCCCCTTAAGCTGTACTCGGTCTTGCCTATTGATAGAACCTCAGCGCTTGTCAGGAAAAACCAGCCCCCAGCCCACGATACAATGCTGTTAGCGATTACAGAGTTCCTTGATGCCGGCAAGTAGATGTACATGTACCGGTGCAGTAGAGGCAGCCTGTAAACCCTCGCCAAGTCATCCACCGAGCTCTCAAGCGATTTAACGGATGTGTAGACACCGAAAATCATGTTCCAGACAAGGCTCGTGAAGAGAAGGAAGACGGCGCTTAGCTCAGCGCCAACGGCTGGCCCCAGCACCCTGACGAACACGACAAGCGCTGCTGGGAGGAAGCCAAGTATGGGTATAGACTGCAGCACATCTAGCAATGGCAGCATAACGGCCTCAACATACTTGTTCTTGGCCATGGCCACGCCGGTGAAGACAGCTACTACGAAGGAGATTATGTAGGAAGCAACCATCCTCGCTAAGCTAAGCCCTGTTGACGCTAGAAGCTCCCATGCCACTTCAGCCGTAAGCATTGAATCGCCATGTCTACTACTAGGTATAATTACGTTTATATACTGAGCAACAGAAATAATTTTAAGGTTGTTTCTACTAAAAGAGACGTTTATTGGTGTTAGCGAGGAATTGTCTCATAGTGAGCACGCATACGTGCTTCCCCCCGTTGTTCAACCAGACCATGTCCTAGGTTTTCTCGAGGTCATAAACAACTTAACTGGCACAGTTGACCCAATGTACCTTGGGGACATTTTGGGGGAGAAGATCGATTTGCTTCCTCACGTTATAGACGTGGCCTCGCATCTCGGCTTGATTGAGGTCTTGGAGAACGGGAATGTCAGGCTAACCCAGCTTGGCAAGGAGATTGTTGATGGCGATGTGCAGAGAGTTAAGGAGAGGATGAGGAAGATAATTGACAAAATAGAGCCATTCAGAACGATAATTAAGGTTCTGAGAAGAAAGAAGAGAATAATTGTAGAGGAGTTCATGGAGATAGCTGAGAGGTTCTACCCATACAACACCACAGAAGCGGTGAAAACCATACTGGAGTGGGGGGCTTTCGCGGAGCTTTTCAGGATGAGCCCTGACGACGAGTACGTCTTCATCACGTAGCGAGCATGACCGCAAGACTTAATTTTCGTGTAGCTAAGCATTAACTTATACTATAAGAAGCGCTGAGCGGTCCTAGCTAAAGGCCTATTTAATGCCAGCTAAACCAACAGAGCAATGCGGAGTCGGTGAGAGGCCCATGAGCGATGAGGAGATTACAGGCATCAAACCCATTCCAAGCAGTTCCAGGCCGATGGACTCATGGAGCCTTCTAGCTACGTGGTTCGGCGCGGGCATATCAATAGCCGAGTTCTGGGCCGGCGCGCTTCTGGTCCCGGGCGTCTCTCTGCTCAAGGCCCTCATCATCATTATTGTGGGCCACATAGTTGGCAACGCCCTCATGGGCTTCGTGGCCATCGAGGGCTATAGGGTTGGGGTTCCTACAATGGTTCTCGCTAGGAGGCCTCTCGGGTTAAGGGGCTCCTATCTAGCCTCAGCGCTGAACTACCTCCAGCTGGTCGGCTGGACAGCTGTTATGAACATTGTTGGTGCCAGGGCCCTCGCCTCAATATTCTCAGCACTAGGGCATCCCGTTAGCCTTAACCTATGCATAGTTGCCATAGGTTTTCTGAACACTGTTTGGGCCCTCGCTGGGCCAAGGAGCTGGAGCTGGCTTGAGAAAGCCTCGGCGTTGCTGCTCCTAGGATTGGTGGGCTGGCTAACAATTGTTATCTTGAGGACCGGCGGAGGGGTGGACTGGAGCTACGGTGATAAGGGGCTGCCATTCACGCTTGCCTTGGACCTGGTCATAGCCATGCCCGTGTCCTGGGTCCCTCTCGTGGCTGACTACTCAAGGCTGAGCAGGGGCGGGGCCTTCTCAGCAACGTTTATCGGCTACTTCGCATCAAGCAGCTTGTTCTACTTCGTGGGCGCATACACGAATGCTTATCTTGGCTTAATGGACCCTGTATCAATCATAGCAACCATTGGCCTTGGAGTACCAGCGATGCTCATAATCGTGCTATCAACCACCACAACAACGTTCCTCGATATATACTCAGCTGCCGTTAGCTTTAAGAACATTAGGCCGAGCGAGCCTCTTTGGAGGCAGGTACTGGCTGTTGGGGTTGCTGGCACTGCTTTAGCCCTCTTCTTCCCAGTGGAGGAGTACGAGTGGTTCCTTTTACTCATAGGAGGAGCCTTCGTCCCCCTAGCAACAATAATGATTATAGACTACTACGTAATCAAGAGGGGCAAATACGACGTCGAGGAGCTTATAGGGGAGGGGGCATCCCCTGTGAGGATAAGCGGCGTGATGGCTTGGGCAGCAGGCTTCGTTGCCTATACGCTTGTATCAAGGTTTGCTCCATGGCTTGGCTCAACCATGATAACCATGCTTGTAGCAGGGGGGATCTACTACGTGCTGTGCCGGGTCTTTGTGTTCGATTAGTGATTGTTAAGTCTGACCTCTCCCCTGCCCCCGAAGAGGCGATGGCTCTCTTGGGGTTTTACTAGTTTCCCTTATTTATTCGGGGCTCTATCCATCATTTGTAGGGCAACCGGGGTGGCAAGACCGCACACATAATATATTTGCTTAGCAGTTGCTGCTTCAGCATCCACGCGCTTGGGAACAACCATGGTCTTACCAGCTAATCGTCTTCTAAAGAAAAACTGTTTCTATTCATCACGCATTGAAAGGTGAGGCTTTTGGTTGTAAAATTTATTAGTTCCGGTGCGGAACTTAGTTCCGGAGTGGAACTATGGCACTATTCGATCTCAGGCCGAAGACGAGACGCGAGGACCTTTTCGACAGGGAGCGGGAGCTCGATCTTCTGCATAGAGGAATTGAGCGAGGCTATCCCGTTATATCCGTGCTTGGTATCAGGCGTATAGGCAAGACCAGCCTGCTGAAGGTGTTGCTTAGCGAGCTTAGTGGATTATACGTTGATATGAGGGGAGTCACCAGGAGAAGTGACCTTGAGGCCAAGCTCACCGAGTCAATGGAGTCCTCCTTAACTAGGCTCAGAAGGTTCTTGGAGGGGATAAGGGGGGTAAGAATAACGGGCTTATCTATCCAGATAAGGTGGAGGGGCAAAGACTCTCTGAGCCTGGCGGGCCTACTGGAGGAGATTAACAAGAAGAAGGAAAGGTTTGTAATAGTGTTGGATGAGGCACAGTCTACTCGGCCGCCGTTGTCCTACGAGCTGAAGAACGCTATTGCATACGCTCATGACAACCTGGAGAACATAACCTTCATAGTTGCAGGCTCCGAGGTCGGCTTGCTACGCGATTTCATAGGGTACGAGGACCCATCATCCCCGCTATATGGCAGAGGGATATACGAGGTCTTGGTTGAGAGGTTCAAGCCTGAGCTGTCAAGGGAGTTTCTCGAAAGGGGGTTCAGGGAGGAGGGCGTGGAGCCCCCCGTAGACATCATTGATGAGGCAGTGAGCTTCCTCGATGGTATACCCGGCTGGCTGACCTTCTTCGGCCGTAGGTACGTTGATGGTGATAGGGACCTAAGCACAATTAGAAACGCAGCTGTTGCAATTGCGCTTGATGAGTTAGGCAAGCTAGGTGAAAGGGAGAAGCTGGTGCTAAAGGCAATAGCGAACAACGCTAGGTCCTGGAGCCAGGTTAGAAACTATATTCTTGAGAAGTACGGCTTAGCTCTACCCAAATCCACTCTCAGCAGGCTAGTGGAGAAGCTGGAAAAGCTAGGGTTAATAAGGAACTACGAGTTCCTAGACCAGGTCTACAGAGAAGCAGCAAGCAAGCTAGTGGTTAGAATATCTTGAGCATCGCCGAGTTCAATGAATTAAGACTAGAGGTTTGCCGTTCCTAGACATTGCTCTCATGGCGGTTATTTGAGCTCGTAGTGCCGCTTAACCTTTTTAACAATATTGTGTGTTTAACTAAATGTTGGTGTAGCTTGTTGGAGCCCCTATGCAAAATAGGACAGGCAACAATCTATCTCGTCGTGGGGGATATCGCTGACTTTGAGGGAGATGCTGTAGTTAATCCCGCTAACACTCTCATGGTTATGGGTGGAGGCGTTGCGCTGGCCCTGAAGATGAAGGGTGGAGGCGAGATAGAGGAGGAGGCCAGGAGGCATGCCCCCGTCCCCATCGGTGATGCTGTTGTGACGGGGGCCGGGAGGCTTAAGGCCAGGTACGTGATTCACGCCCCGACGGTTGAGAGGCCCGCTGGAAGAGCTAGCAGGGAGAGCGTCTACAAAGCAACGGCTGCCGCTGTGAGAAAGATACGTGAGCTTGGCTTGAGGAGAGTTGCCTTCCCGCTTATGGGGGCTGGGGTGGGAGGACTGAGCGTCGAGGAAAGCGTCTCGAGCATGCTCAGAGCTATTCGAGCACTGGATGTGCCGGTTGACGTATATATCTACGTGAGGGATGAATCTGTTAGGAAGAGAGCTGAGGATGCAGTGAGAAGTGAGTGTAGCTCCTAGCAGGATTGTCTACACCATCGGCTACTCGGGCCTAAGCTTAAGCTCTTTCATGAGAATCATCGGGGAGCTGAGAGCACAGCTCGTCGCTGATGTAAGGAGGTTCCCGAGAAGCAGGGTTCCCGGGTTCACGTCAAGCGAGCTTGAGGCTGAGCTGGCTAGGCACGGGGTGGAGTACAGGCCGTTCAGGGAGCTCGGCGCCCTTGGCATGAAGTACCAGGCCCGGTTCAGTTGCGTTGAGTCCCCCACCTTTAACGCGTATGTCAACTACCTCGTCTATGATGATATAGCCAGGCTTGCTCTCAGCACGCTCGTTGATGAGGCCTCGAGGAAAAGAACAGTGATACTATGCAGGGAGAGAAGCCCAAGGCACTGCCACAGGCAGTTCATATCGGATTATCTGCTATGCAGGGGGTTCAGGGTAATCCATATAGTTGGAGGAGGCATGTATGAGCATGAGCCGTCAAGTTGCTATGGCTTCATGGAGATGGCCTGCCGCGGCAATCTACCTTAGCACTGAAACAAAGTACCTTCATTAACGCCTAGGCTCAAAGCTAACTGCACAGGTAGAATGAACTGAGGGAGAAGTTGTTTAAAAAAGAGTTTGTTTAGGCACGAGCTGACCTAGGCTGATAGGAATCCACCATCCACCGGTATGACCGCTCCCTGGATGTAGGATGATAGGTCTGATGCTAGAAACAGTATAACCCTAGCTACCTCATCTGGTTCGCCCATTCTCCTCAGGGGCAGCCTGGCCCTGTATATTACGCCTGTCTTTATTGTCTCGATATCCATTTTCATCAGCGCCTCCCTCGTCAGCTTCTCGACGCTAGGCGTCTTTATTCCCCCAGGGGCAACAGCGTTTATCCTGAAGCCACGTGGCCCGTACTCCATTGCTAGGGCTCTTGTCAAGCCTATCACTCCTATCTTGCTTACGTCATAGTGAGTGAGCCTCTTAGCTAATGGTAGAAAGGCCTCCACGGAGCTTACATTAACTATTACTCCTCCCTTGTTTATCCTTGACCTTATCATGTGCTGCGACATCCAGAAGACGGACTTGAGGTTTATGGACAGCGTTCTCTCCAGGAAGGCCTCGTCGAGCTCGAGGAAATCCCTGAACTCATAGATGCCGGCGTTGTTCACGAGGACGTCGGGCTCCCTCCCCCTTATCTGTGACCATAATTTATCTATTTCTTCCTTTCTCGATAAGTCAGCCCTGAACACCTCAGCATCAGCGCCGAAAAGCTCCTTGATTTCGCTCTTAACGCTGTTAAGGCCATCGAGGTTTATGTCAACGAGGAATAGGTGGGAGCCGGCCTCAGCGAACCTCAGAGCTGTAGCTCTGCCTATGCCGGAGGCAGCTCCCGTTATTAGAGATGTCTTCCCCTTCAGGGATATCAGCTCGGATAGGGGCTTGAGCCCGGGATATGTTCTCTGAGACAAGCTCAACACTAAAAAGAATTATTAGGTGAAGCCCTTATTTTTAGCTAATTACGGCCTAGACCCCGATTGCCCTGCAGATATGCTTAGAGAGACCTAAAATTGATTATCAATTGGTTGTTGCAGAATAATTAGTAATTGATGTAAATTGATGTAAACGGTGAAGGTGCTTCTTAATTAAGCATTGAGCTTAATTCAAAGCCCCATGCGCATAGCGACAAGCGCTCTCGTGGGGTTAGCGGTCTCTCTCAATAGCCTGGGTGCTTAGAAGCAAGTAGACCGTGCGTTCATAAATCGTTGTGTAATCCACGTATATGTCGAGATACGTTTTTTCCGGTTGAGAGCCATAGCAACGGGGATCCTTCTATATTTTGGGCAAGGGCCGGGATAATGCAGAATAATAGTTCTAGTTATGCTGTTTAATGCGATGGCGTATCTGAAGGTTTTTTCACGTAACCTATGTTCTGCTGTACATCCACTCTATATATTCTTCGGTTGAGCTGAACCTCTTGTCTATCTTGTCCGAGAAAACCCTCGTTACATTTGTGTTCATGAATCCCGCGTTGGCCCAGTAGCTTAGCCATCTGTTTATCTCCACCCTTATGTCTCTTGGCCCAAGCGCTCCCGTCTCGCTGCGCGTGTAGTAGCGTCCAGCTGGGTCCAGGATGATTATTTCTCCCTTCCCGAGCGGCACCTGGACGGCCATGTGCCCTATAGTCTCGTTCTCAATAACTATTAGCTCAGCGCTGGCTCCGTAGGCTCTTATCATTGATGCTAGGAGTATAGCCATGTCCTCGCAGTCGCCCATCCTGAGCTTAAGGGTCTCGCTCGGCATCTGCCACATTTCATCCACGAAGCTCAGGTTGCCCATGGGCTTGTTAGGAAGCACTGGGTAAAGCCCATCGTACCTGTAGTCAATGTTGTCCACGACCCAATCGTAAAGCTTCTTTAAATCGCTCAAAAGCTCCGCTGTACTTGACTTATCGGTCCACCCACCCGTGATGTTTAGGACCAGCTCCTTAACCAATGGGTCATCCGGGGTTACAAAGACGCTTGCGTTGGCCCCGCTCCACCTGTTGTTCACGCTGTCCCTGAGGGAGGAGTAGGCATCCACGTACTCGTTAAGGGTTGAGTTGAGGATGGCGAGCTCAGCGCTCAGGTCGTTTATCCTGGACTCGTAAAAAGAGATGTTGCCTGAGAGCCAGCTTATCAGTTGTTTTTTCCCGCTCTCGAGGACATCAATCCTCGAGCTAAGGGCTGACAGCTTGTCTTCATACATGGTTATGTTGCCCTGAAGCCAGGAGCGGAGAGAATCTCTCTCAGCCCTGAGAGAATCAGCTAAGCTAGTGTTCCCTCTGAGCCACGAATCCATCTCCCTAACCAAGGACTCATAGTGGCTGAGAGAGCTGTTCAGCGAAGCCACCTGGGACTCAAGCAGCTCCTTCTCAGAGCTCAGATTTGATAACCTGCTCTCGTAAAAAGATACGTTCCCCTCAAGCCAGGACCCCAGCTCCTTGATAAGCTGTTCCCTGGAGCTAAGCTCAGATAGCTGAGACCTAAGCCCAACCACGTAGCCTGATAGAAAGCCAATAACAACAAATATGACGACAAAAAGGAATAATCTTCTAGATACAGTGGATTCCAAGGTTAAGACCCATGATTCCTAATCATAATACCATATAAATTAAAGTTATGGAGTACACATGAAGAGCACTTAAGCTGATCATATTTGTTTATCAGTTTATAGTCAAGAAAGTTGCTATTAAAAAACATGATTCTAGCGAGGGTCCTTCTGAAGCCTTTGATTATGCGTTGATGCTAAAATATAACTTCAAGCGTGACGCCGCAGTCGCATGGCTCTTTTGGCGTGGGGCTTACGCAGAGTGTGTCTGTGAAGCCTGTTATCTGTATGCTTATTTTTGCCTCGAAGCTCGTGTCCGGTGATGGCTTCTTTATGATGTAGTAGTGTGTGCTCTGTAGCGACTGCCCTGGCAGCAGGCTCTTCTCGAATAGCGCTAGTATGCAGAGAGTTGGCTCCCCGACATACACTGAGCCCTCTACTGGCGTTACTGTTACAAGGGCAAACTCTATTCCCCCAGCGCGCTCTCTGCCCGTGGCGTTGCTTGCTATGAAGTCGATTATTGGGCCGCACGGTACTGGCCTATAGATGCTTATTGCCATGGGCCCCCTGTTCCTCACCTCCACCACAACTTCCAGGAGGGCGACGTCGCCTTTCCTAGTTCTGAGGGCTTCAAGTAGCTGGAGTGTCTCCTCTGGTATGGTTATGTTCCTGCTCCTCAGACCCTCAACGTATTTCTCAACTTCTTTTTCTATCTCGCTTAGCAGGTTCTCATCGGTTATAACGTTTGCCTGGGCCCTCAGCTCAGCCGTGCTGTTGTAAACTGGGCATAGCCTTGAGGCCGCGACGCTCTCCAATGGCTTGGTGGTGCTTGATGGAGGCTGATACGGGGGCTCGGAGGGCGCGGGAGAAGCTGTGGAGCCCGCTTCTCGTGGAGGAGCAGTGTACGTTGAGCTGCTACTGGGTTGCTGGCCTGATACGTGCATATACACTAAAAGAGCGGCCAGGGCAACAACCACTAAAGATAAAACAATTGCAACCTCTCTCACGGGCATCCACTGTATCTATTAGTTATTTCCGATTCATTTAATCCTAATCATTGGAACGCTTCTTTCAAAAAATCGAACAAGCGGAACTGATTTCAACACGCATCTCCACGATATTATTCATAACGAAGCAACTAGGCGAGCCCCAGCACAATTGAGGGGGAGGATCCCCCCAGACCCTCCAGTTCATCTGACCTCCTCTCCGTCCTAAAGGGCGAGGGCTCCCTTGGGGCGGCTCACTGGTTCCCCGCATCTATTCGGGTCTACATCTGTCATTTGCGAGGCAGTCGGGGTGGTCAGATATCCCCCCATCTCAACATTGTTTTAGTGGCTGCGCTCCCCGCATCCACGTGCCTGGGAGGGGGGGGGGCAACCACAGCTCTCGATTAAAACAATAAAAACTTATAAGCTTTATTATGTTATCCTAGCCTTAAAAGGCGAGGCTTTCAGTTGTAAAGCTATCTTTTAAAAGCGTGATGCCGGTAGCCTTTCTGTGGGCTCATTTTCAGCTACAAGCCGTATTCATGGTTAAAGGATTTATGACCTTTCGGCATAATAATGTATCTTGATAAGGAATAGTGATTAAGCTTTTCCAGGATATGAAGCCCTCGGTGCGTGACCCTTGTGCCGCGGTTAAGGGTTGAGGGGGACAGGCTGGTTATAGAGCTGGGGGGACTGGAGAGCGTACTCTCGCTCAGGAGGAGGCTGGAGATACCTCTCAGCTGTATTGAGAGAGCTTCCCACGTCTGGAGCCTAAATGAGGATGAGAAAAAGCAGATAAGCCCTAGGCTGAGGATAGCGGGCGCTTATCTAGGCAAAGCCATCTATGGGCACTACCTAACAAAGATGGGCAAAGCCTTCTTCGCAGCGAGGAAGTACCCAGAGAAATCCATAGCGCTTTACCTAAAGGGATGCCTGCCATACAAAATAATCGTCATAGATGCAGAGGACCCGAGAATTTTAACACTACTAATGGAGAAAATAAGAAGATAGCGACAACGCCTTTAGAGGCTTTGAAAAACAAAACAGTAATCACTTCGCAAAATAGTTTTTGACATCGGCAATCGAAGCCTTATCTCTTTAAATGTACAAACTAAATAAGCGCTTTCAGCATAACTGTTTTTATATATTGTAGTTGCGGAGCTTGGGTGTTGTTTTTTGCCTAGCTACTCGACTCACAGAAGGGTATACGAAATAATTGGCCTAAGCGCTGGCTACTGCTTTGTTAATGATAGGATTGTAGATGAGGACCCCCCTAGAAAGGGATGTTTTCCTGGGTGCGGGCAGCATAGAGGCTCTTTTAAGGCACTTTGGATACAGGGATAGGGAGTTCCCCTACATGGCTAAATTTGTTCCGGAAATTCTTAGACGAATTCGTTGTCTCCGCAGTGCCTTTATTATTCTTTTGATAGTAGGCCGACTTTTTTATAATCATTAAGCGTAGAGCTCCTAAACGGTCAGTAATATTTATTTTTTAATAATCTGTATTACTTTGTATTACTTTCTTTTTCAAAATTACATTAATTAATTCCTATGCCAAGCTTTAGATTAGGGTGACTTGTGTATAAGCATTTTCTAGATTTGGTTGAAAAAACAGCCAACTCGATTTTTATGGCCTTTATTTTTGTACTTATTATAATTATTATTGTCTTTATTTATGTCTTTGTAAATAACGCTTTCAATTCCATATTTAATCAGGGCGGAGCCTCGGGGGAGTGGACCGAAGCAAGCAAAGTAGCCCTCAGTTATGGAATAAAGAGCTACGATACGCTTATGAACATCTCAGATATATTTACCGTTCTGCTAATTGTCTTAGCTATTCTATCAACAGTCATAGCGATTCTCAAAAAGACCAGCTAATTTCTGTATAATAGCTACAGCTTTTCCTCAATAAAACCGGCTCTACATAAAGGTGTAAGGATTCCTTAAGACTTATAGCTGACTAAAGGGTTTGTGCCAAGCAGGAGATACAGGCTTGACGTGAGGAGCTACCCGATAACCCTTGATGATTTGAAAAAGACAATGAAATTCCTGAGGGAGAGGCAAGAACAGTACTACCTTGTATATAGACTAATACTTGAGGAGTGCTCAGCCTCTCCTATACTTTTTTACTCATTAAGAACTACAGGTCCAGCGAGATGGTGAAGATAAAGAGATAAACGGGCTTGATTACGGTATCCTAAGGCTTGCCTGCATCAATGACAAAGGCTTCTGCAAGCACTACTTTGGCCTGAAAGAGACGGCTAAGCCATGCGAGTGAATATGCTTCTCATTCGAGACCAAAAGGCTTCTTGAGAATCACGCTGACGAAGACATTAATAAAAGACTGCTTGAGAAATACATATGCAAACATGAACTGTTTCTGCCGAAACACATGAGGAAGATCGCGCGGAGGCTCATGGAAAAGGCCATGCCCAGGAAGTAGCCAGGTTCATACGGAGTGGGTCAAGAGAACTAATGATCTCTGAAGCCAAATACGAAGAAATACTAGACGTGACAGATAAGCACTACTCAAAGTATCTAGATTATATCTAAATTACTTGAGTGATGCTCTAGGATTATGATTAAAGTTTAGAAGACTCTGACCATTCTTAAAATTTACATAGTAAATATTTTATAGTAAATATTTTAAAAAATACCACCAACATTATAGATGAATTCATGTGTGATTTACCATGCCTTATTTGAGGAGCAAGGTGCTGGAGATTCAGGAACGTTGGTTAAATTTTGTAAAAAACCCAGCTTACAGACTACAGGCTGAAAGTCTTAGGACTGTATCTAACCTTCTTACCGAGCTCATGTATATTGAGCCTGGTCAATTTATCTTGGAATTCCTTCAGAATGCTGAAGATGCTTTGATGGAGGCTGGCAAAAAAGGGTACTTCAAGGTTGAGCTTTATAGAGATAAGGTTGTCATAAGTAATAATGGCAAGCCATTTGTTGAGGAGGATCTTGAGAGTTTATGTGCTATTGCGAGTAGGAAGAAGCCCGCGCTTGGATATAAAGGCTTCATAGGTATTGGATGGAAATCTGTATACAAGGTCTCTAACCATGTAGAGGTATGTTCCGCTGATACATGCTTCGAGTTTAACGAAGACTTCTGGAAAAGACCTGAGGCGCATGAAATCTTGAAGAATTATAATTTGAAGCCGGAGGAAGTTTTATGGCAGTTAACACCAATACCAACTGAACCAACAGAAACCCTACCAAAAGATGAAACCAGATTCACTGTATATTTCAAGAATTCATCTCTAAGCAATGAAATAGCTAAAGTGCTTGACGAATTGACGCCTTCAATCTTTCTATTCCTAGACCACGTAAACAAAATCTTGATTAGCGATTATGTAAACAATAAGCATAAGAGAATAGAGTGGTCTGTAGAAAAAGAGGAAGAATTTGATGATGTGAAGGTAAGAGTTATAAGAGTTCATGTTCTTATGGATGGAAGCGCCCCCACATGGAGCGACTTCTTAGTGTTTAAGAAAGAGTTTAAGGTCCCTGAAAATATTAGGATGGATCCTGTGAGTGTAAAGGCTAAGAGGAGCGATGTCATAAAGAGAGAAGTGGCAGTAGCATTTGAGTTAGACCCCGGAACAGATGACTTAAAGCCTATTGAGGAGACCCGGTTCTGGCTTATGTACTCATTTCTACCATTAACAGAGGTTAAAACTGGCCTCAAGTTTCTTATTCAAGCAGACTTCATTGTTCACCCTGGTAGAAGGTACATAAATGTTGAGGCTAAGTGGAATCAATGGATGATGCAATGTATTGCTGAGCTTTTAAAGACAACAATCAATTATCTTATGAAGAAGTATAAGAAATCGTACCTAATGGTCTTTGACTACAAACCTCTAGGCGACGAAATCTGGTACAAGTTTATAGAGCCATACATCATCAAGACCATTGATGAAGTTCTTAACGATCCAGTAGTGCTTTGTTACAAGGGGCATGAAGTTAGATTAAGCCAGGTAGTGAAAGCTTCTGGGGAGGTTTACGAAATTATTAAGTATGGCCTTCTTGACGAGGGAGACCTTAGGTATATCTATGGTGTTGAGAAGCATATTTTAGACTCAGAATTAAAATTACGTAAGGCAGACGAAGATAAAGTATCTAAATTAACTTTGGTAGATCTTCTTAATGAAAATCTGCTTAGGGCTTTTATGAGCAGGAGTATAACATTATTGAGCAAAGTTTATGAATTAGCCTACGGAATAAAAATTAATATACCGCCTGAGAAACGCTTTATTGTAACATCTCCTGGAGAACTGAAGCTTGCCAGTAACGTGTACATTCCTAAAATACCAGAACACATTATTGAGATTGGCAAGAAGTTTCCCGAAGTAAATAACTATCTAAAGTCTCTGGACTTTGTTCACGAGGAAATGATGAAACTTATTAATGAAGTAATTCTTAAGTGGTTTGGTGTTAAAGAAGTTAGTTTGAAGGAGATTGCTGAGAAAATAATCTTAGAACACATTGTTGCAAGGAATCCTCCACCGGACAGGGAGAAGCTACTTGCTGCGACACTTCTAGTTAAGCAAGCAGGTATAGTTATTGTTGGACCTATATGGGTGTTAACAAAGGAAGGAAGTATCGAAATATCAGATAATGTTTGGAATCCCGAGCTCTTTATAGATTCTGAGGACGTTGCAAAGATTTTGAACGTCGAGTTACTAGATATTGATGCTTATAAAAGGTATGATGGTGATGTTGGCGGTTGGGCAATATTTTTTGCTAATGTTGTAAGAGGCTATATACTATACGATTGCCAGTACTATTACTCTCGCCGGCTCTGTACTCTACGTGGATATGTCTGGGACCTTGTTAATAAGATTAAAGAGGCTTTGGAAGAAACCTCTATTGACGATAACATAAAACTTGTCAGATTACTGTATAGATTGTATTGGTACTCGTCCGAAGCTCAATGGGACAGGGTTAGGGTTAAGCTTGTTACAGATGAGGATAGCTTTGCATACTCAGACCAGTTACTGTTACACGATGTTTATAGTGCTACTGAGCTGTGGTGTAAATGGAAAGCTAGGGGCTTTTCAGTAGGTCCTTTTGTTAGTCCAAAGTACGTAAAAAATCCCGATGCGAGACCTTATTGGAAAATATTCTTTGTAGAGGTTCTAGGGGTTAAGGATAGCGTTGGCAGTGAAGTTATTGAAAGATTTGCTGAGTGGTTTGTTGAGGGTAAACTTGGTGAAAAAGGATACAGGATTATTAATAAAGGTGGCGAATGTGACTTTAAGATTGATGTAAATGGGGAAATAATATGTGTAGAGATTAAGGGGAGGAGAAAAAGTATTAATGAGTTAGAAGTTGATTTAACAGAGAGTGAGGTAAAAACCGCGATGGAGCTAAAGGATAAGTATTGGCTTACAGTGGTCGAAAGCATACCTAATAACCCGAGGGCGTGGGTTCTAAGGAACCCGGTAAAATTAGTTACTTGGATTAAGTTTCATGGTAAGGATATTAAAAACTATGGCGAGGTGTTAGGGGATGAGTGAGCAGATAGCCGAGTCGCTTCAAACACTTAAAGCAATAGATGAGTTGATAGATAAATACTTAAGCGAAGGCTCTGTAGAGAAGGCCGTGTCATTATGTTACATCGTTGAACATGGATTTGATGCTGCTTGTCGGTATATATTGCTAAAGTTCAGCTCCTTAAAGCCATGCTTAGAAGTTATAGAGGATTTGAAAAAAGCCGGCGTAAGTAGCATTCCGGGTGACGCTAAGAGACTTGTAGAGGCTAAGAGATTAATACTGCGTCAGTATCTCATAAGGGATGCTTTAGACATTATTGATAAATTGGACCCTTTAGTTAAAAATATAGTTGCTATAGCTTTATTGATGTTTGAAAATATCAGGGATTTATCTCAGAATATAGCTGAGGAAATATTTAGACTATATCAAATTCTCATAGGAGAGATTCTGCCCAATGCAGTGAAGGAAGAGCTTTGCAGATACTTATATCGATTACACATATTAGACCCATACTTCAATCGCCTCAGCCCCGATGCACCTTATATACTTAAAGCCTTAAAAGATAAGGTTCCCAGAATTATCATTGAATTCGAAGAATTCAAAAGTGAACCAGGAAAAGAAGAAATAGCTTAACCTTAAAATAATCAATCATACCCCCAAAGCATCTTTTCTTTTATCAAGAAATCTTTATATTGAAATTAAAACTATTTAAATGATTATTTATATATTTTCGTGATCTTCTAGCTTGCATAGCACTATGCCTTGATAAGCATTGCCCAAATCTTTCTAATATATTTGCAACTTTGGTTTTCTTTACTATGTCTTTATTATATATTACGTATTCTTCGAAAACTAGCTTATTATACTTACTACTTAATCTTCCTTTACCATTAAGCGTCAGATAAGCTATAGAGCATTTTTTAAGTTATTAAAACATATTTAAATTATTAAAATGTAGTTGTATATGTGGTAAGGTAATGAGCAAACTAAATTTCGGGGAGTGGAGGCTTAGGAGGGCTAGAGGAGTTATTGAAGAATATGTTTGAGGCGTTAAGAAGCGAGCATCGAATATAAACTGGGTCATGGGTGTTTTAAAAGGGGCCTTCGGAGTCTCTAAGGATGAGGCCCTAATGCTAATAGTTCAAATTAGAACAGATAGGACCTCCCTACTCGATTCTAAGAGGTTGGAGAGGCTTGAGGAGCTTGAGAGAAGAATTAGGGCAGAAGAATGGTAGTATCGATGATGTCAGGCGTCCCTACTGCTGGTATGAGGGCTCATAAGGAATTGGATGTATATGTGGTGGGAAGTCAACTATTGTGAGTGCTCGAAGTGTGGTGTTAGGTTTAGTTGGCAAGTAGACCCTGAAGGCAGAAGAAAGAGCTATATAATAAAAATATATGTTAGATAAAAGGGAGGTGCAATGAGTTCAAGCGACTCTGTCACAGAGCGAAGCTTCTACCCAGTTATTATGGAGCTTGCCAAAAAGACTAGCGAAGAGCTCGGAGTAAAAGTGGTGAGGGTCTCTGAGATAGGTGTTGGTGGCAAATATCCTGATGTACTACTGGAACTTGACGGTCACAGAATTCTAGTGGAAGTTAAAATAGATAGCGAGAGAAAGCTACTAGATGACTTGGCCAAGATATATCCTATAGCTACGTCAAAAGGTTCGGGAGTCCTCCTCCTTCTCCTGCCATCAGAAGCTAAGAGGATCTACCCAACAGAATTAGAAAAAGCCGCACCCAAGATACGTGTGAAGAGAGGCATTCTTCTAACCAGCTGGGCATCTAGACACTCTGAAGATATAGAGCTTGAAAAGTTTCTAAGATTAGTCGTCGAAACAGTAAAAGAATTTGAAATAGCGAGGAAACCAATTGTAGACTATACAACAATAGCACTAGTATCCAGGGAGACAATAGAAGAGCTTGCGGGAGCTATAAGACAATACATAATGACCGATCCAAAACTATTTGACCAGGCACAAGCTGTTATTGGTAGATTCGACTTCTATAAATCTCTCCTCGAGGATCTTGTTGAAAATGAGGAAATAATAAAGACTTATATAGCAGACATAATGGCTTACATAGTTGTTCTTAGCCTACTGTTTCTACACATAGCTTCTGTAAAAAGACTTGGAAAAAGCGTTCTACCAAGCATAGAAAACCCTGTTTCGCCCCCTCAAGGCACTCTCGGCATTATAGAAAGAAACATTAAGACGAGTCCCTTACACACTGAGTATAGGTTCATCGCTGAGCCACTCATTTACATTCTAGATATCCTCAGCTTACCACAGGAGAGAATAAACTACACGCTATCACGGTATATTTACTCAATACAAGCGTTAAAACCCGAGTATGTAAACGAGGAATTGCTTGGCAGGATCTACCAGGAGGGGCTTCCACCAGAAACCAGGAAGAACCTGGGCGCGTTTTTCACAAACCCCATTGCAGCAAGACTTTTAGCATATCTAGCTATTGAGAGATGGGATGAAAAAGTATTGGATCCCGCCTGTGGATCGGGAACTCTATTAGTCTCTGCATACGAGGCTAAAATGAGGAAGGCTCTAGGGGAGGGATTGGATAGGTCTGACACCCATAGGGTCTTCTTGGAGAAGCACATAGTTGGAATAGACGTAATGCAATTTGCAAAGGAGCTTTCATCCATAAACCTTTCGCTACAACATGTTGAGACACCGGTAGAACCTAGGGTATTCTGGGGAGATGGAATACAGAAAATGATAACAGCGATTGAAAACCCAGAAGACGATCCACTACCACAGCGCTTTCTAATAGAGTGGTGGATAACAAAGGATAAAGAGAAGTACTTGAAACACCAGCTAGCACTCGAGAGCTTCGACCTAGTTATAATGAACCCGCCATTCACTAGAAGAGAAAGAATACCTGAAAGCGAAAGAGCCAAATTAGAAAAAGCCTTAGGAAAAATCGTGAGGGGGAAAGTAGGCTACTGGGCATATTTCTTTACCGCTGCCGATAACGTGATAAAAATGGGAGGCAAGCTCGCGGCAGTAACTCCTGAGGAGTTCTTCGTTGGCAGTAGTGCCGAGAGCGTTAGGAGATACCTCCTACTTGGTGAGGTAGCCGGTAGATCTGGGGCATTGGGCAGGGTCTACGTACCTGTGTACATAGTTAAGTCGGTTAGGCAGGTGGCGTTTAGCGAGGGAGCCTCCTACAGGGACTACCTGGTGGTGTTTAGGAAGGTTCCCCCGCAGGAGGTTAGCCCCTACACGGTTATCGTACTGCTGAAGAAGAGACTGGATGAATTAAAAGGTAGGGAGCACGAGGTCGCCGAATCCGTTAGGAGGTTTACGGAGAGCGGGGATCAGATACTCAGGGGGAGGACTTCGACGCAGTGAAGCTGGGGAACGTGGCCGAGGTCGCTAGGGCTAGGATAGACAACCTCAAGCCCCTGGTAGCGTTTCACACCGTAGAGGCCTACAGGCTCTACGAGAAAATAGCTAGGGAGCTGTCGGGGCTCCCTATACTTAGAGACTTAGAGTCGAATGGGTTGATCCAGATACACAACTACAACCCCGGACAATTTACGGCAAGGGGTAAGCACGTGGAGGGCTACGCCACCAGGCTGTTCATAAGGAGGTACGGCTCCCGCGGGAAGGTACTCTTCGACCTTGAGAGAGTAGAAGGGGGGATAATACTCCTCAAAGTGGTTAGAGGCGGAACCACCATAAGGGTAGGGCTTAAGGATGTAGTACCGGCTCTGAGGTCTGTTGCCGGTGTGAGGTACCTAGACCTTACCGGTAGGGAGGAGTACGCCTTAGTTAACCCAGCTTCCGTAGGCCCGGAACTGTTTAAGTCCCTTGGTCTGGTAGACTACAATAGCGTCAGAGAGGCCGCTAAGGATATCAGGGATGCATACGATAGGTACTCCGGTGAAATACTCCTTGTGCGGAGATTTAGAGTAACGTCTCCAAACGTTTACTTCACAGCCCTATACTCCTCGAATAGAATGCTTTCGCCGGCCACCATGAACATCCTTAGGCCTAGAAACCTCGATAGGGATCTTGTGAAAGCCCTGGCCCTATACCTCAACAGCACGCTAGCTCTATTCCAGCTCCTCTCCCTATTTGTCGAAACCGAGGGTGCCTGGGTCAGGTTTGATAAGGACGTATGGGCTGGCGTATATGTTCCAGGTCTGGAGTCCTTGCCTAAAGATGTACTGAATGAGGCTGTGCAGATATTTAACGAGGTTGCAAAGATCGAGAAAGGGCTCGAATCACTTTACTCAAGGTATTCTTCAGGGTCAGAGTTACAGAAGAAGATTGATAGAATAGCACTTAGGATGGTAGGGCTTAAATGGTCTGATGAACAGCTAAGCGAGCTTTACAAGGCTATAAAGCTCGAACTCGATGTAATGCATCGTATTTTAGAAGAATCGCGGGTTGGAAAAAGAACGAGCCGAAGAAAAGAGGAGTCTGAAGACGAAGAAGAGGAATCAGTATCTCGGCAATCGAGTATTCTTAATTGGTTTAAGAAATAACTGCATTTAAACTAATTCTGATAGTATGTGGTATGATTACTATTCGAATTACTGCTACTCTTTTCACTTCACTTGCATGTTTGATTTGAAAACTTACAATTACTATTACGAATCCCCTACAAGCAGTAAATAGCAACTTTCCTAATCGACTCTTCCTTATCTGAGAAGAAGTGATGGAAATACAGCTTCATCGGAGGAGGATCCCCCTTGCTATTATTTGTTTCTAAATGAGTACCTCGTTATTTGCCATGGCAATCAAGCGCAAATGCTTCATGCGCAAATAAGAGTGGGGATCCTCCCAGACCATGCTCGCTTCTGATATGTTGGGCTTGCAAGCTAAATTAAAAGAAAAAAGGCGTGGAACATCTGGGCTGCAACCTGCATGGCTAAATCAAGCTACCTAATAGGTTTAGCTAAGATAGTTTCATGAGAAACTGGAATTGTGTAATTTTAGTTGAGCATGATTGAGCATGGTTTCATACTAGTTGCAGAAACTATTACTTATGGTTGATATTAACAGTTCACATCCGTTGCTTATAATTGCTCATGGAGAGCATCCCACCCCCATAGATTAATGCTCCTCGTAGAATCTTCAAAGTCTGGGGAAATCTAAAGAAGTCATCACTACATGAGGGATCCCCCATAATTCTGCCTGTTTTCAAACGCTTTGAAAAACACTCCATGCTCAACCATGGAAACCATTGAAACCATGAGCAACCATGCGAAACTGCCTCATATAGAATGGTATCAAACGTTTGGGGACTAATCATAGTACAGAACTCCCATGCACAACCATGAGCAACCATGGAGAGATCCTCCTAATTCTTCCTAATTCTTATTGTCTATAAGGAAACATAGCTCCTCAACTCTCATCTTGTGAGTAAAAGCCCATCGAGCCTATCCAAGCTCGGGAAAAGCTATGGAAGCATCGCTCTATCGGGAGGGAGGATCCTCCCCAAAAGTGGATAGGCTAGGCAAAAAGCAAAAGTGATTTGTATAGGAGCCTTGACGAAAAGTTAGATTAAAAGGCTAGTAGTAGTACTCGATTGTAAATGTAACGGTTACGCCCTGACGAATGTCTGGGTTGGCTATATGGTCGTCATGCTTAGTAGAACATCTTCCACAATGCTTCTACTGTTCACATAACCTAAAGGAACTGAGACATATAAAGCTACAGGAATGCCGAGATTGCCAATAAGGGACCTTTGATAAAGAGTAAAACAGTTTTTAGTTATAGATGTGTCTTATGTAGCTATTTTATAATTGTTATAATTATATTGAATATAAAAGTTTGCGGTTTTGCGTTAACGCATCTTTTGAAGACGTGAACGTTAAGAAGAAAAATTAAAAACTAAAGAAAAGAACTTAAGCTATACGGCTTCTTAATGATTGTTCGATGTATAGAGAAGGTTCCCTAGTACTTTCTTTTGAACAACTGTTTTTGTTTCGATTATTGCTGTTTCTCCCGCTTTTCCTCCAGTAGTCCTTTCTCTTTCGCCTTGCTTATTATCTCCCTTATTAGCTCGTCTTCACTCCTGCCCTCTGTTGCTACTCCGAGCTTCTCCGCTAGCTTCCTTATAGTCTCGTAGTCCACCTCCTCTCTCTTTGCCTGTGCCGGTATGATCTGTTGCTCGGCTTTCACGGGCCTCGCGGGCTGAATAGGCTCACTGGATATCTCCGCGCTCGCTTTCCTGAACTCCCTCACAGCCTCCCCAAGAGACCTCGCCAGCTGAGGTATCTTTGATGGGCCAAGCAGAATAAGGGCTATCAGAAGTATGATGAGTATCTCGGGTGTGCCGACATCAAAGGGCATTCTCTCACTAATTACAATTTTTGTTCATGCTTCGTATATATTTCTGAATAAACTCACAAAATTACACAGTTGCTTAATAGCTATATGTACACAAAGAACTACTCGAATATCACACTGACCGGCAGACAGCCACTTATCTAATCACTTCCCGGAGAAGGGGAGGAAACATTCATCATGGCAATTTAAACCATCCTTTATCCAACCATAAGCATTGTGGAGACATCAGTCGCGATGAGTACTTTACATATGCTACAGCGCGGTGAACGCTAGTCATCACCAGAGCAGCGTTTATTTTAGCCTTCCTTTCTCTATACTTGATGACCAGCGCTGTCACGAGCGATAGTATGCACCATGCGGCTATCCCCAGGAATCCAAAGCCCAGCACGATTTCCCCGCGCTCTCGCGGGATGCTTGATGCGTACAGCGTTAGCCCCCACAAGGCGTTTATCGCTCCATGAAGAGATGCCGCCGGCAGAACACCGTTGCTCAAGCTCACAACTAATAAATGAGGATATGTTAAGGCTATGCACAGAAGCATGAATAGAAGCGCTCCCAGCGCCCTGTTATAAGTGTAGTTGAAGCCCAGGAGCACTATCGCCGATGCGTGCCACAACCCCCACAAAGCCCCAATCAAAGCCACGTTTCTGGAGCTTGGCTTAGAGCCAAGCAGCTTGTATAAATAAGCTCTCCATCCAATCTCCTCTCCCAAAGCGAACAGGGCATTAATTGTGATTGCGAAGAGGTACGCTTGAGGTATCTGGGCAGAGGCGTATAGCCGAGCCAGCTTCTCTGCATCCTGGCTGGTAACGCCTGCATGCGAGCTCTTGAGTATATCAGCAACTATGTTCACGTAAGCATTGAAATCAAAGTAGCCTAGAGGCAGCGCCAAGAGAACGTAGATGCCCAAAGCCAAGTATACGAGCAGGGGGGAGAGCAGGTATAAGGCAACGGTCTTTTTGTTAAACCTGAACAAGCCCCATAGCCAATCCCTAACTCTCTCTTTTTGAAGCCTGAGGCAAAGAACCACGGCGAGAGCAACGCTCCACATCCTGACGAAGCCCCACACAGCGGCAAAAACACTTGTGGTTGCTTGAGTCGAAGCCAGGGAAAAGGCACGAGAGTAGAAAACAACGTCCACCATCAAGACGAGAAGATACGATACAAAAATAAACACGAGAGCTTTGGACGAAGTATTGGTATGGAGCAAAGCATCCCCCAAGATTATAGCACTAATTGTTCTATACTAATCGCTTATAAATAAGCTTATAAATAAGGATGAAATAGTTGAAAACAAAGCATTTCTCCCGATCTTTGAATACATGTTCATTACTTTGGGTCCGTCTTAACTCAGCTGTTAACCTAAGGTAAAAACTTACTTTTATCAAAGTACGCCGAGGCTCGTAGGTTTTTATCTGCGTTTCAGGGCTTAGCTATTATCCAGGGCCTTGTTCTGTATACTTTGTAGCCCAGCCTCAAGTATATGTTTATTGCTTCCTCGTTCTCCTTGTTAACGCTGAGGAACGACCTCGCTCCCGATGATACCACTTTCCTGGTGGCAGCTGAGACAACGGCCGTTGCGTAGCCCCTCCTCCTGTGGGTGGGCCTAGTGTAGACATCGCATATAAGCCCTAGCCTGGGGAGCTTGGCGCATATAGCCCCGGCTGATACGAGTTTCTTATCAGCGAAGACCCCGTAGTAAGTCCTCCTTGACAGCATATCAACAACCTCCTCCATAGTCGCCTGGCTATCCCTCTCTCTATAGTAGCCCAGGAAGGCATCCGCGTGACCTCTTCCCAGCCTGACAGCCACGCTCTCGTTCAGGCTTGGCCTGAAGGAGCCCTCATCACAAATCATGTCGCTGAACCAGGCCGTCTCAACTGAGCTGAAACCCAGCGATGAGAGGTACGATGAGACCGTTTCGATGAGCTCCTCGCTCCGCTCGTAGAGCTCAACGACAACTGGCTTGCTGGAGTCAAGGCTCAGGCCTCTGAGGAGCTCGAGCCCCTCCTTGCTTGGAAGGTGAACGGAGCATCCATGGCTATGCCTCCAGGCAAGCACATAAGACTGAATACCACCGCTGGATGAGGGCTTTATAACGATATCTGTCCTGTCAAGTTCGTAAAGCAAGTCGTATAGCAAGTAGAAGTTAGGGGGCATGGGCGCCTTTCTGTAAAGCTTCAGGGCGCTGGACAACAGCTTCCTGACATCAACGTTGCCGCCGCCAAGTATTCTTACTACCAAGCAAGAGCACCAGCCAAAGACATATTTTGAGCTAAACGGCCACATAAACCTTATTAATGATGACTAAACAACCGTGAAACAGCTACGACGGGGGCTGTTCCCGGAGCCTATGGCCTCGGCAGCTCCATCCTATTTATTTACAGAGATATTCATCTTGGCTTCGCTAAGGGTTTTTGCATAGCTTAAAATACTTGACCTTCCTCGCCCCCCTAACCACCACCTCACTGCAGACCTCCCCCCTCGCCTCCATTCCTCTCAGCACCTTGTAGAAAGCCCTGAGCGTGTAGCTCTGCCTCTCCTTCCACATCTCGTATGCCGTCATCCTCCCCTTCTCCCTCAGAAGCTCAATTATCTCCTCTCTAAGCTGGCCTCTCCCAGTATACAATCTGTAGGGCTTGAAACCCATCGTTAAGACGGCGACCGAGCTGCCGAGGATCCTCGCGACAGCGAAGCTCACAGCAGATATTGGCATGGTCACGAACCCCTTCTTCGTGAGCCTCCCAAGCGCGTCGAGTACCTCCTCAGCCTCAATCTCAGCTACTTTGACCCCATGCCTCTTGACTATTTCCGGCACACTAGCCCCCTTGACCACGGCGGCAACCACGGTGTACCCTGGCTCAGCCCCGGCTCTTCTTAAATCATCCAGGCCTTTAACCAAAGAGTAGGCGAGGACCCCCGTCTCCACGGGGACAACTATGTTCTCAGCCCTAACCCCTCTCTCATAAAGCTCAAAGACAATAGTCTTTAAGCCCTCAATAGTCAGCGGGTTCAGGTAGTTAATCCTGGCCTCATCGCCTATGATCGTGTCCTTTGTCGTGACATCCACGTTATTCATCCCATAAATTCTTACAATATCATCCATGCTTAAGGAGTCGAGGCTCCTCACGAGCACCCTGACTTTGGCTATTCCTTTCAAATAATAGAGGAGCGACTGCGTGAATGCCTCGATGTACTCAGTTGCCATGAGCCTTACGCCCGTGCTCCTGGCGTAAGAGGCAATAACAGCGGAGGCCCTATCAGCGTACGTGCCCGTGGGGTTTTTCTTCTCGTTCTTAACCAAGACGCCATCAACACTGCTTATAGGCGTCAGCCCCTCCCCGTGGGACACTGTTTCCCCGAACCTGGGCAGAAGAGAGCCGTACCTCCATATTCCCGGCCTGGACTTATCAACCCTGAACCGGGGCTCAGAGTACTCGATAATAACGGGTCCCCCGCAGAATGGGCAAGCTGAGTACGGGGCATCGAGCTCCCTGCCACAACCAATGCATCTATAAAAATAGTTATTGTTCCCCATCACTGCTTTGACCTACACAGCCCTAACAGTTTATCATGCTTTTACTAGCCTTAAAAAGTACTCGTAGACCTTCTTCTCACCCGTGATTTCTGGATGGAAGGCGAGGGCCAGCAAGCTGTCCTGCTGGGCTGAGACCCCGACTCTGCCCATCCCCGGGTAATCAATGAAGCCCGTTATCCTAGCGGGTGGCCAGGCGTTCTTTATTTCCGGGGCCCTTATGAAGGCCGCCCTCACTCTCCCTATCTCATCGATATCCACGTCAGCTATGAAAGATTCCCTCTGCCTCCCAAACGCGTTTCTCACAACCTCTATGTTCATTAACTTTAGCGTGAACTGGTCTTTTGGCCCAACGGTTTTATCGGAGACGCTCTTGGCAAGGAGAACAGCGCCTGCGCATGTCCCCATTATCGGTGTTCCGCTCTCAGCTAGGCTTGCTATCTTGTCTGCGAGCCCTCTCGCAACGATGAGCGAGCCGATGGTTGTTGACTCGCCCCCAGGTATTATCAGGGCATCAACGGAGCTCAGGTCATCCACCCTCTTAACAGCCACGGCTTCAACGCCGTCTAGCTCGCGCAGAATCTGCACGTGCTCGAGGAAATCGCCCTGCAGGGCCAGCACTCCTACCCTGACCAAGGCTACTCCCCTCTCACCTGCATCAGCTGCTCCGGCTTCAGCGCTCTTATGTCTATGCCCATCATGGCGCTCTTCTCAGAGACCATTTTCTGAGCCTCGACAACGGTCTCCGGGTCATCGTAGAATGCCGTTGCGAGCACTATTGCCCTCGCCCTGCTGTCCGGGTCGCTGCTCTTGAATATTCCTGAGCCAACGAAGACGCCATCAGCACCCAGCCACATCATGAGGGCCGCGTCAGCAGGAGTAGCTATCCCCCCGGCGGCGAAGTTCACCACGGGCAATCTTCCAAGCCGGGCTGTCAGGAGGGCTAGCTCGTATGGGACCTTGTTCTCCTTCGAGTATAGCCAGATTGCCTCAAGGTCCCCGCTCAGGTAGTAGCCCCTGAGAGCAGCTATGTCCCTGTTGACGAGCTTCATGTGCCTAACAGCCTCAGCGACGTTTCCCGTCCCGGGCTCCCCCTTAGTCCTTATCATTGATGCCCCCTCGTATATTCTCCTCAGGGCCTCGGGCAGGCTCTTGGCCCCGTTGACGAACGGTGTCCTGAAAGCCCACTTATCGATGTGTGACTTCTCATCAACGGGTGTTAGGACCTCGCTCTCATCTATCAGGTCAACGCCTATTTCCTCGAGCAGCCTTGCCTCCTCAGCATGACCTATCCTGCACTTGGCAGAGACTGGTATAGTTATGACGCTCATTATGTTGCTTATCACCTTTAGGTCAGCTGTTCTCGCCACCCCGCCCGCCATCCTTACGTCATATGGTAGCTTGTCTAGGACCATTACTCCAACAGCACCTGCGTCCTCCGCTATCTCGGCCTGCTTCTCGCTCGTGACATCCATAATGACTCCTCCCTTGAACATTGATATGAACCCGTACTTGACCAGAGGAGCCCCAGTCCTTATCGGTACAAGCTCAGCCCCGCTTTCTCTCGCCTTATCCCTAAGCTCCACTAAGTTGTATATAAGGTCCCTCAGTTTCTCAAGGAACACGTATGAATCCACGAGCTTCATTTTCCCACAAATATGATAGTTAGCACTGAACAGCTTATATCTAATATTGAACGTTCAACAAAACAGGAGACGAGGAACAGCTTCATCTTTCGAAGCATTGCGCGTCAACGAGGTCAATCAGTTCTCCGGAACAGCTGTATAGGCAACTACAAGAAGCAGTGCTTCAGTCTCCTTGAAAAGAAATGTTTAGCTAGATGCCTAATAGATTATCTATAGTAACGAAACAGTATTATAGGTTTTTCATGTTATAGGCGAAGTTTATGTATCATGCTTATATTACTGAATAACAATATAGTAATTATTGGGGGGTAAACATGCCCACAATTTTCGTTGTCAAGAGGGATGGAAGCAGGGAGGAGTTCGCGCCGGAGAAGATAGTTGTTAGTTGCCTTAAAGCGGGGGCGACGCTCGAGGCATCAAGGAAGATAGCAAAGATTGTTGAGGCTAAGCTTCTTGAAGCAAATGCAACGGAGGTATCAGCAAAGGAGCTGACGAGAATGGTGCTGGAGCTCCTGAGAAAAGAGAACGAGGAGTGGTACAGGAACTGGATAATATTTGACAGGGCAGTTAAGAAAAGAAGAACAGAGGAGGAGCTCAAATAAATCTTTTTCCCCAATTTCTTAACCAAGCTCACTGTATATGCCGAGGAGCAAGTTAATATTTTTAGCAATTAAAGATAGGTTCAAATACAACTTAAACGTGTAATTGATTTGGTACTTAGATATGTCTAGCTCTCAGTACGGTGCGTTTGTTTTAACGACTATGGATTGGTTTGAGAACTGCTTGCAAAAGAACTGCACGGTTTTCCACTTTCCTCCAGGCAAAAATCCGAGAGTAAACAAGCTATCCAGGGGAAGCGTGTGCTTGGTTCTAGCTAAGCCTGCCCCAAAATCAAAAAGGGAGGACTGGCTCATTGCTGGGGAGTTCATAGTTAGGGATGTAAAGAGGGTTGATGGCGAAAGTTTCAGAAGGCTCTATGCTTATAGGGCAGTTGAGATTCCAAGCGCTCCCTTCCCTAAGCCGAAAGAAAACGCGCGGGTCATAGAGTTCGATAGGCTAATAAAATATGATAACCCTCTCAGGCTTGGTGATTGCAAGGACATAAGGACATCGACGAGCAAGCTGCCACTGAGCAAGTGGATAATCCTGGGCTTCTCGTTGCTGAAACCCGAGGACTCCTCAGCAATTGTTCAGGCTATCAGGAACCGTGCCATGAAAGCTATTCATGAGGAGGCCCCGAGCCACGACGAGCTCATCAACGAGATAGTCGAGCTGGGGGAGAACCTCAGCTTCATAGCCAAAAAGGAGGAGGAGACTCCTGACAAGCTGTACAGAGTAGACGCCACGTGGAGAGACTCAGAGAACCACTCTCCCCTCAAGGCCTTCGAAGTTGAGCTGAGCGGAAATGTCGATATAGCCCTATCTAGGCTGATGCATGCTTACGACAAGTGGAGATGCGAACAGCTATGGCTAGTGGTAAGCGATGAGTCAAGAGCTGATAGAGCCAGGAAGCTGGTTGAGCCAAAGCTTGGGGGGGCATTTAGTAGGATAAAGGACAGAACAAGGGTCATAAGTTGGAGAGAAATACACGAGCTTTACGAATCACTGAAGCCACACAAAGAGTTACTTAAAGACTTGGCAAGGAGGCCTCCCTAAGAGAAGTTTTCACTATTTTTCGGTAGTTTGACGAACCATTTAACCATCGCTTTCTGTGAGCGAGGGGCGTTGATCATTCACAGCTTTTACAATTGAAAGCCTCGCCTTTTAGGGCGGGGATGGATAGAAGGATTTATAAACTTTCTCATTTTAATTATTTCCTTGATGATGAGTTAATCGTAAGCTGTGGTTGCCCCTAAGCACGTGGGATGCGGGGAGTGCAACCACTAGGCAAATACGCTGTGGGGGGATCTCTGACCACCCCGACTGCCCCGCAAATGACAGATGTAAACCCGAACAGATGCGGGGAACCAATGAAGCCCCTAAAGGGAGCCCTCACCCTTCAGGGCGGGGAGGAGGTCAGAATGACCTCTGCGACACAATTCCCTGAAACCTCCTTCTTGGCGACTTCTCTGCTCGCACTGCAAATCTTCAAAAATACTCCGCTCCAGTAGCTATGCTTTCAGACCCTCTTGCAACTTTTAATCACATACAACTCTCGATTTTGTCAGCCGCGTAATACACCATATAAAATTTTTAAGAAATTATACTTTAATTGTTAAACAAAGAAGTACAGCAGAGTCGTCGCTCCGAAAAATCCATTAAAAAAGAAATAAAAGTGCAAAAACCCTCCTTTATGGAGGGTTAGCACAAATGGAATGTATTAAAAAACTTTAAGTTTTAACAATCGAGGCAGCATGCTCACCGGCAATTCGGCCGAACACGGCGCATCTAGCCAGGCTACCTCCTCCTGGATAATTCTCGAAGAAGAACCCTCCAGTCAACTCTCCAACAGCATATAATCTAGGTATAGGCTTCCCTTCCAGGTCAAGTACACGGGCATACTTATCTACTAATGGACCACCAAAGGTCAAGGTTATTCCACATACGTAGTTTATACCATAGAAAGGCGGCGTCTCTATTCTATATGTATTCTTGGTTTTCGGTGGAGTTATGCCTTCAGTGTAGCCATCCCTGACGGCATTGTTGAACTCCTCGATTGTTTTCTTCAATTCATCAACGTCGATGTTAAATGTTTTCGCCAGCTCCTCTATGCTACTAGCCTCAACAAGTTTTCCTTTGTACTGTACCAGGAAGTAGTCACGCCACCAAGCACTTACTCTTTTAAGGCCTTCGGAATCCAATATGATATAGGCTAGTCCGTCTGGTTGTTCAAGAGCGGCCTTTCCGGCTTCCACGTACGTAGCGACTCCTTCATCAATGAATCTTTTGCCATACTTATTAACTATTATACCCTGTGGGAAAAATCCCCCTGGATTAGCGTATGTTCCAGGCTGAACAGTTGCTCCGTGGTATTGGTCCATGAAAACCATCTTAGCCCTTACTTCCAAGAGCATTCTGTGGCCATCTCCAGTGTTGTTAGGCAATCCCCTAAGGATCGCGTTGTAAGCTACCTTGGGTGATATGTACTTAATAACCATCTCCTGGTTTGCTTGGAACCCTCCGCATGCTAGTATCGTGGCCTTAGCTTTAAAGTCTTTGTAGCCATTCTTTGTTAGTGCCCTTACGCCAACAACCTCGCCTTTTAAATCCACAAGGAGAGAAACGGCTATGGTTTCTGTTAAAATGGGTATTCCTCGCTGGTTCACTGCTTCAATCATGCTTTTCATTAAGGCAGGGCCTCCTCCATCAACTCCTGGTGCGTTGGAAGATAACCATTTTTCTTTAGGTAAGAACTTAACGTTAGCAACTTTTGGTAGCCACTCCATAACTGTCTCGTATGATTTTTCAGCTAGCACTTGTATAAGCTCCGGTACAGCCTTATTTTGTGTAATCTTCATAACGTAGTTAACGTAATCTGAGGGCGGGAAATCCGGAGTCGATATTAAGAAGGCTCCGCCAGCAACTGACGAGTTGCCCCCCGGTATGGGAGCTTTCTCGAGAACAACTATTTTTCTAACACCAGCCTCATAAGCAGCTATAGCTGCAGTTAATCCAGCCATACCTGCTCCAACGATAACAATATCGTACTCCTCGGATGGAGGTGAAGGGGGGCCAACAGTAACGGTCTGCGTTGCTGTTCTAGTTATTTCCTGAGTTTGAGTAACCGTCTCTGTTATCTTTCTAGGGGAAACAGCACTACCAACAGCCGCACCAGCAACTAATCCAACAACAGCTCCCGTTACTCCAGCTAGAAACTCTCTTCGAGAAAATTTGGGTTTCTCAGAAGAGGACATACTTTCACTCTAAATATATTTTATATTTATTATTTATTATTTATATTTTTTTGATTAATTTAATAATGAAAAAAGCTTGCGCGTTTAATCATAATTTCAGAACTTTCAATGGATCTTTGTATAGGAGTATAACTAGCCAGATCATCAAAGCAACCGCAACCAATGAAAAGCCCAGAGCCAATGAATCTGAGCTGAGTTCAAAAAAACCCTCTCCTCTGGCGTAACTAAATATATGGTCGACGAACGCCATTAGTGTTGCTCCCCAAAGCATCAATGACAAATAGTTTAGGCAATAGTCTTTGTTGTTAGCCTTGAGAGCGTACCATGCCAAGGTAGAGAATATGGCAGCGTAGTTCAATACTAGTAGCCACAAGGACCAACACCTAGCTTTTAACTAAAAATAAAAATAAGAAAAGAAAAATATTTTTTGTTTAATTAACAATAATTAACCGTTAAGACCGGTGAAGCATTATGGCATGCTTTATAGTTCCCTTGACATTGGCAGTAATAGTGAGTATTGTAAAAAGGATAAGTAGGGGTCTGGCGGAGAAGATAAATCTTGGCATGCTGGAAGTCCTGTTATGGGGAGGAGCAGGGCTTCTAGCACTAGAGCATATTTGGCACGGAGAAGTTGTTCCATGGCCTCCTTTCCTAACAGCTATGCAGAACCCTGAGGAATGGTCTATAGCACTACATGAAATGGCAACAAACGGCGTAGCTATGACAATAGCGACCTCAGCTTTATGGGCAGGTTTACAGTTAATAAGTAGAAAGCTCGGAATAAGTCTTCACAGGGAGGCTATAGAAAAAAGAATTACAACAACGATATCTACGGAGAAATAAGTAATTTTTATTCAGTTTCTTCAAATATCTTCTTTATTTTATCCTTAGATAATGTGAGAACAGGTTTCTCAGGCAGAATACCCTTTGGCCTGAACAAAACTACCAGGACTATTATCAAGCCTATTAATATGTACTCAAGCCATTGAGGCACGATTCCTAGAACAGCTGATATAGCTCCCTTGTAAATTATGATTGCTGTTCTCGCCACTGCGTATAGCAAAACGCCGACTAGCACGCTAAGTTATTCCCTGTCTCCCCAGCCTCATGAAAGCCCATGGCCAGAAGGTCTAAGTTACTCTTGTGTACGTGGTTGCTTTCATGCTCCCAGTATACAAAGCCCATAACGCACCTGCCACAGCGGCTATAGCGCCCCCTATTATAAGCGTCTGCGCTCCTGCCTTGACTATATCTTTACCGTAAATATTCGCTGCTACCTCAGCGTCTCGAATAGCCTTTAGCATTCTTGAGAAAGGTGAGTGAGCTAAAATCTCTACATACAAGTATACCAAAATCGCTATTCCAAGCGGAACTTAAGCGGCTACTGTGAATCTGGTTTTTCCACAAACAAAGCTGAACGTGTCTATAAAAGAAACACAGGTTGTACTGCCCACTAGCAATTCGTAATTCTAGGCAATTGTTATTATCAAATCACCAAAAGCTAAAAGCGTTATGCCTAGATAGGCTTCCTTTAACCTAAAGGCCGGGCGTGGGCACTAATAACCCACGAACCCCCAACTATGTCTGCCAGCGCTAGTGTTAGGATAAGTATCCCTATGGATAGTACGGGTTGGCAACTAAAAGCTCATTCACCTTGGCCACTATGCCGAAGTTGTTCGTATGTTAAGTATAATCAGCCTCAAGGACAATCCCAAATACAAACAATGATTTCGAAGTTAAGGTTTTCTTCTCGTCTATCCTATGTTATATTATGGATGGTGCTCTCTTCTTGCGTGAGATAGGAGTTGTAGCCTCGAGCGCGCGGTCCTATGAAGCCCCCGTCCTGATATTCAAGGGCGCTGAGCAGTTCGTCAGGGAGGAGGCCCTAGTCGTAATCGATGACGCCAAGTTCTCGAGGAGGTTCCTCGGCGTTCTGAGGTACGTCACCAAGCTTGACCCATTACTTAACCCGAGCCAGAGGTCAGCTGTTATCGAGAAGCCCGAGATAGCTGATGAGGGTTTAGATATTCCCTACGAGACATCTTTCGTCAGGATTATAGGGGAGATTATCGATGGAAGGATCGACCCTCCATCCAGCCCTCCAAACCCCAGGTCCAGGGTAAGCGTTGTTGAGTCTCCAGGAGAGCTTGACCTGAAGCTCGGCGAGGGCCTGGCTATAGGTCTTCACAAACACAGTGGTCTCCAGATTCCATTCAGAGCCGAGGCACTTCGCTACCACATAGCTGTTGTTGGGACAACGGGCACAGGCAAGTCAAGGCTCGTCAAAGCAATAATAGACGAGGTGCTGGAAAAGACTGGCTGGAGCGTGATCGTATTTGACCACACCGGGATGGACTACGCCCCGTACTGGAGAAGTAAGGTGGTCAGGGCAGACGAGGTTGTTCTCGACGTTGAAACTATATCTGATGGGTTAATCGCGACCATCGGCTCGGCCGAGAGGCTTTTCGAGGAGTATGTACCGTTAGCTCTCATTCGCTACATCCTGTGCGGTGGCTCAGGCCCTTGTAAGGACTACCAAGACCTAAACGACCTAAAAAAGATGGAGATAAACATAAGCAGAGAGATTCTCGAGAAGAGGACCCTCGAGCTATCTAGAAAGAAGGGATGGAAAGCAAGCGAGCTGGCGAAGACCACTGCTGATGTCGCAGACGATTTGGGGGCTCGCCAAAGCACTTGTATGAAGCTGGCTCTTTACATAGCTCTCTTCGCTGAGACCTACGTTAAGAGGCTTAACAACATGTCCTTAACAATCAACGAGCTAGTAGAGAAGGCGAGGAGGGATAGATTACTGATTGTGGACCTCAGCACGGTTGAGACAGAGGCTAGGAGAGCCATCGTTAAGGGATTCCTCGAGAGGCTCTGGGACATGGTGTCCGAGAAGCTCGAGCCAGCCAACACTCTCATAGTTGTTGATGAGGCTCACAACTACGCCTGCATGCAGGGCTGCAGCCCATCGAGCGCCCTCATAGAGAAGACGCTGAGGGAGGGGAGGAAGTGGGGCCTGGGAGTGCTCCTGGCCAGCCAAAGGGTCATAGACCTATCGCCGGACGTCAGAAACAACGTCAACACGGTGTTCTTCAGCAGGCTTCAGACACCCTACGACTACGAGCAGCTGAGGAACTTCGTTGACCTGGCCGGGATTAGGCCCGAGTCCCTATCGTTGCTCGAGACAAGGGAGTTCTTCTTCGCCGGCCTCGGCAACCCCCTGAAGTACCCAATGCTAATAAGGGTGAGGGAGGTTGGAGAGCCGGGCAGGTGAGCTGATTCCGGAGGAGTCGGTGGGCGTTGCACCCGAGATAGTTGAGAAGGCGCTAGAGCAAGCGACGGGAAAGCTGATCGACGAGATAATGAAGGTGAGAGGCCTGATAAGCGACGTGAGAAGAGCTATTGAGAGCAGGGCCGACCTACTGAGAATAGGGAGAGCATCTGAGCCTGAGCAGCTATGCTACTTATCAGTTGACTCCGGATTCACGGCTCCATCAGTGGAGCTCGTGGGCGGGTACCTGGGGATAATAATAGTTGCGACTGTTCTCTACGGCTCTAGGTGCGGGAGAAGCAGCGTTGACTCAAAGCTATACGCTAAGCTATGGTTCAACGAGGACTTAACCGAGGGGGTAGCCAAGTACTACGAGAGGCTCACGGCTAGGAGGCTCCTTGAGGAGAAGAGCAAGGGGAGGCTGAGCTTCGATGTTCTCCTACTTGACGGCGAGATTGTGCCTAGGGGATTCGCGTCGAGGACAGCGGGCGGCGAGGACGTGCTGTCGAGGACCGTTGAGGTAACCGGTGAGGTCCTCAGGCTCGCTGACAAGACGGATACAGCTGTCGTGGGTGTCCTCAAGAGAAGCTACTCCAGAGACATAGTCAATATCCTGGGATTCCATAAGCTGAGGCTTAGCGATAAGGCTGTCCTGAGCCTCGTGCTCAGCCCGGGGGAGTACCTGGTTGCCGGCAACCACATAGACATCTACAACGAGCTCCTCAGGCTGAGGGAGAAGCCGGGGGTGAACAGGAGGTGGCTTGAAACAAGGATTCGCTGGTACGAGAGCCTCGTTAACAACATGCCGGAAGGATACGCCGTCAAGCTTGCGTTCTACAGGGCCCACAGAACTATTTATCCCACATCAACAAAGATAGAGTACGTTACCAGCGACTCCCTCGATGAGGATGAGCTCATATCGAGCCTCATGCATGTAAGCGCTGGCTCAGGCATACCCGCACCCATAGACTACGCTGATGTCTTCTCAGCCGTGACAAGGGAGCTTAGACAAACGGCTTACCAGAAGCTTCTTGCAGAGGTGGCTAAGAGGGCCAGCGGCGAGTCAAGAGACATACTCTCCCTGCTATCGCTCATGAACCCCGAGAAGCTGATGCACATAATTGGCTGAAAAGGGGCTTCGGATTCCGCTAGGCAGCTCTCTCCTCCTTGTAGTAAATCTCGCCTAGAGCCTTCGGGATGGGAAGCTTCTTCCCCAGCGGCGACGCTATGACGGCCGTTATGAAGACTATCGATGCGAGGTAGGGAATCATTGATAGTATGTACTGGGATATGCCGTACTCCAGCTGGTAGACGTAAAGCGACCTCAACAGGTAACTGAAAATCACTGTTGGCAGAGTTATGAGGAGGGGGTGCCAGAGGGAGGATATAGCAAGGGCCAGTGCCAGGAAGCCGTAGCCCATGCCTATGTAGGGGGTCCAGGCCTTGCTGTAAAACAACACGTAAACGTATCCTCCAAGAGCAATAATTATGTAGCCCAAAACCAGGGATAACAGCCTGGTTCTCCACACGTTAACTCCCAGGTAGTCAGCTGACCTCGGGTTGTACCCGCAGGCCCTCACGGCCGTGCCTATCCTCGTCCTGTACAGGAATACCCACGTCGCAGACACAGCCAGGATGCTCAGTGCCAGCACAGTGCGCCAATCCAGGGGGGTGCTTATCGAGAGGGTTCTGGGCACGCCTCTCTCTGTGGCCAGGTCGAGGCCCCAGTACCCTATTAGGACGCTTAAGCCATAGAAAACCATGTTTGTAACAAGGCCCGTCAGCACGTGGGATGAGTGGAGAAGGTTAACGAAAAGCGCTATCAGCAGAGCGTAGATAGCCCCAGCCACCAGTACCAGGGCGAGTGATGCAACGGGCCCATAAGCAATTGTCGCTGAGTAGCAGAGAGCGAAGATAAGCGTGATGAACCCGTCTATCCCCAGGTTCAGGACGCCGCTTCTCTCAACTATTATGTCCCCCACAGCAGCTAGCAGCAGGAAGAGGAAGAAGCTCTCGAAAAGCTCCTCAACAATCATTTCCTAATCACCACCTTGTACTTGGATACAAATATAGATACGAGGAGCAACATGAACACAAGGCCAATGAAGAACCTGGCGACGGGCTCCGTGAGCTCGCCCACCTGCATGACCATTCTGAGGTAGTGGAGAGCTGAGACGTAGTAGGCTGATAGAGGCATGAGAGCCGGGTTCAGGTCAGCCAGCCACGCGACCATGATTGAAACGAAGCCCATCCCGGCCCCTATCTTCTCGCCTGGAACAAGCTTTCTGTGGTACATAAGTATCTCGTTGCCCCCCACGAGGCCGGCGAGGGCTCCCGAAACGAAGAAGGCCAGGATAATCAGCCTTGTGCCGGATATGCCGCTCAGCTCGACGGCTGCTGGGCTTGACCCGTACCCCCTGAGAGCCGTTCCTATCCTTGTTTTGTAGAGGAAAAGGTATATGACGGGCACGAAGGCGATGGCAATCACCAGGGACCAAGGAGAGAAGCTGTAGCCGTGGACCCACTGGAGCTTGCTTGCATCCGGTATGAGGTCCGTCTCCGGGTACCCGTATACTCTTCTCCCCCTCCACGGCCCGTAGACAAGGTAGTTACAGAGGCTGTAGGCAACGTAGTTCATCATGAGCGTTGTTATGGCCTCATTGACGTTCAGGTAAGCTCGGAGAATGCCTGGCAGAAGAGCCCATAAAGCCCCCGCAAGCGATGCGGCGAGAAGAGCTGCTAGAGGCCCTACAACACGAATTTCCCCCAGAGGTGTGAAAAGCGCTACGTAGGCAGCGGCGACAGCCCCCATCACTATCTGGCCCTCGGCGCCCAGGTTCCAGAGCCTTGCGTGGTAAGCAACTGCTAGCCCGAGCCCCACTGGGAGAAATACGATGAGGTACCTAATCATGTCAGGTCTAAGAAAGGTTCCCACTACTCTCTCCGTGACTGTCCAGGCATCAACCCCAAGTATAACTGATATTGAGAGAATCGCTATGCCTATCCCAGCTAGCGCTGCGCCGAGCCTGACAACAGCGCTCAGCGTGGGTGGAAGGTCTCTCCTAACAACAGCTATCTTAGGCATAGGTCGACATGGCCTCCTCTATTTCCTCTCTTAGCCTCGGGTACATGGCTGGCAGTGTCTTGACTATTCTTCCATTAGCTATAACGGATATTTTATCCGCTACGTCTATAACCTCATCAATATCCTCGGAGACAAGCAGTACTCCCACGCCCTTGCGCGCTGAGTCCCTTAGAAGCAGCTTCACTTGCCTTGAGCTCGCCTCGTCAAGCATCCTGGTTGGGTTGTGAACAATCATGCATTTTGGATTGAGTAGCAGGGCTCTTGATAGTGACAGTTTCTGTAAGTTGCCCCCTGAGAGCATGTAGCTCTTGATTCTGGGCTCGGGCGGGCTAATCCGGAGCTCGCTTATCACCTTTTTCACGGTATCACTGCTAAGTCTGCCGGTAGCGAATAGCCTTATGTTCTCCATAATTGTTAGGTCCAGGACAACTCCTGTTCTGAATGGGTCCTCGGGAATATAGACAAGCCCTTTCGAGGCCCTCTCCGATGCCTTGCTCCTCGTCACGTCCTCCCCATCTAGAACCACTCTGCCCTCCACAGCCTTCCTGAGCCCTGATAATCCCTCGCACAGCTCCTTCTGGCCGTTCCCCGCGACCCCGACAACGGCGTGCACGGAGCCTCTCTCCACAACCAGCTCATCAATGCTCACCGCCCTCTTCCCGTAGTCATCGAGCACTACGAGGCCCTCGGCCCTGAGCACCTTCCCATCCTCGGCCTTCGCCTCCTCTACTCTCTCGGTAGCAACGCTCGGTGAGACCTCCTCGAACATGGCCTTCCTCAAATCATCAATACTAAAAACATCTTTTCTGCTGAAAATCCTCACGAGCCTCCCTCTCCTCAGGACTGCGATCCTATCACATACCTCCAGGGCCTCAGGTATCTTGTGCGTGATGAATATTACGGAACCCCCGATGGACGCGAACGTTCTCAGAGCCTCGTAGAACCTTGCCTTCACATCTCTTGGCAGGTAGGTCGTCGCCTCATCCAGTATGAGTAGCCTTGGCTTGAAGCTCAGGGCCTTAACGAGCTCGACGAGCTGCTTCTCCGTGTAGCTGAGCGAGCCTACCAGCGCGTCAGCGTTGAGCTTTATATTAAACCTGCTCATAGTTGACTCGACTATTTTTCTTGTTCTTCCGCGGGAGTAGCCGAGAAAAAGCGCTATGTTGTCTAGAACGGATAGCTCCTCGACAAGCTGTGGCCTCTGGCTAATCATAACGATTCCGCTGAGCAAAGCCTCCTTTGGAGACGAGAAGAAAGCCCTGCGCATCAAGCCATCCGTGCGGAGCTCTATGTAACCGCTATCAGGGACATAAACGCCGTAGATTATCTTCGTTAAGGTTGACTTTCCCGAGCCGTTCTCGCCGAGCACCCCCAGTATCTCTCCGCTCTCCACGCCCAGGGATACGTTGTCGAGAGCCACAACGCTTCCGAAGCGCTTAGTTATACCTACAAGCGAAATCAAGGCCAATAAAACAACACCTTACAGTGGATGTCAAAAAATAAATTAAATAAGAAAAATATTGTTTTAGGTCCTGCCCATGTACTTTACCCACTCAACGAACCAGTCCATGTTCCACAGGTCATCGTGAGTCAGCCTCTCACCATCCTTCACTACTACCTCGGAGTTCACTGGCTTGCCTGAACAGAACCTCGAGTAAGCGTCTTTTCCTCCGAGCAGGCAGTATCCCTTGAGCGGCCCCTCAAACGGGTCGAAGGAGGGGGCGACGGGCACCTTTGGTATAGCTTTTAGGTTTGTTGACACGCTCTTCAGCGATTCGTACTGGTGCGTCAGGGATGTTCCCTGGAGGCTTTGCAGGAGTGGCGCTTCCTTCATTTGCTGGTACCTATTCATGACATAATCGTAAGCGCTGACTTCGGCTCCTGTCTGCGGGTCCTTGACCTTGATGCTCTTCAGGACGGGCTGGAACTTCGGGTTCACCATCATAACTGTGCCGTTATCATATATGTGGCATCCCAGCTCAACAGCGCCTGTGTTCAAGAGGTACCAGTAATCAACGTTCTGCAGATTATCAGGCCTGTAAACGCCTGACTTTACCTTCGCGAGTATATCAGCGTATATCACCTCCCACCTAACCAGCTGCCCGCTTACAACAACATCTGGGCCATAGGAGTACATTGGGCTGTAATGGCTGAACACGTAGACCTGCTTCCCGGTCTGGGTGTAGAGGGACTGCGCGAACTCGACTATGCTGCTGCTATCCTCCGTGAAGGCTATCGCGTCAACATCGTATTTCTCAACAAGGGTTCTGGCGGCCTCCTTGGCCTTGTCCGGGTCGAACCACGCGCCTATCTCTATGACGTAGACGGTGATGTTCTTTCCAAGCAGCCTACCCATCTCCTGGGCGCCGATAGCATAAGCGTTGATGTGTCTGACAACCTCCGGTATGGTGAAGGCTGCAACGTATCCGATTTTCCCAGTCTTCGTCAACGCGCCGGCCATCAGGCCATTGAGATAGTAGACCTGGTAGAGGTCAGCGAAGTAAGTCCCCATGTTCGGTGCTCTCTTGTAGCCTGAGCAGTGGAAGAACATGACGTTGGGGTACTGCTGGGCCTTCTCGAATGTTGGGTCCATGTGGTCGAAGCTTGTTGAGAATATGACGTTGTAGCCAGCCTTTACGAGGTCGTCAATAACGCTGGCCGCCCCCTCCTTGGATACTTGCTCCTTATAGGTCGTTTCCAGCCAGTCGCTGTAGAGGGCCTGGACAGCTTGTCTTCCAACCTCGTGTGCATGGCTCCATCCAAGGTCGCCTATCGGGCCAACATAAATGAAGGCTGCCTTGACTTTCTCCGGTGGCTTATACGTCGTTGCTGTTGCCTGTGTTGTCGGTGTAGCCGTGGTTGAGGGCTTAGTGGTGGCGTAGAGAGCTACTATGCCTATAACGACGCCAATGATTAAACCGATCAGAAGCCCGGTCATAAGAGTTTTATTCATTCATTCACCACCATTGGGGGAGATAATAATTGTTTTTCCGTTTGTTTATATGCTTATTTACGCGAACAATGCCTGGAAAAAGGGCTTATGAGATTATCAAATTTTATAAAAACACGTCTTATTACCTCTAAAACCAATCTGGATGGAGGATTATCGTTTAGAAAGTAACATATTTATATAAGGTGCACTTTTTTTCTTATTGGTGCACCATTTTGGTTAGCAGAGAGCTCATCGAGAAGGCGAGGGAGCTCCATGGGCACGTATGCCCCTACCTCGTACTTGGGTTAAGAGCATCAGAGATAGCTATGAGTAAGCTCGGAGTAGGCAGGGCGGGTGTATCGGAGAGCATAGAGGAGGAAATAGTAGTTATCGTCGAAGCTAATAACTGCATGAGCGACGGGGTCCAGGTAGCGACGGGCTGCACTCTGGGCAATAACTCCCTTATATACATGGATACGGGGAAGAACGCAATCACTATTTTCAAGAGGGGGGGCAGGAGGGGGGATCCGCGTCTACATTGATGCCGAAAGGATTAGGCAGAGGTACTTTGACCCACGAGCAACGGAGCTCTTCAGAAAAGTGGTTGTTGAGAGAAGAGGTAGCCCCGATGAAATCGAGGAGCTGGACAAGCTATGGGAGGAAACAGGCATGAGAATGGCATGCTTACCGGAGGAGGAGTTCGTTGTACAGGAGGTAGAGATAACGGAGAACCTCGAGAGAGCACCGATATTCGAGAGCGTCCGTTGCTCGGGATGCGGGGAGCTCGTGATGGCTCCCAAGGCAGTCTACATCGATGGAAAGCCCTTCTGCGCTAGCTGCGCTGAAAGAGATGTGCCAGCTGTTGTTGGGAGAGGAATAGTGACTGCTTTCAGGACACCCTTCAAGGTAATAAAGCGGATTAGCTAGAATGTAGGGTGAAGCGTCACGAAAGCCTCTATAGCGGTAGCCGTAATTTTTGTTTTAGCCTTGATTGCCATGGGGGCCTCGCTTGCACATAAAGGCCCAAGTAACACGCAAGCCACTATCGCTACATCCTTAACAGGGGCGCTAACATCTCAGACGGCCTCAAGCAGCATAGCGGCGGAGCAATCAACCCAAGCACCTCAATCGATATCTATGAACACCTCAACAACAACGGTTACGCAGACATCGACAGTGAAGCAACTCGTCGACTTTGCCGGCAGAACAGTTCTTGTTCCCAGCAACGTTACTAGAATAGTCGCTATAGGCCCCGGCTCTCTAAGGCTTGTTGCTTACATCGGGGCAATGGACCTCGTAGTCGGGGTTGAGCAGTTCGAGAAGCAATCATGTGCTGGCAGGGACTACGCTATGGCTTACTGCGATGTTATCCAGAACCTACCTGTTATTGGGCAGGGAGGGCCGAGAAGCACGCCGGACCCCGAGAAGCTGATAATCGCTAAGCCGCAGCTCGTGATTATGAGCAGGCTTTACGCTGATTCCTACCCCCCGGATAGGCTTGAGTCAGAGATAGGCGTCCCGGTCCTCGTCATTGATTACGGGGCCCCCGGCTACCTTAAGCTCGATGACTTCAAGAAAGCCATTCGGCTTCTCGGCTCAGCCCTAGGCAGGGAGAGAAGAGCAGAGGAGCTAATCCTATACATAGACAACCTGGTCGCTGATATTCAGGGCAGAGTCAGGAACGCTGAGCACAGGCCGAGCGTTTACATAGGCGCCGTCTCTTATCAGGGAGCTCAACCCTTCACGGCTTCCCAGGCGAGGTTTGCGCCGCTGGTCCTCCTCAATACATCATCGATTGTTGATGAGCTCAAGCCGGAGGGAGGCTACGTGAAAGTTGATTTTGAGTGGCTGCTCCTAAGGCAGCCCGAGTACATATTCATTGATGAGAACAACCTCAACATCGCTCTTGATGACTTCTCGAGAAATAAGGAGCAGTACTGTAGCCTCGAAGCCTTTAGGAGCGGTAGAGTATACGGAGTTATACCTTTCAACTACTATCACACAAACATTGCTACAGCCCTCGCTAACGCTTACTATATAGGTAAGGTCCTTTACCCCGAGGCCTTCGGTGACGTGGACCCTGTATCAAAGGCTGACGAGATATTCAGCTTCTTTATGGGCAGGCAGATTTACCAGGCATACATAGGTAGTGGGTACCCAGGCTTCGTTTCTCTAAGCGATGTTTTCAGGTGTAGCTAGATATTGAGCGCGAGGAAGCTTCATAGACAAAGGCTTTTATTCCTGCTCGTAATTCTCGTTTTGCTCTTTATTCTTGTTCCATTATCTGTCTCCATGGGGGTAATCAAGGCATCTTTCCTGGACGTCATCAAGCTTATGTTCAACGATGGGGGCGTTCCTCCAGAGATTGAAGCTATTCTCATGCTTAGGCTTAAAAGAGCGTTAGCTGCAGTGGCTGTTGGCGCGATACTTGGCGCGGGCGGGGCATCAATGCAAGCTGTTCTTAGAAACCCCATGGCCTCCCCATTCACTCTCGGCATATCTCATGCCGCGGCCCTTGGAGTAGCTGTCTCACTGTTGATGGGCGTATCGGGCACGACAAGCTATAGAGTAATAACCGTTCACAGCCCATACTTGCTTCCGCTCTTTGCTTTTATCTTCTCATTGCTTCAGGTCGCAGTGATACTCGCCTTGTCTTACAGAGCCGGCTTAACGGAAAGAGCCATCATCCTGGCCGCGATAGCTATAAGCTTTTTCTATCAAGCTTTGCTGAGCCTTCTCCAGTACCTGTTCCTCAACGAGCTACAGGTGGCAATGGTTGTTTTTTGGACGTTCGGTGATTTAGGGAGAATTGACTGGACGGGCCTCAAAATAACCATTGGAGCCGCGGTCCTGTTATCTATATATTATATGGCCAGGTCGTTTGACCTCGACTTAATATCACTGAGCGATGACGTAGCTTACTCAAGCGGCGTTAATCCGAAAAGGCTTAGGCTCGAGGCAACCATAATGACTGCTCTGGGAGCATCCGTCGCCACTTCATTCGCCGGCGTCCTCGCTTTCCTTTGCTTAGTTGCCCCTCACGTGGCGAGGCTGGTGGTGGGCGGCGCTCACAGATACCTGCTACCTGCCTCTATGCTGACAGGGTCTTTGCTAGTGCTGGTAGCGGATACGCTTGGCAGGGTTATTCTTAGCCCTGTGGTTCTCCCAGTAGGAATTGTTCTCTCGCTTGTCGGCGCCCCACTGTTGGTTTACCTGCTACTAAGGGGCGGTGGCTGATGGCATTAATAAAAGTTATTGGAGTTGAAGTGAACTACAAGAGCGTTAAGGCCCTTGAGGATGTAACCCTAGATGTAAGTGAGGGCGAGATAGCCGCTGTTCTGGGGCCCAACGGCAGTGGAAAAACCACGCTGCTGAGGACAATTGATGGTATAGTTAGACCGGTCAGAGGCTCGGTGTACGTGGACTCGAAGAGCGTGGCGAGGCTCACAAGAAGAGAGGCGGCCAGGCTAATAGGCTATGTTCCACAGCACATAAATGTATCGCGTGGAGTAAAAGTCATTGATTTCGTGTTGACGGGCCGAAGACCACACATCAGCTTCTCTCCCTCAGATAGGGATGTAGATATAGCGCTTAGCTACATGAGCACGCTTGAAATAGAGCATCTCGCGACGAGGGATATAACGGAGCTGAGCGGCGGGGAGCTTCAAAGAGCGCTTATAGCAAGAGCTCTCGTGGCTGAGCCAAAAGTGCTTCTACTTGATGAGCCAACATCAAACCTGGACCTCAGGTACCAGGTAGCGATACTGGAGCTGGTATCGGAGCTATCGAGAAAAAAGAAAATAACGGTCATGATGGCTCTCCATGATTTAACGCAGGCATACAGGTACTCGGATAAGGCAATACTGCTGAGCAATGGCAGAATACACGCTATGGGAGCCACGCATGAGGCCCTCACGCCGGACACAATAAAGCTAGTATTTGGAGTAGAGGCCCTCGTTCTAAGTGAACATAAAGCTATTATCCCAGCGTTCTATGGGCGATGAAAGGCATGAATCACGAGTGAAAAGAATCAGATATTGGGTTCTAGTGGAAAAGTAGTTTAAAAAAAAGATTTTTGTTTACCAAACTAAGTTGGGGAATTCGAATTCATGTTTCCTTCCAGTTTTTAATACCTTTGCTGGTGTGTCGAAGTATGCCTGGGCTGCTCCGAGCCATGATAGTAGCGGCCAGTTGCCGAGTGAAGGGTCACTCATCTGGACAACGTTTGGCGTGACACCATTGAATCTCCACTTATCAATAGCTAGGCCTTTCTCATAGTACTCTGCCGGCGATTTTGTGAACAGTACTTTCTTCGTTACTTCCGGCAGGCTCTTGACAGGGTTAACGGCGTCCTCCGGCACCACGGCTTCACCCGGTAGCTCCGAGATAAGCCTTGCCAAACCGCTTTCCTTCACCTCGAAGTACGTTGGCTTAGTCGTTATCGTCTCAACCCATCTACCCATTCCATACGGAACCATAAGTACTCCTGGGGCCACAGTTGGTTCAACAACTGCTGGTGCCTCGAAGGAGCCGGTCGGGGTCTCCACCCTGACAACATCTCCTGTCTCGATTCCGAGCTTCCCTGCATCTTTCGGGTGAATAACAACGTAGTTCTCAGGCATAACCTGTTTTACCCAGTAGTAGAACTGGCTTCTATGCTTGGTATAGATTGGCCCGGTGTGTATGACTAAAATAAACGGCCAGTCCTTCTCATTATACAGCTGCCTTATGGCCGGCCCAATAAAGGTTTTCTGCGCCTCCTTGCTGACAGGCGCATACAATGATTGTGGGAAGTATTTTGGTCCTCCATAGAACTTTTCTCCTGTAACCGAGTTTCTGGTCTTTGCTAGCTTATCGTACCAAAGCCTAAGCTGCCTGTCCCCGGGCACGCTACGCTTCGAGTATCCACGGCTATCAAAAGAGTCCTCGTATCTCGTGAACACCCCTCCTCTCGCCAAGCCATATGCAGCGTATCTCCACTCATCCGGAGCAATAATGTCCTTGAACCTGGCTATTGGATAGTTCCTCTCAACGAACAAAACATCCTCCTCTGGCACGCTCTCGGGTATGAGCTTCAGGTCCTTAGCGTGCGCTCCTGCATTAGCGAATACCCTGAGTATGTACTCCCAGAAGCAATGCATCGAGAACCACTGTCCTTCGTACTTTCTTCCCTTTACGCCCGGGATAGCCTTGTCGCCGTAGCCGGGCATGCCCATAGCTTTGCCCAGGTCAATTAAGAGTTCCCACATAGACGCGTATCTTGGGTGGCCATTGGGACACGTTCCTATCATCATGGTTAGAGGCATGATTACCGGGCTTCTCCAACCCTCAGCTCGAACTACCCCTCTCCCGGGCGCGTATAAAAATTGAACACCGTTCGTGCCGGTCTCAAGATAGGTCGTGTCAGGGACTATTAGGTCAGCGTAGAGGAACGTCTCATTGATTGTCGTTGTCACCGCGACGAAAAGAGGTATTTTTGTTGTGTCCTTTAGTACCTCAATGAACTTAACGCCATAATTCACTGCTAGTACTGGATTAGCATAGTACAAGAATAGAGCTCTTATTGGGTATGGATAGGCTTCAGCTATCCCAGCAAATGCCTCGGTGTAGGATTCCTCCGGCGTGAATGGGTACCATGGTCTTTTTGTTGGGAAGGCGGCTTTCACCGCTTCCTCGCCGCTTTTGCCCTCCTTTATAGCTTTTTTGACCCTCAGCCAGTACTCGAGCGTTGAAGCGTAATCAACACCGTGTCTATCAATCGGTGGTCCCCACCTGACTGGTTCGCCGAACCCGGAGTCGCTCACATTGTATAGATAGGAGTTGTAGGAAGTCGTTGAAGGCCTGCTAAGCATGTCTCCTTTCATGTGGAAGTTAGCTATGAGGGTGTCCAGCACTCTGTAGGCCCAGACAGCGTACTCGCCGTTTGGATGCATCCCGACTCCTCTATGTATAACTGTTCCTGCTCTTGGCGCGGCGTCGGCGAAGTCCTTGACCATCTGTATGACCTTCTCTACATAATCCATGAACTCAGAGGTGTCCCTTGGATATGGGCTGGCCAGCTCTAGCCACTCATCGAATGATTTGCTGAAGGCCTCATCGTATAGTATCTGGAAGGCTGTTTTAACGAGCACTTCATCCCCGCTTTTTAGTTTAATCTTGCCGGAATACAGCAGCTCGGCGTTCTCAACATCCTTGTAAATAGCGAACTGGTCGTTGCCAACATATACTACTTGGTCATCTGTATCAGCTAAGCCTAGGTCTCTTGCCTTGAGGTACTCGCCAGCTCTGGGGCCTTCCACTATCACTAGCCACGTCGCGTTGGTATGAACTTGGTAGCCTAGCTTATTTGCGGCGTCTAGGCTTGGTATCGCGAGGAAATCAGCGTTGTATCTCTTGTTCTCCAGCATCCATCTGATAGCGGCGAACGCTAGTGCCGCGTCTTCTCCAGGCTTTATTGGAATCCAGATGATGTTTCCATGACAGTTTGTCCTTGGGGCTACTGGGTTAACGTAGTATAGCTTAAGCTCACCCTCACATGCCTTTTCTATCATCGCGCCCTGTCCTGTGGCTCCTGGATGAAGTCTGCCCATGGACCAGCCGGCCCCTATTATTACCCTAGCGCCATCGGCATCGGCCTGCAAATCATAAGTTCCGCACCAAATCCTGTTCCCAGCGTAGTACCCCAGCTGGCACGAGGATGTGTGTCGCAGCCAGTTAACAGAGCCCAGGGATCGCACCCATCTCCTATAGAATACGTCGGCGTTGTCCTGCCCTCTGCCTCTGAACCAAACTAACATGTTTGCCTTGGGGCCAAGGTCAGGCCTATTGGGGTCTATCAGCACATCCTCTAGCTTTAACCCTTTCTCGCCTAGGATTTTAGACCACTTCGCTTTAAACTCCTCAATAGCATTAACCAAGTCATCGTAGGTAGTCTTCGTGTCGGCAGCTATTTTCATTAAGTCATCGACGTCTTTTTTCATATCTGATAACACGGAGTTTGGGTCCTCGAAGCCGGCTTGCTTTAGAACACCGTAGGTGAACAGGTCTCTTATCCCGGGTATTCTTTCCCCTGTTTCCTCGATTGTGCATCCATCAACTATGCATTTAATAAGCTCCTCCCAGCTAATCGTCTTCCATTTACCACTTCCTCTAGGGCCTGCCCTCTTGAGTGGCTTGAGCACTCTGTAGGGGTCATAGACGTAGTATATGCCTGACTGGCCTTTCGGGCACAGCGTACCTGAGAAAGTGACTCCATCGGAGCTGTCAAGCGTTTTTGATACAGGCGTGTCATAAGCTAGTTGTTCGTACCTTTTTATTTGTTTATCAAAGGAAACAGCCCTATTGTATGGGTGATACGGATTGCCTATTATCTTCTCAATTACCTCCACATCACCATGCCTAACTACACGCGCGGTTATGCCGCACCTAACGTTGCATCCAAGGCAGACCGACCTTACGTATCGAACATCTGCTCCGGACTGAGGGTCAGGAGTGTAAGGCATTCTCTTCGGCCTTATTATTTTTTCTATAACGGGCCAGTACCCGGCGGCGGCCACGCCGAGGGCGGCCGCGGCTGCCAGGGCCTTAAGATAGGTTCTCCTAGTAGTCATGGTTTTTCACCTCGAGAGGGAAAATAGATGTGAGAACAATGGCTAGGAAAACTCCGGCAGAAATTATTCCAACCATGACCATTAGCTCGGGGGATAGGTTGTAAGTAGGTTGTAAGTAAGTCATGCCTGACCTCACGATCTCCTGTGCTCTTATTATCGCGTTCCATTTGTTAACTACGGTTGCAGCGAAGCCCGTGAAGGGAATGATTATGGATAGCGATAGATATCTCATTGATACTAGCGATAGCGCGAAGGTCAGTAAAAATAGCCCTATGGCCACGTAGCTCCATCTAATTAGCGGTGCTAGAGAAGCGTAGTAATCTGTTGTGCCGAAGACGTTCTTCCAGTACCATAGCTGTATGACAAGTATGGCAGCAACCGATACGGCGCCTCCACCATGAATCGTTATCAGGGATGCAACATCTAATTGCTGCAGCCTGCTTCGGCCAGATATCCATGCAGCTAGTATCGCGGCGGCTGTAGCGGTCACAAAGACATCGGCGAAGTACATTATTGGTAGTAAAGTCCAGTTTCTCCAGGCAAAAAGCTCTGTCTGCATGACGAAAAGCGTGGCCGGGTAAATTGACCAGAAGGCAAGCGGTACCAAGGCAATCGCGGCTACCAACTTCATCACGGGCTTAATAGCTCTGAACCGCTCAGGCGTAGATACGCCAAGTGATAGAACCTTGTAGAGGGGGTTTCTGGTAGCTAGGTACTTGAGATGCATGGGGTACGAGAAGTATAGGAGAATGAAGAGAAGCGCTAGGACCCATCCAAGAGGCCACATTAATCCTCCCATCAGCGCTATCATAGATGTTCCCGGATGTTGCTCAGAGGGAACGATCTGCGCATTTGAGAATAGCAGGGTAGCTCTATCGGGGTTTCTTAAATCAGCGAGTGGTCCGAGCAACACGACTGTGAAAAAGGCTAAGCCAAGCGTTAGTAACATGGGCATGGCCTTCCTAAGTTTGTTGAAGAGAAATGCTAGGAGAGCGAGGATTAGTAAATCAGCGCCTGATATTAGTAGCGAGTAGGCAAATAGCGTCGGCAACCATACTATTGGCTCAGCATACTCATTTGGGTACATGTACCCGTAGGGATACATCACCTGTTCGCCTCCGAGGGGAGATCTCTATAAAATATCATCGGCTCGGCTCCGGTCCAGGTCTTCAGTCTCTGAGAAGACCCTTTGCTCACTAGGTTAGCTATAGGCGATGATGGGTCGTTCAGGTCGCCGAACACCCTCGCTCCAGTAGGACAAGCCTCGACGCAGGCCGGGAGCTTACCGTTGTAAATCCTGTGGTTACAGAAAGTACATTTATCAACAACGCCTTTAACTGTGTTGAAGAATCTTGCTCCGTATGGGCATGCCTGTATACACGCTCCACAGCCTATGCAGAGCTCATCGTTCACAAGAACAAGCCCGTCTTTGGTTCTATATGTGGCGCCGGTTGGGCATGGAGCCACGCAGGGGGAGTTCTCACAGTGGTTGCACTGCTTTGGCACGAAAACAGTTGTGCCTTCACCGATCACGTGCCTCTCCACCCATGTCCTGAAAACACCGATGGGCACGTTGTTCTCAGCTGCACAAGCAGTAACGCATGCGTAGCAGCCATAGCACTTTGAGACATCGATGTACATTGCCCACCTCTTTCCGGCCTCGGCCTCAGCTTTAATCCCCGAGGGTATAACCATGGACAAGGCTATGACGGCGCCGGCCTTCAGAGCATCCCTCCTAGAAGTATAAACTCCGCTTCTCGGAGAATCCTTGTCAGTAATAATAGTACACCTCACTGTTCATTATGAGGCAAGTGAAACCTATAGTGGTGGTGTTATAAAAAGTTAGTTAAGAAGAATAGTTAACAATAATTACATTTAATGTTCTTTAATTATGCTTAAAGAACATCAGACAAAGCTGACCCCAGAAATTTTCTGGCTTAAAGAATAGCTAGTTGACAGAATTATAGCTGGTTATGCTGTTAATGGATATGGATAGCTCAATAGCCGAATAGATGATAATAAACCCACGGGGGACTCATGATTGTGGTTGAGAGTAGTTTTCAATATATATTTCTATGATGTTCTCTTTGACATTTACCTTGTGACTCGTTATACCGTATCCATCAAGAAGGCCTCTTATGTAGCTGGCGAACAGCTCCATTAATCCCTTCGCTGAGAGCGGAAAAGCTAGGCTGACTTCACAGGAGCTGGACTTGATGTTACATGTTGCGTTTCTAATGGGTAATATTAGTTTAAACATTAATGGGTCTTGGATGAGCTCGTGGAACTTTATGGATACGCTCAGCGTTGTACCAAGGGCCTTCCCTGCCTCGTAAAATGGAATTTTGTATCTGCCTAGACCTATTTCCTCGAAGATACTTGACAGTATATGTATAGGCATGGGAAAGGCGTCCTCGGTTTCAAGAGACGTCGCCATTTTTAGCAAGAGCATTAATCTTCTTGGGTTATATCCGTAGCGAAGCGCCTCTATTGTTAGCTCAAGCGAGTCGGATGCTAGCCTTAAGGCCGAGATTCCATGTTCACGTGTTGCTTTGCTGAACCTAAGGGCAACATCGCGGTCAACGGTAATTGTGGTTTTACCCGACAACGAGCAACCTCTCCACGACTTTTAGGTCCTCAGTAATAATTATTCTTAGCGTTTCTAGTCCCGGGCAAATCTCCTTAGCGTACCTAAGCAATGGCAAGACATGGACGCTTAGGAACCTATGCTGAATCATCAGGCTATCCTTCGAGTAGTCCTTGGCAAGATGCGCCATGAAGCCGAGCATAGTCGCGATGTGGTCGGGCTCCCACTTTGCCTCGTAGCCATAGTTTTCGTAAAACTCGTTGATAGCCCTGGAGAGAAAAGAGCGGGTGACCTCATCGTAATCCTTTCTAAGCAACGATGCCTTCAGCGCTGATAAGTCGCAGCCAGTCAAATCAATCAAGTCATCCTCAACGGGTTCTCCAAGCAGCTTAGCTGCAAACATTAGGTAGAGATGCGATCGTTCCATGAAGGCAAACCTGAATAAAAGCTAGAATAACTTTTATTTAAACATTGCACACGAATGAACTAGCTGTAATGCGCTGATGCTAAGAAAACGGGGAGTTTTGAATAACGGCTAAGTCTGCTTTGCCAGAGCTCCTGGGAACACGTCAGTGAACATATTAGTTCTTTTGGTCTGGTTAACGGCCCTTCCACCTCATTGATAGGTACTCTTCTGGGCTCAACCCAGCTGAATTCATAACTGCTTCATGGAAACTCCTGTTTCTAGCGTACGATAGCTTTAACTCATAGTTCATCATAGCTGGGCAAACCATACAGCCTATTCTTGTTAACCCCTCATCGTACAATGGGTTAGGGGGGATCCCCCTCCACATCAAGTAAAGCTGAACCAGCATGCGGGGCCAATCCCTTATTGGGAGAGCCCTCGCGACCTCCTTTATGTACGGATTCTCTGATAGCCTGGGAGTCTTCTCTCTCAGTGAGCTTTCATATGCTCTCGCTCCATCGAGGTAGACTCTGTAACCTCCTTCTCTGTAGAACTTTTTGAGGGCCTCGAGCTTCAGGAGCCTTGTGCACCACCTGTTCTCAACGCTCATGATGCCTCTTCTCCTGATTTCCGATATTGGGTCATAGATGCTTTTGAGAACAACGAGCCTTACCCCGAGCCTGGCCGCTACAGATTCAGCGTAAGCAATTGTCTCCGGGAACTCCATGCCCGTATCTGTGTACACGGCGATGACTCTCTCCCCTCCAAGAGCCTCGACGGCGAGGGATAAAAGGGCGGTCGAGTCGGCTCCCCCGCTGTAAGCAACAGGTACTTCATTCTGCCCGTACTTCTCAGAAACTCTTCTTATGAAGCTCTTGGCCTCATCAGCCATTTTTTCCAGAACATCCATGTTCTTATTGAGGAGGGAGCTAGCAGCAGGCTCGCCAAGAAGCCTGAACCCCTTTCTAGCTAGGTCCTTAATCTTGTAGCTGTTATCAGCAGTTTTCTTGGCGAAGCCGACGTAGTCCCCGGCCTTAACCAGGCAGTAGTCCGCACATTTACCAGTATCTATCTTTATCTTCTTGCCCTTAAGCCTCCTACTAACCGCTTCACTCTCCCTGATTTCATTAACGGCTGCCCCTATTCCTTCAAGAATGCTAGCGAGGGCACCCGTTCCCTCAACAGCCCATGCATCCTTATCTACCCTGTGAATAAGTAAGCCTAGCTTAGCTCCCTCACCGTAAATCTCGGAGGCATAATCAATCCCCGGCTCCCAGCTCGGCATTTTGTGAGCAACCAGGAACCTACTGCCCAGCGAGGCCTTAACTCCAAAGAACTTCTCGACGAATTCCTCCACACGCATCTTCTCCCATGAACTCATAAGCCAGAAGTCGTTCCTCAGAACCCAGCCCTCCCCGCTGGGAGACACGATTGGCACGTTTTCCTTTAAATCCCACCTCAAAAACCACTGCCTTCTCACAGCTTAACCAAACCTCAATACAGCTCTTGTCAACTTCCAGCAAGACATTCAGAATTCAGAAAAAAGACATTAATATAGAATCCACATACGTACGTGTCTTCAGAGTTTCGCGAGGCAAACACTAATCGCACCATGAGAAAAAATTAAAAAACTCGTTGCCAGAAAATGTTTCTGAGGGCCGGTAGCTCAGCCTGGAAGAGCGCTCGGTTTGCACCCGAGAGGCCCCGGGTTCAAATCCCGGCCGGTCCACCACCATTTTTGTTAGTTCAGTTCAACATTATGCTCTCATTTTTTAATTCTTGATTATTGTTAAAGACATTTCGTGTGTATAAATGCGAAATATGTGCAATAATTTTATTGTAAGATAATTTCCAAAAAATAGCTTTATTATTATTTAAAAAATAAAAAAATTTTTAGTTTTTTAGTAATATTTAATAAAATCACATATTTTGTATTAATAAAAGAAAAATTAAAATATAACCACCCTTTATATCTCTTTTGGTAAACAATGCAAGGGTGCCTATAATTGATTGATCGTAGAACTCTCATTAAGGCCGGCTTGACAACGGCTCTCCTAGCCTCTATTAATTGGGATAAAGCTATAAGGACGGCCGCTGAGACCGTTGCGAGCGGTGCAATAAACATTATTTGGTTCGAGGCTGCTGCCTGTGATGGTGATACCGAGTCAGCTATTCAGGCAACGGACCCTGACCTTATACAGGTGTTGCTAGGGAAGAGCCACGTTGTCCCGCCGGGCACCGTGGCCCTCAGGTTCCAGCACGTCGTTATGCCGGAGTGGGGGGAGAGAGCTCTAGAGGTTCTCCACCTAGCCGCCGCTGGTAGGCTGGACCCCTTTGTGCTTGTGCTGGAGGGCGCTGTTCCGCCCGACGAGAAGGCGGGCGCGCCGCCCGGAAGCGATATGTTCTGCTTTGTCGGGGAGGAGAACGGTAAGCCAATCACGTGCTTGGAGTGGATGAGAAGGCTGTTGCCAAGGGCTGTTGCCTTTGTCTCGGTTGGCAACTGCGCCTCCTACGGCGGCTTCGCCGGTAATTATGTGTGGGAGAAGGACTACTTTAGGAGAATGGGCTTCGACTACTTCGATAAGTTCCCCAGCGGATACGGCAAATCACCGACAGGCAACGTGGGGTTCTTTGATGATAAGAGAAGAGGCCATAAGGGACTCGTGCACCTCCTACCGGAGGCTGAGCCGTTCAGGAGATTTATTGATGGAGAGTGCGTGCCGACAGCGCCCGGTCAGGCTAACTGCAGGCCAGCCGTGGCTGTCCCGGGATGCCCGGCCAACGGAAACGGCATACTTAAAACAGTAGCTAACCTGGTGCTGTGGGTAAAGGGGTTAATGCCGCTCCCCGAGCTTGACGAGTTCGCTAGGCCCAAGTTCATATTTGGCCCCACCGTTCACGAGAACTGCCCGAGAGCAGCGTGGTACGCGGCCGGCGACTTCAGGAAGACGGC